>Ga0137451_1000040_pt1 | contig 41821 bp, 38 predicted proteins | sample EasRivERMGT500_2_FD_102336 | JGI IMG/M metagenome (GOLD analysis project Ga0137451, IMG submission 102336) | Soil microbial communities from meander-bound floodplain in the East River, Colorado, USA - East River MetaG ERMGT500_2 | ecosystem: Environmental > Terrestrial > Soil > Floodplain ... | reverse complement strand
GAGAAGGACGTCGACGGCTTCCATCCGATCAACATAGGGCTGCTCGCGATCGGCCGGCCGCGGTTCGTGCCCTGCACTCCGTTCGGCGTCATGAAGCTGCTCGAGCGCGAAGAGATCAACCCGGAAGGCCTGCACGCCGTCGTCGTGGGCCGAAGCAATATCGTGGGCAAGCCGATGGCGCTGCTTCTCTTGCAAAAAGGCGCCACCGTCACCATTTGCAACTCCAAGACTCCGAATCTGGGCGAGATGACGCGTCAGGCCGATATCCTCGTCGTAGCCGCAGGAAAACCCGGGCTCGTCACTGCCGGCATGGTCAAATCCGGCGCCGTCGTCATCGACGTCGGCATCAATCGGCTTCCCGACGGAAAACTTGCGGGCGACGTGGATTTTCAGAATGTTTGGGGAACCGCTTCGCGCATTACTCCCGTTCCGGGCGGAGTCGGCCCGATGACCATCGCCATGCTGATCGAAAACACCATACTCGCCGCCGAACGCGTTGCGGAACATGCAAGCCACCGATAACCCGCTGCTCGATTTCTCCGGATTGCCGCGCTACAAGTCGGTCAAGCCCGAACATGTCGCGCCCGCGATCGATTATCTGCTCGCCGAGAACCGCGACCTGATTGCCCAGCTCACGGTAAAAGGCACGGCTGCCACCTGGAGCAATTTTGCCGAACCGCTGGAGAACGCCAACGAGCTGCTCTCGCGCGCCTGGGGCGTTGTCGCCCATCTACACGCCGTGGACGACAACGCCGCAATCCGCGACGCCTACAACGCCAGCCTCCCCAAGGTCACGCAGTACCGCACCGAGCTCGCGCAGAACCTCGGGCTGTACGAGAAATTCAAGGCCTTGCGCGCCGCGAGCGATTTCGAGGGCTTGTCGCAGGCGCAGCGCAAAATCGTCGAGAACTCCTTGCGCGACTTCCGTCTGGGAGGAGCGGAGCTAGTGCCAGAGAAAAAGCTGCGCTTTGCGCAGATCCAGGAGGAGCTTGCGGCGCTCGAGGCGAAGTTTTCCGAGAATGTGCTCGACGCAACGAATGCGTTTTCCGCGTTCAGCAGCGACCGCGGAGAGTTGACCGGTGTCCCGGAGGACGTACTGCAAGCCGCTGCGGAGGCGGCGAGCAAGGAGGGGCGGGAAGGGTGGAAATTCACCCTGCATGCGCCTTCATACGGGCCCTTGATGCAATACGCGGAGAATCGCAGCCTGCGGGAGTCGCTTTACCGCGCGCACGTCACGCGGGCGAGCGAATTCGGAAGATCGGAATTCGATAACACCTCGATCATCGCGCGGGTGCTCCAGCTGCGGAACGAAAAGGCGCAACTGCTCGGCTACCGGAGCTTCGCGGAGTACTCGCTCGTGCCGAAGATGGCCGAATCGCCCAAAGCGGCACTCGACTTCCTCGACGATCTTGCGGCGAGGGCCATGCCTCACGCGCGCAGGGATTATGCCGAGCTCGAGGAATACGCGCGCGCGGAGCTCAAGCTCGATCGACTCCAGACCTGGGACGTCGCTTTCGCCTCGGAAAAGCTGCGCGCAAAGCTCTACGCGTTTTCCGATCAGGAAGTGAAGCAGTATTTTCAGGAACCGAAGGTCCTCGAGGGCATGTTCAGGCTGGTGGAAAATATCTACGGCATTCGCATCGTTCCGGACGCGGCCGAGACCTGGCGGCCCGAGGTGCGGTTTTTCCGGATCGCCGACGAACGCGGCGGTCTGATCGGCCGGTTTTACCTCGATCCGTATTCGCGGGAAACCAAGCGCGGCGGCGCCTGGATGGACGAGGCGATCGCGCGACAGCGCTCCCCCGGCGGGCTGCGAACCCCGGTCGCCCATCTGGTCTGCAATTTTCCGGCACCGGTCGGGGGAAAGCCCACGCTGCTCACCCACGACGAAGTGATGACCCTGTTTCACGAGTTCGGTCACGGGCTGCACCATTTGCTCTCCCGGGTGGACGATGTGGGCGTTTCCGGAATGCGCGGGGTCGAATGGGACGCGGTCGAGCTGCCCTCCCAGTTCATGGAGAACTTCTGCTGGGAGCGCGATGCGCTCGCTCGAATGAGCGCTCACGTGGAGAGCGGGAAGCCCCTGACGCGAGAGTTGTTCGACAAGATGCTGGCGGCAAGAAACTTTCAAAGCGGCATGCAGACCGTGCGCCAGATCGAGTTCGCGCTGATCGACATGCACCTGCACCATGATTTCGACCCCGCGGGACCCAAGACGCCTTTGCAGCTTCTCGACGAGATCAGGGCCAAGGTTGCCGTGGTCGTCCCTCCCCGATATAACCGCTTTCTGAACAACTTCTCGCACATCTTCGCTGGAGGCTACGCAGCCGGCTATTACAGCTACAAGTGGGCCGAAGTGCTTTCGGCCGACGCCTACAGCCTGTTTGAAGAAAACGGCGTGTTCGACCCCGGGACCGGCGCGCGATTCCGCGATGAGATTCTCGCCGTCGGCGGCAGCCGTCCGGCGCTGGAGTCGTTCAAGGCGTTTCGCGGCCGTGAGCCGAGGATCGACGCGCTGTTGCGCCACAATGGTATGATCGCCGCCTGAAGCAGCAGCGCCGCATGCGCATCCATCTCATCGCCGCAGCGATCTTGTTAACTGCCTGCGCCGACGCCTCGGGGCAGGCCTATCGCTGGGTGGACCAGGACGGCAAGGTCCACTATACGCAGACACCGCCTCCGCCAGGCGCAAAAGGCGTTCAAAAGAAGATCTTTCGGCAGGGTCCGGTAGAAACCTCCAACTTGCCCTATGCCACGCAGGTCGCGGCAAAAACGTCCCCGGTGTCCCTCTACACCGCGCCGGATTGCGGCGAGCCTTGCGATCGGGCGCGCGCCTTGCTCGTCAAGCGCACGGTACCTTTCAGGGAAGTCAGCGTGCTTACGCAAAATGAGGTGGACGAGCTGAAACGGCTTTCCGGTAAGACCGACATACCCTTGCTCGTCGTCGGCGCCCAGGTGCAGGCCGGATTCCAGGAAGGCGCCTATAACGGCCTGCTCGACGCAGCCGGATATCCGACTTTCGGATCTTCCGTGCCGATCGAAACACTTCGCAGGATGGACCCCGCAGCCAAAGCGCCGGAGCAAGCGCAGCAGGGCGCGGGCGCCGGTGCGCCTCAGGCGTCCGATAACGTCTACAAATAGCCCGAACGAATCTGGAATCCAGTTCACACGTCTATGAGCTCAGGTTGGAGCCAAGGACGTGGGTTGGGCTCAGGAAGGGCGAAGCGATTTTCTAAACCTCGTCCTTTGACAATATTCCAAGCCTGTTCGGACACAAGCTCTAGGTGATGGTTGGTATCGTACGCGACCCAGATCGCTGGGTTTCCTGGTCCGCCTTGTCCCCTAGCCGAATGGTGAATTCGTTGATCCCCTACGCTATATCTGGCACCGAGGTACTCATCTGATTCGATAAGTTGTTTACATATTTCCCGATACTCGCCGCGCTTTGTCCGGCGGAGAACGTGCTCACGCAGAGTTGTATAGCGAATACGAGCAGGTGGCGTAACAAACTTAGCTGGCGGTACGTAATGTGCGCCCACAATCGCGTAGTCAGAAATGGGCATTGGCCAGGTTAGAAGCAGAGCTTCCCATAGCTCCAGTTCCTTCCTCGGTACTTTCAGGATCACTCCCTGAGTTCGCTTGGTCAGCAGATCAGGAACACTGCTGCCCGCAACCGCGACGTTTCGGAAAGAACCGATGCTCTGAACCGCTTGTAAGGCCTCCGTCGTCGTAGCGCGAAGCGACTCGATCGTGTCCCGCCCGACATACCGGAAGTCAAGCACAACATCGACGGATTCTGGAGGCAGCTTGATGAGCTCTAGCACAGCGAGCGTCGCTGAACGCAGCAGCTTGGGTTCGTTCAGTTCGTCTCGCGCCAAACGCAAGCAAGCTCCATCGCCGCCGTCAAAAGCGAGAGCGCGAATGGTATTCAAATACTCCTTGTTTCGATCCGCTTCAGTGCCGGTCACCGGAATGACGCGAGAGCCGCGCGAACGTAGCGAATCCACGATGATTGCTATCGGATACGTTCCAGTTGAAGTGCGCTCCAAGGGCAAATCGTGGACGTCTACATATACTGGCCGGTCCGGCTCCCAACACTCGTGGATTCCCATGGCCCTCTTGCCGAGGTAACTCTCGATGGTCTCACCGTTCTTCAGAAGGGGAGCTCGAACGTCGAACATTGGCATCAAGCGGGAGCGGGCTAACGGCGAAAGCGTGCCTACCGCGCGAAATGCCCCGCGTCTCGCGGGAAGGATGGGCAAGTAACAATAGGCTCCGCGCACGTTTCAGCCCCACTTGACCTCAGGGAACAGCTTTCGGACTTGGTTGTGGCCAACCAATTTTCCGAACGCCCCATAGCCTGTCTTCTCGCGACGCAACCGGCCGGCAACTATCGCAGGGCTAATATGCAGCTTGTCCGCCAGCGCGTGAATCGTTTCAAACGAAGGCCGCAGGAAAGCTTCGCTGCGTTTCCAAAGCGATCTCGGAATGAATGTTTCTCTGGCAAGACGATTCGCCTCGGCCTCTTTCGAGTCGTCGTCATTTCCCTCTTCGACACTCTCATCGGTAATTGCGATGTCATTCTCAGGTAGGTGCTTGCCTGCATGCACTATCTCGTGAAGGAGCGTAAACCAGAAATTATCCAGCCGGTCCTGCCGAATCGTCAGTCCAATTACCGGCGCACCCTCTTGATCGAGCATCGCCGCTCCGTCGAGTTTCGTTTGGGGCAGAGCAGGCAAGATGATTAGCGCGATACCCTTCTCCGCAAGAAATTCCAGGGCGACGCGCGGCCCTTTTTCTCTCCAACTGAGATGTGCGACATAGAAGAGAAACTTTTCATCAATAGTCCCTGGCCGCCAAGGTCCACGTTGACGACGGGAAGCATTCGCAAGTTCACGTACCCGGCCAACCCAAATCTTCAGGTTGGTCTTGTTGGTCGCCGGTGTTGCGCCGTATGTAATCGTGCGCTTCAGATACAAGGGCCCATGCTTCGGTTTCAGATACCGCTGAACGATGGCGCTGGTAGTGAGTCGCGATGCCTCGTGATCCGGAAACAATCCCGACTTGACCAGATGGGGTAATGAAATTTGGTTCTCGTACGATTCTTCGTCCTCATATTCCTGTGTCTTCTTCGGCTCGTGAATGAGCAGACTTGGTGATATACCAAGCCGCTCGCTGAGTGCGCGCACCATCGGCAGCGTCAGAGATCGCTTTTGCGAAAGAATCTCAGAGACCCGATTTTTCCCACCAAGGATCGGAGCGAGATCCTTTTGTTTTAACCCTTTTTCCTCCATACGAAATCGAATGGCTTCGACTGGGGTCGGGCGGGAGAATTTAAACCGCTCGTCCTCGTAGTCCGCTACGAGCTTCGCCAGAAGCTCAAGCCGATCGCCATCCGGCGTACCCGGAGCGGGGTCCTCGGCAGCAATCCGCTCGACCTCGGCCAGATAAGCCTTGTACTGAACTTCCGTCTTGACGATTTTCGGTTCCATCATTTCTTGCGCTTTTGGGACTTTGAGTATTCCGCATGGGTGGAGATTCTTAGAATCACCACCGTCCTAGTCTTGTAGGCAACCAGCACTTCGAGCCTGTATCGATTGCCTTTCACGTTAAAGATAACCACGTTGCCCGCCAAAAAACTCGCCGATGCGTAAGAGTTCTTGATGTCCTGTGGCGTTTTCCACTCGGCCAATTTGGTATCGGCAACCCAGTTGTCGATCCAGGATTTGGTATCAGTGTGCTCGCCAATAAACTCTTCGAGCTTGTCTCGCCCCGTTATCTGCATTGGTGTTCTTCTTACCCTTCACGGCGCCAATGCTAGCACAGAAGTTCCCATATGTGGGAACTTGAATTAGTTCCCGGCAATAGGCACTTAAGCTGGATGCTTAAGCTTGGGTCAAGACCTTGGTGGACTCTTCCCCGAACTGACTGATCACCGCACTGCGATGCGCCGGCCTTTCTTGGCCGGGATCGGATGGGAGTGGTGGCCGTAGAGACGGTCGAACGCGTCGTCGTCGATTTCGACCTTGAGGGTCTGCTCGACTTTCTTCTTGGTCATCTGCTTGGCGAGGTCGGAAAGACCCTTCGGCGCGCGAGCAGAGTGTTCATGGTGAGATCCCTGGCGATTGGCGGGTGGCTCCGATTCTGTATCGGACTATATCAGGGATGCTGCAATCCGAATCTTACTAATAGTTTCTTGAGCCACCCATCACTGCTGCGGTCATGGGAGAGCGCCGATAGGCTCGCGCGCGAACGAACGGCCCCCGTCGGACCGGTGCCCAGAACTGCACCCTGATCAAGGCCATTACCCAAATAGGCGGCTAGGGCCATCAAGGCAACATTGATGGCAACGGAATCTCGCGTATCAAGCTGTCTTCTACTATTGCCGGGTGTCCCTCCATGACGGATGCCAGGATAATCAGAGCAGAACTTATACAAATTCTGAACTGCTTCTTTAACCTTGTCGTGAGGCCAGTCTGACAGACCATCGCAAAGTTTTCCAAGCGTTCCGGGTTTGCCATTGGTCGCTGATGCTAATCCTTCGAGATAGTTGCTAGCTCTTGCGATACTCGTCCTTAGATCCAAGTCACCTTGAGTCCGGGCGTATTGGTCGAAGCCAGTTTCGAAATCGCTCCACAAGCCCGCTAGATGTGCGTTGGTCGTGTTCATCCTGTGGAGTTCGGCATATAGATTGGTGAAGGAACCGGGGAGCAGGAAGCGCAACGTGAACGGCTCGTCTAGGCGGTAGCGCAAGTTGAACTTGCGCAGGACGTCGCGCAGGAGCCGCCGATAGAGGTCTGCGAAGCCGGGAATCTCGTAATCGGTGATGACGTCGTGCGCCTCTTCGAGGAAGTGCACGATGGCGGACTCGCTGGCGAAGTCGGTGCCCTTAAGGGCGAGGAAGCGCTGTTGCGCTTTGTTGGGAGCGTTGCGGACTTCTTCCAATTCGGTATCGGTTGGGCGCGGGGAGAGGAACTCATCCGCGGCGGCGAAGAGGTCGCTGAAGAGGTCCGGGGGCGCAGCGGTGTCCTTGGAGGAGTAGTTGGCGAGTGGTTCCCATAGCTCCACCGCGAGATACTCCCAGGCGTGGCGCAGACTGCCGCTCATAACTCGCCCTTAAAAGCGCGGTGCAGCAGGGACTGAAACAGATCACCTAGTCGCTGGCGGCTGACGGATTGCGCTGCCACCAGTTCGCGGCTCTCCAAGAGGAACTCGACGAACCTGCTTTGCTCGGTAAGCGGGGCGAGCGGGATTTGGAGATCTCGTAAGATCTCCAGATTTAGATTGGCTCGTGCTGCGTCAGGGGCTTGTGCGAGAAGAAGTGGACGCCTAGCACGGAGCACGAACTCAACGTACTCTGTGAATGCGTATTTTGGCTCAACCTGGATTCCGATGATGCTGTCGGGGCAATAGACAGGAATCTGGAGGATCGAGGTGGCGCCAATCGTGGCGCCCACGATCGCGAAAACAATTGTCCCGACCGGAAACTCCTTGCTCACCGCCTTACCGCGCTCGTTGAGGGTCTGCTGCCACCGAGACAACAGGCCACCGCTGGAGCTGATGTCTCCCGTCTGAATAAAAGGATACGAGCCACCGAAATACGCTGGGTCATTCCGAGGACGGGGCGTGAACTTTCCTCGTTCGAGCTTGGCAATGTCGCCTAGTTTTGCTGTCGGCAAATCCATTGAGTTGGTGGTCGGATCACCGAATAGCTTAGAAAAGCACGCAGGGACGGCTTGCGCCAAACGCGAATCAGCTTGAGTACGGAGGCAATCCAGCGCTTCCGCGTCATCCAATATCCGCACCATCCGCTCTTGCTCGGCTAAGGGCGGAAGCGGGATCGTCAACTTTCTGATGCCATCATTGGTGATTGCCTTCTGGGTAGCACCGGTACAGAGCGCATCCTTTCGCTCGATGAACGGCTTGGACCTAAGCCAGAAGCTAAGCCACCGGGGATCTGTCCCGGGCCTCGGTCGAAGGGCTGCGAATCCAGTGGACCAGAGGTTCTCCTTCGTCTCGTTCGTAACAAGTACTAACTTGTCTGTACTCTGCATCCGCGCAAACAGCACGTCACCCTCTGCCGCGGACAGGTCCGCACGCGAGGGTCGTCCGTCAAAGGTGATGCGTTCCGAGCCAACAATGACCGTTCCGTCAACATCACCGGTGGACACGTATTGCCTTACTCCTGCGAAGGCTCCTACCCTGGTGTTGACAATGTCTGCGGCATCTAAGAGCGGTGCGAGGGGCCAGCTCGTCATTGCATTCCGACCTTCTTAAGCAGCGCCTTCGCACGCTCCATGATCTCTGTCTCCAGCTCGATTACTTCCGCCAGGATGTCTGTTGGTGCGTCGTGCTCCATAGCATCCAAGCGCACAGGCTTGTAGCGCCCTGGCATGAGTTGCCAGCCGTTCTCGCGAATCTTCTCCACTGGGACGCGAAAGCTGTTGGGACCTTCATCGCGGTTTGGCCACTTAGCGAGTATGTCTGGGATGTCCCCTTGCGGCTTTTTGGGGTCCGGCGTGCGCTTGTCGTCGAGCGAGTAGCCGTCGGCGGTGAGTTCGTAGAACCAGACCGATTCGGTGGGCTTGCCCTTCTGGAAGATGAAAATGGCGGTACCGACGCCCGAGTAGGGCTTGAACACGCCGGAGGGCAACGAGATGACGCCCTGCAGCTCGAAGCTAGTGAGCAGCAGTTCGCGCACCTTGCGGTCGGCCTTTCCGGATCCAAAGAGCACGCCGTTAGGCACAATAACGCCGGCGCGACCGGCGTCGGCTAGGTGATCGAGGAACCACTTGAGGAAGAGCAGCTCGGTGTCGCGGGTGTCGAGGTTGATGTCGGCGAGGATGCTCTCCTTCTGCACGCGACCGGCGAAAGGGGGGTTGGCGAGGATGACGTCGTAGCGCGGGCCGGGGTACTGACCGCCTTGGGTGGTGGTAAGCGGATTGTGATGCTCGATGCGAGCGCGTTCGAGCTGGTGCAGGTAAAGATTGAGGATGGCAATCTTCACCATGTTGGCGTCGTTGTCGAAGCCGGTGAAGGCGTGACTCTCCAGAAACTCCCACTGCTTGGGCTTGAGCTGACTACCGTCAACGATGCCGCGGGCGAGGTCGGCTAGCTTAGTATGCTGCCGCCGGATGTAGGTGTAAGCCGAAATCAGAAAGCCAGCCGTGCCGCAAGCTGGGTCACAAATACGCCGGCCCGGTTGTGGGTCCACAAGGGCGACGATCAGGTCGATGATGTGGCGCGGCGTGCGAAACTGGCCGTTGGTACCGGATTGGGAGAGCTTGCTAAGCAAGTACTCATACATATCGCCCTTAAGGTCGTGACCCGCGTGGGGTGCGAGGTCCATGTCAGCGATTATCTGCACCACGGCGCGCAGCGTCGGCCGGTCGTGAATCTTGAGCGTGGCATTGCGGAACAATTCCTGGCCCGTGTGGCTCAGGCTCGGCAACTGGTGCAGTTTTTCGATTGCGCCACGCAGGGAATTGAAGAGCTCGTCTCCGGTAAGGGTAACGAAGTTGCCCCAGGCATAGCGAGCCCATTGACCGGAAAAAATGCGTTGGTAGCCCTTTTCGATGTGTGCGGCCTGTTCGTCACGCTCGGAGAGCAGTCGCAGGAAAAAAAGGTAAGAGAGCTGCTCGATCGAATCCATAGGGTTGTTCACGCCGCCGGCCCACAGGACGTTCATGAGCTGGTCCACCTTTTGGCGGAGACCCGAGGAGAAGAAGTTGGACCCGTTGCTTTGGCTTAGCTTGGCGACGGAATCACTTTGAGTTTTTGGTTCGCGCATGTTCTAGGTAACGTCCCGTGCAGTCATTCGGGTGCATTCGACAAGTGACGACTGACGCAGCGCCTCGAACACGGCATCGCGTTCTCGAAAGCGGGCCAGCGCTGATAACCCACCCAAAGTTCTGAACTGGCTCCGCTCGAACAGGCGGTTATAGCGGCCAGCGAGAAAATCGGCAAGCGCTCGCGAATCCTCGCTGACTAGTTCGACAGTGGCGTTCAGCCACTTTTGGTCGCCATAGCGCAGGTTGAAGCGCGCGGCGATGGAGTCCACGGTGTCCGCGACGACCTTGTCCTTGGTCGGCAGCGGGCGCTTCCCAAGAGCGTTGTAAACGAAAGCCGGCGTAGGAGCTGGCACACCGTACGAAATCATAAGCTTGTCAGGCGCGTAATACATCTCTGGCCGGTGATAGAAGCGCTCCTGAAGAATGGTCTCGATGGTGTCATCGTCCTCTGCTTCCACGGCCTCCTTCAGGTCCGGGTCTGTGTCTGCAAATTCTTTCAAATCGCGCTCGAACGATCCTCGGAAGGTCATCACGTCCACCTTTTCGCCGTTCGGCCCGACGATGCGAACCTCCTGACTGACGATGCGGTCGGTGCCTTCCCAAACTGGGATCTCGCGTTTTCCTCGTGCGCTTTCGTCGTTGCTCGGCGAGTCTGCGGTATGCGGCGTATCTCCGGACCCGGTTTCATAACGTGCGGGCACGACTCGACGTTGGTTGTCCACCGGCACTTTCAGCGGCGCAGCGTAATCGTACTTCTCTTCGAAGAATTCTGCGACCGCGCAGAAGTCGAGCAGGAAGAAAACTTTCTTCGCATATGCCGTGTTTCCGATTTCGAATGTGTAGAGTCGGGTACCGCGTCCCTTGATCTGTATGTATTCCGTCGGGGAGAAGACTGGACGCATCAGCACGACATTGAGTAAGTCGCGGCAGTTATAGCCGGTGGAGAGCATGTCCACGGACACAGCAATCCGCTCTGCACGCTTGCCGTCGCGGAACTCCTTAGCAAGCGAGGAGGCGTCTGGGATGCGAGATGTGATCGTAAGCCCGATGCCTGGCTTGATCTCATTGAGGACCTTGGTGAGTGCCGTAGCGTGGGTCTGGTTGACGGCAAAGATGATTGACTTGCCGATTTCTCCAGTCGGATCGCGCTGCGCCTCGCGCAGGAACGCCTCGCACATGACGCGGTTGCGATGCGGCGTGAAGATTTTCCTCTCCAAGTCCTGGATCTTGAAACTTTCCTCCTGCTCGTTAATGACTACGGTCCAGCCCGCCTCCTGAAGCGCTTGGGTGGTTATGTCCGAACGGCAGTCAATAATTTTTGGTAGGCAGAGGAATGGGCCTTCCGGGTCCTTCACCGCGTCGATGATGTCGTATCGGAACGTGGGCAGCCCGGGTTCGCAGCCAAAGTAGTGGTAGGTGTCGCGGAGCTGGCGGGCCTCCAGGGCCTTCGGCTCTTCGGTGGCGAGCTGGTCCAAATTGACGTTCTTCAGGTACGCCTTTGGGGTGGCGGTCAGGCCGATGCGGGTGGCCTGGAAGAACTGCACCGCCTCGCGCGCGTCGCCGTAGATGGAGCGGTGTGCTTCGTCGTTGACAACAAGGTCGAAGTAGAACGGCGTGAATTCCTCGCGGTAGCGACGATCGGTCATCAGCGACTGGATCGTGGCCACGACGACCGAGGAGCCGAGCAGCTCGCCGGTACGACGCGCTGTCTTATAGATCACCGGTTTGTACTCGGCTAGGACGACGTTGAAGTCCTCCATGGTCTGCTTGGCAAGTTCGATGCGATCCACGATGAAGAGGACGCGTTCAGCATTGCGTGTGAGGAGGAAACGGCGGATCAGCGCGGCGCAGAGGAGCGTCTTCCCGGTGCCCGTCGCCATCTCCAGCAAAAACTTGCGACGACCCGCGTCATCATATCCTTTGGCGATCTCGTCCATCGCCTGAATCTGATAGCCACGCAGCGTGAGGTCGGGACGAAGTCGGTGCAGGTAATCTGGGCGGACAATCTCAGTCTGGAGCGGTCGCGGAGGTTGGAGATTCTTCAGGCGAACCCGCTCGAGATCTTCCCGCGATGGCAGGCGCTCGATGCGATAGGCGTCGCGTTGGTCCGCACGCTCGTAGTTCCAAAACCAGTGCTCGCGACCGTTGGAGAGGATGACGAACGGCGCCTTAAGATTCTCCGCGTAGCCACGGGCCTGTTCCTTCGCGTCGTAGGGATCGAGGTCTTCGCGCTTCGCTTCAAGCACGCACAATACCCGGCCGAGTCTGTCCTTGAGCAGGTAGTCCGCACGACCGTTGGCAGCGTTCTGCTCAAACTTTACCTGTTGAGGGTCGAGCAGATTCCAGTCGCTTGCTTCGAGCGCCTTGTCGATCAGGATGCGGGAAAACGCTTCGTTTTGGCCGTTTGACATTGCAAAAGCCTAGCCGCCCAATTTCAAAACACTACTTTCTCGAATCCATAACTTGTGCATTCAGGATTTCGAGCTGGAATCCAGATTTTTCACAGACACTGTGGCGGTCTGCGCATCGCCCGCAGCCGGAGTAGCGCTCATCAGACGTTCGGGATCTGTCTTGATCGCCGCGCGGTATCCCCCTGATGTCTTGGATGCTCCTCGATTGGCGAAAGGATAGCACTAGAGAAATCCCCTGGCTCTCTGGCGCAAGCCACCCTTTCACTTAAGTAAGTTATTACAATAAGGTATACACAATGCAGCTCGCCTCATGGAACGTCAATTCGCTCAAAGTACGCTTGCCCCATCTGCTCGACTGGCTGGCAGCGAAAGCCCCGGAGATCGTCTGCCTTCAGGAAATCAAGCTCGAGGACGACAAGTTCCCGCAGATGGAGCTCGAGGCCGCGGGGTACCGCTGCGCGTGGTCCGGGCAGAAGACTTATAACGGCGTCGCCATTCTGTCCCGGACCTCGCTCGCCGAGGTCGCGACCGGGATGCCTGCATTTCCCGATGAGCAGAAGCGCATTATTGCCGCGACGATTGGGGGAGGCGCCGAAGCGGTTCGCGTGGTGTGCGCTTATGTACCCAACGGACAGGCCGTCGATTCCGAAAAGTACGAGTACAAGCTCAGATGGCTCGAGGCTTTCCGGCTCTGGCTGGATGAAGAACTGGCAAAACATCCCCGGCTCGCGGTGCTGGGCGACTACAACATCGCACCCGCGGACGAGGACGTTCACGATCCGAAGGCATGGGAAGGTCAGGTGCTGTGCAGTCCCCGGGAGAGGGAAGCCTTTCAGAAATTTCTCGGCCTGGGATTGAAAGACAGCTTCAGGATGTTTACCCAGCCGGAGAGATCGTTCACGTGGTGGGACTACCGCCTGAACGCGTTCAAACGCAACCTGGGCCTACGCATCGACCATGTCCTGCTCAGTCCCGAACTCGCCTCGCTTTGCCGGGCGTGCACGATCGACGTCGCGCCCCGCCGGCTCGAACGGCCGTCCGATCACGCGCCCGTGATAGCTGAGTTGCACCTTGAGTCGTTATAATCCTGCCGGTGAAATCAAACAGGAGGAAGGAATCATGACTTCGGCAAAGTTGCATCATCATCTCATCGGGTTTCTCGTCGCAGCCTGCGTTGCCGCGAGCGCGTGCGCCCAGAGCTATCCGGCCAAGCCGGTGAAAATCATCATCCCCTTTTCCGCGGGCGGCCCCGCCGACGTCTACGCTCGTTATCTCGGCCAGCACCTCCAAAAGCCGCTCGGCCAGCCGGTCGTGGTCGAGAACCGCGTGGGCGGCGGCGGAGTCATAGGCGCCGACGCCGTGGCGAAGTCGGCGCCGGACGGCTATACGCTGCTGATGATGTCCAACACGCACACCGTAAACGAGTCACTCCGCCCGAAACAGCCCTACAAGCTGATGACCGACCTCGTGCCGGTTTCCCCGGTGAACTATTCTGATCTACTGCTCGTCGTCCACCCCGGCGTGCCCGCGAAAAACCTGAAGGAGCTGCTTGCTCTCGCCAAATCGAAACCCGGCGCGCTCAACTACGCCTCCTCCGGACCCGGCACGCCCTATCACATGGCGGGCGAGCTGTTCAAGGTCATGGCGGGCCTGGACATCGTGCACGTCCCCCACAAGGAAAGCTCGGGCGCGCGCACCAGCGTCATGGGCGGACAGGTGCAGATGATGTTCGACGCGATCACCGTCATGGCGAAGCAGGCCGAGGCGGGCAAGGTCCGCGCGATCGCCACGAGCGGCCGCACGCGGTCCGCGGTCACGCCCAACCTCCCGACGGTCGCGGAAGCGGGCGTTCCCGGATACGAAGCGACGATCTGGCTCGGAGTGATGGCGCCGGCCGGCACGCCGAAGACTATCGTGGACAGGCTGAACTCCGAGATCCAGAAGGTCATCGCTCTGCCTGAAGTGAAGGAAGCCTGGGCCAAGCAGGGCGCGTTCCCTATGCACATGACGCCCGCGGAATTCACGAAATACATGGCGCAGGACATCGAGAAGTGGGCCAAGGTGGTTAAACTTTCCGGAGCCAAAGTCGACTAGGGTCGGATGGGCGAGCGCTTCCGGCTTACCGTCAACGGCACCGCGACCGAGGTCGAGGCGAGCGGCGACACGCCGCTGCTGTATGCTCTGCGCAACGATCTTGCGCTGAAAGGCACGCGCTTCGGCTGCGGCAGCGGGCAGTGCGGCGCCTGTTTTGTCCTGATCGACGGACATCCCACGCCTGCCTGCGACACGCCGCTCTGGTCCGTCGCCGGGAAGAAGATCGTCACCGTGGAAGGCCTAGGACCCAAGGGCGAGCTGCATCCGCTGCAACGCGCTTTTCTCGATGAACAGGCGGCGCAGTGCGCGTTCTGCACGAGCGGCATCCTCGTCAGCGCCGCAGCGCTGCTCGAAAGGAACCACAAACCCACCGAGAGCGAAATCCGCGCGGCGCTCGACCGCAATCTCTGCCGCTGCGGCTCGCACAACCGCATGGTGCGCGCGGTGCTGCGCGCGAGCGGTCAAGCCTCGTGAACACCGTTACCGAGAGCAAACTCAAGCGTCCGGGGAGCCTGGAGAAGAATCCGCGCCTTTCGCAGTGGCTGAGCGTGCACCGGGACGGTACGGTTTCGATATTCACCGGAAAGGTCGAGATCGGCCAAGGCATACTCACGGCGCTCGCTCAGATCGCGGCAGAGGAACTCGGACTCGCGCCGGAGCGTATCCGCATGGTTGCCGCCGATACTGCGCTGAGCCCCGATGAAGGCGTCACTTCGGGCAGCCTTTCGATCCAGGACTCCGGCGCTGCATTGCGCCGTGCCTGCGCGCACGCGCGCGCATTGCTTCTCGAGCGCGCCGCTGCACGTCTGAACGCGTCGATCCGGGATTTGCGCGTCGAGGATGGCGCCGTCCAAGCGGCGGGCCACAGCACGAGCTTCTGGGAATGCGCCGGCGATGCGCTTTTCGACCGCGAGATTGACGAGACTGCGGCGGCAAGACCGCCGCACGACTATCGTGTCGTCGGGAAGGCTGCGCCACGGCTCGATCTGCCAGACAAGATCGCAGGCCGGCCCCGCTACCTTCAGGACATGGCGCTGCCGGGCATGCTCTTTGGCCGCGTGATCCGCCCCCGGTACGGTTTCTCCAAGCTCGTCTCGCTGGATGATGGCAAGGTCAAATCGATGCCGGGACTCGTGGCGATCGTGCGCGAGGGAAGTTTTGTCGGAGTGCTCGCCGAGCGCGAAGAAACAGCAATCGCCGCCCAGAATGCCTTGCGAAAGGCGAGCGACTGGGACGCCGTGCCGCCGCTGCCGCAGGATATCCATGCCTGGCTGAAGTCACACGCCTCCGACCACCGGGTCATCAGCGAAAAAACAAACCTGGAGGCGAAATCCCGGGCAGCGAGCACGCTTGAAGCGTCTTATACGAAGCCCTATGTCTCGCACGCTTCGATCGGTCCGTCGTGCGCGATCGCACACTTTCAAGGCGAGAAGCTCATCGTGTGGAGTCAAAGCCAGGGCATCTTCAATCTGCGCCGCGACCTCGCATTAGCGCTCGGCATGCGCGAAGACAAGGTTGCAGTGCGGCACGCCGAAGGCGCCGGCTGCTACGGGCACAACGGCGCGGACGATGTCGCGCTCGACGCCGCGCTGCTCGCGAGGAGGGCGGGCGGTCGCCCGGTGCAGGTGCAATGGATGCGTGATGACGAATTCGCCTGGGCGCCGTGCGGTCCGGCGATGGCTCTGACTCTGCGCGCCGCGCTCGACCCGCAGGGCAATGTCGTGGACTGGCAGCACGAGCTTTGGAGCAACGGGCACAGCGGCAGGCCCGGCCGATCCGACAGTCCAGCGCTAGTCGCGGCCTGGCATTTGGCGCGTCCGTTCGAGCGACCCGCGTCGATCAATATGCCGCTTCCCGCGGGCGCGGCGGACCGCAACGCGATTCCGCTTTACGATTTCCCGAGCCAGCGTATCACCAACCATTACGTGCGTGAGATGCCGGTGCGCACCTCGGCGCTGCGCTCGCTGGGCGCCTACGCCAACGTGTTTGCGATCGAATCGTTCATGGACGAGCTCGCGGCGGCCGCGCACGTCGATCCGATCGCCTTTCGCCTGCGGCACCTCGAGGACCCTCGCGCGCGGGCCGTGATCGAGGCGGTTGCCCGCCTCGCGAAGTGGGAGGAGTGGACACTGGCCGAAGGCCGGGGCCACGGCATCGGATTTGCAAAATACAAGAACCTCGGCGCCTACTGCGCGGTTGTAGCCGAAGTTGAGGTCGAGCACGAAGTCAGAGTAAAGCGACTTGTCGTCGCAGTCGATGTGGGTCTGGTGGTCAACCCGAACGGCGTAGTCAATCAGATCGAGGGTGGCGCGATTCAATCGACGAGTTGGACGTTGAAGGAACAGGTCAAGCTCGATGAGCGCGGCATCACCAGCCTCGGCTGGGAGGATTACCCCATCCTCAAGTTCAGCGAAGTGCCGGCGGTCGAGGTCGAGCTGATCGATCGGCCGGAGCTTCCCGCCGTCGGCGCGGGAGAAGCTGCTCAGGGCCCCACCGCGGCGGCGATCGCCAACGCAGTCGCGCATGCGCTCGGGTTGCGCGTACGCGAGCTGCCGCTCACGTCGGAGCGAGTCATCGCGGCGATTGAGCGGCAGTGACAAGGCGCAAGGCTTGGAGCCTGTCGCAGGCATCCGCAAACTGGGCTTCAAGCGCTGGTTCGAGCGCCAGTTGATCGAGAGCCACGTCTATCTCGTTACCTTCCTTCTCTGCCTGATTCTCGTAATTGCCGTGTTCGAACAGCTCGGATCCCGCCCCGGAGGACTCGAGCGGGCCTTGATGTACGCGGCAATGATCGGCGGCGGCGCGATCGGAATCGTCTCCCTGAACCGCTACACCGCGATCCTGTTCCGCGCCCTGCACCTGGCGGAACGATCCACATGCAAAAACTGCGGCGCCTACGCCCGATTCAGCGTGCTCGATTCCACGCGCGGCCCTATCGAGGATACCGCGGACGATCGCGAGGGAGTCTGGTTGAAGGTGAAATGCAGAACCTGCGGCCACGAATGGACGATGGCTTGAGACGTCTTGCGCGACCGTCTCACTTTGGCAACCAGTCTTGCCGCTTCCCGCCCGAAGCCTCGCATCTCACTCATTGGGGTCAGTGGGAGTTTCGTCTCCGATACCGAGCTCGCCGATTTTGCGGGTAATGGTGTTGCGGCCTATGCCGAGCAATCCCGCCGCCTCGATGCGCCGGCCGGCGGTATGCTCGAGGGCCTTGGTAATGAGCGTCTTCTCGAAACTTTTTGAAAGGCTATCCATGATATGCGTCTCGCCTTTTGCCAGCCGTCGATCCGCCTCGCGCGCCAGCGCTGCGAGCCACTCGGCCGAAGGTGCCGCCGTACCTTCACGCAGCTCCGGCGGAAAGTCGCTGACCTCAATGACCTGAGACGGTGACATCACGGTAAGCCAGTGGCAGAGGTTCTCGAGCTGCCGCACGTTTCCGGGCAGATCCTGGGCGGAGAGATAGGCCATCGCGGCATCCGAAAGGCGTTTGGCTTCAACTTCGAGCCCACGCGCGGATCTTGCCAGGAAGTGCCGCGCCAACAGCGGAATGTCTTCGCGTCGTTCGCGCAGTGAGGGCAGCCGCAATCGAATCACGTTCAGCCGATGATACAGATCCTCGCGGAAGAGGCTCTCTCGGACCCGCGCCTCTAGGTCCTGATTGGTCGCAGCGATGACGCGAACGTTCGCGCGAATCGGCTGATGACCGCCGACCCGATAGAAGCTGCCGTCAGACAGCACGCGCAGTAGGCGAGTCTGCAGCTCGGCCGGCATATCGCCGATTTCGTCCAGGAACAGGGTGCCGCCTTCGGCCTGCTCGAAGCGGCCGTGCCGCAGCGCCTGCGCCCCCGTAAACGCGCCGCGCTCGTGTCCGAAGAGCTCCGATTCCAGAAGGTCCTTGGGCATTGCGGCGGTATTGATGGCGACGAAGGGCTTGTCCGCGCGCGGGCTGTGGCGATGCAGTGCTCGTGCGACCAGTTCCTTGCCGGTTCCCGATTCGCCGGTAACGAGGACCGTCGCGTTTGATTGAGAGAGCCGGCCGACGGCGCGGAACACTTCCTGCATGGACTGGGCCTGTCCCAGGATATCCGGCGATCCGGTGAGCGATTCCCCTACTTCATGCTCGCGCATGCTTTCGCCGAGTGCGCGGCGGATCAGCTCAACGGCCTGATCAACGTCGAACGGCTTCGGCAAGTACTCGAACGCCCCGCCCTGGAATGTCGCCACCGCCGACTCCAGGTCGGAGTAAGCGGTCATGATAATCACCGGAAGATCGGGAAAACGCTGCTTCAGATCCTGCAGCAGCTCTAATCCCGAAGTGCCCGGCATGCGGATGTCCGACACGAGCACCTGCGGCGCACCGGCCACGTTGAGGGCCTCCATCGCTTCGCTCGCCTGCGCGAAAGTCTTGAAGGGGATGCCTTCGCGAGCAAGCGCCTTCTCGAAGACCCAGCGGATAGAGCGGTCGTCATCGATAACCCAGACAGGTCTCATCACGGTCTTTCAGCGAAGCGGCAGGACGATGCGGAAACAGGTCCGTCCCGGCCGGCTATCGCACTCCACCACGCCCTCATGCTGCTGCACGAAAGTCTGGGCCAGCGTCAGACCGAGCCCGGACCCGCCCTCACGGCCCGACACCAGGGGATAGAAAATCTTGTCGCGTATTTCCGCTGGTACGCCCGGCCCGTTATCGATCACTTGCAATTCTAATGCCAGCCTATGTAAGCGCCGGACGAGGGTTGCCTGGCGGGCAACCCTGGTGCACAGCACAATCTCGCCCTGACTTTGATGCCCCGGCGCAGGGCTTACCCGGGCGCCGAGGATCGCCTGCGCGGCGTTCCGGGCTATGTTGAGCACGGCCTGGATAAGCTGCTCGGGATCGCCGCGAAACTCCGGCAAACCGACGTCGTAGTCGCGCTCTACCCTTATGCCTTCAGGAAACTCCGCCAGGATGAGGCTGCACACTCGTTCGCACACCTCGTGGATGTTGACGGGCACCAGCTTGGGAGGGCGATGCGGGGTGAGGAGCCGGTCCATCAGCGCCTGGAGCCGGTCCGCCTCCTTGATAATGACCCGGGTGTACTCGCGCAGACTCGGCCGATCCAGCTCGCGCTCAAGGAGTTGGGCTGAGCCGCGCAAGCCTCCCAAGGGGTTTCTGATTTCGTGGGCGAGATTGCGGATCAGCTCCCGGTTAGCCCGGTGCTGGGCCGTTCGCTGCTCTTCGCGCTCGATGCGCAGCCGCTGGTCGATTGGCCGCAGCTCAAGCAGCAACGCAGCTTGGGGAAGCTCCACGGGCGTAGCGATGCAGTTGAGGTGCAGCGGTTCGTGACCCAGGGGCGCGAGGATCAGATCCTGATCGGCAAAGCCGCGCTCCCCGAGGATCGCTGAATGCAGCAAGCCCGCGAGCGCACCCGAGTCGGAGAAAAGTCCCGGAAACGTTTGGTCGAGAATGCTTTTTCGGCCGACCGCAAACAGCGCTTCCGCGGCGGGGTTGACGTACTTCACGATGAGCTCCCTGTCCAGGAGCACCACGGCAGTGGCAAGCAGATCCAGGCCCGGAAAGGCTGTTACCGGGGTCATGTACAGGTATGACTACCGGGACTGCCGCGCCAGTGGTTTAAAGCAGCGCGCGACGATACCGGCGCGTCGTACCCGCAACTGCTCGCAGCCTTGTTGCTCGGCGCGGCGCGCTTCGCGACTACCTGATCCGGCCCAATTCGCCGCGAAGCTGCTCGATGTTCTTGGTGTGCTGATCCACCGTCTGATGGTAGGGCCTCAGGCGCTCCTGGACCTTGGCGTAGTTGCGTTCGTCGCCAGTACGGATTCCTTCCTCCTCGGCGAGCCTCTGCTTGGCGTCGGCGAGCAACTGGTGCTCGTTCTGTAGCTCGGACTCGAGAATCTTGCGTCGGTTTTCGTTGCGCGTCGCGCTCGTACTTGAGGAGGCTGAAGAAGGCGTGGCTCGCGTCGGAGCCTGCGCCGGCACGACTGACACTTCCTTGCTCACCAGGGTGCAATTCTTGCCGACCGTGTCGCGCTTGACGTTGGTGTAGGTTGGTCGGCCAGTTGCGTCCGGGCATTTGTACACCTCGCCTTGGGCGTGGCCCAAGGGCACCGCCAGCGAGATGAAGACCCATCCGACCAACCGCATGTCCGTTACCATGATCCCCCCAGACCCCAGTCGTGAGTTTAAGTGTAGGGGAAAATGGCCCTGATTTCAAATGGAAAAAAGAGAAGACCCGGCGCCAAGGCGTCTCCTGATTGCCTGAAACTCCAACCTTCGAACCCGGCTCCACCGGGCCTTCCGCACGCTCCTCGGTCAGGAGCTGTAGTACATCTCAAATTCAACCGGGTGGGTCGTCATGCGAAAGCGCGTGAGCTCCTCATGCTTGAGTGCGCAATACGCATCCAACATATCGTCGGAGAACACTCCGCCCTTGGTAAGGAACTCGCGATCCCTATTCAAGCACTCCAGCGCCATTTCGAGCGATGAACATACTTGCTGGACTTTTTTCGCCTGAGCCGGCGGCAGGTCGTACATGTTCTTGTCGATCGGGTCGCCCGGGTGAATCTTGTTCTGCACGCCGTCCAGTCCGGCCATCAGCATTGCGGCAAAAGCGAGATAAGGATTGGTCGTCGGGTCCGGGAAACGCACCTCCACCCGGCGCGCAATGGGGTTGGTGACCAGCGGTATGCGGCAAGCGGCAGACCGGTTGCGCGAGGAGTAGGCCAGATTGATCGGCGCTTCGAACCCTGGCACAAGCCGCTTGTACGAATTGGTGCCCGGATTGGTGATCGCATTGAGCGCCTTGGCGTGCTTGATGATTCCACCAATGTAGTACAGGGCGAAATCCGACAGGCCCGAGTAGCCGTTGCCCTGGAACAGGTTCTTGCCGTCTTTCCACACCGACTGATGGACGTGCATGCCCGAGCCGTTGTCGCCCACGACGGGCTTGGGCATGAAGGTGGCGGTCTTGCCGTAGGAATGCGCCACGTTCCACACGGTGTATTTCAGAATTTGCATCCAGTCGGCGCGCTTGACCAGGCTATTGAACTTGGTGCCGATCTCGTTCTGGCCCATCGCACCCACTTCGTGATGATGTACTTCGCACTCGACGCCCTGCTGCTCCATTGCGAGCACCATGGCGTTGCGGATATCCTGCAGCGTGTCGATAGGCGGCACCGGGAAGTAGCCGCCCTTGACCGGAGCCCGATGCCCCATGTTGCCGCCCTCGTATTCCTCACCCGAGGACCAGGGGGCCTCTTCCGATTTGATCTTGCAGAAGGATCCGGACATGTCCACGTTCCAGGTCACCGAGTCAAATATGAAGAACTCGGGCTCCGGGCCGAAGTAGGCGGTATCGCCCAAACCGCTGGACTTCAGGTAGGCTTCGGCGCGCTTGGCGATGGTGCGAGGGTCGCGGTCGTAACCCTTCCCGTCGGAAGGCTCAACGCAATCGCAGCTGAGGTTCAGCACCGGTTCGTCGGTGAAGGGGTCCATTCGCGCACTGTCGGGGTCGGGCATCAGCAGCATGTCTGATGCCTCGATGCTCTTCCAGCCCGCGATCGACGACCCGTCGAAGAAATGTCCGCTCTCAAACTTGTCCATCGTGAACGCCTTGACCGGCACTGACACATGCTGTTCCTTGCCCCGGGTATCGGTGAAGCGCAGGTCAACGAATTTGATCTCCTTCTCTTTGATCATTTTCATCACATCATTGGCAGACATTGCCATTTCACGATCTCCTCAGGGTTGCTGATTGTTGGTTTGGAAGGGAAACTAAGCGCGCAGACGGCAAATAAGGTTTCCTAATTAGCAGAATCCATGCCATTCGGCGCAAAAAAGGCAGGCCATTGTGCCACAAGAGAGCGCTCGCAAACGATTGCGGGACTTCAGCACCAAACCGGCGCAAAGCGGCCATTATGCGCACCATGTCGGTGCGAATCAACTCCCAACGGCCGGCCGAGCTAAACTACGCGCTTTCCATTTCTTGCCGGATCTGCCATGTCGAATGATTCGGTTAAAGACATCCTAGCCCGAGCCAGACAGCGGGCGGAAGCGATGAAACTTCCCTACGCTGGAGCATTGCTGCCTTTCGAAGCCCATGCGCTGACCCAGCACGTTCCGGGAGCCAAGTTGGTCGATGTGCGCACCCAGGCTGAGTGGGAATATGTCGGCCATATTCCTGATTCGGTGCTCGTGGAGTGGAACACGTACCCCCACGGAGAGCGAAATCGCGAATTCCTCGAACAGCTCCAAGCCCAGGTCGCGAAGACCGAAGCTCCGGTGATGTTCTTGTGCAGGTCTGGAGCGCGATCACACCACGCCGCTGCCACGGCAACCCTCGCGGGGTACCCCAATTCGTACAACATCCTGGAGGGTTTCGAGGGCGACAAGGATGCTCACGGCCACCGCAGCAGCGTAGGCGGGTGGCGGTTTGCCGGCTTGCCGTGGGCCCAGGGTTGACGAACGCTCATGAATTCGACCTGACCTCGCTCTACTAGCCGGCGGACCAATCGACAAGGCCCGCGTAGGCGGTAAGCAGCACGGCCGAGCCAAACGCAACGCGGTACCAGGCGAAAGGCGTAAAGTTGTGGCTGGCGACATAGCGAATCAGCCAGCGTACGCACACGAGAGCCGATAGGAACGCGACGGCCGAGCCGACTACGAACATACCCAGATCGCCCGAGTCGAACAGCGCGCGATTCTTCCAAAAATCGTATGCACCTGCGGCAATAAGAGTCGGGACCGCGAGGAAGAATGAGAACTCCGTCGCCGCACGACGCGAGAGTCCGAAGAGCATTCCACCGATGATGGTCGCCCCGGAGCGCGAGGTGCCCGGGATGAGTGCGAACGCCTGCGCGATGCCGACCTTCAACGCATCCCGCCAGGTCATGTCGTCAACACTTTCAACGACGGCCTCGCGCTGACGCTTTTCCACCCACAGGATGATGAACCCGCCGATGACGAAGGCGAGCGCCACCGGTACGGCGTGAAACAGGTGTGCCTTGATCGCCTTGCCGAATGCGAGACCCAGCACAGCTGCGGGCAGGAATGCAATGAGGAGATTCAGCGCGAATCGCTGCGCGGCACGATCCGTAGCGAGACCTGCCAGCATTCGCCAGAACCTTATTCGGAATTCCCAAACTACCGCAAGCATTGCTCCAGTTTGAATTATCAGCTCGAAGACCTTCGCCTTCTCCCCACTGAAGTCAAGCAAATCGCCCGCGAGAATCAGGTGCCCCGTGGAGGACACCGGCAGAAACTCGGTCAGACCTTCGACAACGCCGAGGATCAAAGCCTTCGCAAGCAACTCCCAGTCCACCAGGTCTCCGAAAAGAAAAAAGCGGCAAGGATTACCGCCTTTAAACTCTAGCGGAAACCCTCAGGCGCTGCGGCGTAACGGGTCTATCGAGTTACCTCGATCTTGCCCTTCATGTTTGGATGGAGGCCGCAGATGTAGTCGTTCAGGCCTTGTGATAGATCTCTGCGCCTTTCCGCACGAACTCCACGGCCTTCTGCTGCATACCGTCCTTCAGAGCTTCCTCCGCCGACAAGCCGTGTTTCTGGGCGTACTCGCGCACATCCTGTGTGATCTTCATCGAGCAAAAGTGCGGACCGCACATTGAACAGAAGTGCGCGAGCTTCGCGCCTTCCTGCGGCAAGGTTTCGTCGTGGAACGCCTTCGCCTTGTCCGGGTCGAGACCCAGATTGAACTGGTCCTCCCAACGGAATTCGAAGCGCGCCTTGGAAAGTGCATTGTCGCGGATCTGCGCCCCAGGATGGCCCTTAGCTAGGTCGGCGGCGTGCGCGGCGATCTTGTAGGCGATGATGCCGTCCTTGACGTCGTCCTTGTCGGGAAGCCCGAGGTGTTCCTTGGGCGTCACATAGCACAGCATCGCCGTGCCGTACCAGCCGATCATCGCCGCGCCAATGGCACTCGTGATGTGATCGTAGCCAGGCGCGATGTCGGTCGTGAGGGGTCCGAGTGTGTAAAACGGCGCTTCTTTGCAGTATTTCAACTGAAGGTCCATATTCTCCTTGATGAGTTGCATGGGCACATGTCCCGGGCCCTCGATCATCACTTGGCAATCGTGCTTCCATGCAATGTCGGTCAACTCTCCAAGGGTCTTTAGCTCGGCTATCTGAGCCTCGTCGTTGGCGTCGTAGATTGAGCCCGGCCGCAGGCCGTCGCCCAGAGAAAAGCTCACGTCGTAAGCGGTCATGATTTCGCAGATCTCTTCAAAGTGCGTGTAAAGAAAGCTCTCCTTGTGGTGGGCGAGGCACCACTTGGCCATGATCGAGCCGCCGCGCGAGACGATCCCCGTCATGCGTTTTGCAGTGAGAGGAATAAAGGGCAACCGCACGCCGGCGTGGATGGTGAAGTAGTCAACGCCCTGCTCGGCTTGTTCGATGAGCGTGTCTCGAAAGATGGCCCAAGTGAGCTCTTCGGCTTTTCCGCCGGTCTTCTCAAGGGCTTGGTAGATTGGCACGGTACCGATCGGGACCGGCGAGTTGCGGACGATCCACTCGCGAGTCTCGTGAATATGCTTGCCGGTAGAGAGATCCATCACCGTATCCCCGCCCCAGCGGATCGCCCAGGTCATCTTCTCGACTTCCTCGGCGATCCCCGAGCTCACCGCCGAATTGCCGATGTTGGCGTTGATCTTCACCAGGAAATTCCTGCCGATGATCATCGGCTCGGTTTCCGGGTGGTTGATGTTCGCCGGAATGATCGCTCGACCCCGCGCCACTTCGTCCCGAACGAATTCCGGCGTCATGGTCTTCGGAATCGCGGCTCCGAAATCCTGCCCCGCGTGCCGGCGTGAAAGCATTTCGGAAAGAGCCTCGCGGCGCTGATTCTCCCGAATCGCTATGAATTCCATTTCGGGCGTGACGATTCCCTTCCTCGCGTAGTGCATCTGCGTAACGCAGCGACCCTCCCGAGCCCGCCTGGGGCGACGCCTCAGATCGAAGCGTAAGGTTGCAAGCGTGGGATCGGATAGGCGCTCGCGTCCAAACAATGAAGTCGGCCCAGGCAGTTCCTGCGTATCGCCGCGCTCATCGATCCACGCGGCACGCGCGGCGGGCAGCCCTGCACGTATGTCGATACTCGCCTGCGGGTCGGTGTATGGCCCGGAAGTGTCATAGACGAAGACCGAGGTATTCTTTTCCGCGCCGAACGAAGCCGGTGTCTCCGACTGCGTGATTTCGCGCATCGGCACGCGAATGTCAGGACGTGAACCCTGAGCGTAGATCTTGCGCGAATTTGGAAGCGGCTTGACCGCCGCCTGATCCACTTGGGCGGTCTGTGCGAGAAACTTGGGATTGGCGTTCATGGCGCTCCTCTCGTCTGGTTCCGCCGGGAGCGTAGGACGAGCCTTTCAACGCTTCCCTGCGGCGGCATTATCCGCTTCAGGTTCGAAGGGTTTACTCTCACCCGACCAAGGCACTGCCGTCGGTCAGGACCCCTACGTTGCTCGATGGAAATTACTCCACTGAGGGACGCTTGGCAAGCGTATCAGCCGCGGGCGCGTGCTGAGAAAATGATTCGAATAACGTTGCGCCCACCTTCACGGCTGTAGCTCGCGTCTTTGGCAAGCGATCGAATTAGCTTCAAGCCCAGCCCTCCCACGGGCTGCTTTGCGATCAGAACCGCGGTATCTGTAGGGCGAAACTCGCCGAAGGGATTGTGCGACGGGGCTGCGTCCTCGTAGTGCAGGGTAATTTCCGCCTCGCCAGGCACAAGCGCCATCCAGACGGGGGATTCGCTTTCACCACGATACCCGTGGAGAACAGTATTCGTGAATAGTTCCTCGACGATAAGCAGGATTTTCAGGCATGCTTCACGAGCTATCCCAACCGTGGCACACGCACCCTCAACGAGAGTCCGAATCTCGGCGAGGGAGTCCATCTTGGCTGGAAACCGAGCGAGCGGGGCGTTAGCCATGGACAGGGTCAGCCCGGAAAGGCCGGTTGAGCTATTATATGAACAAAGCGCCCCAGAGGGCGCCAGCCTCCTCCGGAAGACAATGCGAGGCAAAAAAATGGAGGGTACTATGCTGTCAACTCGTCCAGTCGTGATTCGTCGATTGCTTCTTGCTTGTGCGTGCGCGATTCTCCCGGTTTCCGCCTGGGCAAACGATATCGCCCAGTTCAAAGTCGCCAAAGGTGCGGTGCACCTCGAGCGCAGCGGTCAGCGCCTTCCGGCGCGGGTGGGAACACCCCTGCAGGCGACCGACACCGTGGTCACCGGAGCTGACGGTTCGGCGGGCATCGCCTTCGTCGACAATTCGCTTTTGTCAGTCGGACCGAACAGCGTGCTTGCCATCGAGCGCTACACGTTCAACTCGACTACGCATGAGGGAACCTTTGAATCCTCGCTACGCAAGGGAACCCTTGCAGTAGTATCGGGCAAGATCGCCAAGCAATCTCCCGATGCGATGAAAGTAAAGATACCCTCTTCCATTCTCGGGGTACGTGGAACCGAGTTCCTAGTTCGCGCCGGCGACTGAAGCCGACAACTTCGTGCGTCGGAGTTACCCTGCGCTCATTGTGGCACTGGCCCTGGCCGGCTGTGCCACCCCCTCTAGCCGGGACCTAGTCGTACTGTTGCCTGATAAGGACGGCAAGGTCGGGACGCTCATCGTCCAGAATCAAAAAGGCAGTACCGTACTTAACACTGCGTACGCCACAGCCCGGACCGCACGCGACGGCGGCGTAGAACGCGGCATGGCAAGCCAAAGCGAGATCAAGGAGGTGTTCGGGAGCGCCATCGCTGCCCAGCCGCCGCGCCCGATCTTGTTTACACTTTACTTCGAGAGCGGTAGCGACGAATTCACCGAGCAGTCAAAGCAGGAAGTAAAGCGCTTGCTTGCCGAGATGGCGCGGCGACAGGCCTCCGATATTACCGTGATCGGCCACACCGACTTGGTGGGACCGGACCCTTCCAACGACGCGCTTTCCTTGCAGCGCGCGGGCCGTGTGAAATCAATGCTGGTGGGTATGGGCGTACCCGCCGAGCGCATCCTGACCGCCGGCCGGGGCAGACGCGAACCTTTGATACCCACGGCGAACGGGGTTATCGAACCGCGTAATCGGCGCGTCGAGGTCAGCGTTCGCTGAGCTGGGTTCTAGGGCCCGCTCCAGCGCAAAGCCAGGAGCGTGAGGTCGTCGGCCGCTTCGGCGCCCGCGACGAATTGCGCCACATCGGCGCGGACCGCGTTAATAAACGTTGCGGGAGTGTCGGCGTGGCGCGCACGCCCGATGGCCTGGCGCAGCCGCCCCGCCCCGTAAAGATCTCCCGCCGGATTCATGGCTTCAGTCACGCCGTCGGAGACAACGAATAGAATCTCTTGACAGCTCATTCTATGTTCGGCGGCAAGGTATGAAAATCCGCCGAGAACGCAAAGGGGCGGCCCGCCGCCTGCCTCAAGCCGCGTAATCTCGCCATCGAGAGTGAGAACGAATGGAGGCTCGTGTCCTGCGTTGCAGTACTCAAGGCGACCGCTGCGCGTGTCCAGCACGCCGGCAAAGACGGTTACAAACAAGGACTCGGGATTTTCCCGTGCGATTTCCGTGTCTGCCTCACGCAGCAATTCATCCACTCTCTGCCCGCGTCGAAGTGCTGCGCTCTTGCACAAGGCCTTGCTCACCGCCATGAAAATGCTGGCGGGCAAGCCCTTCCCGGAAACGTCGCCTACGAGAAAGAAAAGCCGGTCGGCATCAAGCATGAAGAAATCGTAGAGATCCCCTCCTACCTCGCGCGCAGGCTCCATTGCAGCGGAGATTTCAAAACGTCGCTCCGCGGGGAACGCCGTTTCGGGCCGCGGTAGGATGCCGATCTGGATGCGTCGAGCCGCGTCGAGCTCGCCGGCGATACGCGCCGCCGCCTCGCGCTCGCGCTGCAAGCGCTCGCGCAGTGATTCGCGCTGCGCGTTGGATTGAGCGAGTGTCTGAGCGAGCATGGCAGTGAACAGAAAAGCGATGGCGGCGCCGGGAACCGAGGCGTCAAGCAGGAGGCCCAGTCCGCGGTATACCCCGAATCCGGCCGCGCCCAGAGTCATCAGCAGGAAAGCGAGCAGGACTACCGAGCGTCCCGGGGAGGACCGAGGCACGGTGCGGACGACAATCACGCCCGCGACAAATAGAAACAACGCCTCGACCCAAGGTGCCCAGCGCGGGCGCTTCAGCAGGGCGCCATCAAAAACGTTTTCGAGCACCTGTGCGTGAATTTCGATGCCAGGCATGCGCTCGCCAAGCGGCGTAGTTTGGTAATCGATGAGGCCAAGTCCCGTAACTCCGACGAGAACGAGCTTGCGCTCGAGCTGGGCATTGTCGGCCTCGCCGTTGAGCACATCAGCGGCGGAGATGAAGCGGCCCGCATCGTGAGGTGTGTAGTGGACCCACAAGCGCCCGTCGGATTGGGTCGGCACCACGAGATCGCCGATTCCCACGGCCTCGACGCCCGCCGCGCCTCCGTACACAACGAAGTGGAGCTCGCCGCTCGCCACGCGAAGCGTCTCCAGGCTCAAGGGCAGCACCGGAGTTGAGCCGACGCGGGCTACCAAGGGCGCGCGCCGCACAATGCCCCCTTCGGTGTCCGCGCTAAGAAGCCCATGCCCCCGGGCAGCCGCGTCGATCTCCGGTAGGCTGCGAAGCGTGGAAGCATAGTGACGCAGAAATTCTCGCGCATCGGCCCCCTTCTGCAGAGACGGGGTCAATGTCGCGGGGAAGTCCGTGCCCGCCTCGAGGCCAGCAATTCCCAAAGCGACCGGCGCGGCCCTGATCGAGCCAGCAAGGATCGCATCATGACGCGGCAGTCTTGCGAGACGCGCCGCCAACTGCGGATCGGCGGCGGCCAATGAAGCCGCGAGCCATTCGGGGGAGAGACGATCAGCCTCAGGAAAGAGGATGTCCACGCCGATTGCCGCCGGGCGGGCCGCACGAAGCCGATCGATGAGCTGGGCAAGCTGGGTGCGCGGCCACGGCCACTGCCCGAATCGCTCCAGACTCACCTCATCGATTGCCACGATTACAACCGGGGCCGAGCGTCTTTCGCGAGGGGAGAGCGCTTGGTAGCCGTCGAGCCACGCGAGGCGCATCGCGCCGATCGCCGGCATGTCTTGCCAGAATATCGGCACAAGGAGCAGAGCAAACAAGATGAAACCCTGCCCAACCCCGCTGGTACTGAGCATGGTCCCAGCACGACCTACTCCGGCGGTCGGCTCCGTGTCGGAGTATCCAGCGGCGTGTGTGGCGTCGCGCGGGCGTTCGCTCCTCAGAGTTCAATCTCCAGGCCGTCGTAGGCCGCCGTGACGCGGAGCGGCTCGCCCGTTCGCGAGATCTCTTCGTAACGCAACGTTTCGCGCCAGATCTCTCCGATGCGCTCGTCGTTGTTTGCCGGTTCGTGGTGGAAGAGGACCAAGTGCTTCACATTGGCGAGCTGGCACAGCTCGACGCCTACGACGTTGCTCGAGTGGCCCCAGTCTTCCTTCACCGATACCGCCTCAGCGAGCGAGTACATTGCGTCGAAGATCACCAGGTCGGCATCGGCAAAGAAAGTTGCGGCAGCTTCGGCCACATTCGGATCGTCAAGCCTGTGTTCTGAATCGGTTGAATAGACAATGATCCGGCCATCTCTAACGAACCGATAGCCGTAGGAATCTCCGGAGTGGCTCTGAAGCTTGGCGGTCACGCTCCATCCGGCGATGTCATAGATACGGCCAGGTTGGAGCGTCACAAATTCGATCGAAGCCCCAAGACGATCAAACGGCACGGGGAAGCTCGGCGGGTCCTGTTGTCGCCGAAGGGCTGCTTCGAGGTTTGGGTGGCAGCCGTAAATCCGAATCCTATTTCCTGGGACATAGGCCGGCGCAAAAAAAGGAAAGCCCATGATATGGTCCCAGTGAAGATGGGACTGGAACACGTGGAAAACGTTGGGCTTGGACGCGCCGTCACGCGCAAATACACGATTCCCGAAAGCTCGCACACCGCTCCCGAGATCGCACAGCACGTACTCAGCATCGCCTGCGTCGAGTTGGACGCATGAGGAATTGCCGCCGAAGGTGTGCGAAACCGAAAAATCAAGCTCGGAGTCGACCCATGCCCGTGCTTTCTCCTGCGTATCGAGTCCCTTACCCGAAGCCGATACTAATGCGAGGGCCAGCTTGTCCCTGATCGTTGCGGAGTCAAGGGAGACGGGGATCGAGCCGCGCGTTCCCCAGAAGGTGACCCACAGGGCCATGGGTCACGTGCCGCCGTGGGCGGAATCATAGACCGCTAGACCAGCCGGCGACGCTTTGGACAGAGCTTCGCGCACGGACCCAAAACACTGGAACACAAGGTTAAAGCGGCTGATCTCAAAAATCTCGCGCACCACGGGCTGAAGCGCCGCCACCACGATCGTACCCCCCTGCTCGCGGCTCTGCCGGGCGGCCAACATCAAAACGCGAAGCCCAACGCTGCTGATGTAGTCGACCTTGGAGAAATCCAAGACCAAGCGATCCCCTCCCGCGCGGCAGCTCGCTACATACGCGTCAAGCGATGACTTGAGTCCGTCTGTGGTGCTGTTGTCGACGCGCCCGGCAAGGTTGAGCACCAGCGCGTCGCCATAGCGTTCTTCGGTTAGTTGCATGGAAACGATCGGGATTCCGGACGGTTAAACGCACTCGTAGCGCAATTGATGAGCCGCGTTGGTCGCTGTCGAGGGGTATTCATAAATCTATTGATATCAATGCGATTGTCAATTCTAATGGCTGACCAATCGTTGATTAGAATAGCATGCGTGCCATCGTCAAGCGTAGAACGATCCGACGGCGCGGCGCCGTGATGGGACCCCTCCTCCTGATGATGCTGTGGCGCCATTCGTTTCAGAGTCATGAGAGAGACCCGCTGAGCGCTCAACGTTACCTCGATAGTTGCCTTGAGTTGGTCTTAGGAGGATTGCGCGAGCGGGCGCCGACGGAGGCGCTTAAATGAAATACCTTGGCGCCATTTTACTTGCCGGCGCCCTTACGGCCTGCAACGACCAGCCCGCCGACGTACTGCAGGGCTACGCGGAGGGAGAGTACCTTCGAGTGGCATCGCCTGCTGCAGGGCAGCTTGCGCGCCTGCACGTAGCGAGAGGTGCTGAAGTAATGGCCGGAGATCCTCTGTTCGCCCTCGAACAGGAGAACGAGGTGGCCGCCCGCCGCCAAGCCCATGAGCAGCTTCGCCAAGCCGAAGCGCAGCACCGCAACTTGCTCACCGGCAAGCGCCCGGAGGAAGTCGACGCCATCAGGGCGCAGCTCGCGCAAGCTGAGGCGAGTCTCAACTTTTCACAAGCCAATCTGGGACGGCAGGAAGAACTTGTGCGAGCGAAGTTCGTTTCCAGGGAGGCCGCCGATACAGCGCGCGCCGCACGCGATCGCGACGAGGCACGCGTAAACGAGCTAAAGGCCCAGCTTGCCGCCGCGAAGCTCGCCGCGCGCCCCGATGAAATCCGCGCCGCGCAAGCCGCGACTGCCGCCGCAAAAGCAGCCCTCGCCCAGGCCGACTGGAGGCTAGAGCAGAAATCCTCGCGCGCGCCGCAGAGCGCGCGCGTCACCGACACCCTCTACGTGCAGGGGGAATGGGTCCCTGCCGGCTTGCCCGTTGTGACGCTCCTGCCCCCTGCCAACATCAAGGTGCGCTTTTTTGTTCCGGAAAAGATCTTAAGCTCGGTAAGAGTCGGCCAATCGGTGAGCGTGCGGTGCGACGGTTGTGGAGAGCCGATAGTCGCTCCGATCAACTACATTTCCCCTCAGGCCGAGTACACCCCGCCTGTCATCTACAGCAGGGAGAACCGCGCCAAGCTTGTGTTTCTGGTCGAGGCGCGGCCCGCACCGGCCGAAGCGGCGAAGCTCCACCCCGGCCAGCCGGTGGAGGTCCGGCTTCCATGAGCGCGCCCGCGTCCCAGGACCTTGCGATCGACGTGAGTGGCCTGTCTAAGAGCTTCGACGGCAGGCGCGTCGTAGATGACTTCTCAATCCGAGTGCCGCGAGGCACGATTTACGGGTTTCTCGGGCCGAACGGCAGCGGCAAGACCACAACGATCCGCATGCTCTGCGGGCTGCTCACCCCGGACAGCGGCGGCGGCAGCTGCCTAGGCTTCGACCTGCGGCGGGAACAATTCGCGATCAAGCGCCGCGTGGGCTACATGACGCAACGTTTTTCGCTCTATGAGGAACTCTCCATAGAGGAAAATCTCAATTTCATCGCGCGCGTCTATGCAGTTCCGCAACGCGAGCACGCCGTGTCGAAGGCGCTCGCCGACTTGGGACTGAGCGCGCGCTCCGGGCAACTTGCAGGAGCCCTCTCGGGCGGGTGGAAACAGCGCTTAGCCCTTGCCGCGTGCCTGATCCATCGTCCCGAGCTTCTGCTGCTCGATGAGCCAACCGCGGGCGTCGACCCGAAAGCACGGCGCGAATTCTGGGACCACATCCACGAGCTGGCGGCGCAAGGTCTCACCGTACTCGCCAGCACGCACTATATGGATGAAGCCGAGCGTTGTCATCAGCTTGCGTACATCGCATCCGGGCGACTGCTCGCGCAAGGCACCGCCGATGAAATCGCTCAGAGCTCTGGTTTGTCGACCTGGCGAGTGACCGGGGCGGGTGCTACAGCGATCGCGGGCGAGCTGCGCAGGCTGCCCGGTATCGACATGGTCGTTCCTTTCGGTTCAGCGCTGCACGTGAGCGGAAGCAATGCGCCGGCGCTTGAAAAATCGATCGCGCCCTACCGCAGCCGGCCGGACCTGGGGTGGCAACCCATTTCAGCGGGCCTGGAAGACGCATTTATCCGCCTCATGCAGGAAGCTCAGGATTGTCTTCAATGAGACTTTTCTCCTGGTCGCGCTTCGTAGCAGTCCTCTCAAAAGAGTTTGTGCAGATGCGCCGCGATCGCCTGACTTTCGCGATGATCGTCGGCATACCGATCCTGCAACTGATTCTGTTCGGATTTGCCATCAACGCGGATCCCAGGGCGCTGCCGACCGCGGTGCTTTCCGCCGACAACAGCGTCTTTTCCCGCAGCTTCATACGGGCGATGGAAAACAGCGGGTACTTCAGCATTCAGCACGTGGTGCAAAGCGCCGTGGAAGGTGAGCGGTTATTGCAGTTGGGCGACGTCCAGTTCTTCGTAACCGTTCCGGAGGACTTTTCCAGGAAGCTCCAGCGCGGCGGGCGGCCGGCGCTGCTCGTGGAAGCCGACGCCACCGATCCTGCCGCCACCGGTAATGCGCTCGCAGCCCTTGCCGCCCTCAACCAGACCGCGCTCAATCATGACCTCAAAGGGCCGCTAGCAACGATGGTACAGGGAGCCGCGCCCTTCGAAGTGCGCGTGCAGCGGCGCTACAACCCGGAAGGAATCACTCAATACAACATCGTCCCGGGTCTCGTCGGCACGATCTTGACGATGACCATGGTCATCATGACTTCGCTCGCCATGACTCGGGAGCGCGAGCGCGGCACCATGGAAAATCTTCTGGCGACCCCGGTACGGCCGATCGAAGTCATGACCGGCAAGATCGTGCCCTACATCATCGTCGGTTACATCCAGGTCGCTATCATCCTCGCCGCGGCGAAACTCTTGTTCGGGGTTCCGATGGTGGGGAGCCTGTTTTTGCTCTCGGTGGCTCTGGTCGTGTTCATTGCGGCGAATCTCGCCGTTGGGTTCACTTTCTCCACACTCGCCAGGAACCAGTTGCAGGCGATGCAGATGGCGTTTTTTTTCTTCCTGCCTTCGATACTGCTTTCCGGTTTCATGTTTCCTTTTCGTGGCATGCCGAAGTGGGCGCAATGGCTGGGCGAAATCCTGCCCCTTACGCATTTCCTGCGCATACTGCGCGGCATTTTGCTCAAGGGCAGCGAGGTTTCCGAAATCCTGCCGAACCTGTGGCCGATCGGCGCGTTCCTGCTCGCGGCGGGCACCTTGGCGCTGGCGCGCTACCGCGAGACTCTCGATTGAGGGCGCGCGCTCGGAAACATAACAGTGCTAGAATTTGCGCCTTTTCGCCCAGCTTCTGTCTCGTCATGAACATCGAGCAGGCCCGCTTCAACATGGTCGAGCGGCAAATTCGTCCCTGGGAAGTGCTCGATCAGGATGTGCTCGATCTCCTGTACGTGGTGCGCCGCGAGGAATTCGTCGCCAAGGCATACCGGGCCCTTGCCTTCTCGGACTTGGAAATCCCTCTTTACGAAAATGCCGGCGACGGCGAACGGATGATGCAGCCCAAGCTCGAAGCGCGCATCCTGCAGGAGCTGGCGGTAAGGAAGAGCGAGCGGGTTCTCGAAGTGGGCACCGGCAGCGGCTATCTCACGGCGCTCCTCGCCGCCCGGGCACATCACGTGTACTCCGTGGAGATCAATCCCCGACTCAAGGCCTTTGGCGAGGAGAATCTGCGTCGCGCCGGCGTGGAAAACGTTGCGACGGAACTCGATGACGCATCGCAAGGATGGCACAGGCACGCGCCCTACGACATCATTGTCCTGACGGGCTCGACGCCGGTGCTGGCGCCGGTCCTGCTTTCTCAGCTAAGAGCCGGGGGACGACTGTTCGCCGTCGTTGGAGACCCGCCGGTCATGGAGGCGCGGCTGATTACCCGCGTCGGCGAAGGCTCGTGCCACACGACCGATCTGTTCGAGACCTGTCTCGCCCCGCTCAGGAACGCGCCGCGTCCGGCGCGCTTCGAATTCTAGTGCCAACCTCGTCTGGGCCCCAGCGGCTATGCCACGGCTTTGCTTCGCGTTCCCGCTAGTCGCCGCACTGTCTGTCGCATCCGCGCGCGCAGCCGACCTGCTGCAGATCTATCGCGATGCTCTCGCGAACGACGCTGCGTATGCCTCGGCGCGGGCGACTCGCGACGCCGGCCTGGAAAACCTACCGCAGGGCCGTGCACAGATACTGCCTACGGTCAATGCCACCGCGTTCACTCAATACAACGATATCGACATTTCGTTTCGCGGAGCCGCTCCCGATTCGCAGCGGCAGGGTAACTCGAATGGTTACACGGTGACGCTCACGCAGCCGCTATTCAATTGGCAGAACTTCCAGGTGTACAGGGAGGCCGGGTTCAAGGCGGCGCAGGCCGAGGCCACGTTCGGCCAGGCGACTCAGGATCTGATCGTCCGCGTCGCGCAAGCCTACTTCGATGTGCTCGCTTCACAGGACAGTCTCGCATTCATTCAGGGACAGAAGGCCGCGATCTCCGAGCAGCTCGCTCAGGCGAAGCGCAATTTCGAGGTCGGCACGGCGACCATCACCGACACGCACGAGGCTCAGGCGCGCTTTGACCTCGCAATCTCCCAGGAGATCGCCGCACAAGGCGACCTTGAATTCAAGAAACGTGCCTTGCAGCAGATCGTCGGCAAGTTCCCGGAGCGGCTTGATCCTCTGAAAGCCGACATCGAGCTCAACGCACCTCAGCCGAACTCGATGGAGGATTGGGCTAGCGCCGCCGCAAGCCAGAGTCATCCGGTGCGAGCGCAGGAAGCCGCACTCGAAATCGCGGGGCGCGAGATCGAAAGAGTCCGCGCAGGGCATCTCCCTACTCTTAACATCGTCGGCAGCACCGGCACCAGCGCTTCGGCGATCAGTTCGGGTGGTGTTGGCAATACCCCGTCGGACACTACGAGCCGCATCATCGGATTGCAGCTTGCCATTCCCCTTTATGCCGGGGGAAATGTCAGCTCTCTCGTGCGGCAAGCCGTCGCCAACCGCGAAAAGGCGCTGCAGGATCTGGAAAGCTTGCGCCGGACCTCCGCTTTGTCGGCGCGCCAGTCCTACCTTGGGGTGACCAACGGCATGGCGCAGGTGAAAGCTCTGGAGGCGGCACTCGTTTCCAGTCGGAGTGCGCTCGACTCGAACAAACTCGGCTACGAGGTCGGTGTGCGCATCAACATCGACGTCTTGAACGCCCAGCAGCAACTATTCAGCACCCTACGCGATCTTTCCAGGGCGCGCTATGACGCGATCTTGAACAGTTTGAGGCTCAAAGCCGCTGCGGGGACTTTGGGCGAAGCGGACGTCGAGGAAGTGAACCGACTGCTGGGGACGAACTGACACGCGACGCGGTCATCCGATCAACCGTTTGCAAATCGTCAAAGTCCGCTCGACGGCGCCTCGATGGGCCGCGCAAAAAGCGACTCCGGCCCTCCCCATGCGTTCGCGCAGCTCGCGGTCCTGCAGGAGCGAGCGCGCCAGCCGAATTGCCTCCCCGGCGTCGCTGACCCGGACCGCCGCGCCGGCGGCGATCGCGCTCTGGGCAGCCTGCCCGAAGTTGTAGGTGTAGGGCCCCACCAGCACCGGCACACCGGCCGCACAAGCCTCGATCAGGTTTTGCCCGCCGTAGGCAAGCAAGCTTCCGCCCACGAAAGCCGCGTCGCAAGCCCGATAATAGGAAGCCATCTCGCCCATGCTGTCGCCTAGCACGATGCTGCAACCGGGTTCGCGCGGCGCATTCGCGCTGCGCCGCGCGAACCTCAATCCCCGCGCGGAAAGGAGTTGCGCCACTGCGTCGAAACGCTGTGGGTGCCGCGGAACGATGATAAAGATTGCATCGCCGAGGGCGTTTTTTTCCAAAGCATCGAGCAATAGCTCTTCCTCGCCCTCTCGCGTGCTCGCGGCAAGCAGAACCGAACGATCGCCAAACCAGCGCCGAAACTGCGCCGCGAGCTCCTCGCTGCCTGCGCTCGGCACGGCGTCAAACTTGAGATTGCCGCTAACTTCCACCGCCCGCGCGCCGAGCGATAGCAGCCGCTCGGCGTCTTCGTTTGTCTGCGCGGCAACCGCGCTCATTCGCCCCAGCGCAGCCCGCGCCAGCGGCGCGACGACGGCATAACCGCGCGCCGACCGGGCCGACATCCGGGCGTTGGCGAGCAGTAGCGGCACGCCCGAGCGTTCACACTCGCGCACGAGGTTGAACCAGATTTCGGTTTCCATCAGGATCCCGAGACTTGGGCGGAAATGGCGCACAAACCGCCTCACGGCGGACGGATAGTCGTAAGCAAGCCACGCCACCCGAACGGCCCCGCCGAACAAAGCTTGCGCCGCCTCCCGGCCGGTCGCGGTCATCTGCGTAATGAGGAGCTCGCACTCCGGATGAAGGGATTGCAGCGCGCGCAGCAGCGGCTCCGCGGCTCGGGTCTCGCCCATCGATACCGCATGTAGCCAGATCACCGGCTTCACGGGCCGCCTGCCGTAGAAACCGAATCGTTCGCCGATGTTCTGTCGATACGCCGGCTCCGCGCGCCCACGCCACCACAGCCGCACAAGCACCCAAGGAAACGCGAACCAAAGGAGCAGCCGATAGCCGATCCCCCACATCAAAATACCCCGACCCCGGAACTATGCGGCCTCAAGACGCGGAAAGCGGTTAGAATGCCGCGCATAAGCCGCTGATTATACGGGTTTGCCGGCTCTTCCTTTGCTGCCCATGCCCCTTTCCGTAGCCCTCATCGCACGCAACGCCGCCGCGCAACTGGGGCATTGCCTCGCGAGCGTAGCTTTTGCCGACGAAATTATCGTCGTGGACTCGGGCTCGACCGATGGAACGGTTGAGCTCGCCGCTCGCATTGGTGCGCGCGTGATCCAAAGAGAGTGGCCCGGGTTCGGCGCACAAAAGCAGTTCGCGGTCGAAGCCGCAAGACATGACTGGGTGCTGTGCGTAGATGCCGACGAGCGCGTGAGCTTGGAGCTTCGAGAGCGCATCATCGCAGAACTCAAGGCGCCGCGCGGCTTTGTTTACGCCATGCCGCGACGCAACCGCTTTTTGGGACGCTGGCTCAGGCACGGCGAGGGCTATCCCGACTGGAGCGTGCGCCTGTTTCACCGCGCGCACGCACACTGGGGCAGCGAGACGGTGCATGAAAAGGTCATATCTCGATCGCCCGTGCTGAAGCTCTACGGCGATCTCCTGCACGATTCGGCGGAAACGCTCGAAAAGTATCTCGACAAGCAGAATCGCTATACCAGCCTTCAGGCCGAATCGATGCACGCCGCGGGCCGTCGCGCGAACGTGGTGCAACTCGTGGTCTCGCCCTTTCTACGGTTCATCAAGTACTACTTGTTGCGGCTCGGCTTCCTCGACGGCGTGCCGGGCCTGGTGCACATCACGATAGGCTGCATGAACAGCTTCAACAAGTACGCGAAGCTGAAGGCGCTGGAGCGCGCCGCGCAATGAGTATTCTCTCGACTTGCGGGACCAAACAATGACTGTCCTTGTGACGGGCGGCGCCGGCTTCATAGGCTCCAATTTCGTCCTGGAGTGGTTTGCTCAAAGCAGCGAGGTCCTGGTGAACGTCGACAAGCTAACTTACGCGGGGAATCCTGAAAATTTGCGGAGCCTCCAGGACAATCCGGCGCACGTCTTTGTCCACGGCGATATTTGCAACCGGAATCTGATTCGGATGAATTTCGAACAACACGCCCCGCGCGCCGTCGTGCACTTCGCTGCCGAAAGCCACGTCGATCGTTCGATACACGCGCCCGAAGAGTTTGTTCAGACCAACGTCTTCGGCACCTTCGCGCTGCTTGACGAAACGCGAGCCTGGCTGGAGAAGGCTTCTTCCTCCCAGCGTGAAGAATTCCGATTCCTGCACGTCTCGACCGATGAGGTATACGGTTCGCTCGGGCCTCACGATCCGCCGTTCAGGGAATCGACTCCGTTCGCGCCGAACAGCCCCTACGCCGCCTCCAAGGCAGCCGCCGATCACCTGGTGCGTGCGTACCATCACACCTACGGGCTGCCGACGCTGACGGTGAACTGCTCGAACAACTACGGCCCGTATCAGTTCCCGGAGAAGCTAATTCCGCTTGTGATTCTGAACGGCATTAAAGGCAAGCCGATGCCCGTTTACGGTGACGGCGGTAACGTGCGCGACTGGCTGTACGTTCAGGACCATTGCAGCGCGATCCGCCAGGTCCTCGCGCGCGGCCGCGTCGGAAAAAGCTACAACGTCGGCGGCAACAACCAGAAGTCCAACCTTGAGGTGGTGAACTCGATCTGCGCGCTGCTCGACGAAGCAAGGCCCAACCGCGGGAACCCGCATTCCGCCCTGATCTCCCTGGTGAAGGACCGCCCCGGACACGATCGTCGTTACGCGATGGACGCGCGCAATATTGCGAGCCAAGTCGGCTGGAAGCCCGCCGAGAGCTTCGAGTCCGGCCTGCGCAAGACGGTCGCCTGGTATCTGGACAACCCTGACTGGGTCGCCCACGTGACCAGCGGCGCCTACCGCCATTGGATCGAGAAGAACTACGCCGGACGAGGCAAAGCATGAAAGGCATCATCCTCGCCGGCGGCAGCGGCACGCGGCTCTACCCGGTCACGCAGGTCGTGTCCAAACAGCTGCTTCCCGTGTACGACAAGCCGATGATTTACTACCCCTTGAGCACGCTGATGCTCGCGGGGATCCGCGACATCCTGGTGATCTCGACGCCGCAGGACACGCCGCGCTTCGAGCAGCTACTCGGTGACGGGACGCGCTGGGGACTGAATTTCCGCTACGCCGCGCAGCCGCACCCTGGGGGCATTGCCCAGGCATTCCTCATCGGCGAGAAATTCATTAACGGCGAGCCTTGCGCGCTCGTACTCGGCGACAACATTTTCTACGGTCACGACCTGCAGTCCGACTTGCAGCGCGCCGCGAAGAAAACATCGGGGGCGACGGTTTTTGCCTATCCGGTCCGCGACCCGCAGCGCTACGGCGTGGTCGAGTTCGACGCGGCGGGCCGCGCCGTGAGCATCGAGGAGAAGCCCAGCCAGCCGAAGTCGCGTTTTGCCGTGACAGGCCTTTATTTCTACGACGGCAAGGTCGTGAAAGTCGCCCAGTCGCTTCATCCTTCCGCGCGTGGCGAGCTAGAGATCACCGATGTCAACCGCCACTACCTCGCGCGCGGCGAGCTCGACGTTGTTCCGCTGGGGCGCGGGCATGCCTGGCTCGACACCGGCACCCACGAATCCCTGCTCGAGGCCAGCCACTTCATCGAGACGCTGGAGCGCCGCCAGGGACTCAAGATCTGCTGCCCAGAGGAAATTGCCTGGCACAAGAAATGGGTCGACGACGCGCAGCTCGAGGCGCTGGCGGCGCCGATCAGGAACAGCAGCTACGGAACCTACCTGCTTTCGCTGTTGCGGGACGGCACGGACGCGCGCGGCACATGAAAGTCACTCCGACACAGCTCCCCGAAGTGCTGCTTCTCGAGCCCCGCGTATTCGGGGATTCGCGCGGATTCTTCTTCGAAAGCTGGAACGAGCGGGAGTTCGAGCGCGCGGGAATCCGTGCGCGCTTCGTTCAGGACAATCACTCGCGCTCGGGAAAAGGCGTGCTGCGCGGGTTGCACTACCAGGTACGCCAGCCGCAGGGCAAACTCATACGTGTCATCGCCGGCGAAATCTTTGACGTGGCAGTGGATATTCGCCGCAGCTCCCCGGGTTTCGGCAAATGGGAAGGCGTTCGCCTGAGCACGGAATCGCACAGCATGCTCTGGATCCCCGTCGGTTTCGCGCACGGCTTCTGCGTGCTGAGCGACTTCGCCGAAGTGCTCTATAAAGCTACGGATTTCTACTCCCCCGAGCACGAGCGCTGCCTCCTATGGAACGATCCGGAACTCGGCATCGCCTGGGCCCTCCCGGCCCCCGTACTTTCGGCCAAAGATGCGGCGGGTACGCGGCTGCGTGATGCCGAAGTGTTTCCGTGAGAATCCTGCTCACCGGAAGGGCGGGGCAGGTCGGCTGGGAACTCGAACGGAGCCTATCGCCGCACGGGCAGGTGTTCGCCTTCGACCATGCCTCGCTCGATCTGGCGGACCCGGATCAGATCGTCGCGCGAGTGCGCGAGGTGAAACCGGAACTGATAGTCAACGCGGCGGCCTACACCGCGGTGGACCGCGCCGAGTCCGAGCCCCAACTCACCATGCAGATCAATGGCGCGGCGCCCGGGATTCTCGCCGAGGAAACGAAGCGCCTTGGGGCGCTGCTGGTCCACTACTCCACCGACTACGTCTTTGACGGCGCGAAACCTGCGCCTTATCTTGAGACCGACTCTCCCAATCCGATCAATGCCTACGGCAAGAGCAAGCTGGAAGGTGAGCGGGCGATCCAGGCGAGCGGTTGCCGGCACCTGATCCTGCGCACGAGTTGGATATACGGCATGCGGGGCAACAACTTTCTTCTCACGATTCTGCGCCTCGCCCGCGAGCATCCCGAGTTACGCGTGGTGGACGACCAGATCGGCGCACCGACGTGGTGCCGCGACCTCGCAACCGCGACCGCGCAACTGGCCAATGAGACCGCAGCGGGAAAAGCGGAAGGCCTGTATCACCTCACGGCCGCGGGAGCGACAAGCTGGTGCGGCTTCGCGCGCGAAATCCTCAGAGTGAGCGGGATCGATACGCCAATCAGAGCCATTTCCACTAGAGAATATGCGGCCCCGGCCAAGCGGCCGGCGAACTCGTTGCTGTCGGGCGCAACGATCGCGGCGCGCTGGAAACTGCGGCTGCCGGAATGG
>Ga0137451_1000039_pt1 | contig 42164 bp, 55 predicted proteins | sample EasRivERMGT500_2_FD_102336 | JGI IMG/M metagenome (GOLD analysis project Ga0137451, IMG submission 102336) | Soil microbial communities from meander-bound floodplain in the East River, Colorado, USA - East River MetaG ERMGT500_2 | ecosystem: Environmental > Terrestrial > Soil > Floodplain ... | reverse complement strand
GGCGCCGGCATGATAAAGTCGGACCGCCGCGAGAAAGAAGACATCGACCGCATCGCCACCGTGTTCGCCGCCAACACTGATCGCGCGCGCAAGAAGCTGCCGATCTACGAATACAGCTACAAGGACGACCCGTCGTCGACGCGGCACATCGGACCGATGGCGCAGGACGTCGAGAAGATCGACCCGTCGGCGGTCACCGAGCGCGGCGGCGTCAAGCACATCTATCCGGCGAAGGTGATGGGCAGCATACTGAGGGCAGCGTGAGGAGATGGTCAACGTGCCGAAAGAGATCGCTGCACTGGGGTTTCAGCAGGCCGAGCTGCGCAAGCAGATCGCCCGGCAGCTGATGGCGCAGAAGCAGGCGCAGCAGCAGCGCGCGATGGCTGCGGCGGCCGCGCCGGCGCCCGCACCGACGGTTGACCCGGCGCAGGCACAGCAGCAGGCGCTGATGCAGCAGCAGTACGAGGAAGCCGAGCGGCAGCGGCGATTGGCGATATTGATGCCGCAAGGGAGCGTATGATGGCAGAAGGTTTCTTCCGCGCCGGCGCGGACCCGGCCTCGCCGGACAGCTACCAGCAGCTTGAGCTGCGCAAGCGCATCGCGATGGCGATGCTGGGGCAGAGCGGTCGCAAAGGCTACCCGAAGAACCTCGGAGAGGGCTTGACCGCGATCGGAGATGCCATCGGCGATCGCAGCCAGATGCAGCAGCTGATGGCGGCCCAGCGATCCGAGGATGCCCGACGGGCGGCGATCCCGTCCATGTTCCCTGCGCCGGTGCCCGGCGCCGGCAGCGCGCCGGCAGCGGTCGTCCCCGGCGCCGGGGCAGATGCGGCGCCGCCCGCAGCCGCCGCGCCGGTGCAGACCGCGGCCGCCGAACCGGACTGGCTCAGTGGCGCGCAGGTGGCCCTGCCGCCGCCCCAGCAGCCCCAGCAAGCCGCCGAAGTCGTGCCGCCACCGGAAGGGGGCGGCGACCTCGCCTATCCCCAGACCGCCTCGCTGACGTCGCCTGACACCGCTTCCGACGCACCGCCGGTCGGCATCCAGCAGGCGCCGCCTGCGGCCGACCCCGGCGTCCGCAACGCGCTGGCTCAACAGGTTATGCAACAGCAGCGCCCGGGGGTGGCGCCACAAAACCCTCTGTTAGGCGGGGGCCAATCCCCCGCCGCTATGCCCTCAACTTTCAGCCCGGAAGACCTTGGTTCCCCTCCTGAAGCGGCAGCCAACCGCCCGATCGTGGCGGACATCGCGACGCCGCCGCGGGCTACCGAGTTCAGTGCCCAGTCGCGTCAGCCATCCGAGGCCCCGCCGCCGGTCTACAAGGAGCCGCTGCCGCCGCGGCCGCCCGATCGCACGCCCGAGAGCAGGGAGCAGAGGGCGTTCACGATGGAGGCCATCCGACGCCGTTCCATGGGCGAAGACCCGGCGATCGTGGACTACCTCGAACGGCAGGCCGGCGAGCTGGAGAAGGACCGCGCCCAGAAGGACGCCATCAAGTTGAAGGAGTACGAAAGCGAACGCGCCAAGCACAACACGGTGTATGAGCAGTGGAAAACGCAGCAGACGCCGAAGTGGCAGGCCGAGCAGGCGCTGGAGCTGGAGAGGGCCAACATCGTCCGCCGCACCGGCCAGACGCCGGAGCAGTTTTACCCGCGCATGGACAAGGAGCGGGACATCGCGACGCAGGCGGTCAAGGCGCAGGACGCGCAGCAACTGGCGCGCAAGGCGATGCGCGAGGGCGTCATCACCGGCTACGGCGCGAACTTCAAGGTCGCCGCGGACAAGTTCGCGACATGGGCGCTCAAGAACGGCATGGGACCGGATCTCGCCGCCAATACCGAGACGATGAGCGCGGCGTTGAAGGCTGGTCTGTCGGAGGCGATACAAACCATCAACGGCGCGGGCGGCGTGGTGTCCAACTCCGATCTGTTGATCGCGCAGGGTATGCAGGGATCCGACCCGAACCTGCAGATGAAGACCATCCAGCGCCTGATGGACCGCTCCGCCGAGATCAACAACATGAAGGTCAACAAGTACGAGGACATGGTTGACAAGTACCTCGGCGGGCACCCGCAGGAGCTGAACTACGCCACCAATCCGCGGCCGGTAGCACCCCCGGACCATATCAACAAGCTGCTGACCACACCGCCGGAGCAGTCCACGGCGATGCGCAAGTTCTTTGACGAGGTTTACGGCCCCGGCGCTGCGGAGCTGGAGATCAAGCGCCACGAACGGCGGCAGCGCCGCAGCGGGGGCTAGGTCATGGCCGAACGCAACCCGTTCCTGACCGAGCAGGACGTCAGCCCGCTGCTGACGCCGAACCAGACGCCTTCGGTGCCGATCTCGCGGCCGAACCCGTTCGAGCCGGAGGGCGGCACCGAACATCCGCCCCCGGCGACGCTGTCCAGCAACACCGCAGATGCGCTCAGGGCGGCCGGCAACACCGCCTCGTTCGGCATGACCGACCGGCTGGACGCGCTGCGCCGATGGGGCCTAGGCGAGGCTGGCGGCTACTCTGAGGGGCTAAAGCAGGCCACCGGTGAGAGTGCTGCCCGGCGCGAGCGCAGCCCCTACCTGTCCGTCGCTGGCGACGTCGGCGGCGGCACGGCGCAGGCTTTCATCCCCGGCATCGGCGCGGTCGGCCGCACCACCTCGCTGGCGCTCGGCGGCGCGCAGACGGGGTTGAGAGGTACGGCTGCCCGAGCGGCAGGCTACGGGCTGGAGGGCGGCCTGCTTGGTGCGGCGCAGGGCGCCGGACAGACCTACACCGGCGACGCCAAGGATTACGTGCGCAACGCCTTGGTTGGCGGCGCGCTGGGTTCGGCACTGGGGGCGCCGTTCGGCCACTTCGCCAATGTCGCGCCGAGATCCCTTGCGGAGGTGCCCAACTCCGCGGCGCTCAGAGGGGCCGCGCGCCAGCACTATGTGGACACCCACTACTCGCCGATGACCTACGACCACAGCATGTACCTCGGCGGCCTCGATGCGCTGGAGCGCCACATGGGCAGCCCGGCGGTGGCGACCAACGAGGTGAAGTCGCCGAAGGTCTGGGCGGCGCTGAACTTCGCGCGCACCAATGCGCCATACACGCAGGGCCACGTCACGCCGTACGAGATCGACGCCGTGCGCCAGCAGCTGACGGGCGTCAACGAGCCCGGCGCCTCGGCGGCGCGGCAATGGCTGGACAACTTCATGCGATCGTCGCACGCGGTGTCCGGCGGTACGCCTGCCGATCAGGCGCAGGTGGCGCGCTCGCTCGACCTAGCGCGCGGCGACTATCGCGCAGGCAAGCGCACGCAGGCGGTCGAGGAAGTCAATCAATACGCAGGCGATCGCGCCGAAGTCGCCAACTCCGGCCGCAACGTCGGCAACACCTACGGCCAGAAGCTGACCAGCACGTTCCTCAATCCCAAGAGTTCCGAGTACAAGTGGCTGACGCCCGACGAGCGGGACATGGTAAGGTCGACGGCGCGGCGGGATCTGCCGTACCGGGTCACGCGCGCGACCGGCAACATCCTAGGCGGCGGCTTGGGCGCCTACTCCGGCACGCTCGGCGCGGGCGGGGCGGCCACCGCCTTCATGACCGGCGACGTCAAGCCGTTTATTGCGGGTGTCGGCATCCCGACGGCGGGCTACGCCATCAAGAGCGCAGGCAACCGCGCCATGGTGCGCGGCGCGGACGAGCTGGCTGACAACTTCGCGCGCAACTCGCCGCTCTACCGCAGCCGCGCCGCCAACGCGCCGATGGTGGCCGGACCCGGCCTCGGCAACACTGCCGAGAGCACGCGCAACGCGTTGACGATCGAGATGATGAACCAGCTTAAACTGCGAGGCTACCTCGGTGACCCACAGGAGCAACCCTGATGCCGCGTGATGGACTTCAGCAATACGCGCCTCCAGCAGGCACGCAAGGTATCCCCAACTACACGGTCGAGAGCGCGCGTTACAACACGTTCGTCGCCGACATCTCGGCCGACCAGAACCTGCCGAGGCCGATCATCGCCGGCGGCACGGGTGCCACCAACGCCAACGACGCGCTGCTCAACCTGCACGGCGAGGCGGCGGGCCAGATCGTTACCAACTACGACGCCCATGTGTGGATGTCGGGGTCGTTCTATTCGGCGAGCACGGCGGTCGCAGCACCCGGCGGGCTGGCGCATACGTTCGCCGGCATCGCCTACGTTTACGATCCGGTCGCGGTGCCGCCGGCCGCGCCCGTCAACCAGAACGTCGTGCTGGAAGCGCGCGACACCACCGTAACGCCGCTGGGTACCGGCCGCGTCTGGATCCGCGAGAAGCGCGCTGGCGTCTGGGGCCTGTGGTACCAGAGCATGCAGGCCCATGTGCAGCAGGGCGCTGGCCCCGATCCCACGCTCGATGGCGACGGCTTCTCGACCACCATCGCCAATATGTTCTTCGGCCTGTACGGCCAAGACACCGGACCCGGCAGCACGCCAAGCCCGGCGTTCGCGGTTTGCAGCGAAGCCAGCGGCAAGACCGGCGTCGGCACGCCGGCCAGTTGCAAGCTGCTGGAGATCACCAAGTACGGAATACACACTATCCGCGCCTTCAACGGCAACCCGGCGGTATACATCGACAAGAACGCTGCGGGCGAAGTCTCTGACCTCATCGGCAGCAAGGCGGGCCTGAAGCGTTGGATCATGCGGCTGGGCGATGCCGCCGCAGAGACAGGGGCAAACGTCGGCAGCGACTTCGGTCTGACGACGTGCAATGACGCTGGCAACCCGGTCGCGACCGTCGTGCAAATCAGCCGCGCCAACGGCGGCATGAACCTTTCGGGGGCTGGCGGGGTTGCTGTCACCGGGGGCGGCGGGCTGGCTGTCACTCAAAGCGCGATCGTAGGTGGCAACGTCAGCATCACCGGAAACTGCACGGCGAACAGCGGCTTCGTCGCCACCATCGCCAACAACTACGGTGGTTATCAGCACAATCGCGGCGGCAATTCCGTCGCCTTCAGCAGCGGCCCCGGGGGCCAAGCCATCTACAACACCACCGTCTCCGCGCAAGGGCATTCGTTCCACCTTGCGGGCACCGAGAAGGTGGCGATCCTCGGTGACGCGCTTTATGTCCGCATCGCGTCTGCTGCTGGGTACAACATCGACAGCAGGGGCTTTGGTGCGGTCGGCTCTGGCGCGATCATCGGCTTCACCAACGGCGCTGCCGTCTACGGCATCACCGCCTACTGGAACGCCGCCGCGCAGTGGTTCTCGTTCTACGGCTCGACCGGCGCCTTCTTGGCGTCGGGCACTTGGGCGACATCGGACGCGCGCCTCAAGAGCGTGGATATGTCGAAGGGTGCGGACACGGTGTCGGCGCTCGCTGTCGTCAACGCCATCGCGGTGCGGCAGTTCACCGCGAAAGACCCATCGATCAGTGGCGCGCTCCACCTGCGCGAAGGCGAAACCATGTATGGCTGGCTGGCGCAGGAGGTCGAACCGATCCTGCCCGTCGCGGTCGCTGACGTCAGCGTTCCCCCGAACGACCTCACGATGCGCGCCGTGCTGCTGTCGCGCGACCTTCCGAAGGCCGGCACGGCAGCGGCAAAGGCGATGGGCGAGGAAGACGTTTCGGTGAAAGCAATCAACGACCGCCACATGCTGACGACGCTGTGGGCGGCCGTGCAGGAGCTGACCGCGCAGGTCAACGCGCTGAAGGCAGCGCAAGTGTAAGTACAGGAGGCGACCATGGGCGCCAACATCTGGTTTTGGCTGATCTACGTCATCACGCTGATCTTCGGCGGCTGGGGCATGAACCCGTGGCGGCCGGCCGGCGCGCCGTGGGCGCCGTTCGGGAGCTGGCTGGTGCTGTTTATCCTGATCGGGCTCCTCGGCCTGCACACATTCGGTTCGCCGGTTCGCTGATGCGCTATAACCCGCCGACGCAAGTCCTGATTGTGCTGATCGGGATCTTGGTGCTGCTCATCATGGTGGTGACGATGGTGATGCAGGCGCGCTCGGCCGAAACGCCACCGCCATGCATGGACGCCGACACGCGCGAGCAGGTGCGCGGCATCATGATGGATGGCGTCGTGCTCGGCCTGAAGGAGCACGCCAACCATCTGTTCGACATCTGGATCAAGGACGGCAGCGGTCAGCCGGAGCGCGCCGCCATCGGCATGCACAATGGCGTGCGGGCGTTCCTCCGCGCCAAGCGCGACATCGAGAACTGGGATCCGCCCCAGTGTAAGGGAGACAAGCAATGAGCAACGCAGCCAATGACAGCCTGATCCTGACCGAGCGCGGCGCCAACCTCGTCAAGCACTTCGAGAGCTGCCTGCAGCCCGCCGGCACCGACAAGTACAAGGCCTACAAGTGCCCGGCCAACGTGCTGACGATCGGCTGGGGCCACACCAACCATCACGGCATCCAGTTCACCAGCAGCGACGTCTGGTCGAAGGCCGACTGCGACGCGGCGTTCGTCGACGACATGAAAGGCTTCGAGAAGGATGTGAAGCGTCTCGTGACGGTGCCGCTGACCGCCTACCAGTTCGACGCGCTGGTCAGCTTCACCTACAACGTCGGCGCCGGCGCGTTCGGCAGCAGCACGATGCTGAAGAAGCTGAACGCCGGCGACTACACCGGCGCCGCGGGCGAGTTCAAGCGATGGAACAAGGCCAACGGCAAGGAGTTGGCCGGCCTGACGCGCCGCCGTGCGTCGGAGGCGCTGATGTTCCAGAACATCCCCGACGACAACTATGACGGCAAGCCGGACGCGCCGAAGCCGCTGGAGGCGATGCCGCAGGCGGTCGACAGCCCCGACATCGTGTAATCAGTCCATCCTGCAGATCTCGAAGGTGCCGTCCTTCTGCAGGATCAGCACCCACGCATGGTCGTACATCAGGATCACCTCGTCGCGCAGCTTCATCATCGCGCGCGGCTTGTGGGCGGGGTCGCCGGGATACTTGATGCTGCTGTCCCTCTGCAACGTGAAGCCCTCGAACGGCTGCCAGCCGCCGCCGTGCCGGTAGTGATCGTCGAGCTGATCTTTCGCCGGCCGCGGATCCTTCTCGTTAAGCCAGAGCGGTATGATGCCGACGGCGTCGAGCGTGCCGCCGTTCAGCAGGAATACGGTCGTCATTGTGTGGTCGTCTTTCTCGGGCTAGGATGCCCGCGTTGTGTGGTACAACAGTGTGATCAGGCGTCCGGCGTTGCACCCCCTTGCCCCGCGCCGGGCGCCTTTTCATTTGCGGGCCTTCATCGCCTTCTTGACCTTCGGCTCGATGTCGCGGCAGGCCAGCCGGCACGCCTCCAGCATCTCGTCCTCACCGGCGCCGTGCGAAACCCAGCCCGTCACCGTCTCCGTCAGCATCACCGTCAGAACCAGCATCATGGCGTTCGACCGGCGCATGCCACCGCGCCGGGAGGTGTCGAGCGTGTCGGACGCCAAGGCGCGGAGGCGCTGCGAGAACAGCGCCATCATGTCACTTTCCAGTCGGGTGGGCATTGGCCTTCTCCTTCTCGCGCTGCCGCCACACGTCCGCGGCGGCCATGGCCTTGCCGCGGGTCGTGATGTTGGTTTCGACGATCAGGTGCTCGCCGCCTTCCCAGCGCACCACCTCGAAGGCGCCGGTGCGCCAGTCCTTCCAGACGGCATAGGTGACTGCGTTCACAGGCCGGCCCTCCACTCCGCGATGACGCAGGCGTAGATCATGATGACGATGGCCACCGTGATGGTGGCGGCGAGGATGTAGGTCAGGTCAGTCATCGCTTGCCATCCAGTATCGAGGGTTCGCCGGCCTGCAGCTTGCCCAGCTCGCTGGTCTGGCGCCGGTAGTAGTCGGCGGCGGCGTCGTAAGCGGCACTCTCGATCGGGCAGACCGCGGCCGGCTCCGCCATCACCATGGCGTCGCTGATGGCCATGGCCAGCGCCGAGATCTGGTCCGCCGTCAGCAGTGGCTGCAGGAACAGCGTGATCTGCGTGCTGCCGTGGGCGCCGTCGATCGTCAGCACCAGCGGGCGGCCCAACGAGGTACCGCCGCTGGCGCGCAGGGCCGTGATGTCGTGGAAGGCGAGGTAGGTAGTCGGGATGTTCATTGGTGTGATGCTCCTTGGAGGGTCCAGTAACCATAGACGCAGCGCGTGCCGCCTCGCGAGCAATCGTGCGTGTCGTGCAGAACGCCGTCAATGACGGCGGTGTAGTGCTTGCTGACGCCGACCACGAGGCGGCCGACCGGCAGCTCGTCGCTGCGCAGGTGGACCTTGCAGCCGCTGCCGATCGACATCGTCGGCGTCCAGACGAAGCCGAGGCTTTGCATGTACCGCTTGAACATCGGCGTCGCCGTGAAGATGCCGTGGCTGGCGGTGTGCGTGCCGGCGGTCTTGCTGCGGCCCTTGGTCTTGCGGGTGGCGGCGTTGACGGCCGACAGGCCGTCGTAGATCTCGGCATAAGGCCGGCCGGTGACCACGGCGACCGCCCGCGCGACGCAGTCCCGCGCCGTGCCGCTGAAACCCGCCTCGAAGCGGCCGCCGTCGGTGCGAACTAACTTCATGACTTCACCGGGTGGGCGCCGGTGGCGTCCCAGACGTAGTTGACGGGATCCGCGCTTTCGACGACGCGGCTGTCGCGGACCGCGGTCCAGCGGTACGCCAGATCGGCGGCGTAGTGCTTGGCCTCGGCCTCGGTGGCGAAGCAGCAGGCGTTGCCGACCCACTTGCCGCTGCGATCGGCGATCACTTCGGGTTTCCAAGACATCACTCTGCTCCCACCAAGGCCGCGTTGAGGTCGGCGATCGCCGACAGCTGGGTATCGCCGGTCCCGTATTCGGGAGAGGTTTCGCCGTCCTCAAGGATGAGGCGGGCGACGTAGGTGCCGGCCGCGGTGCGGTCGAGGACGACCGTGTCGTCGCTGTCGGGGAAGTAGATGGTCTGCATGACGTGCTCCTGTTGTTCGATGCAGACATCCTATCCCGTCGATTGAAGATTGTCAATTGAAATGTTCTATTGACAATTGTCCATCACCCGTGCCAGACTGTGCGGATGGCAAAACAGCACCCCATTGCAGCCAAGCTGCTCGCCGACATCGAGGCGTATCGCGCGCGTGTCGGCATCGATCGTACCGCCTTCGGCAAGCAGGCCGCCGGCGACGGGCATTTCATCAAGCGGGTCGAGGCCGGCAAGCTGCCGCGGCTCGACACCATCGATCGCGTCTACCGCTACATGGACCGCAAGACCAAGGCCGTCGTGCCGCAGAGGAAGATCAATGTTTAGGGCCCTTACGATCGCAATCCTGCTGGCGACGCCGGCGGCCGCGCAGGTCGACGACGACCAGACCGCCTATGTTTTCCCCGCTATCCCCAGCGAGGAGCAGAAGAAGGCCGCGCTGCTGCTGGCCTACAAGATCAACGGCAACAGCATGGTCGGCGTCAGCCGCATGATCGACCTGACGCAGCCGATCCCGGTCGATGCGGTCCGCATCCCTGCGGCCGAGGTACACAAGGCGATGCCGGCGGCGGAGCAGCCGGATCTCAACATGGACGACCTGCGCAAGTTCGCGCGCCGGGCCAACTATAAAACCGACATCTGCGCCCGCCACGGCATGCGCAAGGTGGAAACCCGCGGCAGTAAATCATGGAGATGCAAGTGAACACCGAACAGAGACTGGAAGCCGAGGCGGCGCTACAGCAGCTGGCGGCGCAGGCGCCCAATGTCGAGAAGCGGTCGGCGCCGCAGCGCCCGCCGCTGAAGTTTGCCTTCACCGAGATCGGCGAGCAGATCATCGCCTCGTTGATCAAGGCCGCGGACGAGCAGGTCGAGGCGGCTCAGAAGCTGCGTGTCGAGGTGATGGAGCTGGCCGACAACATCGCCACCGAGCTGGACGGCTACGCCAAGCGGTTGGAGGCGATGCAGCTGCGCACCAAGGAGTTCGGCCTGAGCGTGGTCGACGCCCACAAGAAGTTCATCAACGGGGCCAACGATGCCAAAGGCTGACGAGAAGCGCATGTTCACGCTGGAGCAGATCCAGCAGGCGGATGACGATCAGGCCGGCTTCTGCCTCGAATGCGGCAACATGCAGTTCAACTGTGAGCCGGACGCGCGGCACTACAAGTGCGAGGCCTGCGGCGAGCGGCAGGTGTTCGGCGCCAGCGAACTGGTGTTCATGGGGAGGGTGAAGTGAACAACGTCAACGTCTGGACATCGACCATGAACGCCTACTTCACCAAGCTGCACCGCGATCGGCGGCAGCTGTCGTTCGCGACGATCGCCCACGAGATGGGGCTCAAGTTCGGCGTCGAGCTGACGCGCAACGCCGTGATCGGCAAGGCGCGCCGGCTCGGCCTGCCCATGCGCAAGAAGCCGACGTCGCCGCGGCTGGTGTTCAAAAGCTATCCGAGGAAGCCGCGCGCCGTCGTCGCGGTCGAGGCGCCCATCATCCCCGTCGAAGCCGCGCTGCCGGAGGTGCTGCCGCCGGAGGGGCTGACGATCTACCAGCTCAACAGCCACACCTGCAAATGGCCGCTCGGCTACGCCCATGCGCGGCCGCCGTTCTTCTATTGCGGCGAGAAGTCGCTGACGGGGCGGCCCTACTGCTTGGCTCACACCAAGCGGTCGATCGGCCGCGCGCTGGTGCCGGCATGAAGGTCTTCCTCGTCATCATCGCGCTGTGGCGCTCCGAGCAGACCTCGCCGTCGATGGTGACGGCGATGCCGTCGATGGAGAGCTGTCAGGCCGTCGCCGCGGAGATCCTGAAGATGTCGCCGCAGAACCAAGTCAAATGCGTGGTGGTACCATGAAGGTATTCCTGCTTGTGATGGCGACGCTCGGCAGCAACTACGGCGCCGACCAGATCGTGCCCACGACCATCCAAGAGATGCCGGGTATGCAGGCGTGCGAGGCGATCGCCAAGGCGGCGATGGAGGCGGCAAGGAAGCGCATCGTCGTGCGCTGCGTACTGGCGGAGAGGGACTACGAATGAGCGTCAACACCAACCAAGCCATCTTCGACGCCATCGTGGCGGCCATCCACCTGTCGGAGAAGCGTTCAATCACGATCAACGTCAAGAAGTTCATCGAGACGTTCAACAACCACTGCGACCGCAAGCTGTGCACGTCGCTCGACCCGCTGTCAGACAACGGTAGTTCCGATGAAGATCGGCATGGCGGTTCAACTCCGTCCGGCGGGGCCACACGGTCAGACAGTGAGAGTTCCGAACTGCGGCGCGCGGTTGAAAAGGCCCTGTGCTGCCCTGGCGGGTGCGTGCGGACTGATGATTGCTTTGTGGAAGGCCCGCCCGTGCGATGGAGCCGAAGCAAGCGGGAGCGAGAACAGGCCGACGCTATTCTCGCGCTTATCCCCAGTGCTGCCCAAGAGCCGAGTGGGCTGGCAAATCTACAGGCCATCGTTGCCGATCAACCGTTCCAAAACAGCGCGTTGAGCGTCTATGAAATCAATCTGATCTTGGAAAACAAAGGCGGGTTTATGCCTGACGAAGCCGTAACGTGGTTTCGCGCGTCACGGGGAACATTCGGTTCTGCCCAAGCTGCGCCAGAGCCGGTCGCAATGCTCGGCGGCATCCACGGCGTTAAGCTGATTAGCCATATCGAGGCGATGCTGCCAGCGGCTCGCGCCGAGTATCACACGCCGCTATACAAGCACCCGCCGCTGTCCAGTGGTAACGCCTACGCACCGCGCATAGAGGCTCTGGAAGTCGCGCTGCGGGCGATTGTGGATTGTCTTGGCTACGCCGCGAATGAGGGGAAATCCCCGGCAGTCCGTGAGAGTAATGCGCATGAAGCGTGGAAAATAGCCCGTGGCGCGCTTCCATCGACAGATTAGGCAGCCCTGTTCCGCGTCTGCCGGCCGCGCAGGTAGGCTTCAAACGCCTCCTGCGCGGTCATCTTTCCGTAAACCCGCGACAGCTTCATCTCGTCGACGGTGTCGCGCGCGACGCAGACACGCACGATCACTTGGCGCTTCTGGCCGCTCCGGTTGATGCGCGCGATGGTCTGCTCCCAGTACTCCGGCGACCACGTCGGCGCGAACCACGCCATGTCGGCGCCGCCGTGCTGCAGGTTAAGACCGTGACCGCCAGATGCCGGATGCAGCGCCATGAACGGCAGCTTGCCGAGGTTCCAGCGTTCGATGTTCAGCTTCGACACCTTGTCGGTGACGCCTTGCCCGAGGTAGGGCAGCGCCGGCCACAGCTCCTGCATCAGGCGCAAATCCTCGATGAACTCGTAGATCAGCAGCGTCGGCCCGGTGGCGTTCTCGATGATGTCCTCCAGCCACTCGCGCTTGGCCGGGTGCAGGGCGACGGCCTGACTGCCGCGCGCGGTGTCATACACGAAGCCGTTGGCCATCTGCGCCAGCTTGCCGGTGGCGACTGCGGAGTTGGCGGCGACGATGACCGCCTCGCCGGCGCCGGTCAGCAGCCGGCGTTCCATCATGTCATATTCCCGCCGCGCGTTGCCGGGCAGCGTGACCTTGTCAAAGATGAGGGTCGGCTTCGGCTGCACCAGCTCGCCTTCGGCGACCGTGGCGATGTAAGGCTCGATCTCGGCGTTGATCTTCTCCTCTGCTCCGGGTAGGGGCGCCCACTGGTATCCTTGGTAGTCGGTGGTGTAGAACCGCTCCCGGCGCCAGTGGTAGAACGATCGCCCCCACAGCTTGCCTTTGGTGACGACGCGCGCAGGCATGAACAGGTCCTGCGCGGAGTTGGGCCGCAGCGTGCCGCTCATGCCCCAGATCATCTTGAACTTGTCGGCGACCTTGGCCAGCGCCTTCGCCCTCTCCCCCGTTGGTTCTCTAAGCCGCGAGATCTCGTCGATCACGAGCAGGTCGAAGATGCGGCTGTCGAGCTTGCACTTGGCGAGCTGCTCGCACAGCCACTGCGCCACATCCAGCCCGATGATGGTGATGTCGCGCGTGGCGAGGCAGGGCTCGGTCAGGCCAAGCTCGCGCTGCAGCGGCGAGCCGCCGAGGATGGTGTAGCGCAGCTTGGTGGTGTGCTTCCATTGCTCGATCTCGTCCGGCCACACCACGCGCGCGACGCGCTTGGGGGCGACAACGAGGGCATGACGTATCACCTTGTCGCGCTGCAGCTCTTCAATCGCAGTAAGTGCGGTCACGGTCTTGCCGCCGCCGGGGCGGATGACGCACAGCGCGGCGTCGTGCTCATAAAGGTGCGTCGCGAGGCGGTCCTGATACAGCCGCATGTCGTTCTTCGCTCTCATATCGTGCAGATCTCCTCGATCTGGGCGGCAGCGTTCTCGCTCAGCTTCGCCAACCCTACGCGGGCTTCGTCGGCGTCGAACCCGGCGGCGTGACAGAGCTGGTACAGGATCACGAGGTGGGCGGAAGTCACCGTGCCGAAGGCCTTCTCCCTGTCGCTGATGCCTTTCAGGTCGACGGGGCCGTCATCCGGCTGCTGCAGCAGCGCGATCAGCAGGCGGCGTGCGTCGTGGTACTCGGTGCGTGGCCTCACAGTCCGTGGCTCCCCTCATGCTTGGTGTAGTAGTACGCGATCGTCTCCTCGCTCATCAGCGGCAGGCCTTTCGACCAGCTGAAACCCTGCTGCATCACCAGCCGCAAGCCGCGAGCCGCGACGGCGGCGTGCTCTGCGGCCTCCTCCAGCAGGATCTCGTCGTGGGTGTGCAGGCGCACATTGTGACCGGCATCCTCAAGCCGCACCAGCGTGCCGCGCAGGAAGTCGGCGGCGACGGCCTGCGTGACGTTTTCGCTAAACATACCCGGCCAGATCTTCTGCCGGCCGTAGCCGCGCGCGAACGTCATTTCCATCTTGCGGTCGACCACGCGGCCCTCGTCGTCCTTGACGTCGACCATCTCCCGACGCAGCGCGCGGTAGGTCAGGAAGCGGCCCGAGGGCAGGCGCACGAACAGCGTGCCGCCGAGGTGATCCGCCTTGAAGATGAAGGTGACGCGGCCGGCGCGATAAGGCCGACCTGAACTCTCGCGGGCGCCGAGCATGGCGTCCCACAGCTCGCGCGAGTAGTTGATGGCCCAAGGGTTGGCGATGCGCCACGCGTCCACGGTCTGCCGGGCCTCGCCATCCGACAGATGCAGGCCGTAGCCCGCGGCCATGTTCTGCAGGGCGCCGACGCCGCCACAGAACCCCAGCGCCAGCTCGGCGACCTTGCCGCGCTGGCGCATCGGCTTCGTCACCTCCTCGATCGGAACGTGGCTCAGCGTCGCGGCTGTCCTCGTGTACAGGTCCGGCAGCGACGGATCAGCATCCACGTCGCGGAAGATCTGCAGGCGGCTCTGGGATCCCGCGTAGTGATCGCACAGCCACGGCAGCACGCGCGCCTCGATCTGCGACCAGTCCGACCACACGAAGACGTTGCTGCCCTTGGGAATGAAGGTCGGGCGGATCAGCAGCGACAGCTTGCGCGCCACCGGCGTGTCGTCGCCAGTCTTGACCAAGGTGTCGTAATCCGCGCCGGTGCAGACCGCCGACAGCAGATCCGGCTCGGCATCGAGCGCGTCGCGGGCGAGATTGTGGACCTGCACGCCGCGGCTGGACGCGCGCCCCGTCTGGCCGGCGCCGTTGAAGACGTACTGCCCGAACAGCGCGCCGTCGACGTGCTGCGCCAGCATCTTGGCGAACTTGGCCGGCGTGGAGGCGCCGCCATACATGCGGATCTGCAGCACGCGCGCCTCGTCCTTCATGCCGGCCGCTTCCGCCAGCGCAATCAGCCGCTCGACCCGCTTGCGGTTCATCGACAGCTTCGGATACCTGATGACGATGCCGTCGTCGTCGACCTCCTCCTCCGATCGTTCGAGGATGTCGCGCGCCTCGGCGCCCATGCGGCCGTGCAGCCACGTCGCGATGCGCTTGACCTGCGTCACCGACGTCACCGCCTTGCCGGTCAGGCGCGACAGCTCGACCGCGGAGCGGTCGCGATCGACCGCGGCCATGCGGGCGGCGTTGCCGGCCATGGTCAGGTCGATGTTGACGCCCCTGTCATTGACCGCTTCCATCGCCCAGTATTCGCGCCACTCCGCCAGCGGCAGCTGCAGGGTGCACTGGTAGACCGATCGCATCGCCGCGATGTCGTCGCCGCCGTAACTGCAGAACTCCTGCCACTCCTGCGGGTGCGACTGCGGCGTTGCTGTCGACGTCGGGAGGCAGAACAGCTTGATCAGGTCCTTGCCGGCCTTGTTCTTCAGGATCGAGTGCGAGAGCTTGGCGGCCGAGGCGAGATCCGGCGGCAGGCCCGAGGCGGAGGCCTGCGCCATCACGTCGACGATGTGGTGCGGTTCCATGAACGGGAAGTCGACGGTGGCGTAGTTCCAGATGGCGCGGTCGAACTGCGCGTTCCACGCCGCCCAGACCGCCTTGCCCTCGACCACGCGCTTGTGGTGCTCGCGGAAGCAATCCGGCATGTCCGACCAGCGCAGCGGCCTGACGAAGTCGGCGACCCGGACCACGTCGATCGGGAACTGGCCGATGGCGTAGGCGGCGATGATGGCGTCGGCCTCGGTGGCGTAGCGGTAGGCGCCGGCGGCCTTGATGTCGGCCCGGCCGCGGCTCTCGAAGTCGAGGAAGCCGGTGTCGTCGATGCGGAAGCCCGACCCCGGCAGGCGATCGGCGCTCAGATCCGGTTTACCGTGCATGGCAGCCCCCGTGGTGAGGGGGGCGCAAAACCGGCGGGGTTTTGCGCCCCCTGTTTTCAGCGCGCTGCAGGACGCCGGCGCTGGCCGGCATGGGCCGCCTGCGTCGGCAGCGGCTCGGCGCGGGTCATGCTCTCGGCGCCGGCGTTCTTCAGGATGGCGCTGGCCTCCGCGTCGAGCTGGGCCGGCGTCGGCTTGGCCGGCGCCCGGCGCGCGCGGGTCCTGACCGGAACCGGCGCGGGCTCCGGCTTGGCCTTCAGCTTGTCATCCAGCATGTCATCCAGCTCGTCCTCCGGGTAGGGCCCCGGCTCGGGCGGGATGGCCGTCGCCGCGCTCTCCGGGGAGGGAGTGGTGGCCGTGCGGCCGTTCATGTCGCACCAGCCGACGATCTCCAGCACCGGTTTGTAGATCTTGCCCCACTTGCCGTGCTGGTAGCTCTCCTCCTTCAGCTCCAGCACCGGGCACGGGAAGGCGGCGCCGCCATTGGCCAGATGGCGCTGGATCTCGTCGCGCAGCTTGACCATGGCCCGGATCCCGCCATCCGAGGGGGTCTTGAACAGCACCTCGACGCCGGCGTCGTCGCCGTTGAGGCACTTCATCTCGCAGCCGAACTGCTCCTTGAAGGCGTTGCCCTCGATCGGTGCCGGCCGCGGCACGCGCGGCTCCCACATCGGACCCATGATCTCGCCGGCGAGCGTGTTCTTGGCGTTGGGGCCGCCGTCGATCCAGCACACCCAGCCGTGGGCGAGCTGCATCGGGTTGACCGCCCAGCGCGAGCCTTCCTGTACGTCCATGTCCTCCTGCCCGAACACCCAGAGGCCGTCACGGAGGAGGCGCAGCAGCGGCTTGCCGCCGCCCATCACGGACGTCGCCGCGCGGTTCTCGGCGATGCCTTTCGTCAGCTGTTCGAGCATGGTGGCGGGCAGGCCCGCCGACTTCTGTACGGTTAAATCGGCCATTTCAAGTTCCTCATCGTGCACCCCATCATCGGCCGGGCGCGTCGCCGTTTACTTCGCCGCGATCGCCTTGAGCGCGGTCTTGAACGCTTCTGCCGCGCCAATCCTGTCGACGACCGGCGCAGGATCATCTGTCGATGTTACCGTCGTCTCCGTGGTCGCCGGCGCGACGCGCAAGTGATCGGGGATCTTGACGCCGCGCTTGCGGGCGGTGGCGTCAGCCTTGGCGAAGGTGACCAGCTTGCTGTCGTAGATCTCGTCAATCTCGAACCCCAGTTTGGTCAGCGCCTTGTCGACGACGAGATCATCTACCCACTGCCGCTGCTTGGTCTTGGCCTTCAGGCGCCAGCCCGGGACGAGGCCGCCAGCTTCGAGGTAGGCGTGCAGCTGGTCGTTCACTTCCTTTGAGAACATCGCCAGCACGTCGACGAGCACCTTCGACTTCGACAGGTACTCGCCGTAGGGCGTCACGACCTTGTTGGGCGTATTGTTGGCCGGCGGCTTGCCGATCGCCGTGAGGTCGAGCACGGCATTGGTCCAGAGCGGACAGTCGACCTTGCAAGGCGCGAAGCGGCAGTGCTCGCCCTTGCTGCGCACGGGATCGCGATCGAGCGCATAGACCACAGCCTTCTGCAGGTCCTCGACGAACCACGTCAGTTCCTTACGGGAGATGCCGACATGCGTCAGCGGCGTGTCGCTGCGGGGCTGGATGATCGCCAGCACGGGGATGGATGACTTGCCCTTGTACAGCCCCTTGATGGTGGCCTTGGCGCCGGCGGCGTAATACAGCAGCTGCGCGTTGACGGTGGAGCCTTCGCGGTCGGTGTAGACCGCCTTGACGCCGACGCCCTGACCGAACTTCCAGTCGACGTGCAGCACGACCTGCTCGTTGACGAGAACGAGGTCGCAGGTGCCGAAGCTGCCGGGGATGCCGGGAAAGGCGACGCGCAGCTCGACGCCCATCACCCTGAAGCCGCCGCCCCACTCCTTCTCCAGCACGGCCAAGTGAACCAGCGCCGGCTCGATCATCTCGTCGAGATGCGCCTGCGTCAGGACGCGATCGTAGAAGTGCTGGCCCTTCCACTTGCGCGCTTCCAGAAACGGATTGAAGACGTAGGCGTCAGGCGTGAGGCCGCGGCTCTCGGCGGCGGCGCGCGTGCGGAAGATCCGCGTCATGACATCATGCATGGCGGTGCCTTCGTCGGCATACTCCGACGAGATGTCAGCGGACTTTGGCAGGGCGAGGGTGGCTTGGTAACTGCCGGGGCAGTTGAGCAGGCGGGCGGCGGTGGATCCACCGACGATGGAGCTGTGGCTGGCCATACGTGTTTCCTGTTGCTGTTCGTGTCGGTGTATGTGTCGGTGTCGGTGGTGTATTGTCAATTCGCATTTGGAGCAGAAGCCGTGGCGCCTGTCAAGGAGAGCGCGATCGAAACCGAGCTGGTGCAGCGGGTGCGCGCCGCCGGCGGCATCTGCGAAAAGGTCAAGGTGATCGGCCGCCGCGGCTACTTCGATCGGCTGGTGGTGCTGCCGGGCAACCGGGTGATCTTCGTGGAGTGCAAGCGGCCTGTGGGCGGCCGGGTGTCGGCCCACCAGATCCAGCGTCACATGCAATACAAGGTACGAGGCGCTGAAGTTCGCCTCGTGCTGAACAGCGCCGACATTGACAGACTGATGTCAGGCGGGTGACAAACGAAGGGGCCGCGGCGCATCCACGCCGCGACCCCAATCTGTCCCCATCCTTGACATAGGAACCAGACACAAATGACATCTAGCCTCTCCGCGCTGCGCGCGCAACTCCACGCCCTCGGCTACCATGTAATTCCGAATATCGGAAAGGTCCCCGCGGTCAAGGGGTGGAACACGCCGGACTTCGTCCTGCGCGAGCTGACGGACGGCCCGCGGGGCTCGGTCGCGGACATGATGGCGCGCTGGCCGCGGCGCTGGCCGCAGGCGCTGTCGACCGGCGTGCGGCAGGACGACATGGTCGTGCTCGACCTCGACGTCGACGACGCGCTGGCGGACGACGTCATGTCGGCGATCGCCGACATCGCCCCGGAGGTGCACGCCCGCGCGCCGACGCGCTACGGCGCCTCCAAGTACAAGCGCGCGCTGTTCTGCCGGCTGGCCGACGGTGAGGAGGCGTTCCGGCGCCTCGCCAGCCACAAGTATGGCGAGGACGGCCACTGCGTCGAGATCTTCGGCGGCGGCCGGCTGAAGGGGGATAGATGTTCCCGCCAGTTCGGCATCTACGGGCCTCACAGCTACGCAGCGGACGGGTCCGTGGCGGCGCACTATTGGTGGGATCAGGCGGTGCCGGCCCTGCACGAGATCCCGCACGCTAACTTGCCGCGCATCACACGCAAGCAGGCGGCGGCGATCGCGGACGCCTTCGATGTGCTCGCCGGCGAGGCCGGCTGGGTCCGGCAGGCGACGTCGCCCGGCGGCACGGCGGACGGGGCGCGGACCTATGACATCGACGAGGAGACGACGCGCTTTGACATACTGGGCGGCGGCGAGCCGCTGGCCTATGAGGAGCTGGTCGAGGGCATGCGCTGCTCGGCGACGTTCTTCGAGGGCATCCCGCACCAGAACCGCTCGCGCTGCCACGTCGGCTGGTCGCCGCTGCACGACTGCATCATGGTGTACGACTACGAGAACGACGCGACGCATTACCCCAAGCAGTTTGCGCCGCCGGATCCGGCCGCGTTCGCCGAACAGATGCAGGCCATCCTGCCGCCGGCGCCGGAGGTGGTCGAACCGCCCCGCCCGGACGACAAGGCGGCTTTGTCCGATAAGGTGTCGTGGCTGCTGCAAACTCGAGCCTATTGCGAGCAGACCGATCGCGTGATCGAGCTGCACAAGGCCGGCGAGGACTGCCAGACCCGGCGCATCGCGTTCCAGTTCGCGTTCCGGCCATGGTACGTCACCACGATCGGGCCTCGGGGCGGTGAGAACAACGCCTACGCCACATCAGGCTGGGAGCTGCACAGCAGCCGATTGACGCTGGAGGGCGTCCGGCTGCGGCCTGACCAGCCGTTCCCGGTCTACGCGGAGAATGACCGCCTGTACAAGAACACGTACCGGCGGCCTCGACATATCGGTAGCGGGAATGCCGAGGTCTGGCACCGCTTCATGGAACACCTGCTGCCGGACCCGGTCGAGCGCGGCTGGTATCTCGACTGGCTGGCTCACAAGCACCGCCACCCGGCTATTCCCGGGGTGGCCGTCATCATGGTGGCCGCCAGCGAGGAGGGGCCGATCTACGGCGCCGGGCGCGGCATGCTGCGCGGCGTGCTGGGGCGCCTGTTCGGGGCCGAGTATGTCCAAACCATCGACTTCGACGTGTTCTCCGGCAAGTCGGCGCAGGCCGTCTACACCGACTGGATGGCCTACTCGCTTCTCGTCACCGTCAGCGAGGCCAAGGACAGCGCCGATGCCGGGCGCTGGACTGAGCGCCGGGCGGTGTATGAGCGGATCAAGGAGATCGTCGACCCGCGGCCGGTGGAACGTATGTTCACCTGCAAGAGCCTGCCGTCCTTCAAGGCGACAGCCTTCACCAGCTACCACATCTTCTCCAACAACTTCGACGCCATCCAGCTGCCGCCGGACGATCGCCGGGCTACCGTGCTGCGCAACGGCGTGCAGATGCCAACCACTATGGCGATCGAGCTGGAGGCGTGGATGGAGGAGCCCGGCAACATCGCTGCCTTATCAGCATGGCTGGACGCCCGGGACCTGACGCACTTCAACGCATATGCGCCGCTGCCGACCGAGACCAAGGCGCTGATGCAGGAGCTGGCGCGCAGCGAGATCGACGACGCCTTCGACAAGGTACGGCGGGCGATCGGACCGCACGGCCTGTTCACCGGCGAGATGGTGCGGCTGGCGGTGCTAGGGGAGCTGGAGCACGCCGGCGAGGCGGTCGAGACAGCGATCCGGCGCAAGCTCAGGAGTGCATCCCAGAAGTTGAACGACTATCGATTAACGCCGTCGGCGGGCCGGCATTGGGTGTTATGTTGGAGAGGTGCCAAGGTAGGGGTAATCGATGAGGAAATAGCTCGCCGGAATGTCGAGGGCACCCGTAAAAGGCTGGAACAGCTGGGTCAACCGACCGGGCTGGCGGCCCAGATCATCGAACTGAAGCCGAAGTGAAGGGCAAGGGCAGGCCGAGGGCAGTCATCGGGGGCAGCTGAAAAGAACGGTTCCACCAGTGCCTTAGCAGCGATCTGCCTCCGACTGCCCTCCACTTAACTATATAAAAGGATATGTATATATACATAGTGTAGAGGTATTATAGTGGTAATGCAGTTTATATGGCGCGTTGCCTATCACCCCCTGTTTTCGAGGGCTGAGGGCAATTGTCGAGGGCAAACAGGAGGGTTCCATGCGCGTTGAGGCGACGGCGGACGAGACGGAACTGGAGGGGGACCACGGGCTCGTTAAGGGGCTGGTGGTGACGTGCGACAGGTGCGGTCACGAGGTCGAGGTGTTCGGTGTCAGTGACGCCTCCGCCCGGCGCGGCGGCGCCATGCTGGCGGAGGAGTGCCCGAAGGGCGAGCGTAACTTCTACGTGGTCGATGAGGGGGAGGGTGGCGACGACCTGAACGAGACGTTCGCTACCTACATGGCCAGCAGGAAGTGAAAAGGCCCCGCCGATGGCGGGGCCTGTCAAGACGAGATCGGAAGAGATCGGAAGGGTTACGACCAGCCGAACTTCTCGGCGCACACCGGCCCGATGCCGCGGTGCTTCCACTCCGAGCGGAGGGTGGCGTTGCAGATGCAGCAGGTGCCCGTGGTCTGGCCGTAGACCTTGGCCGCCTCGGCCGGATCCGCCACGAAGGCCTGCACCTTGGCGGCGTCGGCCGGCGTGCACTCTCGGGCGGCGAAGAAGCGGCCCTGCGCGATCTTGCCAAGGTAGGTACGGTCGCCGCCGGACTGCTTGACGTACAGGGCGCCGGGATTGGCGGAGGCGGCCTTGGCCGGCGAGATGGTCATGCCGCCGATCGTGATCTTCGGCGACAGCTTGAGGCCCTTGGCGGCGGTGTAGGCGACCGCCTGATCGAAGGCGGCCTTGAGGCGGTCAATCCCTGCCGTGTCGACAACGGACGCACCAGCGGCCGCCGCTGCGGCGTGGTCGGCCCTGTTGGCGGCGTAGGCCCGATCGCGCTCGATGCCACGCTCGACGATGTCCATTTGCTTCTCGGTCAGGGATCCGAAGCGGACGACGCCGGCGAGCAGGTCGCGGGCGACCTCCCAGCGGGGTGCGGTGGTGACCAGCCAAGCATGGGCGGCCGGGTTGGCGGCGGCGAAGGCGGCCAGCGTCTCTTCCTCGGTGCGGACCTTGCGGTCGGCGGCCTTGCCGCGGGCGGCGGCGCGATCGGCGGAGCTGTTCTTGAAGGTGCGCTTGCCGGCACCCTTGCAGGTGAAGCACTCGCCGAGCACGCGGCCGGAGTAGGACACGAAGCGGCCGGTGCCGCGGCACTTCGGGCAGCCTTCCTCGAAGCGGGTGGTGGCCGGGGTGAAGGCGGGCGCCTCACGGACGGGGGCGGTACGAACTTCGCCGGTATCGCCGGCGAAGAGGTTGTCGAGGGCATCGTTGAGGGGCTTGGACATTGTGTGGTGCTCCGGTTGGGTGGGGTCTGGGGATCGGCTGGAGGCGCCTGAGCAGCTCCTCCAGCTGTGCGATGCGGGTCTTCAGCTCCTCGCGTGTCATCAGGCGGCGAGGTTCTTGCCGGTCGGCAGGGACACCCTGTGGGCGCGCACCGTGGTGGTCACGGTGTGGGCGGTCAGGTACTGCCGGGACAGGCGAGCCCGGTAGGCCTCGACCACCTCGGCGATCTCCGCCTTGAGTTCCGCATCGGGCGCCTCGCGGTCGCTTTCGGATATGGCGAGGCGGTAGTGGTCGCTTTCGTAGGCGCCGGGGGCGAGGTCGGCCAGCGCAGCTTCGAGCGCCTTCTTCTGCAGCTCCAGCTGGCCGATCTGGGTCTTGAGGGCGGCGTAGGCGTCGATCGTGGCGTTGAGGTTGGTCATGGTCGTCTCCGTTGTGTGGTTCGCTTCAGTGATCGCAATATGGACCGGCGGGCCGGATCCGTCAATGGGCAATTATCAATTAGATTGAAGAAAAGCAATTGACGTCTCGGACCGTTGGTCATATTGTACTTTCAAACGGCATCCGCTGTTTGAAACGGGAAGGACCACACAATGACCATCAAATGCGACCGCAAGACCACTCCGATCGACACGGGCCGCGAGGCTTTCGACATCCGCGACAAGAAGAGCCGCGTCGTCGGCTATCAGTGGGAGATCCGCGCCGGCACCTACACCCCGCTGTCGGATCAGGAGGCCCGCTGGGGCTACTATTCCCGCGAGGAGGGCGATCCCATGACCTTCATCGAGGTGTGGGGGTCGCCGACCCGCGACGGCAAGCGGTACGGCCCGGCGTTCAACCGCGTGGTGGTGGCCTCGATCGAGGATGCGCAGGCCGTCGTCGCCAAGCGCATCAGGAACGCCCGCAAAACCAACGCCAAGCGGTTCGCCAAGGTGCCGGCATGAGCTGGCAGCATACAAGAACGATGTCGCCAGACGCGTTGCGTCTGGCGATCGCCGCGCTGCGGATCAAGCCCGCGGCCGCCGGCCGCTTCCTCGGCGTTTCCGACCGCACCATGCGGCGCTATTTGCGCGGCGAGCGCGACGTCCCCGCGGCGACCGTGCTGCTGCTCAACTGCATGATCACCCATCGGCTGCGGCCGCTGGTGCCGCCCAGACGGCCCTGAAACCTAGACGCCCCCGCAGAGGGCGCGTATGGTCCCGGCTTCACATCCGGGCGCCGTGCGCGCCCTCTTGCGTTGAGTGCAACATGGCCGGCATGAAGATCGAGGCGTTGATCGCCAGTAAGCAGGCCGAGACGCGCGCCGAGCTTGAGCGCGATCTCGTGGCGATGATCGCCGCGATCGATGCGGAGATCCTGCCGCTGGAGCAGAAGGCCGCGGAGCTGGAGCAGCGCATGCGCAAGGTCGAACAGGGAGGGGTGTCCCCCGAACCAAGTGCCTAGGAGCCAACCAAAACCCGCAATGACCGAGGCTGGCCTGCGATCGCTGTGCCGATCGTTCACCGAGGCCAACGTCCTGAAGCTGGCTGGCTTCGCCACTGCTGTCGAGGGCGTCGAGCCCGAGACACAGATGCGCGCGATCGGCATGTTGATGGACCGCGGCTGGGGCAAGCCCAATCAACCACATGATGCGAAGCTCGAAGGCGAGCTTCGGATTACCATAAGGAAGATGCTGACCAAAGAGGACGAGTGATGTACGAGGTCACGGACATTGCTGTACCGTCGCGCGGCTGGGAGCCGCGGCCGCATCAGCAGCGTCTGTGGAATTACCTGATGCGCGGCGGCAAGCGCGCCGTCGCGGTATGGCATCGGCGCGCAGGCAAGGACGAAGTCTGCTTGCACGCTAGCGCGATCGCGATGCTGGAGCGCGTCGGCAATTACTGGCATATGTTGCCGGAGTTCGCGCAGGGTCGCAAAGCGATCTGGGACGCGGTCAACCCGCATACAGGAAGGCGCCGCATCGATGAGGCTTTTCCACAGCAGATGCGTGAGAGTACGCGCGAACACGACATGCACATCCGTTTCCGTAACGGCTCGACGTGGCAGGTGGTCGGAAGTGATAGTGTCACCACGGGAGGCGGCATCGGATCATCCACCGCCGGCATCGTCTTCAGCGAGTATGCACTCGCGAACCCCAGCGCGTGGGGATACTACCGGCCCATACTGGAAGAGAACAAAGGCTGGGCGTGCTGGATCTCTACTCCCCGAGGACGCAATCATCTCCTTTCCCTGTACCAGCACGCTGCTCGAACGCCCGGCTGGTTCGCCGAGATCCTCACCGCAGACGATACTGCTGCCCTCTCCGCAGAGGCGCTTGCCGAAGCCCTAGCCGAATACAAGTCGCTGTACGGTGAAGACGCCGGCGCAGCGATGTTCGAGCAGGAGATGATGTGCAGCTTCAGCGCCGCGCTGCTCGGCACGTTCTACGGTCACGAGATGCGCGACGTGCGCAACGAAGGCCGCATCCTCGACGTCGAGGCGCTGCCTGACGCGTTCGTGCACACGGCGTGGGATCTCGGCGTCGGCGACGACACCTCGATCTGGTGGTTTCAGTCGCAGGGCGCGCAGCTCGTGCTGCTCGACCACTACGCCGCCAGCGGCCAAGGCCTCGAACACTACGTCGAGGTGATCAGGAAGCGGGAGGTCGAGCATGGATGGAAACGAGGATCTGCCTACGTCCCCCACGACGCCAAAGTCAAAGAATGGGGCAGCGGACGCACACGAGTGGAAACGATGTCTTCGCTCGGCCTTAAGCCGATACTTGTTCCTCTCGCGTCGCTCGACGATGGAATTAACGCCGTGCGACGTGCACTCCCGCTGTGCGTATTCCACCCGCGCTGTGAGGACGGCGGCATCTCGGCGCTGGAGCAGTATCGACGGGAGTGGGACGATGAGCGCAAGTGCTTCACACCGAAGCCACTTCACGACTGGTCATCGAACCCGGCCGATGCGTTCCGCTACCTAGCGCAGGGCTACAGGCCGGCGCCGCGGCGCGTCATATCCGCACCGATACAACGCGGCTGGACCATCCCGCCGCCGAACGAGAACCGCCGCAGGGGGATCCAGCTATGAGCATGCGCGATCGCATCGCCAAGGCTATGATGGGCGTCGCGGAGAAGCGCGCGTATCCGACCGCGCCTCACGGCGAGTGGCACGGCGACATGAACTACGCGGCGACAGGCGGCCGCATGACGACGATGACGCCGCAGGAGTATCTGGCGCAGTCGCGGCCGCTGACGATCGACGAGGTGTCGCGCGAGAACATCGACCTGCTCAAGCAGCATATCCAGCAAGGCGGCACGCTCGATCCGCTGGCGCTGTACAACAGACCGAACGCCGCAGGCACGCTGCTGGAGGACGGCCGACACCGCGCCAACGCGGCGATCGAGCTGGGAATAGATCAAGTGCCGGTGCTTAACTGGAGGCCGGAGCAATGACCAAGGCTCAGATCGACCTCGCCCACACGCTCGTCAGCGAACTGACCATGTACGCCAAGGCGATCGACCAGTACGGTAACGCGCGCATCAGCGCCTCGATGCGCAACGCCGCTTCGCTGTTGCAGGTGATGGTCGACGAGGCTGAGGCGCCCGAGCTGCCGCTGAGCGACGAGCCGACATCGATGGGCGGCGTCGACCGCTCGCCCAGCATGGTGTGGAATAACAGCGTGAAGGGACACGACGATGTCTGATACCGCTGCCGCCAACCACGAAGACGTCCGCCACGACGATCTGGAATATGATCCCAACGTGCAGCCGCCGAAGAAGGCCAAGGCGTGGCTCAACCGGCTGATCGAGGCCGAGGACGCCTTCGAGAGCTGGAACGATCACTGCGACCGCATCGACAAGCTGTACGCCAGCCTTGAACGCCTCGCGACCAACAGCGTCAGCTCCAACCGCGCCATCCGCGATCGCGAGTTCGCGATGTTCTGGGCCAACTGCGAGGTGATCAAGCCGAGTATCTACGCCTCCGCGCCGGTGCCGGTGGTGGCGCCGAAGTTCAAGGACAGGCGGCCGGTGTATCAGCAGAGCAGCGAGGTGATGGAGCGGTGCTGCGTCGTCGCCTTCGACCTGACGCGCATCAATGACCTCATGCTGCTGGTGCGTGATGACCTCGCCCTCAACGGCCGCGGCGTGCCGTGGTGTCGCTACGAGAGCGCCGGCGGTGGCCGATATGAAACCGAGCGCGTTTGCGTCGACTTCAAGCAGCGCCGCGACTTCCTGCACAGCCTCTCGGCGAACTGGCGCGAGGTGACGTGGGTCGCCGCCGCCAGCTACTTGACGCGCGCCGAGGCGCGAAAGCGTTTCCGCAAGCACAGCGGCGACGAGTACCAGCGCGCTGACTACAAGGTCAACAAGGACGCCAAGGAAGTCGGCGGCGGCGACAACCGCGAGCGCGCCGCGTTCTGGGAGATCTGGGTCAAGGGCGAGAAGAAAGTGCTGTGGGTCAGCCACGGCTGCGAGAACATCCTCGACGAGGGCAACCCGCACCTCGAACTGCAGAACTACTTCCCGTGCCCGAAGCCGGCGTACGGCACGCTGCAGCGTGGCAGCTTGGTGCCGGTGCCCGACGTCATGCAGTACCGCGACCAGCTCGACGAGATCAACCTGCTCACGTCGCGCATCCACGCGCTCAGTGACGCACTGGAGGCGAAGGGGTTCTACCCCGCCGGCGGCGCCGAACTGGCGGAGGCGGTTCAGGCCGCGGTCAGCACGCACAGCAGCGGCCGGTTGCTGGTGCCGATCTCGAACTGGGCCGCCTTCGGCGGGACCAAGGACATCGTCATCTGGCTGCCGATCGACATGATCGCGACCACGATCACGGCGCTGGTGATGCTGCGCAAGCAGATCATCGAGGACATCTACCAGATCACCGGCATGGCCGACATCATGCGCGGCGACACAGATCCGAACGAGACGCTCGGCGCCCAGAAGCTGAAGAACCAGTACGGCACGACGCGGATCCGCGACAAGCAGCAGGAGATGGTCCGCGTCGCGCGCGACCTTGTCGAGATCTGCAGCGAGATCATCACCGAGAAGTTCGACGACGTCACCATCATCGAGATGAGCCAGACGCAGCTGCCGACGATGGACATGCTGCAGGACCAGATCGGGCAGGTGAAGCAGGCCACGCAGCAGCAGCTCGATCAGCTCGGCCAGCAGGCGCAGCAGCAGCAGGGCGACCCGCAGCAGCTGATGCAGCAGGCGCAACAAATCATCCAGCAGGCCAACCAGCAGGTCCAGAAGCTGCAGCAGGAGGTGTCGATCGAGCAGGTGCTGCACTTCCTGCGCGACACGCGCGCCAAGAGCTTCGTCTTGGACATCGAAACCGACAGCACCATCATGGCCGACGAGGACGGCGAGAAACAGCGCCGCACCGAGTTCGTAGGTGTCCTTGGCCAATTGCTGCCGCAGCTGTCGACGATGATACAGGCCGATCCGGCCACGGCGCCGTTCTGCGGCGAGGTGCTCAAGTTCGCCACCGCACCGTTCCGCGCCGGCCGCTCGCTCGACGGCGCGATCGACGATTTGATCGAGCAGATGAAGGACAAGGGCGCCGGCCCGCGGCCGGACGACCCGACAACGGCGCAAGGCAAGATCGCGCTGCAGATCGAGCAGCTCAAGCAGCAGACCGCGATGGCGAAGCTGCAGCAGGATGCGCAGATCGCCAAGGACAAGCTGGCGCAGGAGGACGCGCACAAGAAGCTGGAGCTGGCCAACCAGCGCCAGATCGCCAGCATGAAGGTCGGCTCGGATCAGGGCGAGGATCAGGTCGAGATGGCCGTGCAGGGCCAGAAGATGCTGGAGAGCCGCGAGGCGCACCAGATGCAGCTGGCGTCCAACCAGCAGAAGATGCAGCTCGAACGCGAGAAGGCCGCCGCGCAGGCGCAGGCGCACGCCGCCAAGCAGCAGGACATGGCGGCGCGCGGCGTTGAACGCCAAGAGGCGCACCGCATGAAGCAGATGACGCAGCCGTTCGGGGGAGGTAATGCCTGATGGGCGCGCGCGACGCCATCGCCAAGCTGCTGATGGGTGTGTTGAACCCGGAGCAACGGCTGTCGCGCGCGGCCGAGCAGGGTTTCGACGTGTCGACGCCGCGCTATCACGGCACGTCGAAGGACAAGGACTTCACCAAGTTCAAGGACAGTCGACACGGCACGTGGACGACCACTGATCCGAAGGAGGCGTCGGCCTACGCGCTGCAGAACGACAGTCAAGGGTTCAGGCTCGCGCCCGGCAGCGGCTACAAGCTGGAGCCGACCAACACCGCTTCGCGCGTGCTGCCGCTCTACGCGCGGCCACCGCAGAACCCCTATGTGGTCGCCGAGTACCCGGAGTGGCTGCGCGGCGCGACCAACTACAAGAAGGCGCAAAGCGACTGGTTTGACCAGCTGCGCAGCCAAGGTCACGACGCGGTCGACTTCGGTAACGGCGTGCGCGTCGACTTCAACAACGCCAACCTGCGCGGGCAGTTCGCGCCGTTTGATCCGGCGAACGCCGGCAAGCCCGTGATCATGGGCGGCGGCGTCGCCGCGCCAGCCGGCGCGCTCGGCGCTCTCTACGACCCCTCACAGTATGAGGCGCAGCCATGATCGGAAACCTCGCACGCCTCGACGAGTACCCGAGCGACCTGCCGTCGCTGGCGCAGGACCTGCCGCCTGAGGCCGGCTGGCAGCTTGGTGCGCTGGCAGCACAGAATGAATACCGGCCGCTCGGCAACGACCCGTGGTCGAACACGATGGCGCCGCGCGCCAAGCCAGCTGAAGAGCGCCCGAACCCGCTGGTGCCGTTCAGCGCATGGCGCGCGGATCCGCCCAAGCGCACGTCGGGCGTGATCGCTTCCGACTACGCGCTGCCGCAGACGCCGACCGACCTCGGCCTGATGGCCGTCGGCGGCCCCTTCGGCAAGGCTGCCTTGGTCGCAGGACGCATGCTCGATGCCGACCCGGCGCAGGCGGGCAAGAAGATCAAGACCGGCACCGGCTTCGACCCCGGCAACAGCATATTCCGGCAAGGCGCCTCGATCACGCGCGCGCCGCCGCCGTGGCAGGCGATGACGGCGGAGGAGTTCGCCAAGAGCACGCCGCTGCCGCCGGTGCCACATCAGGACATCACACGCATCAACACCTACGCCGACCCCAAGCTGCGCGCCAAGGCCGAGAAGCTGTGGGACACCTACCCGCAATACGCCGAGCAGTACCCGGAGATCGGGCCGCCGGCGCTGATGGAGAAGCGGCCGGATCCGAAGAAGCCGGGCAGCTACCTCACGACCAAGCCGCTCGGCGAGGTGCCATATAGCTCGTTCGAGGAGGCCGCGGCACTGGACGCCACGCCGCGCTACTTCTTCGAGAAGCGGCTGCTGCCGCCGGTCGCGCAGTTCCAGAAGGACCGCAACACCGTCCAGCGCGAGATGGATCTGCACGGCTACACGCCCTACTTCGACCCGGCGCAGCGCGCCGACATCCCCGCCAGCGATTACGGCCCCTTCCTCGACACCCGCGTCGCGGCGGATCCGAAGACGCAGGCGACGCGCGACAAGTTCAATAAGGAGTACGGCACCGACGAGGCCCGCGCGCGGCTGCAGGCCGGCTTCGAGAAGGGTCAGACGCTCGGCAACGCCGAGGACTGGTACTTCATGAAGCAGCTGCAGGACGAGTATGTGAAGGTGCTCGGGCCCGTGGCCGGCAAGGAGGCCTTCAAGAAGGAGTTCAGCGGCATGATGGCCGCGACGACCGGTGGCGCCAGCCCGTACGACAACTTCCTGATGTCGCACTGGGCCAACTACCTCAACAAGCAGGGCGAGAACGTCGCCAAGCGCGCCTACGAGATGCCGTTCCCGATCGGCGGACGTTTCGCCAGTGGCAACATGAAGCAGGCGCAGAAGTTCATCGACGAGGGCATGGTCGGCTTCAACCCGGAGAAGAACCCGAAGCGGTACGACTTCGACAACGCGCTGGCGGGCGACGTCAACGCCGGCGTGATGGACGAGCAGATGTTCGGCGCCATCAAGCCCGGCGAGACGATCCCGAAATGGTATGGCCCGGCAACACGTACCCTGCACGAGGAAGCCGCCAAGATCGGCCACAACAGCGGCCGCGGCGTGCGCGGCTTTCAGGACGTCGGCTGGGCCGGCCTGAAGGCGCTCAGCGAGGAGGAGCGGCTTGGCGTGCCGTTCAAGTACGAGGGGCCGATGATCAACCAGATCAACCGCTCGATCGAGACGACGCACCGCCTGACAGGTATGCCCAAGGACGAGATCGTGCGACGGGGGCTGATCCTGAAGGAGATCCCGATGTATGGTGTCGGCGCGAGCGTCGCGGCCGCGCTGGCGGCGAGGCTGTCACGAAAGGGAATGGGCGACCTTGCCCGGCAGGACGACTACCAACCCGAGGAGAGAATGTAATGGCGCAATCCGCAGTCACGGTCACCCCGGCCAACCCGATGCCGCCGACCAACTTTGCCACCACCGGCACCAGCGGCCCCAACCCGCCGAACTTCCAGCGGGTCAATTACGCCAACCCGCAGAACCTGACGGCGATCGCCGCCGACGGCTCCGGCGGCAGGCCGCAGGCACCCTACGGCGTCAACCCGAACCCGCCGCCGTACTATGACGACGGCAGCGCGCTGACGCCGACGGCCTTCGCTGCCTCAGTGGCGGCCCTCGCAGGCGGCACGTCCGCCGGCGACAACGGCACCGGCACGACGCCCGGCACCAATGCTGCAGGAGCCGGCGGCACCGGCTTCAACACAGTGATCGGATCCTATCCCGTCGCCGGCGGGCTGGTGCCTGCCAGTGCCAGCGCCACGGCCGAGGGCCTCGGCGCCGAGACGGTGGCCACCAAGAGCGCGGGCGCCTCGACCGATTATGGCGTCGACCCGCTGAAGTACAGCCCGGCCATCTACGCGCCGATCCCGCTGGTCACGGTCGGCGCCGGGCCTGCGCTGGTCAAGGCCACGACCGACGCCGGCGCGCCGGTCGCGCCGAACGGCAAGCATCCTTCGAGCCTCAGCCCGGTCACCAACCCGACGCTGACCTCGATCGCGACGATCGCCAGCGGTGGCGGCACCGGCACCTGCTCGGCGACCGGCGTCGGCTTCACGCCGCAGAGCGTGCTCAACGTCAACGGCATCAACTACCCGACGACCTTCGTGTCGTCGACCAACATCACCGCGATCACGCCGAAGAAGGCGACGCCCGGCACGCTGCCGGTCTACGTCACCACGGGCGGCGTCGTCGTCACCCTCACCGTCAACTGGACCTTCTCGTAAGGGTCTGCAGGGAGATCGACACCATGGCCGGCAAGAAGCACGACGACGAAACCGACGACGAGCACGAGCGCGAGCAACTTCCTCTCTCCGAGCAGGGTCAGCCTGCCGATGACAAGGCCAAGGCCGCACCAAAGGCCGAGGCGGCGCCGCCACCGTTCCCGTTCACGGCCTCGATCAACGAGCCGCAGACGGTCAGCCTGCCGCTGCCGGAGGGCATCGTGGTGCCGAAGCCTGTCATAACCGGCTACGACCCCTACGAGTGCACGCTCGGCGATCCCGACTTCCCGCTGGTCATCACCGGCGAGAACTTCTTCGCCGACAGCGTGATCACCTTTGCCGGTCACGACGAGCCGACGACGTTCGACGCCGAGGCCAAGACGCTGTCGACCGGCATCAACATGGCGGTGTGGCTTGGCCCTGACACGGTTCAGGTCACCGTCAAGAATGGGCCGGAGGTCAGCGACCCCGTCGAGTTCACGTTCAACGCGCCGGCGGCGCGCAAGGGCAAGAAGTGAGCACGGCGGTCATCACGGTGGCGTCGGGCGGCATGCCCGTCGTCGACGTCACCGCGACCACGCCCAGCCTCGGCATGGCTGTGACCGAAAGCCTGCTGCCCGGTCGCGGCATTGCGGTGACGAAGGTGGCTGCGCGCGGCATCCCCGTAACCTTCGTCGTGGTGTCGACGACGGGAGGCAACCCGAAGTGACGGTTGAGCTGGAGGAGTTCGAGCCCGGCAGGTGGCGGGTGCTAAAAGTGCGGCATTTAGCGCCCGCATCCGACCTGCCCTGCCCGACGGTGATCTCCGACACGATGCCGCCGACCGAGCAGGTCGACGGCCGGTTCTACGAGAGCAAGCGCGCGTTCCGGGCGGTCGGCAGGTCACTGGGCCTGACCGAGGTCGGCAACGAGAAGCCGAAGCCGCGCAAGCGGATCGTGCCGAGCCGGGAGAAGCGCATGCAGACGATCAAGACCGCGATCGAGCAATACAAGGCCGCGCCGACCCACGAGTACGCCGTGCGGGAAAGCCAGAGCCGCAAACACGGTCAGTCTGGCCGTACATAGAGGGAAAAGCCATGTCAGATACGAGCGTTACGTCGGCGCCGCCAAGTCCCGCACCGGCCAATACCCCGGCACCGGCGGCGCAACCCCCGCAGACCGCGCGCGAGGTTCCGATCAACCCGAACCCGGTCAACAGCCCCAACCCGGTCGGCTCGCAGGCACCCGACAAGCCTCCCGGAAGCAAATCGGAAGGCATCCGCGATGCCGTGCAGCGGGCCTACGACAGGGCCAATCGTACAGCCGAGCCGCCTAAAGCGGCGGCCCCGAAAACGCCGCCGACAGCAGCTGACGCCCGGCCCGGCCACAACCAGCCGCCCGAGGAGACGCCGAAGGAGCGCCTCGACCTGCGCCGGCGCCCCGACGACCAGCCGCGCGATCGCGGCCGGTTCGCACCGCGCGAAACAAACGGCGCCCCGAATGTCGCGACAAACGGAGCCGCGAATGTCGCGCAGCAGAACGCAGCAGGAACTCAGCCCGCGCGCGCCGCTGCGGCGTTGCCGGCCAGTGCGCCCTATGCGGCCTCGCCCGGCCGGTTCTCCGAGCGCGCCAAGGCGGAGTGGAGCTCGGCGCCGGAAAGCGTCCGCGGCGAGGTGCACCGCATGCAGGAGGAGTTCGTAAAGGCCTACAGGGTCTACAAGAACGACTTCGACGAGATGAGCAAGATCCGCCACTTCCACAAGATGGCGACCGACCACGGCACCGATCTCGCCACCGCCCTGACCAACTACACCGGTATGGAACAGAAGCTGCGCGCGGATCCGATCGCCGGCCTCGACATGATCGTCAATAACCTGAACCTGCGCACGCCCGAGGGCGAGCGGATCGGGTTCCGCGACATCGCCTATCACGTCCTCAGTCAGAGCCCCGACCAGCTGCGTCAGCTGCAGATGGGCAACCAGCAGCACGCGGCCAGCCAGCAGATCGGCGCCCTGCACGCCCAGATCCAGAGCTTGCAACAGGCCGTGCAGCAGATGCATACTGACCAGCAGTTCAACCAGACGCGGTCGGCTATCGATGTCTTTGCTGACAGCCACCCGCGGCTGGACGAACTGGGAGAGGCGATCAAGCGCGAGATCGCGCTCGGTTTCCCTCTCCCTGAAGCCTACCGGCGGGCGGAGCTGCTCCACCCGACCACCCAAGCGCCTCAGACGCGCACCCCATCGGCTCAGACCCGGCAAGTAGACCGCTCGATCTCAGGCTCCCGCGATGTCGGCCCCTCAAACGGGACTTCGCGACCGAGGCAACCCAGCGGAACAGCCCGTGAGGCAGTCGCGAACGCGATACGTCGCGTCAACGGCGGCCTGCAATAGTCTCAACCCGATGGAGCACCCATGCCCAACGTAACGAGTAATGCTGCCTACCAGCAGATCCTGTCGATGGCGATCGAAGATCGTTCCAGCGGTTATCAGGATCTCGTCTCCAACAACAACGCGCTGTTGGCCGTCATGCGCCGCAAGGGGCTTTGGCAGACCTACAGCGGCCCCAAGATCCGGCAGACCCTGCAGGTAGGAAAACAATCCGCTCAGTGGTATTCCGGCTACGATCAGCTGCTCAACCCGGCGATCGACCTGTTCAACGACGCTTTCTACGACCCGAAGATGGTCGTGATCCCGATCATCCTCAGCTATCAGGAGATCCTCAACAACGAAGGTGAAAACCAGTTGATGGATGTCTACGAGAGCTACATCGCCGCGGCCGAGAAAGGCCTCGAAGACGCGATGGATCAGGGCATCTACTCCGACGGCACCGCCAACGGCAACAAGCAGATCACCGGCCTCGCCGCGGCCGTGCCGATTGTCATCACGTCGGGTGTCTACGGCGGCATCGACCGCGCCTCCGCCACGATCTGGCGCACCGGCGCCTTCGACGCGCACAGCTTCATGGCCGGCGTGACGCAGGTGACGTCGGTAACGGTCCGCCCGCTGCTCAACTACATCATGACGCAGCGATCGCGCGGCCGCGACTACGCGGATCTGCTGCTCATGAGCCCCGAGCACTACGCGGCCTACGACGCCGCAACGATCGCGATCCAGCGGCAGCAGAACGAGACATCGCTGGGCAAACTAGGGTTCTCGGCGCTGGAATACATCGGTGGCGGCAAGCGGGCCGAGATCGTGCTCGACGGCGGCATCGGATCCAACATGCCGCCCAACACAACCTTCGGTATCAACACCGATACGCTCCGGCTGCGTTATCACCCGAGCCGCAACTTCGACAAGCTGTTCGAGGGTGAAGGGATGATGCCGATCGACAAGGACGCCATCGCTCAATTCATCGGCTGGATGGGCGAGCTGACGATGACAAACCCCTTGTTTAACTGGCGTATGTTCGACAGCAACCCGGCGGCTTGATGCACCTCCAGTTGCCGAGTACACCGGGCCGCCGACGTGTAGGTACATGCCTTCCTTCCGCGGAAGGCGGCCCGGACCGTTTCAACCACAGGAGGAAGGTCCTATAATGCCCAAGATTGATCCCGACGAGCTGCTGGTCGTGCTGTTCAAGCATCTGGCCGTGCAGAACAGCGGCAAGACGCTGGCCGAAGGCCGACCGGTGTTTGACGACGTCGAAGTGTGCGAGATCCGCGCGCCCGGCAACAAGGACGTCAAGGTGTTTCCGGCCAGCATGTTCGCGCGCTGGCTCGACAACCCCTACACCGGCGAGCAGACCCGGCAGAGCTACGCCGAACGCTTCTCGCACCAGTACCGGCAGTTCAAGGCCAACGCGACGCAGACCAAGTCCGGCACGCCGCTCGACTTCGTGCCGTTCCTCAGCGAAGGCCGTCGCGCCGAGCTGAAGGCGCAGAACGTCTACACCGTCGAGCAGCTGGCGGCGATCGAAGGCGTCGAGCTGAAGAACCTCGGCAACGGTGGCCGCGACATGAAGAACGCCGCGATGACCTTCATCGAGGACAGCAAGACTGCGGCGCCGAACATGCAGATGCTGGCGGAGCTGGAGGCGCTGAAGGCGCGCAACGCCATCCTCGAAGAGGACGCCGAGCGCCGCAAGCAGATGGCGACCAAGGAAGCCGAGAGCGACGAGTTCGAGGCGATGTCGCTCGACCAGCTGCGCGAGTACGTGACGGCCAACACCGGCCACGCGCCGCACGGCTCGCTGACGCGCAAGGTGTTGACGCGGATGGCACGCGAGGCGCAACCGAAGGCGGCCTGATATGGACCTGTCTGATGAGGAGCTGGAGCGATTGTATGAGGGGTCCAAGAACGACCACTTCATCGTCGTCGGCAGTGAAGTGCGACAGCTGATCGGAATGATCCGCCGGCTGCGCGCGAAGTTGGCGGAGCAAAAGGCGGCCTGACATGACGCTGTTGACGGTGGTGAAGGATGTTTGCGCGGTGGTCGGCGTCGCCGTGCCGACGTCCGTCATGACAGGCATCTTGGCCAACCGCACCATGCAGGAGATGCTGGCGCTCGCCAACGAGATGGCGCAGCGCATCGCCTACGATACGCGCGACTGGACGCTGTTTCGCAAGACCGTGCAGATGGTCGGCGGCACGGGGCTGGCGCTGGATCCGACCGACCCGGTGACGGTCGGCTGCTCCGTCTTCGCCATCCCCGCCAACTACAAGCGCATGCTGCTGACCGGCAACGTCTGGCGCTCGACTTCGGCGCTGTATCCGATGCGGTTCGAGCCTGACCTCGACAAGTGGCTGCAGCGCCGCGCCCTGAACTATTACGGCGTCGCCGGCGAGTGGACGATGATCGGCGGCCGCATGATCATTGCGCCGGCGCTGAGCGCGGCGATCGTCGGCCCGCCGGCGGTACCGGCGATCACGGCCTACTATCCCTACTTGGAAAAGAACTGCATCAATCTCAACGCCGGCGGTGTTGGTGATACCTTCGTGGCCGACGGCGACAGCTTCCGGCTGGACGAGCGTCTCCTGAAGCTCGGGATGGTGTGGCAGTGGAAAGCCAACAAAGGCACCAGTTACGCCGAGGACATGGGCACGTACGGTGAGGCGCTCGCGGTGGCGATGGGCCACGACAGCCCGGCGCCCATCATCGTAGGCCGCCGCCCGGCATCGGCCGGCGTCCGCACCGCCTATCCGTTCCCGGTGCCGACATGAACATGGCATCCTACCAAGGCTTCAAGCGCACCGCGGTGCCGTCACAGGTCGCGCAGCAGCTGCAGACCATCACCATCCCGGCGCCGACGCGCGGGCTGGTGCTCAACGAAAACGAGAGCTTCATGCAGCCCGGCGGCGCGCTGGTGCTCGACAACTGGCGGCCGACCATGAAGGGGCTGGCGATCCGCGCCGGCTGCGTCAACTGGGCGACGCTGCCGGAGACGACACCGGTCATCTCGATGTTTCAGTACATCAGCGGCATCAACAACCAGTTCATGTTCGCCGGCAACGCCACCAAGCTGTACAACGTCACGACGGCGTCGCCGGTCGCGGTCAAGACCGGTCAAGCATCTGGCAACTACGTCGCCAGCCAGCTGGCGAACCAGAGCGGCGACCACATGCTGGTCTGCAACGAAGCCGGCGACTTCGTGCTGCACTTCGACGGCGCGGCGTGGACGACGTTCAACGCCAGCCAGATCAACGCGGATCCGGCGATCGTGCCGCCGCCGAGCTGCCTCAACGGCCATAATCTCACTTACGTGTGGAAGTATCGCGGCCGCTACTTCTTCATTGAAGGCGGCTCGATGAATGCGTGGTACTTGCCGGCCAACGCTTTCCAAGGTCGCATCCTGCAGATCCCGCTCGCCGGTGCCGCCACCAAAGGCGGCAAGCTGCTGTGCGGATTTACGTGGAGCATCGACGCCGGCGACGGCATCGACGACAAGTGTGTTTTCATGACGGATCAGGGCGAGCTGCTGATCTTCACCGGCAGCGACCCCTCCGTTGCAGCGAACTGGCGGCAGGAGGGGAGATACGCCACCAGTGTGCCGCTCGGTATGAACTGCCACACCCCGATCGGCGGCGACGTGCTGATCGCCACCGTCGACGGCATCATCCCGATCAGTGCATCCATCACCAAAGACACTTCACAACTCGAGTTGGCGTCGATCACGCGCGCGATCAAGCCGATGTGGCGCGCGGAAGTGAACGCCAAACGCGACAAGCCGTGGACGATGGCGAAGTGGGACGAGTACGGCGCGATGTTTGTGTCGTGGCCGGGCGGCATCCCCGGCGCCTACACCATGGGCGTCGTCAACATCGCCACCGGCGCGTGGTCGCGCTACACCGGCTGGGACGCGATGTGCTTCGGCCGGTTGCGCGCGGACCTGTTCTTCGGAACGCAGGACGGCCGCATCGTGCAGGCCGACCGCAACGGCACCGACAACGCGGTCCCCTATGTCTGCATCATGGTCGGCGGCTGGGAGATGTTCTCCTCGCAGTCCGCGACGATCGTCTGGCGGCAGGCGCGCGCCAGCTTCACGGCGCGCACCGGCGAGCCGTTCCAGCCGCAGCTGTCCGCCACCACCGACTACGTGATCACCCTGCCGCCGGCGCCGTCAGCGGCACCGGATCCGGGGCCGCTGGATGTCTGGGATCAGGGCAAGTGGGGGCCGACGCCGGGTTGGACGCCGCCGTGGACGCCCGGCAACCCGCTGCCTGTGCAGGCTGCGCCGTCGGCGCCGGACATCGCCGCCTACCTGCAATGGGACCAGCCGGCGCCGGCGACGGCGACGGTGCGCAACACGATGTGGGTTTCGGTCGGTATGACCGGCTTCAGCCACGCCCCGATCTGTCAGGTGACGATCGCGCAGCAGGCGGCGCCGGATATTGAGCTGATCTCGATTGCGGCGACTTACGACAGCGCCGGCGTCAACGTCTGAGGGGTTTGAGCCATGGCTTTGTCTGCATCGTCCGGCCGACGCCTTACCCCGGAAGAGTTTTCGGCGCTGCTGGCCTCGCGCGACCCGACATACTCGAATGTTTCGATCCCCAACATCGGCCCCTACGGCACCGAAACGAGCAGGGGGCGCGAGCTGGCGCCAATGAGCAGTCTGTTCGACCCGTCCTATGGCGGTCCGGTCACCCAGAACCCGGCCGCGCCGGCACCGATAAAGGCCCCCACGGCGGAGACGACCCTGACGGCGCTGGAGACGTGCATGCTGTCCGGGCGGTCGCGCGAAGCCTGCGAGATGCGCGAGGCGATCGCCAATCAGGTGCAGCAGAACCTCGGCAGCGGCCCCGGCAACGACGGCTACGCCGCCACCCCGACCTCGCCGGACACGGTCGCGCCAGATGTAGCCGCGCCGCCGGTCGGCGTGCCCGAGGATACACCCGCGCCGCCGGCAGTAGCGCCGCCGGCAGTAGCGCCGCCGCCAGCGGAGGCCCCGACCGGGCGCGACCTCGGCGTGCGAGGTGATATTAACAACCCGGCACCAGCCACTGATGAGGACATCGGGCAGACGGTGTCGCCGAGCCAAGCAATCGGCCCCAACTCCGCCATCTCCGGCATGAATGCCGCCGCTGCGGCTAACCCCGGCGTTCAGGGGTTCGCGCCCGGCTTTGCGCCGGGCCAGATGTCCCCGGCACAGGCCGCGGCGGTCGCGTCCGCCGCAGCCAATAACGCCGTCACTCAAGCCGGGCTGGCCACGACAGGCATGCCGGGATCGCCATATGAGGGTCCGGTAGCGCCGACCGCACCGACCGCGCCGACCGCGCCGACCGCGCCGACCGCGCCGCAGAGCGTGACGCAGGATGACGTCGACGCCGCGATGGCGATCGCCATGGCCAACACGCTCGGCACCGAGGATACGAGCACGGGCTACGGCAAGGACAACAGCATAGCCGTCAACTCCGTCGAGGCGAGCACGCCACCCATGTCTCCGGCGCAGTTGGCCGACATCGGCCAAGCGCCGACGCAGGGCTGGGGCGTGCCCGGCATCAGCCCGGCGATGGCGGCCGACATCGGCACCGCGCCGACCAGCCCATCAGGCTATGCGGCCCCGAACGCCATCAGCGCCGAGGCGCAGGAGGCCGCGTCGCTTGCCGCCCAAGTCGGCATCTCCGTTGCCGAGGCGGCCGCCGCCCTCGGCTATGGCAACGCCACCACCGCCGACGGCAACACCGGCCTCGGCGTCGCGCTTGGCGGCTTTGGTCCCGGCGTAGGCCTCGGTGATGGCGTCAGCGTCGGCGACACTGGCGTGTCCCAAGGCGGCGTGGCTGTTGGTCCTAGCGGCGAAGGGCCGACTGGTCCCGGCACCGGCGTCAGCGGCGGCGACAGCAACCAAGGCGGCGTCAGCACCTCGCCCGGCGATACTGGGCAGAGCGCCGTGGGTGGGTCGACCAGCGGCGAAACCGGCGGCCTTGGTGACACCGGGCCCGGTGAAGGTGTCGGAAACACCGGCGACAGCAACGGGATGTGGTGATGGCAAACAAACAGACGCAGGCGGAAGCCAATTACGGCCGTGGCGACCCGGTCAGCCATTGCGGGATCTGCGCCTTCTATATGGGCTATCGCCGCTGTTCCAAGGTAATGGGCAACGTCAGTCCGTTCGGCGTCTCCGACCTGTTCAAGACCGAGAACAACCCATTCGGGCGGACGCTGGCGCCCGCGGAGCTGGTTGCCATCAGGCGGATGGCCGCCGACGCTGCGGATCGATCGGGAGGCTGACGTGCTCGACTACGTCTACGGCCAGAACGAGATCGTCGCGGACTTTGTCGCGAGCCTGATCCCTGAGTGTCGCGAGCGCGGCTTCGGCAAGTGCCGCGCGATCGGCATCATCGACGGCGACAGCGGCAAGCTGCTCGGCGGGCTGGTCTATCGCAACTGGTGCCCGGAGGTCGGCACGATCGAGATCTCGGGCGCGGCCGTGCCGGGCACCAACTGGCTCAGCCGGCGCACCATCAACATCATGTACGATTACCCGTTCTACCAGTGCGGCTGCCAGATGGTGATCAAGACCACCATGGCCGACAACGAGATCGTGCTGCGGATCATGGCCTCGATCGGCTTCTCCCTGCACAGGATCCACCGCCTCGGCGGCCGGTACCGCGATGGCGTCGTCGGCACATTGACGCTCGAAGACTGGGAAGCAAGTCGCTATAACATCAACCGCAAGCGCACCGACGACGCGCACGAGGAGGCCGCCTGAATGCCCTACTCCAACAGCGTCGACCAAGGCCGCAACGGCATCGCCGCCGCGCTGATGAACATCGCGCAGCCGCCGCCGCAGCTGCCACAGCAGGCGCCCTCCCAGTCGAGCCCGACGCTGCCGATGCAGCCGCCGATGATGCCGCCGCCGGGCGGACCGCCGCCCATCCCCCAGCAGGGCCAGCCGATGCCGCCGCCGTTCGCGCCGCCGGGCATGCCCGGCGCCGGCACGCCGCTGCCCGGCGCGCCGCCGATGAACATGCCGATCGTGCCGAGGATGCCGAACCAGCCGCCGCAGGGTGCCGGGCCGGGCATGCCGCCGCAGGGCATGCCACCGCAAGGATACTAGGCCATGTCGAAACCAGACCCCCCGCAGGGACCGGATCCGCAGGCAACGGCGCGCGCGCAGACCGGCACCAACGTGTCGACGGCGGTGGCGAACGCGTACCTGCAGAACATCAACCAGAACACGCCCTACGGCTCGCTGAAGTACGACCAGAGCGGCACCTACAGCTGGACGGATCCGAACGGCGGGCAGGTATACAACATCCCGACTTTCACGGCGACGCAGACGCTGTCGCCGACGCAGCTGGCGTTGCAGCAGTCGCAGGACCAGACCAAGCAGCAGCTCTCCAACATCGGCGTGCAGCAGTCGGCGCGCATCGGCAATATGCTGAACAGCCCGCTGCAGACGACAGGCTTGGGGCCTAAAGCCGGCGACGCCTCGACCATCACCAACATTCCGAAGGCGCTGACCAACTTCAATCCGGGCGGGCCGATCCAGTCCTCGCTCGGGCAGGCCGGCCAGATCACGACGGACTACGGCCCGGCCGACAACTACTCCGCCGACCGGCAGCGCGTCGAAGACAGCCTGATGCAGCGCATGAACCCGCAGCTGCAGATTGAACAGCAGCGCATCCAGCAGCAGCTGGCGGATCAGGGCATCCGCTACGGCAGCCAAGCCTACAGCGACGCCATGCGCGTCAACTCGATGCAGGCCAATGACGCGCGCTATGGCGCGATCCAGCAGGCTGGTCAGGAACAGCAGCGCATGGACGCCATGGCGGCGCAGCGCGCGGCGTTCCAGAATGCGGCGCAGGAGCAGGGCTACGCGCAGGACCTCGGCCGTGGCACCTTCTTCAATCAGGCGCAGAACCAGCTGTTCACCCAAAACGCCGCGCAGGCGTCGTTCGCCAACGCCGGCCTCGCGCAGCAGGTCGGTCAGGCGCAGTCCGGCTTCAACGCCGCCGAGGCGGCGCGGAACCAGTGGCTGCAGGAGCAGTACGCCGGCCGCAACCAGCCGCTGAATGAGATCAGCGCGTTGATGTCAGGCTCGCAAGTCAACCAGCCCAACTTTGTGAACGCACCGTCTTCGCAGATCCCCACTACAGACTACGCCGGCATTACCCAGCAGGGTTTCCAGAACCAGATGGGGATCTACGGCCAGCAGATGAACCAGTACAACTCGACGATCGGCGGCCTGATTGGGATGGGCGCCGGCATGATAAAGTCGGACCGCCGCGAGAAAGAAGACATCGACCGCATCGCCACCGTGTTCGCCGCCAACACTGATCGCGCGCGCAAGAAGCTGCCGATCTACGAATACAGCTACAAG
>Ga0137451_1000038_pt1 | contig 42185 bp, 40 predicted proteins | sample EasRivERMGT500_2_FD_102336 | JGI IMG/M metagenome (GOLD analysis project Ga0137451, IMG submission 102336) | Soil microbial communities from meander-bound floodplain in the East River, Colorado, USA - East River MetaG ERMGT500_2 | ecosystem: Environmental > Terrestrial > Soil > Floodplain ... | reverse complement strand
TCCCTACGAAGTCGGGAGCCGAGAGTCCGGAAACCGGAGCCACAGCCGCCGGCGCCGCGATCCTAGAGTCCATGCTCCGGACTCCAGGCTCTTGGCGATTCCATCATGACCGAAGATTCGAAACCCTCCCTACTCGAGCGGCTTTCCGCAATGCTGATGCGCGAGCCCGAAGACCGGGAGCAGCTGGTGACGCTGCTGCACTCGGCCTTCGAGCGAAATCTTCTCGACGGCGACGCCCTGTCGATGATCGAAGGCGCCTTGCAGGTTTCGGAAATGCAGGTGCGCGACATCATGGTGCCGCGCTCGCAGATGGACGTGATCGACGTCAACGTGCCCCCCGATAAATTCATCCCGCACGTCATCGCGACGGCGCACTCGCGCTTTCCGGTGATCGACAAGAACCGCGACGACGTCATCGGCATCCTGCTCGCAAAAGACCTGCTGCGTTACTACGCTGGCGAGGAAGAGTTCCGCGTGCGCGCCATGTTGAGGCCGGCGGTGTTCGTACCCGAATCCAAGCGCCTGAACGTGCTGCTGCGCGAGTTCCGCGCCAACCGCAATCACATGGCGGTCGTCGTCGACGAGTACGGCGGCGTGGCGGGCCTGGTGACGATCGAGGATGTTCTGGAGCAGATCGTCGGCGACATCGAGGACGAGTACGACTTCGACGAGTCCGAGGACAACATCGTGCGCGAGCAGAGCGGGGACTACCGCGTCAAGGCGCAAACCGAAATTGCCGCCTTCAATCAAATCTTCGGGACCCAATTCTCCGACACCGACTTCGATACCGTGGGCGGGATGGTGCTTGACCGCCTCGGGCGCCTCCCTAAGCGCGGCGAGGCGATCACCATCGGCGGCCTGCGCTTCCACGTGTTGCGCGCCGACAGCCGCAGGTTGCACTCCCTGCAGGTGCATCGGCTGCCGGGCAAGGCTTGAAGGCCTTGCTCCAGTCGCGGCGCGCCGCCATCATCGCGGCCCTTGCCGCAGGCGCGCTTACCGTGGCCGGGTTCGCGCCGGTCGCGGCATACCCGCTGCCGTTCCTGACTCTCGCCGGGCTTCTCCTCGTTTGGCTGCGCGCCGCAACGCCGCAAGTTGCGTTCTGGACCGGCTTTGCGTTTGGCGCGGGTCTGTTTGGCGTAGGCGCCTCCTGGGTCTACGTGAGCCTGCACGACTTTGGGTCGATGCCTGCGCCGCTTGCCGCGCTCGGCACCGTGGCCTACTGCGCGATCCTTTCCTTGTATCCGGCGGCCGCCGGCTGGTGTCTCGCGCGCCTGCAACCGGGCCGCGTCGCCGCTGCCGTATTCGCTTTCCCCGCTTTGTGGACTTTTTTTGAGTGGATGCGCGGCTGGCTCTTCACCGGCGTTCCCTGGCTCGCGATCGGCTACAGCCAGGTCGATTCCCCCCTCGCGGGCTTTGCTCCGGTCGTCGGGGTGTACGGCGTGTCGTTCGCAACCGTATTCTGTGCGGGACTCCTCGGCATTGTGCTTACCGGGGACCGGCGGGTGCGAATCGGGTGCGGCGCGGCGCTGGTGTTTGCAATGGGCGTCGGTTTCGTGCTGAAGTCGATTGCCTGGACTTCGCCGCACGGCGAGCCGATCAAGGTGGCCCTTCTCCAGGGAAACATTCCCCAGGACCTCAAATTCCAGGCCGGGCGCTACGAGAGGACCCTTGCGACGTACAAGGGACTGATCGAAGCCAGTCACGCGCAGTTGATCGTTTTGCCGGAGACCGCGATTCCGCGGTTTCTCGACGCGGTCGATCCGGAGTACCTGAAGCATATCGCGCGAATCGCCGTCGAGCGCGACGCGGACATTCTGATCGGCGTGCCCATCCGCGACCCGGACGGGCGTTACTTCAACAGCGTCATCAGCGTAGGCGCCTCGCCGACGCAGCGCTACGACAAGTCGCACCTCGTGCCTTTCGGGGAGTTCGTCCCTCCCGGACTTCGTTGGATGGTGAAGACGCTTTCGATCCCGCTCTCGGATTTTTCCTCGGGCCCGGGAAACGCGAGGCCGCTCGCGCTCGCCGGGCAACTTGTCGCACCGAACATCTGCTGGGAGGACGCCTTCGGCGAGGAGATCATCCGAGCGCTGCCGCAGGCGACGCTGCTCGTCAATTTTTCCAACGTCGCCTGGTTCGGCGACTCGCTCGCCCCCAGCCAGCACCTTCAGATCGCCCGCATCCGCGCGCTCGAGGCCGGGCGCACCATGCTGCGCGCGACCAATACCGGCGTCACCGCGATCATCGACCCTCACGGCAAGGTGGTCGCGAGCTTGCCGCAGTTCACCGAGGGCGTTCTGAGCGGCGAGGCGCGCGGCTACACCGGCGCATCGCCTTACGTGAGGTTCGGCAACACGCCGATCGTACTTGCCTGCGTCGCGTTGCTTGCGGCGCTTGCATTCACCCGCCGCCGCAACTTTGGGCGGGTCGGGGAAACTCGGTAGAATCCGTCGCTGTCCGCTTACGCTCATGCTCACCTTCCAGCAACTGATCCTCAACCTGCAGAGTTACTGGGGCGCCAAAGGCTGTGCGCTGCTGCAGCCCTACGACATGGAAATGGGTGCGGGCACCTTTCACACCGCGACATTCCTGCGCGCAATCGGCCCCGAGCCCTGGAAGGCGGCCTACGTGCAGCCCTCCCGCCGTCCAAAGGATGGGCGCTACGGCGACAACCCCAATCGGCTGCAGCACTACTATCAGTACCAGGTCGTGCTCAAGCCATCGCCCGACGATTTCCAGGATCTCTATCTTGGCTCGCTCAAGGCGCTGGGCATCGACGCGCGCAAGAACGATATCCGCTTCGTCGAAGACGACTGGGAATCACCTACCCTCGGCGCCTGGGGCCTGGGCTGGGAGGTGTGGCTGAACGGCATGGAGGTCACCCAGTTCACCTACTTCCAGCAGGTAGGCGGGCTGGACTGCAAGCCGGTGCTGGGCGAGCTGACCTACGGGCTTGAGCGCCTGGCAATGTACCTGCAAGAAAAGGAGAGCATCTTCGATCTCGTATGGGTGGAAGGCATCACCTACGGCGACGTCTACCACCAGAACGAGGTCGAGCAATCGAAGTACAACTTCGAGGCGAGCGACACCGATTGGCTGTTGTCGCAATTCAACGACCACGAATCTCAGGCCAAGCGCCTGATCGAAGCGGGATTGCCTCTGCCTGGCTATGAGATGGTCCTGAAGTGCTCGCACGCCTTTAACCTGCTCGACGCGCGCGGCGCGATTTCGGTCACCGAGCGCGCGGCTTACATCGGACGAGTGCGGACACTCGCACGGCTCGTCGCGAAAGCCTACTACGAGTCGCGCGAGAAGCTGGGTTTCCCGATGCTGAGACAACAGCAGGCGGTAAAGAAAAAAGCTCAGGCTTAAGCGATGTCGAAGAGGAAAACTCGCAAGACGTCCAAGGCAGAAAGCCTGCTCGTTGAACTGCTGGTGGAGGAACTGCCGCCGAAGGCCCTGCAACGTATCGGCGAGGCGTTCGCAAGTGGCATCGCTTCCGGCCTCGCCGCGCGTGGCTTGGTAGTAAATGGCGCGGCGCGAACGGTCTACGCCACGCCGCGTCGCTTAGCAGCGAAGATCGCAGGAGTGTCCGAGCGTGCTCCGGACAGGGCTGAGACGAAAAAGCTGATGCCGACGAAAGTTGCTTATGACACCGACGGAAAGGTAACTCAGGCGCTACTCAAGCGTCTGGAAAGAGAAGGGTTCCCACCTGGAACTTTCGGCAAGCCCATAAGAGAGCGGCTCTCGGAACACGAAGGGTATGTCCTGCTGACACAAACAATCCCTGGCCCAACGCTCGCCGAGGGACTGCAAACTGCGCTCAATGAAGCGATCGCCAAGCTACCCACTCCCAAGCTGATGAGCTACCAGCTTGCCGACGGCGTGACCACACAGCAGTTTGTGCGTCCAGCCCACAGATTGCTCGTGATTCACGGCCGAAAGGTCGTTGGTGTTTCCGTACTCGGTCTCAAATCGGGCAACTCCACTTGCGGCCACCGATTTCTTTCGAAGGGAAACTTGACGGTGCCGCATGCCGAACAATACGAGCAGGTGCTTCAAAACAAAGGCCATGTAATCGCGAGCTTCGAAAAGCGCAAACAAAGGATACGAGCTGATTTGAAGAAGCAGGCCGGCAGTTCGAAGGTCCTTTTCGACGAGGCTCTGCTTGATGAAGTTGCTGCGTTGGTGGAGTTCCCCACGGTCTATGCCGGCAAGTTCCACTCCGAATTCCTCGACGTGCCGCAGGAATGTCTCATTCTGTCGATGCAGCAGCACCAGCGATACTTCCCCCTTGCGGATGCCAACGACAAACTGCTGCCGCGCTTTCTGATGGTCAGCAACATCCGGGCCACTGATCCCGAGAATATCGTTCACGGCAATGAACGCGTGCTACGCGCGCGGCTTGCCGATGCAAAGTTCTTCTACGACCAGGACCGTAAGGAACGGCTCGAGGAGCGCGTTCCGCGCCTGGCAAATGTCGTCTATCACAATCAGCTGGGAAGTCAGCTGGAACGCGTTGAAAGGTTGATCGCCTTCGCAGAATGGATTGCCGAGGAAACAAAATTATCGTCTATTGATCATGTTCGACGTGCAGCCTATTTGTCGAAGGCGGATTTGACGACAGACATGGTCGGAGAATTCCCTGAACTACAAGGAGTGATGGGTAGGTACTATGCGCTTAACGATCAGGAGCCTGGGGAAGTTCCGAACGCGATACAGGAGCACTATTACCCACGCTTCGCTTCCGATCATTTACCCTCCACTCCTTCCGGGATTTCTCTGGCGTTGGCTGACAAAATATTTTCGCTTGCTGCCCTCGCGCGAGCCGGCGAGCGCGCTTCGGGCGAAAAGGACCCTTTCGGCTTCCGCCGAACCGCAATAGGAATCACGCGGATACTCGTCGAAAAAGAAGTTCGACTTGATCTCTGCTCTGCGATCGAGTTCGCATCCAAGCTTCTCGAGCGAAGCGAATTTTCGAAAAGCACTGAGGAGCATCTAAAGCAACAGTGGGAGCAACGTACTGCGCGTGAACGAGGGCTAAAAGTATTTGGGTTTGGGCCCGCGACGCACCCGTACGATCCTAATGTTGCGGAGTATGTATTTATGTTTCTAGTTGACCGGTTGCGTTTCTATCTGAAGGAGCGTGGGTGGAAACACGACTTTGTAGAAGCCGTGTTGTCTCTCTTGCCAAAACAGTTTCATGAAGTGCTCCCTCGCTTAGAAGCGGTCAAGGTTTTCAGCTCTTTGCCTGAAGCAGAAGGTCTCGCTACCGCCAATAAGCGCATTCACAACATTCTGCATAAGTCCGCGCCACCCACCGCGGATCTATTTTCGGAGGCGAAGCTCACCGAACCCGCGGAGCGGGCGCTTTACGACGCGTTTAATAAGGTTGACGCGATAGTGGAATCTCACCTCGCTAGCGAAAGGTTCACCGACGCACTGAAAGCGCTCGCCGCACTCAAGGCGCCGGTGGACGAGTTCTTCGATCGCGTCATGGTTAACGTGGAGAACACTGATCTACGCAATAACCGACTTATCCTGCTGATGCAATTGAATTCCGCGATGAATCAAGTCGCCGACATCTCCAAGCTCGCCGCATGAAACTCGTCATCCTCGACCGCGACGGCGTCATCAATTTCGACAGCGACGGCTTCATCAAGGACCCCGACGAGTGGCGGCCCATCCCCGGGAGCCTCGATGCGATCGCCCGCCTGACGCAGGACGGCTGGCGCGTGGTTGTCGCGACTAATCAGTCCGGTATCGGCCGCGGCCTGTTCGACATGGCTGCGCTCAACGCCATCCACGCCAAGATGCACAAGGCCGTGAACCAGGCCGGTGGCCGCATCGAGGCCGTGTTCTACTGCCCCGACACTGCAGAGTCGCAGTCGCCGTGCCGCAAGCCCAATCCCGGCATGTTCTTGGCCATCGCGAAACGCTGCAACGCGGCGCTAGCGCGCGCTCCGGTGGTGGGCGACAGCCTGCGCGACCTTCAGGCCGCGGCCGCAGTGGGAGCCCAACCGATCCTTGTTCTTACCGGCAAAGGCAAAAAAACGCGCGCCAGCGGCGGGCTGCCGCAAGGCACCGCCGTCTATCCGGATCTTGCCGCGGTGGCGCAGGCGTTGTGTCAATGACCTTCCTGCGTTCGTTCGTCTTTGCGATCGCCCAGATTCTCGTCACTGGACCCTACTCGATTTTCGCCCTCGCCACCGCGCCGCTTGCACCATTCACGCGCTTTCGTCTTATCGCCGGCTGGTCGCACGCGATGATCTGGCTGGCGAGGACCGTGCTCGGCATCGATTACCGGGTGATCGGCATGGAAAATCTTCCGCGGACCCCCGCGGTGATCCTCTCTAAGCATCAATCCGCCTGGGAAACCCTCGCCTTTCAGGTGATTTTCCCCCCGCACGTGCTGGTGCTGAAGCGCGAGTTGTTGTGGATTCCGTTCTTCGGTTGGGGACTCGCGCTCACCAGTCCGATCGCCATCGATCGCTCTAGCGGAGTTCGAGCGCTCAGGCGCATGGTTGAGCAGGGCCGCAAGCGCCTTGCTCAAGGGTTCTGGATCGCCATCTTCCCGGAAGGCACGCGCGTGCAGCCCGGCAGACGCGGCAAATACCACTTGGGCGGAGCATGGCTCGCCGTAAATTGCGGAGCGCCGGTGGTGCCGGTCGCGCACAACGCCGGGCTCTTGTGGGGCCGTGGAGCGTTTTTGAAGCGCCCCGGCACGGTCACCGTCGAGATCGGAGCGGCCATCGACCCTCGGGACCACACTCCCGAGTCGCTCATCGCAGCAGTGGAGGAATGGATAGAGGGACGCATGATTGAGCTATGTCCCGGGCTTTAGAACGGCTCCAGTTGCCGTCTGACACCCCGCCAATATCGGAAAAACCGGGGCGGGTCCGCCGGCTGCAGCTCTCTGGCGGCATCCTTGCCTACCGGCTGGTGCGCGCAAGGCGTCGCACCGTCGGCATAGTCGTCCGGGGCGAAGGTCTAGAGGTTCGGGCGCCACGCCATGCCGTGCTCCCCGATATCGAGACCTTCATCCGGGAGAAGGAGCGTTGGATCCGCAAGCGCCTCGCAGGGCCGCGGCGCGTCCCCTTCGTCTGGCAGGCCGGGGCGAAGTTGCCCTGGCTCGGTGGAATGTTGACGTTGGTGCTGCGGCATGGCGAGGTCGGCGTGTGGGTCTCGGAAGATGGACTCCAGTTCGGACTTGCCGACGGCGCGAGCTTGCGCGAGCGGGGCCTTGAATGGATACGCGGACAGGCGCGCACCTTCTTTCGTGGGCGCGTCGAGGAGCTGTCGCGCCCGCTCGGCCTGCATGTGTCCGGAATGGGTCTTTCGGACGCCCGGACGCGCTGGGGCAGCTGCGGCGCCAGCGGGTGCGTGCTCCTAAACTGGCGTTTGATGCTCCTCCCGCCGTATCTCATCGATTACGTAGTCATGCACGAACTCGCGCACCTGCGTGAGCCAAACCACTCGACGCGCTTCTGGGACATTGTCGCCTCCACGTACCCGAGCCATCGGGCCGCGCGGCGCGAGCTGAACGCATTGGCGCACATGCTGCCGGAACTCTAGGAAGCAGGTACTACTCTCTTCGGGTTTTCCCCGAAGACTAAACTCAGAGGCGAAGGAGACTGCGATGCGAATGCTACACACCATGCTGCGCGTGGGCGACCTCGAACGATCGCTTCGCTTCTACACGGACGTGCTCGGCATGCGGCTGCTGCGCCGCAAGGACTATCCGGAGGGGAAGTTCACCCTCGCCTTCGTCGGCTACGGCGAGGAAGCCAATACGTCGGTGCTCGAGCTGACCTACAACTGGGGCGTGGACAAGTATGAACTGGGCAACGCCTACGGCCACGTCGCCATCGCGGTCGATGACGCCAGCGGAGCCTGCGAGGAAGTGAAGCGTCGCGGCGGAAGGGTCACGCGCGAGGCCGGGCCGATGAAGCACGGCACCACCGTGATCGCCTTTGTCGAGGACCCGGACGGCTACAAGATCGAGCTGATCGAGCGGAGATAGGAGTTCAACGGGAGAACTTCGGTTACGGGCCGAGGCAACCGGCCTTAGCGCAAGCTTCCGGGCTTCCCCACGACGCGGTACTTGCGGATCTGGCTCTGCTGCCCGATGAGGGCCTTGGCGAAATCCTCCAGCATGTCGTCGCTGATTTCGGGCGCCGGAACGATGAATTGTTCCACTCCCAGCCCGAAGATGTGCGTGGCCTGGAAAAGCAATCTGCCTTGCTCGTGGTCCGCCTTGACCACGATATCGGTCAGGACCGTTGCCGGCACGATAAACTTTGCGCCAATGACGAAACCCCTGGCGTTCTTCTTCTCCTCCTCGACGAACTTGACCTTGCTCAGCCACAAGGACTCGCGAATCTGCTGCATCGCCGGCGGCATGTCTTTATCGATCACGATCGTTTCGGGAGAAGTCCACTTGATGAAAAAATGGATCGTGTCGAAGTATTCCTTGTCGTTGATGCGCTTGCGCCGATAGTCGATGAACGACTCGGTGAAGCCGAGATTTCTGAACTCTCCCACACTGGGAATCGCGTAGACCAGCGGGCTGGTGGGTTTCAGAACGGCGAGCTGCTTGAGCAGCTCGTGCACGTACTGGAACGTTTGCTTCATCTTGTCTTCGACCAGCTTGACCTTGTCGCCCTGCAGATTCTGCTCAAGAATCTGCTGGGTCTTGACCAAGTCCGCCTGTTTTCTTAGGTCGTCAAGAAGGCCCATTGCAATCCCCCGCTTCAACTCCTGTATCGCTACACCTATACACCATTTTGCCAGCAGGCGTCCGCGGGGTCTAGGTCCTGCGCTGCGCGACCCAGTTGGCGATTGTGACAAACGCCGCAACCGGCAAGGTCTGCGCGCGCGCCCCCGGATCGATGCCGAGCGCGGCCAGGTCGGACGCCGAAATCAATCCATAAAGGGTGTTTCTCAGCGTTTTTCGCCGCATCGAAAACGCCTTGGCGACGACCTTGGAGAACCCAAGCTCATTTAGGGCCCCCAGTTCCGGCAAGGAGTGCGGTATAAGGCGCACGAAGGCGGACTGGACCTTGGGAGAGGGTCGAAATGCCCCCGGCGCAACCGTGAAAAGCCGCTCCATACGGAATCGGTATTGCAGCATGACCGAAAGCCGCCCGTACTCTGGATCCGAAGGTTTCGCGACCATGCGGTCCACGACCTCCTGTTGCAGCATGAAATGCAGATCCACGCACCGGGCCGCCGCAAGAGCGACGTGGAACAGGAGCGGCGTGGAGATATTGTAGGGAAGGTTCCCTACGATTCTGAGGGGCGCGGGCAGTGTCGCGAAATTAAAGCGCAGGGCGTCGGCCTGATGGACCGCCAGCCGCTCGGCGGGGTAGCGTTCGTGCAGGCGCTCGCTCAAGTCGCGGTCGAGCTCGACGACGTGCACGTGCTCGACGCGTTCGAGAAGCGGGTCGGTCAGCGCCCCAAGTCCGGGGCCGATTTCGACGATATGCTCTCCGCGCTGCGGGTCGATTGCGGCTAGGATGCGGTCAATCGTCCCCCGATCAACGAGAAAGTGCTGACCCAGCCTTTTTCGCGGGACGTGCCGGCGCGCCGCCACTGCACACTAGCGCGGTGTCCGCGCCGCCGTTTGCGCCATCTCGATTGCCGCATCAACGGCCGCGAACAGGCTTTCCGGATCCGCCCGACCGGTACCCGCGAGCTCCAGCGCCGTACCGTGGTCAACCGAGGTGCGGATTATCGGCAGGCCGAGCGTGACGTTGATTCCCTTGCCGAAACTCGCGTACTTGAGCACCGGCAGTCCCTGATCGTGATACATCGCAAGCACGCAATCTGCGCCCTCGAGCCGGGCCGGCACGAACAGGGTATCGGCCGGCAGCGGTCCCGTCAGCCGCAAACCTTCTGCGCGCAGTTTCTCGACAACCGGTCCGATCAGCTCGATTTCTTCCGTCCCGAAGTAGCCGCCCTCGCCGCCATGCGGATTGAGACCGGCGACAAGGATCCGCGGCGAGGAGATGCCGAACCGCCGGGTGAGTTCCACGCAGAGAATCCGCAGGGTCCGCTCGAGGCCTTCGCGCGTCAGCGCCTGGGCTACGTCTTTCAAAGCCAAGTGCGTAGTCGCAAGCGCAACTCGCAAGCCTCCTCCCACGAGCATCATCACAACCTGCCCGCTGCCGGTGCGCTCGGCGAGATACTCGGTGTGGCCGACGAATGGAAACCCGCCGTCATTGATCACGCCCTTGTGCACGGGTGCGGTCACAAGCGCCGCGAACTCGCCCGCTTCGCAGCCCGCAACGGCGCGGTCAAGCAGCGAAATCACGTAGCGCGCGTTGCGCCGGTCGAGCGAGCCCGCCTTGCAGGCGAAGGCGAGGGGAACATGCAGACACGTGATCGAATCCGGCGTCACGCCGGCCGCGGGATCGGATAGCCGCAGGCTAAGGCCGAGCTGCCGGGCACGGCTCTCGAGCATCTCCCGGTCCCCCAACACTACAATGCCCGCGGGAAATTTGCGCCGCGCGAGAGCCAGGCAGATATCCGGGCCTATGCCCGCCGGCTCCCCGGAGGTCACGGCGATGACCGGGACGGACTTCGATTTCGAGACAGCAGGGGATCGGGCCCCTGCCGCGCCGTCAAGCCGAGCGCTCACCGTTCTTCGAGCCGCAGTTCGACGTAGGCGCGATCGCGCAACTGGCGCAGCCATTCCTGATAAGCCTCGTCGCCCTTTCGCTCTCGCAGCGCTTTGCGCGCCTCGAGACGCCTTCGCTCCGAGGACATGTCCGAAGTGCGCCGCTCGATCATCTGAATGAGATGCCATCCGAAGGGCGTCTTGACCGGCTGACTTATCTCCATCGGCTTCATTTCCGCGAAGGCCCGCTCGAACTCCGGCACCGTATCGCCCGCATAGACCCATCCGAGGTCCCCACCTCGCGAAGCGGAACCGTCGTCCGAGTTCAGACGCGCGAGCTCGGCGAAATTCACTCCATTTACGAGGCGCTCGCGCAGGTTCGACAGCTTCCTCCTCGCCTCCTCTTCGGAAACGAGCTCGTTGGTGCGTACCAGGATATGCCGAACGTGTACCTGCTCTACGAGCTGCGGCGTCCCGGCGCCGCGCAGCTCGAGGAGCTTCAGCACGTGGAAGCCGGCCGGGCTGCGAAGTACATTGCTGACATTCCCGGGCTTGAGCTTCGTCAAGGCTTCAACGAACAACTCCGGCAACCGTTCCTGACTGCGCCAACCCATGACGCCGCCCTGCAGGGCATCCGGGGCATCCGAGTAGCCGGCGGCGAGCTGTGCAAAATCTGCGCCGTCCCTGAGCCGCTTGATTGCCTCCTCGGCGCGCGCCCGTCGGGTATCGAGCTGTTCGGGACTTGCCCGTTCGGGCACCCTCACCAGAATGTGCGCAATGTTGTATTCCGTCGCCGTGCCCTTTCTTTCGCTCTGCTCGAGTAGAAAAGTTTCAATCTCTCCTTCGCTGACGGTGATCTTGCCGGTGACCTCTCGTTCGCGCAATCGCGTGATCAGAATCTCGCTGCGCAATTCCTCCCGAAATACGTCAAAGGGGATAGCGTCGCGCTCCAGCATCTGACGAAACGCGGTCAGAGACAGCTTGTTCCCCTCGGCAACCCGGCCGACGGTACGGTCAAGCTCAAGATCGTCCACCCGCAGTCCCGTCTCCTGGGCAAACTGCAACTGCGCCTTCTCTATGATGAGACGCTCGAGCACCTGATGCTCGATCTCGCCGCGATCGGGAAAAGGTGTTCCGCGGCGCTGCAGATCCTTCCGAATGCGATTCAGCCGCTCGGCAAGCTCATACTCGGTGATGACTTCCTTGTTGACAACGGCGACGATCCGATCGACCAGGGCGATGCGAGTCGAGGCGGCCGGTTCCAAACGCCCGAGTTGCGCAAGCGCATTGCCCCAGGCAATCGTCAGCAGGACAGCGAGGCAGGATTTCATCGTCTCCCTATTTTGCAGTATTGTCGCCGAATGCGCATACGCACGGGCTGAACTTCAGGCTCTCTCAGTCGTAGAAATCAAACGGACGGTCGGGCTTGGTTTCAGGGGTTGGCGAACCGAGGCGCTGGTACCCTGGAATGTTGCGTTTCAGAGCCTCCAGAGGATTCGACCCGAGGCGCGAAAAGCCGTTCAGCTCCAGCTGGATGAAGAAGGACCTCGTCGATTCGCCGGCCGTCAGCGCAAATCGCTGCACTACGAAGCGGCTTATCCAACAGTCCGCCCCGTACTCCAGGCCCCCGATGCTCTCGACGATTCGGCTGTCGCGCAGAGAATAATTGAATCGCCCGACGCCGTACCAGCGATCGGCGAGCGGCCACTGCCCCGAGAGGTCCACTTGCCTGATCTGGTCGCTCAGGAAGCGGTAGCTCAGATTGAGAGTCTTGAACGGCTCGGGCTGATAGCGGGCCGTGACGGTGAGACGCTGAAACCGGTTGTCCCGCTGGTTGTACTGGGTCGCGGCTTCGGAGGTCCAGTGCTGAGCGACTCGTCCTGAAAGCGCCGCAAGCCAGTCCGAGCTGTGGTAGGTCCGCGGCGGATCGGTCGGCAGCGTAGCCTGCGGGTCGTCGAGCGTAACCTGCTGATCCTTGAAGTAGTAGCGTTGACCGATCGTGCCGCGGAGCATTTCCTGGCCTGTCGAGGACCGCAACGTTCGTGAAGTAAGCGCCACGGTAAGCTGGTCGGCATCGTTGATGCGATCGCCTCCCGAAAAGCTGTTCTCCGAGAAGATCTGGGCGTAGTTGAAGTCCGCGACCGCCGTATCGAACAGGGGAATCCTGCTCTGGTCGCGAAACGGTATGCGCACGTAGAAGATGCGCGGCTCGAGTGTCTGGATCACCGACTGCCCCTGCGCCTGCGTTTCGCGCTCGAAGATCAAGCCGCTGTCCAGGCTGAAAATCGAAAGGCTGCGGCTGATCGTGTTCGGGGCGCTCTGATCAAGCGAATAGTACGTATAGTGAGCCCCGAGCTTCGGCGTAAGGAATGCGCCGGGCGTAATCAGCGGCAGCCTCAGGCTCGGATAAATCGTCAGGCGCTTCCCGTTTACCAGTGAAGGATGGCTGAAATCGACGATCTCCGCAGAGGATCCGAAGTCAGACCCGCCAGAGTCCTGGCGCAGCATCGACAAGGTGAGCTGCGGAGTGCGGCCGTAGGGCGGCAAGATCGGTTTGTCTGGATCCTGCAGAACCTGGAACCGTTGTACGCGCCCAGTGGCCGAATAGCTGCCGGAGTCCCACCAGCCGCCGTTGTAAGTCAGGAAGCCCTCTCGCGGGAGGGTGGCCTGCGAAGTGACGTTGATCCGGGTGGCGAGGTCGCGGAAGTAGTTGTCGTCGGACACCTTGTTCAGGTTCAGCCCGCCTGCGAGTCGGCCGTCCCGGCTGTAGTTGTGAACGAATGCTATCGCCCGTCGACTGGTGTCGGTCACCTGATCGTTCGGGATCTGTTCGGCCCTCAACTCGCCGTTGTGGTGCGGCAGCAAGTAGCGGAACTGCTCGGCGATCTGCAATCCGCGCTTTTGCATGTAGCGCGGAGTGAGCGTGAGATCGTAGTTGGGCGCAAGGTTGAGGTAGTAGGGAACGGCAAGCTCGGGTCCGCTCTTGCCGGTCGTGCCGATCGACGGTGGCAGAAATCCAGACTTGCGCTGATTGTTCAGCGGAAAATCGAACGCGGGCGCCGCAATGACCGGCACGCCCTTGAATATCACGCTGCCGCCGCGAGCGGTGCCCACTTCGCGCGTGAAGTCCAGGTCGAGTTGATCCGCCCTGATGAGCCAGCTGTCGTCGCCCGGCTTGCAGGAGGTGAAGAAGCCGTCTTTGATCCTGTACTGATCTTCGCCCAGGAACTCGATCGATTCGGCCTGCCCGCGCGCGGAGACGGGTTGTTGCCCAAAGCTTGCGCGCGGAGTGCGTGGTGCGAAAGTAAAGTCGGGTTTCTCGAACACCCCGGTTGCGTCCTTGATGCGATACCTCAAATTGGGGCCGCTCACAACGTCGCCACCGCTTTCGAAGCGCACGTTGCCGCTAGCTTCTACGTCTTCATTTTCCTCCTGGTACTTCAGGGAGTCGGCCCGGACTGACAGATCCCCTCTGCGCAAGGTGGCGTTGCCCTGCGCCGTCGTCTCCTTTCCGGAAACACCCTCGATTCGGTCTGCGTCGATGACGATGGGCAAGGAGTTGTCGGATGAGCGTGGCAACTGAAGTCCCCGCCCCTGTGCGTGCGAGACTGCACAATAGAACAGCGCACATGCCAGCACCGCAAAGCGGGCACGGGAACATGACATAGAGGAGAGACGTTGAACCTGGGCTTTTGGCGCGGGTGCTAAAATCGCATAAATCGGCAGCGAAGGCAATGCTTTGTTTTCGGGAGGATTTTTGGAGCGTGCCGGGCAGTTGCAACGATGGTTGAGCGCAACCCTCGGAGGCGGCGACTTCAGCATTACACCCGCTTCCGACGATGCGAGCTTCCGGCGCTACTTCCGGATTTCCCGCGGCGAAGCGCAGCCTTCGTTGATCGCGATGGACGCCCCGCCCGAGAAGGAGAACTGCCGGCAGTTCTTGCATGTCGCGCGCCTGTTTGCCGCGGCCGGCGTGCACGTTCCGGCGATTCATTCCGAGGACCTTGAGCAGGGGTTTCTGCTTCTCTCGGACCTGGGTCGCACGACTTATCTGGATGCGCTCGACGACGGCAGCGCCGGACGACTCTACGGCGACGCGCTCGACGCCTTGCTGCGGATTCAGCTGGCGAGCCGCGCCGGAGTGCTGCCCGACTACGACAAGGAGCTGCTCGAAACGGAGTTGCATCTTTTTCCTGATTGGTACGTCGCGCGTCAACTGCAGCGCGAACTCGATCCAGCACAACGCGAGACCCTCGAGAAAAGTTTTTCGATTCTCCTCGAAAACAACCTCGCGCAACCGCGGGTCTTCGTGCATCGCGATTATCATTCGCGCAACCTCATGGTGTGCGATCCCTGCCCCGGCATTCTCGATTTTCAGGACGCCGTCTACGGCCCGATCACCTACGATCTCGTTTCGCTCCTGCGCGACGCCTACATCGCCTGGAATGAGGACCGCATCATCGATCTTGCGATCCGTTATTGGGAGAAGGCCCGGACTGCGGGGCTGCCCGTTGCCGCCGATTTCGCCGATTTCTACCGCGACTTCGAATTGATGGGGGCGCAGCGCCAGCTCAAGGTGCTGGGAATCTTCGCGCGGCTTTCCTATCGGGACGGCAAGAACGGCTACCTGAAGGATCAGCCGCTCGTGATGCGCTATTTGCGGCGCACCTGCGAGCGCTACCGCGAGCTCGCCGCCCTGGCGCGCCTGCTCGATGAACTCGATCCAACTGAGAAGCGCGTTGGCTACACGTTCTGAATCTGCACCATGAAAGCAATGATTCTTGCCGCGGGGCGCGGCGAGCGCATGAGGCCGCTCACCGACACGACGCCCAAACCGCTGCTCGAAGTGCGCGGCAAAGCGCTGATGGTCCGTTTGATCGAATCACTGGTGCACGCCGGCATCCGTGAAATGGTGATCAACCACGCGCATCTTGGGAACTCGATCGAAGCCGCACTCGGCGACGGGCGCCGCTTCGGCGCCGCCATCCGATACTCGCGCGAAGCCGAGGCGCTTGGAACCGCGGGGGGAATCGCCCAGGCGCTGCCGCTTCTCGGCGAGGGACCGTTCATCGTCGTCAACGGCGATATTTTCTGTGACTTCGACTTCTCCGCTCTGGTCGCACGAACGCTGGGGAAACATCTCGCGCACCTCGTGCTGGTGGCGAATCCACCGCACCATCCCGAAGGAGACTTCGCTCTTGACGGTACGCACGTCCTCGACGAACGCAAACCCGAATGGACCTTCAGCGGAATAGGTCTTTACCGTCCGGAGCTCTTCGCAGGCATCAGGCCGGCCTCCAAGGGGCAGCTTGCGCCGCTCTTGCGCGCCGCGATGGCGCGCAAGCAGGTCTCGGGTGAAATTCATCGCGGCGTGTGGCACGACGTCGGGACACCCGAGCGGTTTGCCGCGCTGAACGGAGGGTAGTAGGCCATTTCGCCTTCGCTTCTGGTGCGGCAAACGACACGCTACGGGTACCCGGCCGCTTGCGCCTCCAATGAAACGGTCGGCGCGCGGCCACCCGTAACGCGTGTCGCCGCACAAGTCGCTCGAGCGAAATGGCCTGCTACCCTGACGGTCGCTTGATCGGTGCCGCAAAGCAGACGACAATCCCGGCAATGGACACGACGAGCAATCTATCGCGCTGCGCCGAGCGCCGTCACGAGCTCCAACGTCGCATGAGCAAAGGCACCGCGGTCATTCCGACCGCGCCGGCACGCATGCGCAATCGCGATAGCGACTACCTGTACCGATTCGACAGCTATTTCTACTACCTCACCGGATTCGCCGAGCCCGAGGCGGTGCTCGTCCTGCTCGCGGGAGAGGAACCCAAGTCGATTCTCTTCTGCCGCGAACGCAGCCCGGAGCGCGAGCTCTGGGACGGAGTCCGTCACGGACCCGAGGGCGCAAAAGGGGCTTTGGGTTTCGACGAAGCCTATCCGATCCAGGCGCTCGACGAGACCATGCCCAAGCTTCTCGCCAATCAGCCGGCGCTCTATTACGCCCCCGGAGCCGACGCAGGCTGGGACGCACGCGTCATGAGTTGGCTGAACCAGGTGCGTTCGCAGGCGCGCGCGGGGATCACCGCGCCCGCGGAGATTCGCGACGTGCGCGCCGATTTGGACGACATGCGTGTGATCAAAGACGACGGCGAGATCGCGGTGATGCGTCGCGCGGCGGCCATTTCCGCCGCCGCCCACGAACGCGCGATGCGCGCGACACAACCCGGACGCAGCGAGTACGAAATCGAAGCCGAGCTCCTCTACGAGTTTCGCCGCCGCGGCGCCCAGTTTCCCGCCTACTGGCCGATCGTGGCCGGAGGCGCCAACGCCTGCATTCTCCATTACCGCGACAACAATGCCCGGCTCGCCGAGGGCGAGCTCCTGCTGATCGACGCCGGTTGCGAGCTGGACGGGTATGCCTCGGATGTGACGCGCACCTTTCCGGTGAGCGGAAAATTCAGCGGGCCGCAGCGGGACGTCTATGAGCTCGTGCTCGCCGCCCAGGCGGCGGCGATCGCTGCCGTGAATGCCGGCAACAGCTGGGACGATCCTCACGAGGCCGCAGTGAAAACGCTCGCCGGAGGGTTCATCGATCTGGGACTGTGCCTTGGAACGCTCGACAAGGTCATCGAAACCGAGGACTACAAGCGCTTCTACATGCACCGTACCGGGCACTGGCTCGGCCTGGACGTCCACGACGCCGGAGAATACAAGTCCGCTGGGGAATGGCGAAAGCTTCAACCCGGCATGACCCTGACCGTTGAGCCGGGATGTTATGTCCGCCCAGCCGATGACGTGCCCAAACAATTCTGGAACATCGGCGTGCGCATTGAGGACGACGTCGTGGTCACGCCCTCGGGCTGCGAGGTTTTGACGGCGGCGGCGCCGAAATCGGTCCGGGATATCGAAGCGGTGGTTGGCCGTGGTTGAGTTGCCCGAGGTGGACGTTGCCGTCGCGGGGGGCGGACCTGTCGGCTGCGCGCTCGCACTTGCGCTGCGCGAAAGCGGCGTTTCGGTCACCCGGATCGCCGGCGAGGTCGCCGTTGCGGATCGCCCCATCGCCCTGTCCCATGGAAGCCGCCTGATCCTGGAGCGGCTGGGTGCCTGGAACTCAATCCGAAACAGTCCCATAGAAACGATTCACGTTTCTCAGCAGGGATTCGGACGAACCGTAATGCGGTGCGCTGAAATCGGCTTGCCGGCGCTTGGCTACGTAACTGCGTACTCCGAGCTCGTAGAAAAGCTCGCTGCGCGCACGCCCGCGGTCGCAGTTACGCTTGAGGATTGGAAAGGTGACGGAAACGAAATTGCCCTGCGGCTTTCCCGCGGCGCAGAGGATGTCGGCATGCGCGCGCGGCTGCTCGTAATGGCCGATGGCGGCAGGATTCGCCGTAGCGAGCAGGTTAAGGACTACCGGCAGCAGGCGATCGTGGCCGAAGTTACGGCCGAGCGCCCTCGATCCGGCGTCGCCTGGGAGCGTTTTACGAGCGAAGGGCCGCTCGCCTTGCTGCCGTACGGGGACCGCTATGCCCTGGTCTGGAGCATGCGGCCGATGAGCGCTGGAAAGCTGCTCGGCCTTTCCGATCGGGATTTTCTTGAGCGCCTGCGCGCCGCTTTTGGCGGGAGGCTCGGGGAATTTCTCACGGTGAGCCCGCGCGCCGTGTTTCCGCTTTCGCTGCGCCGTAGCGCGATCAATCCGCAACCGAGGATCCTCGCCGTGGGTAATGCGGCGCAAACACTGCATCCGGTGGCGGGTCAAGGTCTCAATCTCGGGCTGCGCGACGCCTGGGAACTGGCTCACATGTTGCTTGATACCGCCAAAGCGGAAATCGGCGCGCCGAATTTTGTCGCCCGCTACGTCCGTCGCCGCCGTTTCGACCGTTACGCCGGAATCGGCCTCACCGATTCTCTGGTGAGGATATTCTCGAACTCCCTGCCGCCGCTCGCCGCGGCGCGCGGCGCCGGACTCGCGATGCTCGACGCCTTGCCGAGCGCGCGGCGTTTTCTCGCCCGCCGCATGATCTTTGGATCACGCGCATTGCCCTAACCCTAATCCTTCGTGTTTGGGTATAAAATTGCGCTCCCCTGAAATATTTTCCATTCCCTTCCATGCGAGTCGGTTCGCGCGCGTTGCGCAATAATCTTTTCGTCGCGCCCATGGCAGGCGTCACCGACCGCCCCTTCCGGCAGTTGTGCAAGAGATTCGGTGCGGGCCTGGCCGTATCCGAGATGGTGGCGTCGAATTCGCTTCTGTGGGGCAGCCAGAAGACGCGCCGCCGCGCAAACCACGAGGGCGAGGTCGACCCGATTTCCGTGCAGATCGCCGGGGCAGACCCGGCGATGATGGCCGAGGCCGCGCGCTACAACGTCGCGCAGGGTGCGCAGATCATCGACATCAACATGGGGTGTCCGGCAAAGAAGGTCTGCAACACCATGGCAGGCTCGGCGCTCCTCAAGGATGAAACGCTGGTCGGACGCATTCTCGAAGCCGTCGTGAAAGCCGTGGACGTGCCCGTGACGCTCAAATTCCGCACCGGATGGGACGAGGCCAACAGGAACGCCCTGAAGGTGACGAGAATCGCCGAAGAGTGCGGCGTGCAACTGTTGTCCTTGCACGGCCGTACCCGCGCCTGCGGTTTTTCCGGCCGGGCCGAGTACGACACGATCCGCGAAGTCAAGCGGTCCACGCGCCTGCCCGTGGTGGCGAATGGCGACATCGCCACGCCCGAGGAAGCGAAACAGGTGCTCGAACATACGGGCGCAGACGGCATCATGATCGGCCGCGCCGCGCAGGGACGGCCCTGGATCTTCCGCGAGATCGAGCATTATCTATCCACCGGGGAGAGGCTTCCTCCGCCGCTCGTCTCGGAAATCCATGCCGTGCTGGTTGCGCACCTTGAAGAACTGTACGCGTTCTATGGCCGGGAAACCGGAGTCAAGGTGGCGCGCAAGCATATCTCCTGGTACACCAAGGGGCTCGCCGGTTCGGCGAGCTTCCGGCACCACATGAACCAGCTTGAAACCTGCGAAGAGCAGCGGGATGAGGTCAATCTTTTTTTCGGGCAACTCGGGAACGAGCGCGAGCGTCTGCGTTACGTGGAGGAGCTCGTGGCCGCATGAGACAAACGAACGAAATTGCGGATTGCGTGCGCCGGTCTCTGGAACGGTATTTCAAGGATCTGGACGGAGCCAAGCCGCGCGCTGTTTACGACATGGTCCTCAAGAACGTCGAGCGGCCCATGCTGGAGATCGTGCTCGATCAGGCCGAGGGCAACCAGACCACTGCCGCGGAGATGCTCGGCATCAATCGCAATACCCTGCGAAAGAAAATCCAGGCGCTCAAGCTCAAGGTGTGAGCCGTCGAGAGTTGGGAGTTGGAAATCGAAGCATGATGCGCGTGCATCGTGCAGTTAGCGCTCAGCTCTCCATTCCCAACGAATGAAGATCCCCATCCGCACCGCACTGGTCAGCGTATCGGACAAGACCGGCCTTCGCGAGCTCGCCCTCGGGCTCGCCCAATTCAAGATCAAGATCCTGTCCACGGGCGGCACCGCCAAACTGCTCGCCGGGCACGGCGTTCCGGTAACCGAGGTCGCCGACTACACCGGCTTCCCCGAAATGCTCGACGGGCGCGTCAAGACCCTCCACCCGCGGGTGCATGCCGGCATCCTTGCGCGGCGCGATTCCCCTGCTCACATGGCCGAGATCCGCGCGGCGGGTATCGAGCCGATCGACCTCGTCGTCGTCAACCTCTATCCATTCACGCAGGCCGTCGCGAAGCCCGGTTGCACGCTCGAGGAGGCGATCGAGACTATAGACGTCGGCGGCCCGAGTCTGCTGCGAGCGGCGGCGAAAAACTACGCGGGGGTTGCGGTCGTGACCGATCCGTCGGATTACCCCAAGGTGCTCTCGGAAGTGAGAGAACACGGCGGAGCCTTGAGCGAGGCCACGCGGTTCGCTCTGGCGCAAAAGGCATTCGCCCACAGCGCAGCGTACGACGCCGCGATCGGCAACTACCTCGCCACGCTCGCGGGCGGCGAAAAGCCCTCCCCTTTTCCCGAGCGTCTTACCCTTCGGTTTGAAAAAGTGCAGGACGTGCGCTACGGAGAAAATCCGCACCAGGCCGCAGCGTTTTATCGAGACGCCAACCCAGTCGCAGGCGGCATCGCCGGCTACAACCAAGTTCAGGGCAAGGAGCTGTCGTACAACAACATCGCCGACGCCGATGCCGCATGGGAGTGCGTGAAGACATTCGATGCGCCCGCCTGTGTGATCGTCAAGCACGCGAACCCTTGCGGCGCGGCGATTGGAACCTCTGTCCGCGAAGCCTACGAACTCGCCTACGCCACCGACCCGACCTCGGCTTTTGGAGGCATCATCGCCTTCAACCGCGGTCTTGACGCAGCGACCGCCGAAGCAGCGTCCAAGCAGTTCGCCGAGGTCGTGATCGCTCCTGAATTCGATCCCGAGGCCCGACGAATCCTCGCCGCCAAGGCCAACGTGCGGCTGTTGTCGGTGAGCCTAGCGCGCTCTGCGAATACCTACGATTTCAAGCGCGTCGCGGGGGGGCTGCTGGTGCAATCTCCGGATGAGCGCAGCGTGCAAAGCTCCGAGCTGCGCATCGTCTCGCGCGTCAAGCCCACTTCGGAACAGCTTGCCGACTTGCTGTTCGCCTGGCGCGTGGCGAAGTACGTCAAGTCGAACGCCATCGTGTTCTGCGCGCGCGGCCGCACGCTCGGAGTCGGTGCGGGCCAGATGAGCCGCATCGACTCCGTCCGAATCGCCGTTCTCAAGGCTCAGAATGCCGGTCTGTCCCTAGCCGGCTCCGTGGTCGCATCGGATGCGTTCTTCCCGTTTCGCGACGGCGTCGATGCCGTCGCTCAAGCAGGCGCGAAAGCCGTCATCCAGCCCGGGGGCAGCATGCGCGACGAAGAGGTCATCAGGGCAGCCGATGAGCACGCGCTTGTCATGGTGTTTACCGGCGTAAGGCATTTCAGACATTGAGGCTTCCCGCCCCTCCATGAAAGTTCTCGTCGTCGGCTCGGGCGGCAGGGAGCACGCGATCGCGTGGCGCCTGGCGCATAGTCCTCGCGTACAAAAGGTCTTCGTTGCCCCCGGCAACGGCGGCACTGCACGCGAGGCAGGGCTGGAAAACGTCGCGATCTCCGGAATCGAAGCGCTGGCTGAATTTGCCCGCGCCGAAAACATCCACCTTACGGTGGTGGGACCCGAGGCGCCGCTCGCCGATGGAATCGTCGATCTGTTTCGTTCCAAGGGGCTTCGCATCTTCGGCCCGACTCGGGCCTGCGCTCGATTGGAGAGCTCCAAGCAGTTCGCCAAGGAATTCATGAATCGGCACCGGATTCCCACGGCGGCGTTTGCGGCCTTCGACGAAGCGCGCGCGGCGCACGACTACGTCGAAGCGCAAGGGGCTCCCATTGTCGTAAAAGCGGACGGACTCGCGGCCGGGAAAGGCGTAGTCGTCGCAGCGAGCGCCGATGAAGCGCATCGCGCGATCGAGCAGATCCTCATCGAGCGTACGATGGGGACTGCGGGTAACCGCGTCGTGATCGAGGAATTCCTCGAGGGCGAGGAGGCGAGCTTCATCGTCCTCGCCGACGGAGAACACGTGCTGCCGCTCGCGACCAGCCAGGACCACAAGCGCTTGAAGGACGGCGACGAGGGACCCAATACCGGCGGCATGGGCGCGTACTCCCCGGCGCCGGTCGTGACACCCGAGCTGCACGCGCGCGTGATTCGTGAAGTCATCCGGCCCGTGCTCGCAGGAATGGCCGAGGAAGGCCACCCCTACAGCGGGTTCCTCTACGCGGGCCTCATGATCGACGGCTCGGGCAATCCACGGGTGCTGGAATTCAACTGCCGGCTCGGCGATCCGGAAACGCAGCCGATCCTGCTTCGCCTGAAAAGTGACCTGTTCGCGCTGATCGAGTGCGCGGTGGACGGGAGGCTGGACCGCGCCACTGCACAATGGGACCGCCGCCCCGCGCTCGGGGTGGTGCTCGCGGCTGCCGGTTACCCCGATGCGCCGAAAAAGGGTGACATCATCAGTGGACTTCCGAAGGCAACGGAGGAATTTCGGGTGTTTCACGCGGGCACGGCGCTCAAGGACGGGTCCATCGTCACCAGCGGCGGGCGCGTGCTTTGCGTAACGGCTCTCGGGGATTCGATCAGGATGGCGCAGCGGCTTGCTTACGAAGTAGTGAAGGGCATTCGTTTCGAAGGCATGCAGTATCGGCGCGACATCGGGCACCGCGCCGAAAAAAGACATCAATGATGAATTCGGAATCCGTACGCGACTACATGATCGGATTGCAAGACCGCATCGTCGCGGAGCTGGAGCGCATCGACGGTCACAGGTTCCGCAGCGACCGCTGGGAGCGCGGCGAAGGCGGCGGGGGCGAGAGCCGAATCATCGAAGATGGCAACGTCTTCGAGCGCGGCGGGGTGAATTTTTCCAAGGTACACGGCGAGCGGCTGCCGCCCTCGGCGAGCGCCGCGCGGCCCGAGCTTGCTGGCCGGGCTTTCGAAGCGATGGGCGTGTCGTTGGTATTGCATCCGCGAAATCCATTTGTCCCGACTGTGCACATGAACGTGAGATTCCTGGTCGCGACACGGGCGGGAAGCGAACCGATATGGTGGTTCGGGGGCGGGATGGATATGACGCCTTATTACGGGTTCGAGGAGGACGCGCGTTACTTCCACTCCGTATGCCGGCAGGCGCTCGAAGCCTTCGGAGCTGACCTTTATCCCCGCTTCAAAAACGGGTGCGACGAGTACTTTTATATCAAGCACCGCGGCGAACCACGCGGCATCGGCGGAATTTTCTTCGACGATTTGAACGACGGCGGCTTCGATAGGTGCTTGGAACTGGCGCGCAGCGTCGGCGATCATTTCTTGCCGGCCTATGTTCCCGTTCTCGAGCGCCGACGAAGCAACCCCTACGGCGAGCGCGAGCGCGACTTCCAGGCCTATCGCCGCGGGCGCTATGTCGAATTCAATCTGGTCTACGATCGCGGGACGCTTTTCGGACTGCAGTCGGGCGGTCGCGCCGAGTCGATACTGATGTCGCTGCCGCCGCTCGTGAAGTGGCGTTACGACTGGAAGCCCAGCCCTTCGAGCGAGGAGGACAGGCTCTATAGGGAATTCCTGCGTCCCAGGGATTGGCTTAGTCAATAACCCCAAAGGAGGAAAGTGCAATGGAAAAACGCAAGCTTGGTAAGAATGGACCGTCCGTGCCGGCGCTGGGTCTGGGTTGCATGGGAATGACCGGGCTCTACGGTGAGCCCAACGATCCCGAGTCGATCGCGACCATCCACCGCGCCATCGATCTCGGCGTCAACCTGATCGTCACTTCGGATGCTTACGCAGCGGGCGCCAACGAGGAACTCGTCGGCCGCGCGATAAAGGGCAAACGCGACCGAGTCCTCGTCGCGACCAAATTCGGAAACATGGGCTTGTCGGGATTCAAGCTTCCCGAAGGCCAATCAGGAGGCCACCCCGCCTACGTTCCGCAAGCCTGCGAAGCCTCTCTCAAGCGCCTCGGCGTGGACACGATCGACATCTATGGTTTGCACCGCGTCGACTCCAAGGTGCCGATCGAAGACACGGTAGGCGCGATGAAGAAGCTCGTCGAGCAGGGCAAGGTGCGCTATCTCGCGCTTTCCGAGGCGGGCGCAGCGACGCTGCGGCGCGCGCACAAAGTCCATCCGATCGCCGCGCTCGAAACCGAGTACTCGCTGTGGTCGCGCGACGTCGAAAAAGACATCCTCCCCGCCTGCCGAGAGCTCGGCATCGGCTTCATGGCGTACTCGCCTCTCGGGCGCGGCTTCCTCACCGCCACCATCAAGACGCTCGACGCGCTCCTGCCCAAGGACCGACGCCGCGATCATCCTCGATTCAATCCCGACAATCTGAAACGCAATGTCGAGCTGCTGCAGCCGCTCGAATCCGTCGCCGCGGCGCACAAGGTCACCCCGGCGCAGGTGGCGCTCGCCTGGGCGCTGGCTCAAGGGCAGGACATCGTGCCCATTCCGGGCACGAAACGACGCAACTACCTCGAGCAGAATTCTGCTGCAGCCGATATCCGCCTGAGCGCTGCAGAAATCTCACAGCTCGCAAAGGCGTTTCAACCCGGAGTCGCCTCGGGCACCCGCTATCCCGAGAAGCAGCTCGCCGGGCTGGGCATCTAGCCCAGGGTAGGCCGCGCGTTCAGCCCGAAGCTCGGCCCACAAGGCCGAGGTCGGCGCTCGCGCGAAAATGCCTGCCCGCCTCTTCGGTCCGACCGATGCGCTCGAAAAGCTGGGCGAGCGCCACGTGCGCCGCTTGCGTCGGACGCGTCGCGAGGCTCGCTTCGAGGTAACTCTGCGCCTTTCCCCACAGTTCGCGCTGCACGCACAGGCGTCCTAGCGTGAGCAGCAGCTCCGCTTCGCCCGGGCGGTCCCTCAACCATCGCTCAGCGCGTTCAATCCGCTCGTGCGCATCGTCGTCGATGCATTCCCCGTAGATCAAGGCGAGCGCGCCGTCCCAGTTTCGCTCGAGCGCTTCCTCGATGATCCGGTGCGCCCTGCGACAATCGCCGAGCTGCATGAAGGCGCGCGCAGCCGCGGACGCGATCTTGGGGCGGATTCGATCCGAGCGCGGCATCTCTTCCCAGTACCGGGCGAGGCCCTCCGGATCCAGAGTCCTGCGCGACAGCAGCGCAATGCGGGCGTTCACGCTGATGCCTTCGAGCGCCTCCGGCGGCATTGCATCGCGTTTTTCCAGCAGCTTCGCGATGCGGATGACCTCCTCCCAGTTGGCCATGCCTTGCTCCGCGCGCAGGAGCAGCGAAAGCGATGCGACATGTTGGGGCCCGCTTGCATGCAACTCGCGCAGCACGTTTCTTGCCTCGTCGAAGCGCCTTTCGTCCAGCAGCAGCTCGGCGGTGATCATCAGGCGCGCAAGACGCCAGTCGCCGCCGCCTGCCTTTGCCCGTTCAAGCCACCGGTCGCGCCGGTCGAATTCGCGCAATCGCTGCGTTGCCCGCGCCGCAAGCAGGCTCGCCAGGCCCGGCGCGGCGCCGAGCTGATGCGCTCCGGAAGCGAGCTTCTCGGCCTTGGCGAATTGGCCCTCGAACAAAGCTTGAGTGGCCTTGAGCAGGGTCTTGAGTCCCTTTTCGTCTCGCCGGCGTACGCGAAAAGCTCGCACATGGGAAGGAAGCGCGAGCGTGTGCCACACCGCTCTGACCAGAAAGTACGCGGTTACAAAGGCGACGAGCAGGAGAATGACAAACAGATTGAGCGAAACCTCGACGCGCCACGGATGCAGCACGAAGAGCGCGTAACCTTCGTTGCCGCGCAGCGCAATAGAGAGCGCCGCCGCGAGCGCAAACGCGGCGAGCAGCCACAGCAAGCCTTTCATCTCCCGGACCGTTCTCGCGACGCCTTGTAGCCGCGCACCGCGTCAAGGCTATCGCCGATTGCCGGAAGCGAGAGGCCCGCGCCTCCGGAGTCAAGCTGCTTCAGAATCCCCGCCGCCGACGCGACCTCTTTGGAACGCGCGTCGAAGTAGCGGCCGAGCCAGCTCGCCGCGAGCTTGAGGTCGCTTCGGTATGTGACTTCATCGCGTGCGAGGAGCGCGAGCCGCGCGTTCAGCAGGCGCAATTTGAGGTTCTCTCGCAGGAAGAACATCTGCGGCGGGGTGAGCAGTGCCGCGTCGGCCCGCTCGACGTTCTGTATCCTGATGAGCCGCCTCATTTCCCCGAGGATTTCGGCGCCGAGCCGCTCCCATAGACCCTGCGGTTCGCGCGCCGGGGCCGCCGCCTGTGGGCGCGCGTCCTGCGCGAGGGTGAGGGTTTCTACGCTTGCGATCAGCTGATCGAGCTTGACGGCGAGCCCCGGAATATCCAGGTTGGGCGCCGTTTTCAAGCGCTCGATATCCCGGGCAAAGATCTTGCGCAGCGGCGAGAACTGCGGTCGGCCCGAGCGCGCCAGACGCGCGTCGGCCGTCTGCAGTGCGGTCAACGCGACTTGTGTGTTGCCCGCGAGCTGCAGCTGCTGCGAGGCAATCGTAAGTATCTGATCGATCTCGGCGAGCACCCACTCGTCTCGGCCGCGTGAGAGGTCCTGGAAGAGCGACTCGAGGGCGACCTGCTGGCCCTGGGATTCGGCGAGCTTCAGCTCGATCTGAGCGAGCTTCGCCTGCGCCTCGCGCTGCGCCTCCTGCGCCTGCCTCGCCACAAGGCGCGCGTCTCGGCTGTCGGCCTCGTTGTCGCGCAGGCGGCGCGCGATTTCTTCCCGCAGCGCGCCCATCTCGCTGCGGTCCTCGTACCACTGCCACACGAGAACGATAGCGACCAGGACGAATCCGATCGCGACGGGCGACATCGCGATGCGTCGGGACGCTCGCTCAGGCTTGGAGTCGGGTGATGTGCTTTCTTCCATGCGGGAGCCGATCAGGGGACGGAAGCGATCATACTCTAGCAAAAAAGGCCGACATCTCCGCGACGGTTTGATCGTCGCCGCGCCCGGTGACGACGATCTGGCTCACGCCGAGTTCTCGGGCGGCGGTGGCGATCCGCGGATGCGGAACGAATACGGGAGTTGCGCACAGATACCCTCTGCCGGTTGGGCCCAGCATCTCTATGAAATTTGCGAGGCCCTCGGCGCTGGTAATCGAAACGGCCTCTATGCCTCCGCGCTGCCAGCGGGCAAGGAGTCCTCCTGCATCGGCATCGGGCCGCGCGCGGCGGTAGCATTCGGCGTACTCGACTCGCGCTCCCCGCGCTTCGAGCCTCGCCCGCAACCACTCGCGGCCGCCCTGCCCGCGAAAGATGACAATCGCGCAACCGCTCAAGTCCTGCAGCTCAGGAAGTGCGGCGAGCGCTTCGCTGTCGGCCTGGCCCGACGGCGATATCACCTGGCGGCACCCCAGTTCCTCAAGCGCTCTTGCCGTTCCAGCCCCTACCGCGGCGACACGCGGGCCTTTCGGCCAGCCGCCGCAGGCGCTCACCATCGCGCATCCCCTCATCGCCGCGGTCGGACTGACGAATATTGCAAGCTGGAATGAACCCAAGCGAGCGATGAGGTTTGCAACCGTGCCGGGATCCTCCGGCGGGAGAATCTCCAGCGTGGGAAAGAGCACCGGGTCACCGCCCGCCGCACGGATGCGCTCGGCAAGCGCCCAAGCGTGCTCGCGCGGGCGCGTGATTACGATGCCCCGGCCCGAAAGCGGTCCCGCGCTCACGACAAGGCCGCGAGAATCGCATCTGCACCGAGGAGCCGCAGGTCAGCCGCTAGCGCTTCGCCCAGTTTTTCGGGTTCGGAGATGGGGCCGTTCAGCTCGGCGCGCACCACCTTGCTGCCGTCGGGCAGCGCCACCAAAGCTCGCAGATGAATCTGCTTGCCGTCCGCGACGGCGTATGCCGCGAGCGGAAGCTGGCAGTTGCCCGACAATGCGCGGCTCAGCGCGCGCTCGGCGAGCACGCAAGCAGAAGTGGTCAAATCGTCGAGCGGTGCCACCTGCTCCCGCAAAGCGCCTTGGTCCTCGCGGCACTCGATAACGAGCGCCCCCTGACCCGGCGCGGGCAGGCTCTGCTCGGGTTCGAGCATTGCGCGGATTCGCGACTCCAGACCGAGCCGCTTGAGGCCCGCGGCGGCGAGCACGAGCGCCTGGCATTCCCCGCGATCGAGCTTCGCCAGGCGCGTGTCGAGGTTGCCGCGCAGTGGCTTCACCGCGAGGCCCGGAAATCGCTCGCGCAGTTGCGCCTCCCGCCGCAAGCTGGAGGTTCCGACGATGCTTCCCGAGGGCAGGTCTTCCAGGCTCGCGCTCAGGTTCGACACCAGGCAGTCTCGCGCGTCTTCCCTTACCGTGATCGCGGCCAGGCAGAACCCCTGGGGCAGGCCCATCGGCACGTCCTTTGCGGAGTGCACGGCAAGATCGGCCCGGCCGTCCTCGAGCGCGGCTTCGAGTTCCTTGACGAAAAGACCCTTGCCGCCGACTTGCGCGAGCGGCCGATCGACGATCTGGTCGCCGCGCGTCGTGATGCCGAGGATGCTCACTTCGCAATGCGGATACAGACGCCTCAGCTCAGCCGCGACATGCTCGGACTGCCACATCGCAAGCCGACTCCGGCGCGAGGCGATAACGATTCGTTCCGGCGCGGGACTCAACTTGTGACCAGCGATTTGACCTGCGCCCACAGCCTGCGGCTCACCGGCAGCTTTTCATCGCAGCCTTCCAGGATCACCGACCATCCGATTTCGCCTTCGGTTTCCGTTGCGCGCTCGAAGCCGCGGATCAGGCCCCGCGCCACCAGGCAGTTGCGGTGAACCCGCACGAACACGCTGCCGAATTCCTGTTCGAGCTGAGCGAGCGATTCTTCCACCAGGTGCTCGCGGGTGCGGGTGCGCGCCGTGACGTACTTCAGTTCGGCCCTGAGGAACACCACTTCCGACACCGGAACGAGAGTCACCCGGCCGCGCTCGGCCACGCTCAAGTAACGCCGGGGAGCCGGGTCGATGCGCTCGAGAACCCCGCGCGCGAGCCGCGCACCGTTTGCGGCCTTTTTCAGAGCCGCGAGAAGTCTTGCCGCGCGCACCGGCTTGGTCAGGTAGTCCACGGCGTTGACCTCGAAGGCCTCGACTGCGTATCGGTCATGCGCGGTCACAAAAATCACTGCGGGCGGCGTTTCCATCACCAGCAGATGCCGCGCAAATTCTATGCCGCTCATCTCGGGCATCTGGATATCAACCAGCACCGCTTCCGCTCTCCCCTCTGCGACGATTCTCAGACCTTCCACGCCGTTTCCAGCCTCGCCCACGACCGAGTGCGGCAGCTCGGCGCGGCAATCCTCCAGCAGCTCGCGCAGGCGATTGCGCGCCGGCTCTTCGTCATCGACTATGACTATCCTGAGCGGGCTCATGGCGCGGCGCGGTAGGGCATCACGATGCCGATCTCGTAGCGACCGTCGGCGATGCGCGTGTCCAAGCTCGCTTCGAGATCGAAGTGCAGCTGCAGGCGCTCGCGGATGTTGGCAAGCGCCATGCGATTTCCCTGACGGTGCTGATAGTCCTCGTGGTAGGGGTTAGACAATTGCAGCGAGAGACGATCGTCCCGGCGCTCGATGCGCACTTCGATGACACCGGCTCCAATTCCCGGCTCGATGCCGTGGTACACGGCGTTTTCAACCAGCGGCTGCAACAGCATCGGGGGCACCAGGGCCTGTTCGACGCCCGGATCCAGCCGCCATTGCACACTGAGCCGCTCGCCCAGGCGCAGCTGCTCCAGGTTGAGGTACTGCCGGCACAACGACAGCTCGTCCTTCAGCGCGATCAACTCGCGGTTGTCCGCCATGACTGTGCGGAACAGCTCCGCGAGGTCCTCCAGCGCGGTTTCGGCGCGCTGCGGATCCTTGCGGATGAGCGAAAGCACGGCGTTCAGGCTGTTGAAGAGGAAGTGGGGGCGGATGCGTGCCTGCAGCGCTTGCAGGCGCGCCTCCGAAATCGCCGGGGAGAAGGCGCGGTTGCGCAGATGGAAATACCATGCAAGCGATCCGGTAGCGAGCGCGGCGTAACCGAGGCTCAAGACGAGCTCGCGTCCACTCCCGCTTCCACCGAGAGAGGCTTGAAAAGGAAAGAGCGCGGCTGTCACCGCAAGCACGATCGCAAGCACGGCGAGAAGCCCGTGAGCATACGTGAGCCGTCCGAACAGGTTGGACCCGGCGTGGAGCACGATCAAAACGACGAGGAGGACGGGTTCGAGCGATCCGGCGACCTCGGTGACTTTTGCGGCGAACTCGCCGATCTCCCTCGATCGCGCCAGAGCAAAGAACAAGGCGGCCGCGTTCACTGAAACGAGAATGCGTGAAACCACGCCCAGATTGCGGAAGTCCGGCAGGGCGTCGGGCAGGTCGTTTTGCCGTATACTTTGCACTTTTTTGCGCACGCAAACGCCCGCGGAGGTAAACCGCGCGCTTCGCGACTCCGGGCATTTTACAATCAACCATGGCAACCAAGCCCAAACCCGGCAACAAACCCTGGTCGGGGCGGTTCGCCGAACCGGTGTCCGATCTCGTCAAGCGTTACACCGCCTCGGTCGGTTTTGACCGGCGCCTCGCGCCGCAGGACATACGCGCATCCCTAGCGCACGCGCGCATGTTGCGCTCGGCAAAACTCCTGTCGGCCACCGATCTCAAGGCGATCGAGCGCGGCTTTTCCAGGATCTCTCGGGAAATCGAAACAGGAAGGTTTCGCTGGTCGCTGAACGCCGAGGATGTGCACCTCAACATCGAGCGGCGGCTGATTGCGCTCATCGGAGAGGCGGGCAAGCGACTGCATACCGCGCGCTCGCGCAACGACCAGGTCGCAACCGACTTGCGGCTCTGGCTGCGCGAAGCGATCGATGACATCGGCGGTCTCCTGCGCAGAGTGCAGCGGCGGCTGCTGGACCAGGCCGAAAAACACGCCGCGACGGTCATGCCCGGCTTTACCCACCTGCAGGTCGCTCAGCCGGTGACCTTCGGGCATCACCTGCTCGCCTACTTCGAGATGTTCGAGCGCGACCGCTTGCGTTTCGCCGACTGCCGGGGGCGCGTGAACTGTCTCCCGCTCGGGGCCGCGGCGCTCGCCGGGACCTCCTTTCGGATCGATCGCGCGAAGGTGGCGCGCGACCTGGGCTTTCAGACGGTAAGCGGGAACTCCCTCGATGCCGTGTCCGACCGCGACTTTGCGATCGAATTCTGCGCTTGCGCGGCGCTCGCCATGGTCCACTTGTCGCGCCTTTCAGAGGAATTGATCCTTTGGACCAACCCGCGCTTCGATTTCGTCGCGCTGCCCGATCGATTCTGCACCGGCTCGTCGATCATGCCTCAGAAGAAAAACCCAGACGTTCCGGAGCTCGCGCGCGGAAAAACCGGAAGGGTCGCGGGCGATCTCGTGGCGCTGCTCACTGTGATGAAAGGGCAGCCCCTCGCGTACAACAAGGACAATCAGGAGGACAAAGAGCCCTTGTTCGACGCGGCGGACACGCTGCGCGAGACGCTCTCTGTTTTCGCCGAGTTGATCGCCGGCATCCGCGTGAACGCTGCGGCGATGCGAAAGGCGGCCGAAGAGGGCTTCTCCACCGCGACCGACCTTGCCGACTACCTCGTCCGGAAGGGGCTCGCGTTTCGCGATGCCCATGAGGCGGCGGCCCGCGCGGTGCGCTTTGCCGAAGGCTCACGAAGGGGTTTGGAGCAGTTGACGCTTGCCGAATTGCGCCGGTTCTCCCCAGGGATAGGAAAGGACGTGTACCGTATCCTCACGCTTGAAGGTTCGGTCGCGAGCCGCTCGCACATCGGCGGCACCGCGCCCGCGCAAGTACGCGCTGCAATCAAGCGCGCGAGCAGAACTCTTGCAGGCTGAGCCGCCTCCGCGATCTCATTCTGAACACTTTCCTCGGGGCGGCCAAAAACCATGCCGCCCGTGTTCCTTAGATCATGAAACAGATCGGCAAGTACGAGGTCAAGAGAATGCTCGGCGAGGGCATGACGAGCGAAGTGTACCTTTGCCACGACCCGTTCTCGAACCGCGACGTAGCGGTCAAGGTGGTTTATGAGGAGCGCCTGAAAGACACCGACGACACCGCCAAGCTGTACCGGAAGCTCTTTGTTACCGAAGCGTCGCTCACAGGCAAGCTCCAGCATCCGCACATCGTGCAGATCTACGATGCAGTGGTCGCGTCCAAGATGAGCTATATCGTCATGGAGTACGTTTCCGGAGGGACGCTCGAGCCTTTTTGCGCCAAGGACAAGCTCCTGCCGATCGACAAGATCGTCGAGATCGTCTTCAAATGCACCCGCGCGCTCGGATTTGCAAACAAGATGGGGGTCACGCACCGGGACATCAAACCGGCCAACATCCTGCTGGCGGGCTCAACCGATATCAAGATCTCCGATTTCGGCGCCGCCTTGATGGCAAGCGCCGAGCAAACGCAGGTGAGCGGAATCGGATCGCCGGCCTACATGTCCCCGCAGCAATTCAGGGAGCAGGCGCTCAATCACCAGACCGACATCTATTCTCTGGGCGTCGTCATGTACCAGCTGCTCACCGGCACGCTGCCGTTCATGGGGACGAACAACTACTCCATGATGTACCAGATCACCAACGTCGAGCCCCCGTTGCCTTCCTCGCTTCGCAAGGAGGTTCCTCCTTCCGTCGATGGCATCGTAAGGAAAGCAATGGAAAAGGAGCTGGATCGGCGCTACCAGACCTGGGAGGAGTTCTCCCTGGACCTTGCCGAAGCGTTTCGAAGCGCGCAGATCGACAGCCGCGAGGTCGCCGACAGCAAGAAATTCAGCACGCTTCGAGAAATGGCGTTCTTTTCCGGGTTCTCGGACGCCGAACTGTGGGAGGTGTTGCGCATCTCGCATTGGGAAAACCTGCCCCCGGGGGCCACAATCATGGAGGACGGGACCGAAGGCAATTTTTTCTGCATCCTTGCCTCCGGAGAAGTGAAAGTCACCAAGAAGAAGAAGCTTCTCAACATTCTGAGGCCGGGAGAGTGCTTCGGTGAGATGGCCTATCTCTCCAAAAACGGGAAGGAGCGCACCGCGGACGTCGCGTCGATGAGCCATGCGCGCATCATCAAGATCCACGCCGAGGACCTCGATCGGGCCTCCGAGTTCTGCCGGCACCGTTTCGATCGGGCCTTCATGGCGATCCTGGTTGAGCGGCTCAACCTCGCCAACACGCGCCTCACGGCGCTGTAGAGAAGAAGTCGTCGCACGCTCGCAAGGCGAGCGAACCCATGATCGCTTCACCTGAGCTCGTCGCCGCGCTGGAGGCGGCAATCTCGGATGCCGCCGGTGCGTTCCTCATCGAGCGCGCTATGCCCGCTGTGGGAGGCTGCATTCACCGTTCCTATGTTTTGGAAGGCGCCGGACGCAAATTCTTCGTGAAAACTAACGACCGCTCGCAACTGGACAATTTCGTCGCCGAGGCCGACGGCCTGACCGCGCTTGCCGCAGCGGGCGCGCGCGTCCCGTCCCCGCTGTGCCTTGGAGAATCCGGGACACAAGCGTTCCTCGTGCTCGAACACCTGGAGCTGCGTGGGAGCGGCGACCACGCTGCTCTGGGGCGGGCACTCGCCGCGCTGCATTCAGTTCGCGGCGACTCTTATGGGTGGCACCGGGACAACTTTATCGGAAGAACCTCGCAGATCAACAAGCGCTCGTCTTCCTGGAACGATTTCTGGCGCAACGCGCGGCTCGCACCGCAGTTGGAGCTAGCGCGAATGAACGGTATCGAGAACGGTCTGTTGAGAAAGGGAGACCGGCTCATCTCGGTGCTGCCGCAACTCCTTGCCGGACACGCCCCGGCGGCATCGCTTCTGCACGGGGACTTGTGGGGCGGCAACGCAGGCTTCCTTGCAGACGGGGCGCCGGTGCTTTTCGATCCCGCCGCGTACTTCGGAGACCGCGAAGCGGACCTTGCCATGACCGAATTGTTCGGCGGATTTCCTCCGGTTTTCTATTCTGCCTACAGGGAGACCGCGCAGCTCGATCGAGGCTACGCAGTCAGGAAAGAACTCTACAACCTGTACCACGTGCTCAACCACGCGAATTTGTTCGGCGGCGGCTATGCGGCGCAGGCGGAGCGGATGATGGAGCGCCTGCTCGCCGAGGTGCGATAGGCGATGGGTCTTACGAGGCGGTTTTTTCCCCGGCAAAAAGCTTCTGCAATTCTCCGGACTGATGCATCTCGCGCATGATGTCGGAGCCGCCCACAAACTCGCCGTTGATGTAGAGCTGGGGTATCGTCGGCCAGTTCGCATACTCCTTGATGCCCTGGCGAATCTCCGGCTCTTCGAGCACGTTGACGGTGAAGGGTTCATTGACCCCGCAGGCCTTCAATATCTGTATGGCATTGGCGGAAAAGCCGCACTGCGGAAACTGCGGGGTCCCCTTCATATAGAGCACGACCGGGTGGCCGGTCACTTGTTGTTTGATGCGATCTTGCGCGTCCATGACTTTCTCCTGAATACCCGATCGAAATCGTCGGGCATTGTACCGTTCGCTACCGAAACCGGTCAACGACCGACGCCCGGCACCGGCGGCGTCCGTCCTGATACCGCGGCCTCCCGCTTCAATCCTAGTCCGGTGCTGCGGAGCCGCAGGATCGACTCCCGTGTCGCTTCAGCGATCCGGATCTTCTCCGGCCAGGGAATGGACTTGCGGCCCTTCTGCCACGCGGCCTGTCTTTCGAGCAGTTTTTTCACGTCATTCATCGAGGAACCTCGCTCCGAAACGCTTCCAAGCATCCGCCAACCCGTGCCGCTGCGCAAGGGCGGCGATCTCCTCCCGGCTGACGCTGCCAGATTCGAGCAACCCGAGGATGCGGGTGAAGTCCTTGGGCCTTCCGACGCTGAGGGCGATTACCGCAAGGTGGTCGGCGCGCACCACCCGGAAGGGAACGCCCTCGAAGAGAGGCGTGTCCGCCCGTTCCACAGCTTCGACCGTCAGTGCGCTGAACACCGGCACGAACTGGACCGGCCACGCGCCAACACGTACGGCCTCGCCCTGCGGCCGGTATCCCTTCCGGGAGCAGAACTCGTAGATGGCGCTGAGCACGTCGAGCCGCTCGTCCGAAGGAATGGCCACGAGCACGTCGGCATCCAGTGTCGCGACAGGCTCCGTGTAGCGCATCTGGGCCGCGGCGCCGAAAAGGGCGTAATCGGTGATCACACCCGCTGCGCGCATATCGTTCAGTAATCGGGCCAAATCCTTCACGCCCGCAGCATATCTCGCGATAGTTCATTCGGGAAGCGCCCATTTGCCTCGGGCACGACCCCGTCAACCGCGCCAACGTCCTGCACAAGCGCGTGGCAACCCCGCGAGATCCTTGAAATCCTCCACCTCGGCGCAGCCCAGTTCGAGAAGCAGCTCGACACACCGTTCTTTCTGGTCGTACCCATGTTCCAACAGCAGCCAGCCCCCGGGGCGAAGCTGGCTTTGAGCGTGCGCTGCGATTCTGCGTATGCATGTGAGCCCGTCCTCTCCGCCGACCAGGGCAAGGCGAGGCTCGAAGCGCACATCGCCCCGCTCAAGATGCGCATCGCTCGCCGCGACGTACGGCGGGTTGGAAACGATCAAGTCGAACCGCTCCGGCTCGAGCACCCCGAACCAGTCGCTTTTCACGAACACTATTGCAGCTCCGTGGTCGCGCGCGTTTCTGCGCGCGACGGCGAGGGCCGCCTCGGAAATATCGGTTGCGACGACCGTAAGGTCGGGCCGCTCGCGCGCGAGGGCCACTGCAATCGCTCCGCTCCCCGTTCCGAGCTCCAGAACGCGCGCCGGGAAAGCCGTGGCAACGCGCTCGAGTGCGAGTTCGACCAGAAGCTCGGTCTCGGGGCGGGGGATCAGCACGTCCGGCGTAACGCATAAGCGAATGCCGTAGAACTCGCGCCAGCCGGTTATGTAGGCAATCGGTTCGCCCGCGCGCCTCCGCGCGAACACGTCCTGCGCCAAGCGCGCCTTGGACGAATCGATTGCCTCCTCAGCGTGGGCGAGGAGATGCGAGCGCTCGCAGCCCAGAACCGAGCGAAGCAACAGCTCGGCTTCGGACCGCAGCAATCCGGACTCGCGCAGCAAGCCGCCGATGGTGGCGTCCGTTTCGACAGCGTTCACTTGCGGCTAGCGCTCTTCGGCAAGCGCGGCGAGCTGCTCGGCCTGGTGTTCGTCGAGCAGCGCCTGCATCAGCTGGGAAAGATCGCCGTCCATGATGTCGTTGACCTTGTAGAGCGTGAGGCCGATGCGGTGGTCGGTGACCCTCCCTTGCGGAAAGTTGTACGTACGGATCCGTTCTGAGCGATCGCCTGAGCCGATGAGGGACTTGCGAGTCGCAGCTTCCTTCGCCTGTTGCTCGCGCAGCTGTTTGTCCTTGATTCGCGCCGCGAGCACCGCGAGCGCCTTTTCCTTGTTCTTGTGCTGCGAGCGCCCGTCCTGGCACTCCACCACGATTCCCGTCGGCAGGTGCGTGATCCGCACCGCCGAGTCGGTCTTGTTGACATGCTGGCCGCCGGCGCCCGAAGCGCGGTAGGTGTCGATGCGCAGTTCCGCCGGACCGAGAACGACATCGCCAATCGCGTCGGCCTCCGACAGCACCGCTACCGTGCAGGCCGATGTGTGAATTCGCCCTTGCGTCTCGGTCGCAGGCACACGCTGAACGCGATGGCCTCCGGATTCGAATTTGAGCTTGGAGTAGGCGCCTTGCCCGATGACGCGGGCGATGACTTCCTTGTAGCCGCCGAGATCGCCGGGCGACTCGGAAATCACCTCCACCTGCCAGCCCTGCCGCTCGGCATAGCGCGCATACATGCGGAAAAGATCGCCCGCGAAAAGCGCGGATTCGTCCCCCCCCGTTCCTGCTCGGATCTCGAGGAAAATATTCCGTTCGTCGTTCGGGTCCCTGGGCAGGAGCAGCTGCTGAAGCTCGGCTTCAAGCGCCGCGAGCCGCTCGCGGCCGGCCTTGATCTCGCTCTCGGCGTAGCTCTTCATCTCCGGGTCCGCGAGCAGCGCCTGCGCCTCGGCGACTCCCTGCTCGGTGTCGCGATACTTGTTGAAAAGTTCCACGATGGGTTCGAGCCCGGCGTGCTCGCGCGAGAGATTGCGGAACTTCTCCATGTCGCGCGTAGCCTCTTCCGAGGAAAGAAGAGCGCTGACGTCGCCAAGCCGCTGGCGTAATTGATCGAGTTTTAGCGCGATACTGGCCTTCATACGGCTCGAGACCGGGTGCGCGAGCTAATCGCGCGCGCGCAGGTGGTACAGGCGCGCTACCAGCGCTTTGAGCGACTCGTCGTCCTGGCCGCCCTGGTTGAGCGCCTCGGTTGGAGCATGCATCAGCTTGTTGGTCAGGCCGTGCGAAAGCGCCTCCAGGACCGCCTGGGGGTCGTCGCCCCGGACGAGCATCCGCACCGCGCGCTCGACTTCGCGGCGCCGCGCCTCCTCGGCCGATTCGCGCAACTGGCGGATCAGCGGCACCATCTCGCGCGTCTTCATCCAGTGCAGGAAAGAACCGACCTGTGATTCGATGATGACTTCGGCCTGCGCGACCGCGGACTGGCGGGCGTCGACCCCCTCGCGCACCGTCGCCGCGAGGTCATCGATGGTGTAGAGAAACACGTCATCCATCATCGCCACCTCGGCCTCGATGTCCCGGGGCACGGCGAGGTCGACCATGAACACAGGGCGATGGCGACGCGCGCGCACCGTGCGCTCCATGGTGCCCTTGCCGATGATGGGCAGCGAGCTCGCGGTGCAGGAAACGACGATATCGAATTCAGGCAGGCGTTCGGGCAGGTCGCGCAGCTCCAGCGACTCGGCGTTGAAGCGGCGTGCAAGCGCTTCGGCCCGCTCAAGGGTGCGGTTCGCAACCGCCATGCCGCGCGGCTGTTGCGCGGCAAAATGAGTCGCGGCGAGTTCGATCATCTCGCCCGCTCCGATCAGAAGCACCTTTTGCTGGGCAAGGCTGGGAAAAATCCGCGCGGCGAGCTTCACCGCCGCGGCGGCCATCGAAACCACGTTCGCGCCTATGCCGGTATTGCTGCGCACCTCCTTCGCCACGGCGAAGGAGCGCTGAAACAGCTTATTGAGCAGCGTTCCCAGCGTGCCGGCTGATTCGGCTACACGAACCGCCTCCTTCATCTGACCCAGGATCTGCGGCTCGCCGACCACCATGGAATCAAGGCCCGAGGCGACCCTGAACGCGTGCCGCACGGCTTCGCCCTGCGGATGCGTGTAAACGTAGGGCGTCAGCTCCTGGGGCTGAACTCGGTGATAACCTGCGAGCCATTCGAGCGCCGCCCGCGGCTCGCCGAGCGCGCAATAAAGCTCGGTGCGATTGCAGGTGGAGAGGATCGCGGCTTCCTTGACGGGCTCGCGCAGAGTCAGCTCCGAGAGCGCTGATCGAAGGCGTTCGGCGTGAAACGCAACCCGCTCGCGGATCGCGAGCGGGGCGGTCTGGTGATTCAAGCCGAGGGTGAAGAGCTGCATGGCGCGGGTTCGCGCAGTTCCGTAGAGGGCGGCGGCCATTATAGCCCAGACGATTCAGCGTCTTGCAGTGCGGCGACCGTCCGACGCAGTGCACGCCGTCGGGCCGGCGTGAACTTGCCTTTACGGCGGCAGGCCGCCGTCTTGCGTCGTGGCTGCGTCCACGAGCGCCATGTCGGAGCTGGTCATCAGGCGCTCGATATCCACCAGTATCAACATGCGCTCTTTCTCCACGCCCAACCCCATGATGTAGGTCGTGTCGAACGCCGCCGAGAACTCGGGCGCCGGCTTGATCTGCTCCGGCGCGAGCGTGAGCACGTCCGAGACGGCGTCCACAACCACGCCCACTATGCGCCCCGACAGGTTGAGGATGATCATTACCGTAAGCTCATCGTACTTAGCTTCGCCGAGGTTGAACTTCAACCGCAGATCCACCACCGGCACGATCGTGCCGCGCAGGCTGATTACCCCCTTAATAAACGCCGGTGCGTTGGCGATCACCGTGGGCGCTTCCCAGCCGCGGATCTCCTGCACCTTCAGGATGTCGATGCCGTACTCCTCGGTACCCAGGCGGAACGTCAGCAACTCGCGCCCTGTACCTTTGGCCGGTGCGTCTGACTCCCCCGCCGAGGAAGAACGCGCCGTCTGCATTGTCTGGGTCATGATCGTTTCTCCTTATCGATAGAACCGGTTGCCAAGTGAGGGATCCCCTCATACTCCCCGGGGCTGTTTCGGCAATTCTGAAACAGCCTCTTAGAACTCCTTCCACTCGCCATCACCGTCATGCCGATCGCCGGTCTTGACGCCCCTGCCGCCCTCGGCCTCCTTCGCCGCGGGGGTTCGCGAGGCAAGCCTCTTGGCTCCGGGTGCGTGGCTTGGCAAAGCCGCCGCTCTCGTCCCCGCCCGCTCAAGCGTTCTGGCGCCCGCGGCCTGGAGGGCGGCATGCGGTTCGGCTCGCCGGACGGTCGCGCTCTGGTCTGCCACCCGGTGTCCTATATCCTCAAGCGCGAACTGCGCCACCGTTTTCACGAGTTCATCGGCCTGACCCGACATGTTCTCCGCCGCCGCCGCCGACTCCTCCACGAGCGCCGCGTTCTGCTGCGTCACGCGGTCCATCTGCGTAACCGCGTTGCCTACCTGCTCGATCCCGGAGAGCTGCTCCTGTGAGGCGGCCGCGATCTCCGAGACGATTTCGGCCACGCGTTTAACCGAGGTGACGATCTCCTCCATGGTCTTTCCCGCGCCCTCCACGAGCTTCGTTCCCTCTTCGACCCGCTCCACCGAGCTCTGGATCAGCCCTTTGATCTCCTTAGCCGCCGCCGCCGAGCGCTGCGCGAGGCTTCTCACCTCGGAGGCGACCACAGCGAACCCGCGGCCCTGCTCCCCCGCGCGCGCGGCTTCCACTGCGGCGTTGAGCGCCAGGATGTTGGTTTGGAAGGCGATGCTGTCGATCACGCTGATGATGTCGGCGATCTTCTTGGAGGCCTCGGAAATGCCGCCCATCGTGTTGATAACCCCGCCCATCGCCTTGCCGCCCTGGCCGGCGACGCCGGTGGCGCCGATCGCAAGCTGATTGGCCTGCTTGGCGTTGTCGGCGTTCTGCTTGACCGTCGCAGTCAGCTGCTCCATCGATGAGGCCGTCTCCTCGAGGCTCGAGGCCTGCTCCTCGGTGCGGCTCGACAGCTCGGCGTTGCCCGCCGCGATCTCCTTCGAGGCGGAACCTACGCTTTCGGCTGCGCGCCGGATCATGTTCACGGTCTCCGCCAAGCCGTCGCGCATCTTCGCCAAAGCGGCCATGAGCTGCCCCGTTTCGTCTCCCGACCTCGCTTCGACACGCCCGGTCAGGTCGCCGGTCGCGACACGTTTTGCCACGCCCACCGCAAAACCCAGAGGAGCGACGATCGAGCGTGTAATCCAATATGCGATCGCTGCGCCGACGGCCAGCGCAAGCACGAGAAGTACGACGAGCACGTTTCTCGTCGCTTCGATCTGCTCTATCACGTCCTTCTCCACTTTTTCGCTGGTCTTTCTCTGTATATCCATCATTTTGGCAAACGCATCCAAGGTGCCCGTTCCGTACGGGGTGGTCGTGCGCGAGCGCCATTCCTGCGCCTCCTCGATCTTGCCTTCGCCGTAGAGCTGAAACCATCTCGGACGCGCCTCGATGTATTGTTGGTAAATACTGCGCAGCTCCTTGTTCACCGCGATTTCCTCGGGCGTGCGCTGGTCCCGCTCGAACATCGTCAGTTTGCTTTCGATCTCCATGTAAAGCCTGGGCTCATCATCGGTGACGCGCTTGCGCTCCTCGGGCGAAGTCAGGGTCATGAACTGCGGGAAGCCGTAACGCAGCTGCCAGAGCGCGCTCTGCGCATCGGCCAGATACACCGCTCCCTTGGTATTGCTCGCGAGGCTGCCGGCATGATCCGCGAAGCGTGTCGCATTGTAGATGGCGACGATCCCGATTAGAAACGTGATGATCAGGACCAGGCCGAAACCCAGTGCCAGACGCGCGCCGATTCTCATGTTGGAAAACATCCTTCACCTCCATATCTCATCCGGAAAGATTACTGCTTCGCCACGCTGACCGAGCGCAGGATTTCATCCGCCATTTCCTCGATCGGAACGATCGCGTCCACGCAGCCGGTATCAATGGCCGCCTTTGGCATTCCAAACACGACGCAGCTGTCGCGGTCTTGCGCGAGGGTGCGGGAACCCGCCTCCTTCAGAGCGCGTATTCCCGATTTCCCGTCGGCTCCCATACCCGTCAGTATGACGCCGACGGCGTTTTTTCCGGCCACCTCCGCAATCGAATGGAACAGCACGTCCACGGCGGGGCGATGACGGTTCACGGGCGGGTCCTGGTCGAGCGACACGACGAGATGGTCGCTCCGGCGGGCCAAGCGCATGTGCATGTCGCCGGGCGCGATATACGCGTGCCCGTGCACAATACGCTCGCCGTGTTGAGCTTCGGTCACGGTGATCTTGCACAGGCCGTCCAGCCGCTTCGCAAACATCTTGGTGAACATTTCCGGCATATGCTGCACTACCAGGACAGGAGGGAAAGCATCAGGAAGGGGCGAAAGCACCTCTCGCAGCGCCTCGGTACCCCCCGTCGAGGCGCCGATGGCAACGAGTTGCCCGGGACGAAACGTGGAGTTGGCCGGGCTCGATCGCGATCGCGACCGATCGCGCTCGCCGCGCGCGCGCGGCAATCCCGCGCACGCCGTGGCGCGTAATTTCTCGACGATCATTTCCCCGTAGAGCGCCAGATCTTCGGAAGTTTGGGCGACCGGCTTGGTGACGAAATCGACTGCGCCCAGCTCGAGCGCGCGCAGGGTGGTTTCCGCGTTCTTCTTGGTGAGCGAGGAAACCATCAGCACCGGCATGGGCCGCAGCCGCATGAGGTTCTCGAGAAAGGTCAGGCCGTCCATGCGCGGCATCTCGACATCCAGCGTCAGCACGTCGGGGTTGAGCGCCTTGATTTTTTCGCGCGCGATGTAAGGGTCGTGCGCCACGCCGACGACTTCGAAGTCGTCATAG
>Ga0137451_1000037_pt1 | contig 43921 bp, 43 predicted proteins | sample EasRivERMGT500_2_FD_102336 | JGI IMG/M metagenome (GOLD analysis project Ga0137451, IMG submission 102336) | Soil microbial communities from meander-bound floodplain in the East River, Colorado, USA - East River MetaG ERMGT500_2 | ecosystem: Environmental > Terrestrial > Soil > Floodplain ... | reverse complement strand
TCAGGCGAGCCGCCACGCCGGGGGCGGCATGGACCAGGACAGCCGCGACCAGTACTCGCATTTCCTGCTGCAGAGCCGGGTGAGCACGCGGCTGGTGGAATTCCGCGACCAAGGCAAGCTGATGGTGGTGTCGATCGTCGATCACCTGGGAGACGGCCTGTCCTCGGTGTATACGTTCTACGATCCGGATGCGATCGGCGCGAGCTTCGGCACTTTCAACATCCTGTGGCAGATCGAACAGTGCCGCCGCCTCTCCCTGCCCTACCTGTACCTCGGCTACTGGATCAAGGACAGCCGCAAGATGTCCTACAAGGCGGGCTTTCAGCCGATCGAGGGTTTCATCGACAGCGCGTGGCGCCGTCTCGCACCGGACGAAATCGACAGTTGAACGGATGCTCGTTCCCGCCGCGGTAAAATGGCGGCATGCTCTATCGCGCCGTCCGGCCGCTACTCTTCGCACTCGACCCGGAAACGGCTCACTGTCTCAGCCTCAGGTCCCTCGATGCCCTGACGCGGCTCGGCGGCGCGCCGCTCGTCGCTTCCGTCGGGCCGCGTATTCCCGTGCGGGTGATGGGGCTGGATTTCCCCAATCCCGTGGGCCTTGCAGCCGGCCTGGACAAGAACGGCGAGCACATCGACGGGCTGTCCGCCCTCGGCTTCGGCTTTCTTGAAGTCGGAGCCGCGACCCCGCGCCCGCAACCGGGCAATCCCAGGCCGCGCCTTTTCCGCTTGCCCGAGGCCGAAGCGCTTATCAATCGCCTGGGGTTCAACAACGGCGGCGTCGATGTCCTCGTCGAAAATATCCGCCGCTCCCGCTATCGGGGCATCTTGGGGGTCAATGTCGGAAGAAATTTCGATACTCCCAACGACCGCGCAGTCGAAGACTACGTGGTGTGCCTGCGAAAGGTATATCCGCACGCGAGCTTCGTCACCGCGAACATTTCCTCGCCCAACACCAAAGACCTGCGAGCGCTGCAGCGTTCCGATGGTCTCGACGGACTTCTTGTCGCGCTGACCGCAGAGCGCGACCGGCTGGCAAGCCAGCACGGAAAACGCGTCCCTCTGGCGGTGAAGGTCGCGCCCGATCTGGACGAGGCCGGCATCGAGGCGATTGCGGACCGCGTCGCCGCGCGCGGCATCGACGCCGTGATCGCGACCAATACCACCGTTTCGCGCGAAGGGGTCGAGCATCTGCCTGCGAGCCGCGAGCAAGGCGGCCTATCCGGAGCGCCGCTCAAAGCGCGCGCCACGGCGGTCGTGGCCAGGCTGCGCCGCGCGCTGCCCGCAAGCGTGGCACTCATCGGGGTCGGCGGGATCGCGAGCGCCACCGACGCCCGCGAGAAGCTGGACGCCGGCGCAAGCCTCGTTCAGCTCTACACCGCACTCGTCTATCGAGGGCCCGGGCTCGTGGGCGAGATCGTGCGCGACCTGGCGGCGGGACAGGCTCGATGAGCGGCCTCGCCGAGCGAATCGACGCCCTGCTCCCGCAGACGCAATGCACGAAGTGCGGCTACCCCGCATGCAGGCCCTACGCCGAGGCGATCGCGAAGGGCGAGGCTGATATCAATCAATGCCCGCCGGGAGGCGAGGCGGGCGTGCGCAAACTCGCGGCGCTGCTTGGCCGGGAGGCCAAGCTGCTCGATCCTCGATACGGCGTCGAGCAGCCGCGCCGCGTCGCATTGATCGATGAGGCGCGCTGCATCGGCTGCACGCTGTGCATCCAGGCCTGTCCGGTGGACGCGATCGTCGGCGCGCCCAAGCTGATGCACACGATCGTGACGGAGTTGTGCTCCGGTTGCGACTTGTGCGTTCCACCCTGCCCGGTGGATTGCATCGACATGATCCCCGCAATCGGCGACGACGCGCTCTGGGACCGGCCCCGAGCCGACGCGGCGCGCGAGCGCTTCGAGTGGCGCCGCACACGCCTTGAGCGCGAGCGCAGCGACCGCGCCGAGCGGCTGGCGCGGCGCGCGCTCGATGCGGGACGCTCCGACCCGGACGCCGAGAAAAAACGCGCCGTCATCCAGGCGGCGATCGAGCGAGCGCGGGCAAAGCGCGCCGCGGTCACGCCGCGCAACATCGATCACCTCGCCGCCGACGCGCGGGCGCGGATCGCCGAAGTCGACGCCCGCCGGGCGCAGATCAAGAAGGCGATCGAAGACGCAAAGGAGCGCGGCCGGTGAACCTCGAAAAGCGCCGGAAGATCTTCGAGCGTTTACGCTCGGCAAATCCGAATCCGACCACCGAGCTCGCGTACCGGACACCCTTCGAGCTTCTGGTGTCCGTCGTTTTGTCCGCGCAGGCGACCGACAAGAGCGTGAATCTCGCTACCGAGAAGCTCTATCGCAAGGCGAGCACGCCGCAGCAGTTTCTCGCGCTCGGCATGGAAGGTCTCATCGAAGCCATCCGCACGATCGGCCTGTATCGCTCGAAAGCCAAGCACCTCCTCGAGACCTGCCGCCTGCTCGTCGAGCGCCACGGCGGAGCGGTGCCGGAATCGCGCGAGGCGCTGGAAGCCCTGCCCGGCGTGGGCCGAAAAACCGCGAATGTGATTCTCAACACGGCGTTCGGGCATCCCACCATCGCGGTAGATACGCACATCTTTCGCGTCGCCAATCGCACCGGCATTGCACCCGGCAAGGACGTGCGCGAAGTCGAGGACAAGCTCATGAAATTCGTCCCGGAGAACTTCCGCAGGAACGCCCACCACTGGCTGATCCTGCACGGACGCTACGTGTGCAAGGCGCGAAAACCGGAGTGCCCGAAGTGCACGATCAGGGATTTGTGCGAGTACCGCGGAAAAACCAAGGGGTGAATGCGCCGCTGAACGCGCGCCTATTGCGCCGTCCCGGTACGGGCCCTCTTGCCGGACAGACATCGTTGCAGTCCGGCCGCCACCGCCTCGGCGATGCGCTTGCGCACGCTCTCCGATTGCATCTCCAACTCTTCGTCGCGGTTGACGATCACTCCGGCTTCGAGGAGCACGGCCGGGGTTCTCGCCCTCTTGAGGACGATGAGGTTATCGTAGTAGTGGACGCCGTTGGCCTTGTCGGCAAATGGCTTGGATTCGCCCGGAATCCGGTCGGCGTGATAGAGCGAAGGCGAGAAACCGGCGTGCCGCAGCGCCGCTCCTATCGCAGAGGCACAGGCGAGACTCGGCCGGACGAAGGCGCTCTTGCGCGAGACGAACAGCGAGAACCCGGCGTACCGGTCGCTGAACAGGCGCTGCACGCTCTCGTGCTCCCAGGTTTCGAGAAAATGCGGCTGCACCGAATCGTGATGCACCGAAAGGAGAAAGTCCGCATTCGCGCCGGCAGCAGCGCGGGCCGAAAGCCTCGACATTAGGCCATCGAAGCCGATCAGGAAGCTGCCCAGTCCCTTTCCGAGAGCGGCGGAGTCGATCTCCAGAGCGAGTTCACGGTTGAATTCCAGCTCGGGACGCCCGCGCGCGCTGATCGCGCCCGGCTCCTCGAGGTAATGGCCCACGTCGATGGCCACGGTATCGCGTGCCTGAACGCTCGCCGCGGCGAGGACGAAGGCAAACAGGAAGATTCGCACGGGCGGATTGTGCGCGAGCCGCGCCCCTGCCGCAAGAAGCCGCTAGAATAGCCGATGAAGCCGACGCTGAGCGCGGCTTCATCCCGCGCGCGTTGGAGCGGACGGTATGCCGCTCAACGCGCGCCCCTTCCTCAGCAAAGGGACGACAAATGCGCTTCAGCGGTTCCGCTGCCTACGTTTCCACCGACGACCTGACTCTTGCAGTCAACGCGGCGATCACGCTCGAGCGCCCGCTGCTGGTCAAAGGCGAGCCGGGGACCGGAAAAACGATGCTGGCGGTGGAGGTGGCAAAGGCGCTGGGACTGCCCCTGCTCGAATGGCACATCAAGTCCACCACCAAGGCGCAGCAGGGACTGTACGAGTACGACGCGGTGAGCCGCCTGCGCGATTCCCAGCTCGGCGACTCTCGCGTGCAGGAGATCCGCAACTACATCGTCAAGGGGATGCTGTGGCAGGCGTTCACCTCGGAAACGCCGGTGGTCCTCCTCATCGATGAGATCGACAAGGCCGACATCGAATTCCCGAACGACCTGCTGCGCGAGCTCGACCGCATGGAGTTCTTCGTCTACGAGACGCGCGAACTGATCAAGGCGACAAGCCGTCCCATCGTGTTCATCACCTCGAACAACGAAAAAGAACTGCCCGACGCCTTCCTTCGCCGCTGTTTTTTCCACTACATCCGCTTCCCCGACAAGGAGACGATGGAGAAAATCGTCGAGGTGCATTTTCCGGGGCTCAAGAAGTCGCTGCTGCGCGAAGCGCTCGAAGCGTTCTTCGAGGTACGCGAGGTCCCGGGCCTGAAGAAAAAGCCCTCGACCTCGGAGCTGCTCGATTGGCTGAAGCTCCTGCTCGCCGAGGACATTCCGCCCGAGGCGCTGAAAAGCAAGGACCGCAAGACCATCATTCCGCCGCTACACGGCGCGCTGTTGAAGAACGAGCAGGACGTGCATCTGTTCGAGCGCCTCATTTTCATGTCGAGGCAGTCAAGATAACGCGCACGTGCTCCCTTCCCCGCGCGCGGGAGAGGGCTGGCGTGAGGGCCATGCTTTCCACGTTCTTCGTCAAGCTCAAGGACCACAAGATCCCGGTTTCGATCAAGGAGTGGCTGACGCTCCTCGAAGCGATGCAAAAGAACGTGATCTCGCCCTCGATCGACGAGTTCTACTACCTCTCCCGCATGACGCTCGTCAAAGACGAACAGAATTTCGACAAGTTCGATCGCGCGTTCGGCGAGTATTTCAAGGGCATTGAGTCGATCGCGGGGGTCGAACTCGACGTTCCGCTCGAATGGCTGCTCAAGCAGGCCGAGCTGAACCTCTCGCCCGAGGAAAAGGCGATGATCGAGGCCCTGGGGGGCTGGGACAAGCTCATGGAGACGCTCAGGAAGCGGCTCGAGGAGCAGAAAGGCCGCCATCAGGGCGGGAACAAGTGGATCGGCACGGCCGGCACTTCGCCCTTCGGCGCATACGGCTACAACCCCGAAGGCGTTCGCATCGGCCAGGACAAATCGCGCAACCGCAGCGCCGTCAAGGTCTGGGACCAGCGCGAGTACCGCAACCTCGACGACGCGGTCGAGCTGGGCACGCGCAATATCAAGGTCGCGCTGCGGCGCCTGCGCAAGTTCGCCCGCGAAGGCGCCCCGGAAGAGCTCGACCTCGACATGACCATCGACAAGACCGCACGCAACGCCGGGTGGCTCGACCTGCACATGCGCCCCGAGCGGCACAATGCGGTCAAGGTGCTTATGTTCCTGGACATCGGCGGCACGATGGACGATCACATCAAGCTGTGCGAAGAGCTGTTCAGCGCGGCGAAGACCGAGTTCAAGCACCTCGAATACTTCTACTTCCACAACTGCCTCTACGACTACGTCTGGAAGGACAATCGGCGCCGGCATTCCGAACGGACCCGCATCTTCGACATCATGCACAAGTACGGGCATGACTATAAGCTGGTGTTCGTGGGCGATGCGACCATGAGCCCGTACGAGATCCTGCAGCCGGGCGGCTCGATCGAGTACTCGAACGACGAGGCGGGCGCCGTGTGGATGAAGCGCATGCTCGACGTCTATAACAAGGCCGTCTGGCTCAACCCCGAGCCCGAGGAGATCTGGCCGTACCGGCAGTCGATCGGCATCCTCAAGGAAATCATGGGCGGACGCATGTATCCGACGACGATTGTTGGCCTTGAGCGCGCGATGCGCACGCTCGTGAAGTAACGGCGTGATGATCGCGCAACGGCCGACTTCCATCGTCGAAGCGGACGAAGCAGCGTGAACAGCGCGATGCAGCAAGTCCGTTTTTGCACGGCGAGCGACGGCGTTCGGATCGCGTATGCGGTAACCGGCAACGGACCGCCGCTCGTCTGGGCCGCGACGCGGTTTACCCACATCGAGTTCGATCGAGCCAGCCCTCTATGGCGCCATTGGCTCGCCGAGCTTTCGCGCGGCCACACCCTCGTGCGCTACGACGAACGCGGCTGTGGACTGTCCGACTGGAACGCCGAGGACCTTACATTCGACGCGTGGGTTCGCGATCTCGAAGCCGTCGTCGATGCCGCAGGCCTCGAGCGCTTCGCGCTGATCGGTATCTTCAAAGGCGGAGTAGTCGCGGTCGCATATGCAGCACGGCATCCCGAGCGGGTCAGCCACCTCGTATTACACGGCGCGTGCGCGCGCGGCAAGCTTGCAAGCGCCGCGACGCCGAAAGAGCGCGAAGAAGAGGAAGTTATCCTAAAGCTCGTCGAACTTGGATGGGGCGAGGGAAACGAGGGGTTCCGCCACCTTTTCGCCAAGGAGTTCATCCCCGACGGCAGGCCGGAGCATCATCGTTCGATCGAAGAGCTTTTCCGCCTCACGACTTCGCCTGCGAATGCCGCGCGGATTTCGCGCGAGTACAGCATGGTCGACGTCCGCGCGCTGGCCGCGAAGGTTCGGTGTCCCACGCTCGTCACGCACTCCCGGGGAAATCTGCGGCAACCTTTGGAAGAGGGTCGCCAGCTTGCCAGACTCATTACGGATGCGCGCTTCATTCCTCTCGAAAGCCGCAACCACTTCCTGATCGAGGATGAACCCGCCTGGAGCCGGTTCGTGGCCGAGCTGCGCGCGTTCCTCCCCGACGCGGCGCCCGCGGTCCGGACGGGGGCGCTTGAGGACAACTTCGCCTCGCTCTCGGCGCGCGAGCGGGACGTTCTCGAGCTCATCGCCGAAGGGTTGGACAACCGGCAGATCGCCGATCGACTGGAACTTTCGGAGAAGACGGTCAGGAATCACATCAACAGCATCTTCGCCAAGCTCGACGTGCCCACTCGCGCGCAGGCCATCGTGCGCGCGCGCGACGCGGGGTTTGGCCGCCGCGGCACTGGGATGCCGGACTAGGCCGCCAGTCCCAGACGGCGGCGTGGGTCGCGCAGGCTCATTAGGTCCCCCGCCTCAAGACAAGTGAGGTTAGGTCCTCCACACTGATTGCATGGACCCAACCCCGGCAACAGTGAGCGCAACAGCGGATCGCCGCGAACCCGGAGCGTACGAGCGTCATGTCGTCCCCCGCATGGCCGCACCGCTCGCCATGCGCCTGCTCGATCAACTCCCGCTGCGCGCGGGTCAGCGCGTGCTCGATGTCGCTTGTGGCACCGGCATCGTGGCGCGACTCGCCGCGCCGCGGGTCGTGCCTTCCGGCAGCGTGGCCGGCGTCGATATCGATGAGAAGATGCTCGCCGTCGCGCACACCCGTGCGGCGGACGAAGGCTTGTCCATAGCCTGGAAACAGGCCGACGCCGGCGAATTGCCGTTCGCGGATGCGGACTTCGACGTCGTCGTTTGCCAGCAGGGCTTGCAGTTTTTCCCGGACCGGGTGCGTGCGGTTCGCGAAATGCGGCGCGTAGTCTTAGACGGGGGCATCGTCGCGCTGGCTGTGACGGGCGCGCCTACCGCCTACAACACCGCTCTCGCCCAGGCGTTTGCCCGGCGTGGCCATGCGACGGCCGCAACGCGCTGCCTCGCGCCCTTCGTTCTCGCGGATCCATTGTTGATTCGTAGCATCGTCAGCGACGCCGGATTCAGCGCGATCGATCTGCGTACCGAGATGCTCGTGCGCCGATTCGAGCCGACGCAGGAATGGCTGCTCCAGGAAAGCGCCGGCAGGCCGTACGGCGGCGTCATCGAGGAAATGGATGACGCGGACCGGGCCGCAATGGTGCGGGAAATTGCGGCCGCACTGTCGCAATACTGGAAGAACGACAGCTTCTCGATTCCCCGGGAAGTCCACTTGGTTCTTGCCCGGAAATAGCCGGGCTTTTTGAGAGAGAGATCCGCAAATGAAACCTGTATGTATCCTCGCGGCGATCGTCGTGACACTCGCTTCGGTGTCCGTCGCCCTCGGCCAAAGCTTCCCGAGCAAGCCGGTGCGCCTCATCATGCCCTTTCCTGCCGGCAGCGCCAGCGATTCCATTACCCGCGCTTTGCACGAGAAGCTTGCGGAAACCTGGGGTCAGCCGGTCGTTATCGAGAACCGGCCCGGCGGCGGCGGCGTGATCGCCGCGAGCGCGGTTGCAAAATCGCAAGCGGACGGCCACACCCTTCTCGTACACGCCGGTTTGTCCGCTCAAGTCGCGCTGCAGATGAATCTGCCGTATGACCTTCACAGGGATTTCGTCGCCATCGCCCCCCTCGCCAGCCAGGCGGCGATACTTTTCGTGCGCGGAGGATCGAATATCACGACTGTTGCCGAATTGATCGCGGCAGCAAAGACCGCTCCCGGCCGGATAAATTACGGCGGCGGTCAAATCGGCAGCATGATGCATCTCGCAGCGGAAAGGTTCCGGCTGGAGGCGGGAATCGACGTGGTGCACATCCCGCACAAGGGAGGGCCGGAGCTCATAGCTGAGGTCCTGGGAGAGCGCATCGACTATGGCTTGCTTCCAATCACGGTGGTTCTGCCGCTCGTCCGCCAAGGCAAGTTGCTCGCCTTGGCTGTGAGCAGCGAGAAACGATTGAGCGTATTGCCCGAACTCCCCACCATTGCTGAGGCCGGGTTTGCGGGCTTCGATCACAAGGTCTGTACGGGCCTATGGGCGCCTGCCGGGACGCCTGCGCAAGTGGTAAGCAAGATTTCGAAAGACGTTGCTCGAGTGCTGGCGATGCCTGAAGTGCGAGACCGGCTTGCCCGGTTCGGAGCCGATGAGATGAGCATGACGCCGGCTGAATTCTCGCGGTTCGTGCGGGGCGAGATCGACATTCTCAGCCGCATCGCCAAGGCGGCGGGCATCAAACCGGAGTGATCGCTACATGACCTGCTGCGGAGACGCGGGATTTCATGCACACTCACCCCTCGACGTGACCATGATATCGGAGGAGCACGATGGCACTAGGAAGGCTGGATCGCAGCCGCGGACTTGCCGGAGTTATCGCGATCCAGACGGCATGCCTGCTCCTGGCAATGACGTTCACTGTCGACGCCATCGCGCAAAAAGCATCTAGAGGCCGCTGGGGCGCCATCGCCTACAGCACCAAGACCGGCGCCTACGGCTACGCCGTGGACCGGACGACCAAGCGCGACGCCGAGACGGAAGCCTTTCGCATTTGCGGCACGAACTGCGATTTGCTCCGGACCTTCCGCAACGGCTGCGGCGCCGTCGCGGTCAGACCCAAGCGCGTCGCCTCGGACACGGGCGCCTCGCGCGAGATCGCCGAAGCCAAAGCCCTCAGGAAATGCGGCGACAACTGCAAGATCGCCGTGTGGGCCTGTACGAAGTAGCGAATCGACGCCCTTTCCTGCCGCCGAAGGCCGCGACGGTCAGATCTTCGAGCTTGCGAGAAGATCCACAGCTGAGAGATCGTGGATCCGCCCGAACCCTGCGACGAAGCGCGCCTCGCGCGGCACGATGCGCCAGAACGAGAAGTCGGGCAGCTCGAAATTGATTTTCTGCTCCGGGAACCTTTGCAGCCAGGATTGCCGCAACTCCGGGTGTTCCCCGTGCAGTTGCACCGCGTCCCCCCGAATCGACACTCTCATCAGCGTGAAGGGATCGGTCCGCCCGTCGTCGGTCTCCGAGATCGAAAGCGCGACCCGCGCATCCTGCGCCATGTCCTGGGTATGCCAGGCCAGCCGGCTCACGTGTACGTGAAAGGCCGAGAAGTCCGCCGCCGGCAGGAATAGTGTCATCGACGCCATCGGCGCGCCCTGCCGCAGCGTCGCGAGGTGCGCTACACGCTCCCTGCGCAGCAGATGCGCGAGGACCGTCAGGGTGTTCGAATCCGCGCTCATAGTCCGGGGGCACTCCCGTCGTCCCGCGTCAGCTCTCCTCGCCGAACTGCTCGGCCGCCAGCGCCTTCTTTTGCCGCCACGTGCGCCAGAACGGCAGCACGAGCGAGAGCACGAGCAGCCCCCACAGCGTATTGCCGAGCGGCGAGGAGAACAACACCATCAGGTCGCCTTCGGAGATACGCAGCGCGCGCACCAGGTATCGCTCGAACAGCGGCCCGAGGATGATGCCGATGAGCATGGCGGTCACGTGGTAATTGGTCTTGTGCGCGATGTAGCCGATCACGCCGAAGACGAGCGCGAGCCCCATGTCGAACAGGTATTGCCGCTCGCTGAACGCCGCGACGATGGTCACCAGGATGATGATCGGCACGAGATAGGTCGTCTCGATCAGCACGATGCGCGACATGTAGCGGGCGAGCGGCAAGATGGTGAAGATCATGAAGACGTACGCGACCGCCATCGATACGAACACGCCGTACGCGAGCGCGGGATTGCTGGTAAAGAGCTGCGGTCCCATGACCATGCCGTGATACTGGAGCACGATCATCATCACCGCGGAGGTGGTGCCGCCGGGCACGCCGAGCGCCATCATCGGCACGAGCGTGCCCGAGGTCACGCCGTTGTTCGCGGACTCCGGCGCGATGACTCCCTCCGGGATGCCGGTGCCGTAGAGCTCCGGGTGCTTCGACCACAGGCGCGACTGCTGGTAGGCGACGAACGCGGCGATGCTCGCCCCCGCGCCCGGGACGACGCCGATCAGCAGCCCGACAAAAGCGGTCCACACGATGTGCCACCACTTTTGCAGCGAGATGCGCAGGCCTTCCAGCGTTTCGCTCCAGTTGGAGCGTTTCGCCTGCTCCCGGCCTTCGACGGCGACGATCAGCTTCTGCTCGATCATCACCAGGGCTTCCGAGACGGCGAACAGACCGATCAGGGCCGCCACGAGAGGCACGCCGTCGTAGAGCTCGAGGAAGCCGAAGGTCGCGCGCGGCGCGTTGTAGATGTGATCGGTGCCGATCACGCCGATCAGCAACCCGAAGAATCCCGCGATCAGCCCCTTTAGGAAATCCTTCGCCGCGATCACCGCGATCAGCGTCAGTCCGAACAGCAAGACGACGACCATCTCGACCGAGCGCAGGTAAAGGCCGATCTGCGACAGCCACGGCAGCAGCGCCAGCGTCGCGAGCGTCGTGATGAGCCCGCCGAACACCGACGCGACAAAGGACAACACGAGCGCCTGCTGTGCCTGGCCCTTCTGCGTCATCGGATAGCCGTCGAGTACGGTCGCGGCCGCGCCGCCCGAGCCCGGAATCCTCACCAGGATCGCCGGAATGCCGCCGGAGAGGTGATTCGCGCAATACAGCGCGACCATGAATGCAAACGCCTGCTCGACCGGAACGGCGAGCGTGAGCGGCAGCAGCATGATCAGCGTGTTCTGCGGGCTGAACCCGGGCAGGATGCCCACGACGATGCCGAGCAGGATCCCCGGGAGAATCACCCACCATAGCCCGAACTGCGTCGCGAACTGATCGAGCAGGATATCCCAGGTCACGTCCGGCTCAAGCGAAGAGCGCCGCGAGCAGGCGCTCGATCGGCCCGTGGGGGAAGGCCGAATCCAGAGTGACGATGAACAGCAGGTAGGCGGCGGCCGCGACCGCGGACGAAACCCAGAGAAGCGTCGAAAGCCTGCGCACTCCCATGACGCGCAACGCGGCCAGCATCGCGAGCAGCAAGGCGAGCGTAAGACCGAGCCACGGCAGCGCCGCAATGAACGCCACGGTAATCGCGACCATGCCTATCCGCTTCCCGAGCGCGTCGCGCGGCTGCCACAGCGGATCGGCGCGCAAATCGCCTTCGCCGCGCGCGAGCCGGATCCCCATGCGGACGAGCTGGACGGCGATCAGGGCGACGAGGATGGCGCCGATCAGCACGCCGTTCGCCTTGGCCTCCCAGACGAGGTCGGCGATCGAGAGGAAGAAATAGGCCGCGAAGCCGAGCGCGAGCGCGGGGATCACCAGGTCGGCGCCGAGCGGCGCCATGCCCGGGCTGGGGCGGTTCGACGGCACGGGTATGGCGCGGGCCCGCTCAGCCCTTCTTCTTCGCGGTCAGCAGCGATCGGTATTCGTTCGCGAGCTCGATCATGCCCCTCGCGTAGCGCGTGCAAAGGGCGCGATCGCCGTATTGAATAGCCTCCACAGGCGCTCCGGTCTTTGCCCAGGCTTCCTTGTACTTGGGATTGTCGAAGACCTGCTTCGAGGTCCTCTCCAGCAGCGCGAAACGGTCGGGAAACTTCTCGATCGCCTCGGTGTGGATCGCCCATGAGCGCGAAGAGGAAAGGTCCGGCAGCTTGGTGCCGAACACCGCGTTGATCGGCGGCGCATTCTCGCTGTAGCTCGCGAGCGTGTTCTTCTCGTTGAAAACCCCGAGGACCTTCATCTTCTCGCGCTGCAGTACTACCCCCGTGATCGGAAGCGCGCCGCAGTCCACCTCGCCGCTCAGCACGGCGACCATCGTGGGGTTGCCTCCGCCGTAAGGAACGAGGTTGAACCTCGCCTTGACCGCCGCTCCGAGGGCGAGCATGCCGATCGAAGCCGGGTGCGGCAGGCGGCTTACCGCCACGTTGACCGTGCGCCGTTTCGCCTCGGCGACCAGATCCTCGACTCGCTTGATCGGGCTCTCCCTGCGGGCGAAGACGACGCTGTCGTCGATGTCCGTCCGGCAAAAGTATTGGAAGTCCTCGGGGAACCGGTATGGCGGCTTCTGCAGCGCGTACATGATCATCTCCGGTCCCATGTTCCCGAACAGCAGGTTGTAGGCGTCGCGCTCGCGTTTGTTGATGAACACCTCGTAGCCGACCTGCCCCGCCGCCCCGGGGAAGAAGCCGTACTCGAAATGGGTCTTGAGCAGCGGCCCCCAGAAATCGTCGAACACGCGGGCCAGCCGTTCGGCGCCGCCGCCTTGCGCGGTCGGAATGACGACCCGCATGTTGCGCGACGGGGATGTTTGCGCGCCGGCTCGCGGCAGGTGCGCGAGCGCCATCGCGGCGCCCGCGCCGGCGAGCAAGCGCCGACGAGTAATGCTGCGTGCAGTCATAAGTCCTCCTTTGATTGGTTGAGTCAGGCCTGTCCCGGTGGCGGCGCGACTTTAAGCACTTCCTCGAGCGTCGTCAATCCCAGCGCCACTTTCATCGCGCCGCTGATGCGCAAGGGCTTCATGCCTTCCTTGTAGGACTGTTCCCTGATCTTGGCGACATCCACCTCCGCGTTGATCAGCCGCCTGACCTCCGCCGAAAGGAGCAAGATCTCGTACAAGCCGATGCGGCCCGTATAGCCCGTGTTGCGGCATTCGAGACAACCGACCGGCCGATAAACATGCGCCGGACGCTTCGCCTTCCAGGGCGCGACGAATTCGTCCCAACTCACGTCGCCCTCTCGCCCCGTGTCAAAGGAAATTTTTTCCTTGCAGTGCTTGCACAGCGTGCGCACCAGGCGCTGCGCCATGACGCCCAGAATGGTCGAGTTGAGCAGGTACGGTGCGACGCCGAGATCGAGCAGGCGCGTGATGGCGCTTGCCGCGTCGTTCGTGTGCAGGGTCGAGAGAACCAGGTGTCCGGTCAACGCCGCCTGCACCGCCATTTCCGCTGTCTCGAGGTCGCGGACCTCGCCGACCATGATGATGTCCGGGTCCTGGCGCATGAGCGCGCGCACGCCCTGGGCGAAACCAAGCTCGATCGACGACTGCACCTGCATCTGGTTGAAGGCGGGCTCGATCATCTCGATCGGGTCCTCGATGGTGCAGACGTTGACCTCGGGCGTTGCGAGCGTCTTCAGCGTCGAATAGAGCGTGGTGGTCTTGCCCGAGCCGGTGGGCCCGGTCACCAGGACGATGCCGTTCGGCTGGCCGGTCATCTGCTTCCAGCGGGCCTTGTCGTCTTCGGAGAAGCCGAGCTCGGAGAAATCCTTGACGATCACCTCCGGGTCGAAGATGCGCATCACGAGCTTCTCGCCGAACGCGGTCGGCAGGGTGGAGAGGCGCAGCTCGATGTCCTGCTCGCCCGCCGTGCGCGTCTTGATGCGTCCGTCCTGCGGGCGGCGCTTCTCGACCACGTCCATGCGTCCGAGGATCTTGATGCGCGAAGTCATCGCCGCCATCACGGGCATGGGGATCTGGTACACGGGGTGCAACACGCCGTCGATGCGGAAACGCACCTCGCCGACGTCGCGGCGCGGCTCCATGTGGATGTCGCTCGCGCGCTGGTCGAAGGCGTATTGCCACAGCCAATCTACGACGTGGACAATGTGCTGGTCGTTGGCGTCGAACTGCTTGTTGGTCTTGCCGATCTCGACCAGCTGCTCGAAATTGCCCACGCCGCTGCGCTGGTCGCCTTTTTGGGCTGCGCCCTTCACGGATTTCGCGAGGTTGTAGAACTCGACCTGGTAGCGGCTGATGTCGAGCGGATTGGCGATGACGCGGCGGATTTCGAGCCGCAGCATCTGCTTCAGCTCCTTTTCCCACTCCTTGACGTAGGGCTCGCAGGTCGCGATCACCGCCTCGCGCGTATTGACTTCGACCGGGAGGATCTTGAAGCGCGCGGCGTAGTGATTGGACATCACCTCGGTGACCGCGGCGAAGTTGATCTTGAGCGGATCGACGTGGAAGTAGTCCATTCCGGTCTGCCTGGCGAGCCACTCGGTGAGCCATTCGAGGCTCAGGATTTTCTGGGGCGGTTTCTGGGAGCGCCACTTCTGATCCGCGATGACGACCAGCGGATGGTGATCGCCGCGATGCAGCCTCCTGTCTGCGACGAGCTTGTCTGCGTCAGCCTTGGGTACGATGCCCTCCGCGACGAGGGCCTGGAGCACCTCGGAGAGGGTTAGGCGGTGGTCCTGAACGGCACTTGCTGCAGTCTGCATGGCTGGAATATAGCCACCCGGTTCGGAACGGGCAAGCATTTTGACTTTGCGAATCAACTGCGAGATGCTTGCCCCTCCAGAAACTTGAACTCCGGAGACCGAAATGACCATTAAAGTTGGCGACACTCTTCCCGACGGTAAGCTTTCCGAATCGACCGAATACGACGCGGCCGCGGGCTGTCCGATCAACCCCCACGACATCAGCGTCACGGAAGCCTCGAAGGGCAAGAAGCTCGTGATCTTCGCCCTTCCCGGAGCGTATACGCCGACCTGCTCGGCGAAGCACGTCCCGAGCTTCGTGAAGAACTACGATCAGCTCAAGGCAAAGAAAGTCGACGAAATCTGGTGCGTCGCCGTGAACGACGCTTTCGTCATGGCCGCCTGGGGCCGCGACCAGAAAGCCTCCGGCAAGGTGCGCATGCTCGGCGACGGCAGCGCCCTCTGGACGAAGAAGCTCGGGCTGGAACTCGACCGCACCGCGGCCAACATGGGCATACGCTCGCAGCGCTACTCGATGCTGGTCGAAAACGGCGTGGTGAAGAAGCTCAACGTCGAGGCGCCGGGGAAGTACGAGGTGAGCGGCGCCGAGGTGATGCTCGGGCAGCTCTGACTCTCTTGACCAAGACCGCGCTTGCCCTGATCGCAGCCTGCCTGCTCGGCGCGGCGGACAACGCGGCGGAAAGTGCGTCTTCCACCTGATCGAGCCAAACGAACTTGATCTTGTCGCGTGCCTCGGCGGGGATGTCCTCGAGATCGCGGCGATTACGCGCGGGCAGCATCACCGTGGTGATGCCGGCGCGCAGCGCGGCCAGCACTTTCTCCTTCACGCCGCCGATCGGCAGCACGAGCCCGCGCAGACTGATCTCGCCCGTCATCGCCACGTCGCTGCGCACGGGCCGGGTGGTCAGCAATGACGCGAGCGCCGTAAACATCGCAACGCCGGCGCTCGGGCCGTCTTTCGGCGTAGCGCCCGCCGGCACGTGGACGTGGATGTCGGACTTTTCGAGCACTTCCGGCTGAATCCCGAGGGACTGCGCGCGCGCCTTGATCAGCGACAGCGCCGCCTGCGCGCTCTCCTTCATTACATCGCCAAGCTGGCCGGTAAGTATCAGCTTGCCGGCGCCGGGCATGCGCGTCGCTTCGATGAACAGGATATCGCCGCCCACCGGCGTCCATGCGAGCCCCGTTGCAACGCCCGGCACGCCGGTGCGCATCGCGACTTCGGATTCGAACTTGCGCGGACCGAGCAGTGCGGCGAGATCGGCAGGGCCGACGTTAACCTGCTGCGCGCTGCCTTCAGCGATACGCACCGCGACGTTGCGGAACACCTTGCCGATTTCGCGCTCGAGGTTGCGCACGCCCGCCTCGCGCGTGTAGTCGTCGATGATCGCGGTCAGCGCATCGTCGCTGATTCCGCACTGTTCGGCCTTGAGTCCCGTCGCTTCGAGCTGGCGCGCAACGAGGTAGCGGCGCGCGATCTGCAGCTTCTCCTGGGCGGTGTAACCCGGCAACTGGATGATCTCCATGCGGTCGCGCAGCGGTCCCGGTATCGTGTCGAGCACGTTCGCGGTACACACGAACATCACACCCGACAGATCGAACGCCACTGCGAGATAATTGTCGCGGAAGGTCGAGTTCTGCTCGGGGTCGAGCACTTCGAGCAGCGCGGAAGCCGGGTCGCCGTGAAAGCCGCCCGCGCCGAGCTTGTCGACTTCGTCGAGCATCATCACGCAGTTGCGCGTTTCGGCTTTGCGCAGGTTCTGGATGATGGTGCCTGGCAGCGAGCCGATATAGGTGCGCCGATGACCGCGGATCTCGGCCTCGTCGTGCACGCCACCCAGGCTCAGGCGCACGAATTTGCGGCCAGTGGCTCTGGCGATACTCTGTCCGAGCGAGGTCTTGCCCACGCCGGGCGGACCCACGAAGCACAGGATCGGGCTCTTGCCCGACGGGTTGAGCTTGCGCACCGCGAGGTATTCGAGAATCCGTTTCTTGATTTTCTCGAGGCCGTAGTGGTCGTCGTCCAGGGTGCGCCGCGCCTGCGCGATATCGACCGCGTCAACGGCATCGGCCGCCCACGGCAGCTCGACCAGCCAGTCGAGGTAGGTGCGGATCATCGAGTGCTCGCCGGCGCCTTCAGGCATGCGCTCCAGACGCTTCAATTCCTTGCGCGCCTGCTTTTCCACGTCCTCGGGCATCTTCGCTTCGGCGATCGCCTTGTCGAGTTCGGCGATTTCCGCCGCCCCCTCGTCGCCCTCGCCGAGCTCTTTCTGGATCGTGCGCATCTGCTCGCGCAGCAGGTGCTTGCGGCTCCGGTCGTCGAGCGACTCCTTGGTGCGGTTGTCGATGTCGCGCGAAACTTTCAGCACCTCGATGCGGTGCGCCAAGAGTTCGAGCAGCTGGTCGAGCCGCGTCTTCAGGTCGAACGTCTCAAGCAGTTTCTGCTTTTCCGCGGCGCTGATGTCCATCATGCCCGCGATGAAGTCCGCGAGCCGCGTGGGACCTTCCACGCCCTGCAGCGCGAACACCATTTCTGAGGGCACCTGCGGCAGCAGTTCCAATATCTCGACCGCGCGCTGCTTCAGCTTGAGCGCCCGACCTTCAATGTCCGGATCGGTCTGGTCGGGTTGCTCGATGAACTCCACGCGTGCGGCCGTGAACGGGTAGCCGTCCAGGAATTGCAGCACCCGGAAACGTTTCACCCCCTGGCAGATCACATGGTGCGCGCCGTCGGGCGCCGTGATGTAACGCAGCACGTTGGCGGTGGTGCCCACCCAGTGCATGTCGTCGGGGCCCGGCAATTCGACGTCGGGCTTGCTCTGCAGCAGCACGCCGAGCGGACGCTCCAGGCGGACGGCTTCCTGCGCAGCAGCCCGCGAGCGCTCGCGGCCTATCGTAAGCGGGAACACGACGCCGGGAAACAGCACGACGTTGCGCACCGGCACGATGATAAGCGCATCTTCCGGCAGCGGGCGCGACGTGCCTTGCAGCTGCGATTCCCCGGCGGGCGTGGCCGCTTCGATGCGTGCTCCAGTATCGGCGCTGACCGGATTGATGTTGGTGTTGGTACCTTCGTTCATGATTGTCCTGTCTTGCGCAGCCTCAGTATCAAGCAGCCGTCCACGCACTCGCTCGCGCCGGCCTCAAGCCGTGCCTCCGGCAACTGGATGCGCCGCTCGAAAAGGCCGTACGGAATTTCGAGCCGCCGTACTGCGCGGGGCGAACCGGCGAACGGGATGCGGCGGTCGGCGCGCACCAACAGCGTGCCGGACTCGTAGGTGATCTCGACGTGCTCGACCGCTACACCCGGCAGGGCGACAACCACGATGATTTCGCGTTCGTCCTCGAACACGTCGACCGGCGGTTCCCACACTGCCTGCGTGCGTCCGGACGCGGCCAGGCGGAAGAACTGCCGATGCATCCGCTCGGCCTCGTCCAATAAATCGCAGGCCTGTGCCCACATCCAGCTGGTCGGATTACGCGATGACATATGCGCTCACAGTATTAGACGTTGGCCTTTATCCACCCAAGCAGTCCGGGCAGATCCATTGCCCCCGCTTGCCGCGCGACCTCGCGCCCTTTCTTGAACGCGATCAGCGTCGGGATGCCGCGAATGCCAAAGCGCGCAGCAATGCCCGGTTCGGCTTCGGTGTTGAGCTTGGCGAGCCGCACGTTGGGTGCGAGCTGCGCCGCAGCCTGTTCATACGCGGGCGCCATCATGCGGCACGGCCCGCACCACGGCGCCCAGAAATCGATCACCACCGGCAGATCATTGGCACCCACGTGGCGGTCGAAACCCGCCTTGGTAAGTTCGAACGGATGAGCGGACACCAACGCTTTCTTGCAACTGCCGCACTTCGCGCCCGCATCGAGCCGCTCGCGCGGGACGCGGTTGGTGGTATTGCAGTCAGGGCAAACGACATGCAGGTAAGCGTCCATTTAGCTCGATATGAGGTCGAATCCAGAGAATTCAATCAGTTATGTTTTTGCGCCACCGCCTTGTGACTTTGAGGAAATTGCGCCCGCAGGGCGACAGACCAAGCAAGCCACCAAAATGAATCAATCCCCCAGCGCCACGCCCTCTCTCCGCGGATCTGCGCCGCCCGCCCAACCCGATGGGGTGCGCACAATGCCGTGCAGGCCGCTCGTCTCCGGGCGGATGCGAACGGAGTGGCCCATGCGCTCAAGCTCCGGGGCAAGCCGCTCGAGCTTCGTGCCCTGTTCCAGCTCCGTCGGGCCGTTGCGGCTGCCCATGCGGGGAGCGCCGATAGCTTTCTGGATGTCCATGTTCCAGTCGAGGACTCCCACGAGCGTCAGCGCAACGTAGTTGATGATCGAATGGCCTCCCGGCGAGCCGATCACCATGTACAGTTTTCCTTTTTCGTCGAACACCATCGTCGGCGCCATCGAGCTGCGCGGGCGCTTTTTCGCCTCGACGCGATTGGCCACCGGCTTACCGCCCTCCTCGGGCGCCCAGGAAAAATCCGTGAGCTGATTGTTCAGTAGAAAACCCCGCACCATCTGGCGATTGCCGAACGCGGCTTCGATGCTCGTCGTCATCGCCACCGCGTTGCCGTCGGCATCGACGACCGAGACGTGCGTCGTTGCGGGCAGCTCGAGCGGCTCGGCGGACCCGAGGCCCGCCGCAATGCCGGCGGGATCACCCGCCTGGGCCCGCCCCATGGAACGTTTCGGGTCGATCAACTTTGCCCGCGAATCGAGATAGCGCGAATCGAGCAGCGCGGCGAGCGGCGCGGAGACGAACTCCGGATCGGCGATGTAGAGATTGCGGTCGGCGTACGCGAGCCGCCCGGCCTCGGCGAATAGATGCACCGCCTGTACCGAATCCGGACGCCAGACGTGTAAGTCGAAACGTTCGAGGATTTTCAGGATCTGCAGCACGGCGAAACCGCCCGAGCTGGGCGGGGGCATGCCGCACACCTTCCAACGCCGGTACGCGCCGCAAAGCGGCTCGCGTTCTTTCGCCGCGTAAGCGGAAAGATCCGCTTCGACGAGGTCACCCGGGGAGCGCTTGTGATTTCGCACCGCGACGGCGATATCGCGTGCGATCTCGCCGCGATAGAACGCGTCGGCGCCGCCCGACGAGACGCGTTTCAGGACCGCGGCGAACTCAGGATTCTTCAGCACGGTGCCTGTCGGCTTCGCGGCGCCGTCGGGCAAATAGAAGTACCGGCGGGCGCTCTCGTCGAGTCGAAGGAACCGATCGGCAGCGACAAGCGCATGCAGCCGCGGCGAGATCGGGAATCCCTGCTCCGCCAACCTTATCGCCGGCTCGAACAGTTCTGCCCAGGCAAGCTTGCCGTGCCTGCGGTGAGCCCGCTCGAGCAGCCTCAGCAGGCCCGGCACGCCCACCGATTTTCCGCTCGCGACCACGGCGGGCCAGTTGAGCGGCGGTCCAGCGGATCCGAGAAAGCGGTCGGGCTTTGCCGCAGCGGGAGCGGTTTCCCTGCCGTCGTAGGCGTCGAGCTTCGATCCACGAACCGTGTAGTGAAGCAGAAACCCTCCTCCGCCGATTCCGGAGGATTGCGGCTCCACGAGGTTGAGCACCAGCTGCCCCGCGATCGCGGCATCGACCGCGCTCCCGCCGCGCTTGAGAACATCGTACCCCGCGCGTGCCGCAAGCGGATGCGCCGCGACCACCATGAAGCGCTGCGCGGTGACGAGCTGTTTCGGTGCAAGAGGAGTCGCAAGTTCCGGCGCAGGCTGCGCGCACAGCCGCGGTGCGGCGAACGCGAAGAGGAATGCCGCCGCGATTACGCTTTTTCTGACAGGAAGGGAAACCACCGGCCCGCAGCGTACCATGCGCGGTTTCCCGCCTTTCACCGCCCCGGAACGATGATGCGGCTGCCCTCGCCCGCCATCTCGAGCATCAGCTCGTTCATGCGGCGCACGAACCCGGCAGGGTCTTCGAGCTGCCCGCCCTCGGCGAGGAGCGCCTGATCGAAGAGGAGATGGCTCCAATCCGCGAAACGCGCCTTTTCCTCTTCCAACCGCTTTACCATCGGATGCGCCGGATTGATTTCGAGTATCGGTTTGGCGAGCGGGGCTTTCTGCCCGGCCGCCTTGAGGATGCGCGAGAGATTGCCCCCCATGTCGTGCTCATCGGCAACGAGGCACGATGGCGATTGCGTGAGACGCGTGGTCACGCGCACGTCCTTGACCTTTTCGCCGAGCGCGTCCTTCAGTTTCGCAACGAGCGCCCTGTGCTCGCCCGCCTGCTTCTGCTGTTCCTTCCTTTCGTCTTCGGTCTGCAGCTTGGAGAGGTCGAGCTCTCCCTTCGCCACCGAAGCGAGCGCCTTGCCTTCGTGCTCGGGGAAATTCGCGACCAGCCATTCGTCGACACGCTCAGACAAGAGCAGCACCTCGACACCGCGCTTGCGGAAAATTTCAAGATGCGGGCTGTTTTTCGCGGCGAGGAAGGTCTCCGCCGTCACGAAATAGATCCTGTCCTGGCCTTCTTTCATCCGCGCGATGTAATCGGCGAGCGACACAGCCTGCTCCTCTCCATCGCTGTGCGTGGAGGAAAAGCGCAGGAGCTTCGCGATGCGTTCGCGGTTGGCGAGATCCTCGCCCACCCCTTCCTTGAGGACGCGGCCGAATTCCTTCCAGAACGCGGCGTACTTCTCCTTCTGGTTTTCGGCCAGCTCTTCAAGAAGCGACAAGACGCGCTTGGTGCAGCCGGCGCGGATCGCCTCGATGTCGCGGCTCTCCTGAAGGATCTCGCGCGAGATATTGAGGGGCAGGTCGTTCGAATCGATCACACCGCGCACGAAACGCAGATAGGCGGGGAGCAACTGCTCGGCGTCGTCCATGATGAACACGCGCCGCACGTACAGTTTCAGGCCCCGGCGCTGGTTCCGGTCCCACAGGTCGAAGGGCGCCCGCGCCGGGATGTAGAGTAGCTGCACGTACTCCTGCCGGCCTTCGACGCGGTTGTGGGTATAGGCGAGCGGCGCCTCCGGATCGTGCGCGACATGCTTGTAGAACTCGTGGTATTGATCCTCCTTGATCTCCGATTTCGGCCGTGCCCACAAGGCGCTCGCCTGGTTGATCGTTTCGTCTTCGTCTGTAAACGTCTCCGTCGATCTTTCTTTGTCCCACTTCACCTTCTTCATCACGATCGGGATCGCGATGTGATCGGAATATTTCCGGATGATCTCCTTCAGCTTCCAGTCCGAAAGCAGCTCGTCCTCTCCCTCGCGCAAGTGCAGGACGACGTCGGTGCCGCGCCCTTCCCTTTCGGCCGCCTCGATGGTGAACTCGCCACCGCCGTCGCTCATGTCGCTGTGCCAGCGCACGGCCTCGCCGGCCGCAAGCCCCGCGCGTCGCGTCGCGAGCGTCACGCGGTCGGCGACGATGAATGACGAATAGAAGCCCACGCCGAACTGCCCGATCAGCCGCGCGTCTTTCGCCTGGTCTCCGGTCAGCGACTGAAAGAACTCGCGCGTGCCCGACTTGGCGATCGTGCCGATGTTGTTAATGACTTCATCGCGCGACATGCCCACGCCGTTGTCCGACACCGTGATCGTGCGCGCCTGCTTGTCGAAAGAGACGCGGATCTTCAGGTCGGCGTCTGAACCGTACAGGGCGTTGTTGGAAAGCGCCTCGAAGCGCAGCTTGTCCGCGGCGTCGGAGGCGTTCGAAATCAGCTCCCTCAGGAAGATCTCCTTGTTGCCGTACAAGGAGTGGATCATGAGGTTGAGCAGTTGCTTGACCTCGGCCTGAAAGCCCAGGGTTTCCTTTGTCGCCGTGGTTGCCATTGCCTTCGAGCTACCTCATCTCAGGCCGAGCATCCGGCGCGCAATTGCCTTGAGCGACGGCAGATCCTGCTCAACCATGGCCCAGACGGCATCGAGGTCGACCTTGAAATAGGCATGGATCAGTCGATCCCGTGTTCCAGCGATCTGCCGCCACGGCACCTCAGCCTCGCTCGCTACCAACTCAGCGCTCAGGTTCTTGACGGCCTCGCCGATGATCTCGATCTGGCGCACGACGGCGCTCTGGGTCTTAAGGTCCGCCATGAAGAATCCTCGGCCCTCGGCCGTGAAGTCTTCGATCGCCGCGATCGCTTCCAGAACGTGGCCGAGGAAGAGCCGGTCCCGCTCGTTCATATCAGGCGCGCTTCGGCCAGGATCTGATCCTTCAGGGCGGGATGCAGCTCGCGCTCGGTGCAGAGATCGACCTTCACGCCCAGCACGTCCTCGATGTCCAGTTGCAACCCGACAATCCGCAGCAGCGAGGTGCCAAGGGGAAGATCCACGAGCAGGTCCAGGTCGCTGCCCTCCTGGTCCAGGCCCTTTACTACGGACCCGAACACGCGAACGCGTCGCGCGCCGCGCGCCGCAGCGATGCCGAGCACTTGGTCCCGACGGATTGCGAGGGCTTCAGAGGGTCGCATGCGTGCATTTTCCCAGCTTTTTCTCCATGGCGCGAACGCCCGCCGGTTTTTTTTCTCAGCCCACTGCCTGAACCCGAATTCCTTGAGCCTGCCGGAGCGAACGGCTATGCTCGCAAGTCATTCGCCAATGCCATCGACAACAACATTCCCCGGAGAGGCTCGTGGCACACCAAGCCGACACGGCGCCATCCGCCCCTAGCGACGTCGTTCCGCTGAGGTTTACCGGTCAGGCGGGCGAGTACTTTCGCATCTGGATCGTCAATATCTGCCTGTCGGTCGTCACGATCGGGATCTACTCGGCCTGGGCGAAGGTCCGGCGCAAGCGCTACTTTTACGGCAATACGCTCCTCAACGACGCGGCCTTCGAGTATCTCGCCGACCCCAAGGCGATTCTCAAGGGCCGGATCATCGTTGTCGGCGGGTTCGCGGTCTATTCCTTCGCCGGAAAGATCGACCCGCTGGCAGGAATAGTGTTGCTGGTCGTTTTCCTGGGTGTGCTGCCGTGGCTGATCGTGCGCGCCTCGCGCTTCAACGCGGTGAACTCGGCGCACCGCAACGTCCGCTTCGGATTTGGCGCGAGCTATGGGAAAATGGGCCGACTTCTCGTCCTGCCGATAGTCCTCGTCCCGCTCACGCTCGGCTTGCTCTACCCCTATTACGTGTACCGCAAGAAGCGCTTCATCCTCGAGCACAGCGCCTACGGGGCGACCCCATTCGTATTCACGGCGTCAGCCGGAGCGTTTTACCTCGTCTATCTCAAGGTAGCGCTGATGTTCTTGCTGTTCCTTGTGGGATCGATCGTGACCGCGGGTATCGGCGCGCTTCCTCTGTACATCTGGTTCGCGGCGTACCGCGACGGTGCCGTCGCGAGGCTCGGCTGGAAAAGCACGCGCCTGGGCAGTTTGCGCTTCGACTGCACCTGGAGCACCGCAGGATTGTTCAAACTTCATTTCCTGAACACCCTGGGCATCGTCTTTTCGGGGGGGCTTCTCGCGCCGTGGGCCGCTGTGCGCACGGCGCGCTACCAGCTCCAAAGGATCTCCCTTGAACCGGCCCGGGAGATCGGCGCCTTCGTCACCGCCGCGCAGGAACGCGTCGGCGCGGTGGGCGACGAGGCGAGCGACCTTCTGGGATTCGATTTCGGCCTATGACGCCGCTCAGGGCGCTTTATTACGATGGGAAAACATCGCAGCAGCGCGAAGTCCTGATCCGGATCGAACCGCCCGGGCGCCTGCACGTCAGCGGCGATGGAATCGACTTCAGCTGCCCCCTCGCCCACGTGCAGCCCTCGCCGAGGGTGGGAAACACCCGACGCCACCTTCAGTTTCCGGACGGTTCCCAGTGCGAGACGGAAGACAACGACGCGGTGGACGGCATTTTCGCCGGATTGACCTCGGAGGCGCCCGGCCGGCTGATCCACCTTTGGGAAAGCCGGCTCGGCTACGCCTTGCTCGCTCTGGCGCTGACGGCCGCCGCGCTATGGGCGGGCATCACCTACGGCATTCCGGCGCTCGCGAAGCAGGTGGCGTTCAGCCTGCCCGCCTCGACCGAGAAAGCGATCGGCCGCAACGCGCTCGCCGGGCTCGACCGGATCCTGCTCTCGCCCTCGGAGTTGTCGCCCGGGCGCGAGGAAAAACTGCGCGCGTTGTTCTCGAAGATGATGTCCGATGTCGAAGGCGCCGCCGACTACCAGCTCGAGCTGCGTGCAAGCAAGGCGCTGGGCGCCAACGCGCTCGCGCTGCCCTCGGGCGTTGTCGTCGTCACCGACAAGCTGGTCGAACTTGCCAAAGACGATGCCGAATTGATTGCGGTCCTCGCCCACGAGATCGGCCATTTGCGGCACCGCCATACGCTGCGGCGGCTGCTGCAGGATTCGGCCACGGTGCTGCTCATGGCCGCGGTCACCGGAGATCTGACCTCGGTCGTGTCGCTCGCCAGCGCCCTTCCCGCCATACTGGTCCAGGCTAAATACTCGCGCGACTTCGAGACAGAAGCGGACGATTTCGCGCTGGAATACATGAAGCGCCATGGCGTTGCGCCGGAATCCCTCGGCGCGATCCTCCTGCGGATGGAGGAAGGGAGGGGCGCAGCCGCAGACGTTCCGGATTACCTCTCGACCCACCCGGCGACGCGCGAGCGCGCCGAGCGATCGCGCGTCGCGCGTTGATATAGTGAATGGAACTTGTTACAGCATGGCCTGTCTCTAAACCGCGGGATCCAATAATGCAAAAAAGCGCCGTCCTTCTCTCCGCACTGCTCCTCGTAGCGCCCCTGCCGGCTTATGCTCAAGGCGCGAAGCCGGCGCTGAAGGCTCCCACCCGGATCACTTCGGTCGAAGGCGTCACCGAATACCGCCTGGCGAACGGGCTGAAGATCCTGCTCATTCCCGACCGATCGATCGACACCATCACGGTCAACGTCACCTATCTCGTCGGCTCGCGCCACGAAGGCTACGGCGAGACGGGCATGGCGCATCTTCTGGAGCATCTGATGTTCCGGGGAACGCGGCGCTTTCCGAACATCAAGTCGGATTTCCAGCAGCGCGGGGCCCGCTATAACGGCAGCACGTCGTTCGACCGGACCAACTACTACGAGACCTTCCCGGCAAGCGAGAAGACGCTCGACTACGTGCTGGACGTCGAGGCCGATCGCATGGTGAACGCCTCCATCGCTCGACGCGACCTCGACGCGGAGATGACCGTGGTGCGCAACGAATTCGAGTCGGGAGAAAACAGCGCCTTCAGCATCCTGCGCGAGCGCGTCGCTGCGAGCGCGTACCTGTGGCACAACTACGGAAAAGCGATCATCGGGGCGCGATCGGACATCGAAAACGTCCCGATCGACCGGCTGCGGGCGTTCTACCGGCACTACTACCAGCCGGACAACGCGGTCGTGCTCGTGTCGGGCAGGTTCGACGAATCGACCGCGCTCGGGCTCGTGCACAAGCACTTCGGCAGGATTCCCAAACCGTCGCGCGCGCTGCGCGAGACCTATACCGTGGAGCCGACGCAGGACGGCGAGCGCTCGGTCACGCTGCGCCGTGCGGGCGACGTCCAGCTCGTATCTGTTCTCTACCACATGCCCCCGGGGGCCCACTCCGAATACGCGGCCGTGGACGTGCTGGTTTCGCTCCTCAACCACGTGCCTTCCGGGCGCTTGCACAAGGTGCTCGTCGAACCGGGGTTGGCAAGCTCCGTGTTCGGCACCGAGCGGCAGCAGCGCGAAGCCGGCATCGCCTACTTCGGCGCGAGCCTCCGTCAGGACGCGTCCCTCGAAGCGGCGCGCGATGCGCTGCTCCAGGCGCTCGAGGGCTTTGCGCGCAACCCCGCGACCGAGGACGAGGTCGGCCGGGCGCGCACGCGGCTTCTCAACGATATCGAGATCGCGCTCGCCGATTCACGCGATCTCACGAGCGCCCTTTCCGAGACTGTCGGCATCGGCGACTGGCGGGTGTTTTTCCTGCATCGCGACCGGCTCAGGCAGGTCACCGCCGCCGAAGTCCAGGCCGTCGCCCTCCGCTATCTGAAGCCCGCCAACCGCACGCTGGGAATGTTCCTCCCGACCCCATCGCCCGACCGGGCGGAGATTCCGCCGGTGCCTGACGTGGCCGCGATGCTCAAGGGCTACCGCGGCTCGGCTGTGGTCTTGCAAGGCGAGGATTTCAATCCCGCCCCGGCGAGCATCGAGGCGCGCGTCCTCCGGAGGACGCTCCCGGGCGGCATGAAGCTCGCATTGCTCCAGAAAAAAACGCGCGGCGGCACCGTGGTCGCGCAGCTTGGGCTTCACTGGGGCGATGAGCAGAGCAAGCTCAACCGCGCTGCGGCTTGCGGCATCACCGGCTCGATGCTGATGCGCGGCACGCAGAAGAATTCCCGCGAGCAACTGCGCGATCACTTCGACCGCCTCAAGGCCCACGTGCGCGTCGGCGGCGAGGGCGGCTCGATCGAGACCGTCCGCGAAAGCCTCCCGGAGACGCTGCGGCTGATGGCCGAGGTGCTGCGCCAGCCGTCCTTTCCCCAGGAAGAGTTCGAGCAACTGCGCCGATCGTCGCTTACGAGTATCGACGCGCAAAGGAGCGATCCGAGCGCGCTCGCCAGCCTTGCGCTCGCCCGCCACCTGAACCCTTATCCTCCCGGGCACTGGCTCTACAACACCACGCTCGATGAACGCAGCGCGCGGCTCCAGGCGCTCTCGCTGGATGACGTCAGGAAATGTTATGCCGACTTCTACGGCGCTTCCCACAGCGAGCTCGCGGTGGTCGGCGATTTCGACCCGGAGCAGATCGCGCGCCTTGCGCAGGAGCTCTTCGATGACTGGAAAAGCCCGCGTCCCTATGCGCGCATCCCGCTGCGAATCGCGGACGTTCAGCCGGCGGACAGCACGATCAACACGCCGGACAAGGCGAACGCGGTGCTGCGCGCAGGGATGCTGCTTCGATTGCGCGACGACAGTTCCGACTACCCGGCGCTGCTGCTCGGCAACTACGTTTTAGGAGGCTCTTCCGATTCGCGCCTGACGCGGCGCATCCGGGAAAAGGAGGGACTGTCCTACAGCGTCGGCTCGTTCCTTTCCGCCGACAGCTTCAGCGAGCGCGGCAGCTTCGGTGCCTTTGCCATCTATGCACCGCAAAACCGCGCCAAGGTGGAAACGGCAATCGCCGAGGAGATCCGCAAGGCGCTTGCAGAAGGCTTCAGCAACGAGGAAATCGAAGCCGGGAGAAAAGGTCTGTTGCAGGCGCGGCAGCTCGCGCGCTCGAACGACGAGAACCTCGCGAACCGCCTGGGTTCCTATCTGGTGCTGGGCCGCACCTTCTCATGGGACGAGGAGTTGGAGCGGCAGATCGCCGCCCTGACGCCCAAGTCGGTCGTCGAGGCCCTGCGCCGGCATCTGGACCCGGCGAAGCTCTCGACGGTCAAGGCCGGGGACTTTGCGAGCGTCGCCGCGAATCCGGCCGCACGGAGCCGCGCCAACTGATTCTTGCTTGTCGTCCCCGCAAAAGCGGGGACCCAGTGACTTTCGAGCGGCGACGCTGGATTCCCGCTTGTGCGGGAATGACAATGGATTACTTCAGCTCCTCGTAGCGGATCTCAAGCACTTCCAGCGCTTCGTCCCCCGCAGGCGTGCTGAGGGTCACTGCGTCACCCTCCTGCGATTTCAGCAGGGCGCGGGCAATCGGCGACACCCAGGACACGCGGCCGCGCGCCGGATCGACCTCGTCGGTGCCGACGATGCTCACGGTATGCTCGCCGCCGCCCGAGTCCCGGTAGGTAACCGTGGCGCCGAAGAACGCGCGATCCTGGTCCCGGTCGCGGGGATCGACTACCTCGGCGATTTCCAGCCGCTTCATGAGGAATCGGATGCGGCGTTCGACCTCGCGCAATCGCTTCTTGCCGTAGAGGTAATCGGCGTTTTCCGAGCGGTCGCCGTTGGACGCGGCCCATGCGACCGTTTTCACCAACTCCGGCCGCTCGACCTCGACCAGCGCCTTCAGCTCCGATTTCAGGCGCACATGGCCGGCGGGGGTGATGTAGTTCTTGGGCCCTTGGGGCGTCTGAGGTTCGGCTGCGAGTTCCTCCTCGGGCCCGTCCCCTTCGCGAGTGAATGCCTTGCTCACGGATATGCGATATTCAAGTTTCGATCGTGGCTGAATTATAATGGCGGCAGGCAGGCAGGAAGTCCCCGGGAGACAACGATGAAGCTGGGCAAACGCGGACGGGAAATCACCCTCGTGGCACTGGTAGCGGTCGCTGCGGTGCTCGCCAACCTTCCCGAGGAGTGGCATGAGGCCGCCGGTATCGACCGGAACTATCTGCTGGGCCTGCTCGCGCTCACAGTGTTCATTTCGCTGTTCCTGTACCTCAGGTTCCAGTTCTTTTTCCTCGTCGTTCTGCTGGCGCTCGCGGCGAACATGCCCGGAGAAGTGGCCGAGGGTCTGGGCATCTCGACCCTGCCCCTGATCATCGCCATGGCCACGATGGTCGGCGTCTCGCTCATCAACTACGTCGTGGACCTGCTGCCGACCGGGCTCGAAAAGAAACCGCGAGAGCAAAGCGCCGAAAGCATCAAGGTGCTGTTTTACGCCATAGAGAAGGGCAACCTCCTCTACGCGCAGAAAGTCCTGTCCCAGAACTTCGACCCCAACATGATCGCCGAAAGCGGCTACACGCCGCTCATGTACGCGGCCGCGCGCGGCGACGCGAAGATGGTCGACCTGCTGATCAGGAATGGCGCCAACGTCAATATGGTGGGCAAGGACGGCGACACGGCAACCGAGCTCGCCCTGCGGACCGGCTCGCAGGAATGCGCCGAGATCCTGAAAAAGGCGCGCGCCGAACAAGCGATTCGCGAGCAGGCGATACTCGCCAGGCAGGCCGCGCAAACCTGAGGCTTCACCGCACGTCGGCGCCGCCGACGCGCCGGTGCTGGACTATCCCGCGGCCGGAATTCGGTTGCGAGTGCCGCCTCCCCGGCTGCTAAAATCGGCCGGACTCCGAGGAGGACTCCATGGCCGCACCACGCACTCTCCAGTTCGACACGCTCAGCCTTCACGCGGGCCAGAGGCCCGACCCGGTCACCGGCGCGCGCGCGACGCCGATTTACTTCACGACCTCGTTCGTGTTTCGCGATTCCGATCACGCCGCGGCGCTCTTCAACATGGAACGCGCAGGTCACGTCTACTCGCGCATCTCCAATCCGACCAATGCCGTTCTCGAAGAGCGGGTCGCGGCGCTGGAAGGCGGCGTCGCCGCGATCGCCACCGCGAGCGGCCAGGCCGCGCTGCACCTGGGGCTCGCCACCATCGCGGGCGCCGGCTCGCACATCGTGTCTTCTTCCGCGCTCTACGGCGGTTCGCACAACCTGCTCTCCTACACGCTGCCGCGCTTCGGCATCGAGACTACCTTCGTCAGCGCGCGCGACCTCGGCGCCTGGAAGAGTGCGATCCGACCGAATACCAAAGTGCTCTTCGCAGAAACGCTCGGGAACCCCGGAATCGATGTCCTCGATATCCCCGGCGTCGCCGCGATCGCGCACGAGCACGGCATACCGCTGATGGTGGATGCGACTTTCACCACGCCCTGGCTGCTCAAACCTTTCGAGCACGGCGCCGACCTTCTCTTCCATTCCGCGACGAAATTTCTCGGAGGTCACGGCGTGGCGATCGGCGGGGTGCTCGTGGACGGCGGAACCTTCGATTGGGAGGCCTCTGGAAAGTTTCCCGAGCTCACCGAGCCTTACGCGGGCTTTCACGGCATGAATTTCTCCGAAGAATCCACCGTCGCTCCGTTCGCGCTGCGCGCGCGCAGAGAGGGCCTGCGCGATTTCGGCGCCTGCATGAGCCCCGCGACCGCGTTCCAGATCCTGCAAGGCATCGAGACCCTGCCGCTCAGAATGCAGCGCCACGTCGAGAACACGCGCAAGGTGGTCGAGTTCCTCGTCAAGCATCCGGCAATTGCCGGGGTGTCCTATCCCGAGCTGCCCGATCACCCCGACCACGCGCTTGCGAAAAAGCTTCTGCCGCGCGGCTGCGGCGCGGTGTTTACCTTCGAGCTGAAAGGCGACCGCGCCGCCGGACGGCGCTTCGTCGAGGCGCTGCGCATCTTCTCGCACCTCGCCAACGTCGGCGATGCGAAGTCGCTCGTGATCCATCCGGCGAGCACGACCCACTTCCGCATGGACTCGTCCGCGCTCGCCGCGGCGGGCATCGCCGAGGGAACGATGCGCCTGTCGATCGGGCTGGAGGATCCCGACGACCTGATCGAGGACCTCGGGCGCGGCCTGCGCGCGGCGCAAGAGAGCTGAAGCCATGGAAATAGAAGTCAACGGCCAGAAGGCTTACGCTTATACCGGCGGCAAGACGTTTGATCCGAAGCTCCCGGCGGTCCTCTTCATTCACGGCGGCGAGCAGGACCACAGCGTCTGGGGCCTTCAGAGCCGCTATCTGGCGCACCACGGCTGCGGCGTGCTCGCGGTCGATCTGCCCGGCCACGGCAGAAGCGGCGGTGCGGCGCTGGCGCGCATCGCGGAGATGGCCGACTGGATTGTCGCCGTCCTGGATTGGGCGGGAGTGAGAACGGCCGCGCTCGTAGGCCACAGCATGGGTTCCCTGGTCGCGTTCGAATGCGCGGCGCGATATCCGCAGCGAATCAACCGCATCGCCTTGCTCGCATTCGCTTACCCGATGCGCGTGTCGCGTGAGTTGCTCCAAGCGACGAAAGACGACGAGCCCGCGGCGCACGCCATGATCAACGCCTGGTCGCACTCGGCCTACGCGCACTATCCGAGCAACCCGGGACCCGGCTTCTGGGTGCGCGGAGAGAACCTGCGCCTGATGCAGCGGCAGAAACCCGGGGTTGTGCACGCGGACTTTACCGCCTGCAACGACTACGGCGGCGGCCGCGAGCGCGCTGCGCGGATAAAGTGCCCCACCCTGTTTCTTCTCGCCGAGCGCGATGCGATGACGCCGGCGCGCGGCGCGCAGGACATTGCGAGATCGATTCCCGGTGCGAAAACGGTCACGCTCAAGGGCTGCGGCCACAACCTCATGGCGGAAAAACCCGATGAAGTCCTCGACCTGCTGGCCGAGTTTCTTCGCTAGCCCGCTCGCGCGAGCTCTGGCACTCGTTCTCGGGGCGCCGCTTGCGGCCTTCGCGCAAACTCTCCCCCAGGACACCATCCTGCTCGGCGCGGGCGTGCGCACGCGGCCGGCCTACGACGGCTCGGCCTCCCAGCGAGAGGATCTGATCCCGGTCGTGAGGTATTACGGCAAGCCCTGGTTTGCGCGCACGACGCAAGGCGTGCTCGAAGGCGGCGCCAGGCTGGAGCTTGCGCCCGGCTTGAACGCCGGCGCGCAGATTGCCTACGAAGCCGGACGCCTGACGAGCGAGTCCGATTTTCTGCGCAATCGCAACCTCCCGGATATCAACCCCGGCGCCTCGTTTGGCCTGCATATCGAGTGGGACGGGAAGCTCGGCCCCGCTCCGGTCTCGCTGCTTGCGCGCGGCCGTCGGCACATGAACTTCGACCACGGAGCCAGGGCAGACCTTCGCCTCACCGTGGGAATCTACGGGGACGAACGCGTTCTTGCCGGCGTGTTTGTCCAGGGGACATGGGCGAATACGAAATCGGGCCAATCCTTCTACGGCGTCACTCAGCAGCAGTCGGCGGCAACCGGTCTGTCCGCATTCGATGCGCGAAGCGGGCCTTTGTTCGCGAGCATCGGCCTGCTTGGGTCGATCGACCTCGGCCGGGAATGGCTGGCGGTAGGAAGCGTCGAAGGCCGGCGCCTTCAAGGCGATGCCGCGCACAGTCCCCTCGCCGAGCGCACTTCGAACACCTACTTGAGCGTGGGTCTCGCCTACCGATTCAGAACGTGAGAACTACCTAGTCGCGCGTCAGTCCCGCAGCACCAGGAGCACCGGCTGATGGTCCGAGGCGTCGGTCGATCCATCGACGACCACGTCCTCAACCCGGTGCGCGATATCCTCGGTCACGAAAATAAAATCGCAGGCGATCGGCGGGCCCGGCCACTGGTCCTTGTCGTGCACGCCCAGCGTCGGAGCGTGCGGCTCGCCCGGGTGGCGCAGCGCCCATGCGTCGCGGTACGCGGGAACGCCGGGCCCTGGCGAAGACTGCAAACGGGCGTGCAGCGGGTCCTCCGGCGGGAAATTGAAATCTGCGGTGAGAATGCCCGAAGCCGGCCGCGGCAAGACCTGAAACGGCCCACCCTCCTTGTCCTTGCGGGTCGGCGCGCCGGCGTGGCCCGCCGCCTCGGCCTGCCACTCGCGCAGCCGCTCGACCTGCGCGGCGCGCTGCTTCGCCGAGTAGTACTCGAGGTGCGTGGTGGTCACGCGCAAAGGGCCCGAAGGCAGATCGAGCACGACTTCGATCGCCGCGCGCTGCATGCTGAGCGCTTCAGGGTCCGCCGGCCGGGGGAGCAGGTGCCGGAACGCTTGCAGGACGGGTAGGCGCGTGACGATGGCGTTGCCGAATTTGCGCCGCCCGCCTTGCGGCGCGAGCGCGTCGATCGCCGCGCCCTTGACCACGGTGTATTCCGGGAACAACCCGGCAAGCGTCTCGTACTGATTCTCACCCGATCCGGACAGACCGGGATAGTTGCTCGCAACCTCCTGCAGGCACAGCACGTCGAAGTCGGCGATTTCCCTCGCGACCTTGCCGATGCGCGCGGGGTCGACCCCGCCGTCGCACCCGCGGCACCATTGGATGTTCCAGGTGATGAGCTTCATGGGCGCGGCAAAATGAATTATTTCACCGCACCGTCGTCATCGGTGGCGATGCCTCGCCACCGATGCTTGCCGAACTTGCGACTGCTTACGGCCGATTCTCGCTTTCCCCGCTTTGCGGACCCACCAGCATCTTGCTCAGCGCGACCAGCGGCGTGAGCGCAGCGCGCGCCAGGGCGCGCAGGCCGTCGCGCTGGCGTATGTAGTCGGCCAGCGGCGGACTGTACCGATAGTACAGGTCTACGAATCTCCGCCCTATTGCCGTTACAAGAAGATACTGGTCGCGGAACGCGCGCAAGTAGCGTACCTCCTGGGCCATAGGCGTGCCGTAAGCGGCGGTGGCGATGAAGCAGCGTTTTTTCTTGGGTTCATCGGGAGGTGCCGGAACAGCGATCGTAAATGTGAGGATATTGGAGGTCCCGCCTCCGGGCGACGGATTGAACACCGTCACGCTGGCGCTACCCGCGGTCAAAATATCCGCCGCCGCAATCGCCGCGGTGAGCTGGGCGGCCGACACATAGTTGGTCGTGCGGAGCGTGCCGTTCCATCGAACCTCGGCGAGATTTACGAAATTGCTCCCGTTGACGGTCAGCGTAAACGCCGCCCCGCCCGGCGCAGCAGTAGAGGGACTTAGGCTGGTAATGGCGGGCACGGGATTGTTCACCATCGTAGTGGCAGTCGCGCTGTTGTTGCCCGGGACAGAGTCTGTCGTAGTGCTGGCGACGCTGGCGGTATTGCTCAAGATTCCGGTGGAGGTCGGTCTTACGACCAGGGTCACCGTGGCGTTCGCGCCGTTGTTGATCGTGCCAAGACCACAATTGACCGTAGTGGTGCCGCTGCAGGTTCCCTGACTGGGTGTCGCGGAAACGAAAGTGGCGCCGCCCGGCAGCACGTCCGTCACGGTTACCGCCAGCGCCGCGCCCGGCCCGGCATTGGAGACGGTGATGGCATAGGTGAGATTGTTGCCCACCGTCGCAGGTTCGGGTGAGTCGACCACTGCAATCCCCACGTCGGCGATGAGGCTAGCCACGGCCGCCGCGGCATTGATGATGCCCGCACCGCAGTCGTTGAACGTCAAGCAGCTACTCCCGGCCGGAAAGGCGCGCGCCGTCGTCTGGATCGCGGAGAGCACCTGGGCCGGCGTGAGCGCGGGATTGACCGAAAACATCAGCGACGCGATGCCCGCCACATGCGGCGTGGCCATGCTGGTACCCTGGTAGTAGTCATAATTGTCCGCAACGGGTGTCGTCGTGCCGCTATTGAGGGTGGACAGCACGCCGTTCGTGGAGGTAGGCGACGTTTCACCGCCCGGCGCGGAGATCTCGATCAGCGTCGTGCTGAAATTGCTGTAGAACGCAAGGTCCCCGGTGCGATCGTTGGCAGCCACGGTGATCACGTTGTTGCAGTTCGCCGGGGAAAAACCGGAGGCATTCGCGGCGCTATTCCCTGCCGCCACCACGAACACGGAGCCCGCGGCGACGATCGCATCGATAGCGGTCTGCCAGGCCGCCGAACATGCCCCCGACCCGCCAAGGCTCAGGTTCAGCACCTTGGCCGGATTGGCGTTAGGCGGAACTCCGGTCACCGCCAAGCCTGCGGCCCAGCGCGAGCCGTCGATGATATCGGACGTAAATCCGCCGCACTTGCCGAGCACGCGCACCGGCAGGATCCTGGACGTCCAGTTGACGCCGGCGACGCCGACGCCGTTGTTGGTCGCCGCACCTATGGTTCCGGCCACATGCGTGCCATGCCAGGAACTATTTGAAGGCGGGGAACCTGCACCGCATTCGTCCGCTATTACCCAATCCCCCGGGTCGGAGGGGTCCGCATCCCGGAGGTCGCCATCGTTCGCAACGGCCAAGTCGCTGATGAAATCGTATCCGGGGACCGTGCGCCCGGCGAGATCGGCATGCGGCCGAATGCCGGTATCCACCACCGCCACCACCACGCTGACGGAACCGGTGGTAATGTCCCAGGCTCCCGGCAGGTTGGCGGCGCCGACCTCGGTCGCCGACGCCTGGTAGTGCCACTGGAGGCCGTAATTCGTATCGTTCGGGACGAGCATCGGGAACATGCGCCGGTCCGGCTCGGCATATTCGACGCCCGGATCGGCGCCCAATCTGGCGGCGATGGCTTCGGCCTCCGCCACGGTCATGCGCTGCGGCAGCTTCAGCACGTGGGCGTCGCCGGACATCGGGCGGAAGTGCGCCAGCGTGACTCCTGCGGCCGCACTGAGCGTGCCCAGGCGATCGGCGCTCAATATCTGGGCCCGGGAGGTCTGTGGATCGCGCAGCTTGACGATCAGCTGGTCGGTGAAATCATAAAGCGGGGTTGACGGCGCCGGGGCCGCCTCGCGCGGGCCGCGCGCCTGGATCGGGTTCAGCTGAGCGAGCGCCAGGCTCATCGCCCCAGCGATGGCCAGCAATGTTCCCGTCCTTAGCCATATCTTTTTCATTGTATTGTCCGCCCCATATGTCGCATTACTCGATCCGGCTCCGCGTATTCTACGTCCTTCCTCTTCCCCAGCCGCTCGATGATTCGATCGAGCTCCTCACGGTCAACCGGATTTTCCGGGCGCAGCACGTGCGCCCCACCGGACATCGGGCGAACATGAACGAGCGCGGCGCCAGCGTCACGGCTGATCTCGTCCAGAAAATGCGACTGCGACGGATCCAGGCGAGGATCGCGGAACTTGATGATGATTTGTTGTGCTGCCCGAAGCAGGCCCATGGATGACTCCGGCGGGGTCACATCCGCTCCGCCTTGGCTTGGGAATTGGGCACACGCGGGCAAACCCCCCATTACACCGGCCAAGAAGAACAACAGAGATATTGGGGTGTTAAGAAGGACGTGCATTCTCATTTTTCTCGCCCCACCAAGAAAACGCCCCCACGATCCAGTCCGGATCGCGATCCCATATCGGCCTTTATACATGGGACCGGAGCCGCCGACAAGCACCCTTGTGCTGGATCACGTCACATAATCGGCAGCGTCCATGCGAACGCTTGCGAAGCCCCGATGCCCCTCGCCCCCATCAAACGCAGCAAGGGTTCGAGGTCCTTGCGCTCGGCCGCGGCCTCGGCGGTGCCGCGCAACTGAACCACTCGCGGCCGTGACGCGCGCCACTCGCCCTCGCCGCTCAGGCGCAGGTCTCCGCGCAGCGTCGCCAGTTTCAGGTCGGCGCGATCGCCGCTCGCCGTGATCTGCAGCCGGTAATCGCCGAGCCGCGGCGCCTGCAGCCCGCTCAATCCGGCGTCGATCCATTCGGCGCTCGCCGCGCCGCGCACCCAAGTGTTGCTGAACTCCACGGATTCCGCCTTGACGCGCAAGCTTCCATCGGGCTTCGCAAAGGCGGCCGCGGGGATCGCCGATTCGAGGATGGCTGCGGGCAGGTTCGCCTCGACGTTCTGTAAATGCACCGCCGCCGCGCCGAGGCCGATGCTCGCGCGAAGCTGCGTCTCGCGCTCGGTGCCCGATAGCGCGACGTTCAACCGGCCGGTGAAAACGGACAGCGGGTTGCAGCCCCATTCGATGTCGGCGACCGGCGCGTACGCGGCGCCCGAACGCAGCGCGAGCACGCCGCGCCCTTTCCAGACCGTGCCTCCGGGATCGCCCAGCGCGAGCGCACCGGCGCTTGCGCGCTCGAGCGCAAACCCCATCCAGGCAGCGGGCAGGTTCGCCGCGAGAAAAACCAGATACGCGCCGACTCCCAGCGCGGCCAGCCGGACCCCGGGGCGGCGTAGCGCGGCTATCACGCCCCTTGCCCCCGCAGCAGCAGCCGAGCGTTCACCGTACCGGGGTTCGCATGGCGCTCGAACGTCGCGCTTTCCGCGCGAAGCCCGCTTTGCTGCTGCAGCTCGACGAGCCACGCCGTCAACGCCGAAAACGAGGCGCCTTCGATCTGCACGCGGACTCTGCCCGCGCCCTCTGCCTCGACGCGCTTCAACTGTTCGCGCAGCCCATGCCGCTGGGCCGAGCGATCGACCGCGCCCGCCGCGTCCGAGGGCGGCGCGAAGCGCGGAGTGCTTCGCACCTTTTCGACGAGCACGGCCTGTTCCTGGAGCTGCGCGAGCTGGACCTGGACCGAGGCGAGGTGCGCGCGCGCTCTGGCAAGACCGCCCTGCACCGGACTCCAGACCAGAAGGTAGAAAAGAACGGCCCCGAGGAATGCGGCGAGGAGTGACGCAGCCCGGCGTTCGCGCGCGGCAAGCGCGTTCCAGCGCGCGCGCGCAGGCTCGATCCAGGAGAGGTTCACGGCTTGCCCTCCCCTGAAGGCGGCGCCGCCGCGCGCACCCGCAACCGCGTCTCGCCGCCCCCGCGTTGCGATTCGACTCCGAGCGCTTGTGCGCTCAGGCGTCGCGCAAGAGACTCGGCGTCGGCCTGCGACGACGCGAGGCGAATCGTCAGCGCGCGCTCGCCGTACTCGATGCTCTGCACGCGCACGCGCGATTCGCGCTCGATCGCGGGGCCGACACGCGCCAGCAGCGCCAGCATGTCGTCGGCCGCGGCGACGCCGCTGCCCGCGCTCAGGGTGTCGAGGCCGCGGCGCATCTGCGCGGCCGGATCGAGAATGGCGCGCGTGTCGGGAAAACTCTTCAGGAGCAACGCGCGCATCTCCTGCTCGCCCGCGCGCGCCGCGAATGACAATCGCGCCCATTCAAACCCGTCAAAGACAAGCATCGCGACGAGCCACGCCGCGAGCAGCCCCGCCGCAGGCACGTAGCCGCGCCACAGCACCGACATGCGCCCGCGGGGCGCGTAGCGCTGCTGCAGCAAATCGAGCGGCGCGGCCGGAACGGCGGCGTCCCCGTGCCGCATCGCCTCCAGCGGAAGCCCCAAGGCCTCGCGCCACGCCGCAACATCCAGGTCCTCCGGCGCATCGACCAGGAGAAAACGCTCGGGTGCTCGCGATTCACTCCTTGCCTCGGCGAGCGCCGCGTGCAGCCAGGCGGGCGGGCGCGGCTCCATCGGACCGCCGAGCCCGGAGTGAACGCCGCTGCGCAGCGCGATCTCGCCGCCTGTAAAGCCGAGCGTCCACGCGCGATCGGCAAGCGGCAGCGACAGCGTCACCGGCGCGAGACGCGTGGCCTCGAGTCCGGCGGCGGCGAGCGCCGAGAGCCAGCGATCCATGCGCTCGCGGCTCGTCACCGCCACCGCGAGTGCGCCGTCGGCCTCGCGCGTGAAGGCGAAATGCAGCCGCTCCGGAGGATCGATCAGCTGCTCTTCGAGCGCGTAGGGAAGCGCCTGCATGATTTTCGCGGCGGAGCGCGTCGGCAGGCGAGCGTGCAGGAGCAGCGCTTCCGCGGCGGGGATCCACACGATGACTTCCTCGGCGCTCGCAAGCCCGTCCAGCCCGCGCTGGCTGCCCTGCCGCACCGCCCCGCTGGCCGCGACCCGGCGCCAGTGCAGCTCCGCGTCCTCGCGCGGCCAGTCGCGCGGCAGCCACAACTCCAGGCGTTCGCTGCCTCTGGGGCGCCAGGCAGCTGAAATGAGACGCCAGCGGCTAATGTCCAGATTCGTCGGTTTCATTCAATTCGATCAAAGGGTGCGGCCTGTGCCATTTCGGCTCGGTGCTCTTGCCGTCGGCGGAGCGCTGAAGGAGCGCTTCGCTGCGGCGCTCGTGACGCCCGATCGAGGTGTCGAGCGTAACCAGAAAATAGTCGCTCCTCACGCTCGCCACGCCGGACGGCAAGGGAACGCCTCGAGGCAGCCGCGACGCAAATGCGGGGAGGTCGCGGAACGGGTTGTCGCGCCGGTCGTCGGCGATGCGCTGCGCGCTCGCGATATCCAGGCCGGGCACAAGTGCGGAGAGCAGCACGGGCGACGCGGTGTTAACGTTGACGAGCGTCGAAGCCACCGGCAGAACGGTGACGTACTGAGCGAGCATCGCAACGGTTTTGGCGTCGAAACCGCGCACCAGGCGCAATTCTTCGACGCTCGCAAGGGGCCGGTTTGCGGCGCGGTACGGCGGACTGCCGTTCAGGTAGTCGATGTCCTCGGCGCCCCCGGGGCCCGCATTGCTGTCCGGGTCGATCCAGTCGAGTAGCGCATAGCGAAGCGACGGATCGAGCCGCAACGCCTCGAGCAGGCGTCGCAGCACCTCGAGGTCGGCCGGGCTTGCCACATTGTTGCGCACCAGGTTGTTCAGGTTGAAGCGCGACTGGCCGTCCTCGATCGAGACCCGGATCGTTCCGCCTTCGACGGGCAGCACCGGCAGCCCCATCGCCCAGCGCTCGCCCAGATGATCGACCGTATTGCCTTGCGCCGCGTCCTCGACCAGCGCCGTGCTCGCCCAGTGCAGCGCGCCGCGGCGCAGCCAATCGGTCGCGCCGCGGTCGAAAATGTTCTCCATCTGCCGCGTCCAGATCTGGTGGGCGAAAGCGATCTGCACGGCGATCGCGGCTGCGATCGCGACGATCATCACCGCCGTCACCAGGGCGATTCCACGCTGCGTGCGCGCCGTGCGCATCAGCGGTTCACCAAGAACAGGCGTTTGAAGCTGCCCACGCCCTTCACCGCGAGGGTGACTTCGACCGCGCGGGGCAGGTCGTCGATGCGGCCCGCCGGGGGCCAGGTATCGGGCGGCGCGCCGCCCCCGCCCTTGTCGGGCGCCGCGCCGCTCGCGCCTTGATAGCGCAGCTCGAAGGTTTCCACACCGTCAAGGAGCGGCGCTTCGAGCGGAGCGGTGACCGGGCCGCGGTCGAGCACCGGCCAGGTGAGGCGAACCAGGCGCCCTTCCTTCAGGCGATAAGCAACGCGCCGCAGATCCGACTGCACGCCTTTTCCGTAGTTCAACTCACCGCCGCGCGTCATCTCCAGGCTTGGCTCGGCAAGCGCTCGCGGATCGAACGGCCGCCCGACGAAGGCCGGCAGCGTAAACCCGCTGGCGTCTCGCACCGTCCGCGACCGGGCGTGCGCCACATCGTCGGAGATGCGTGAAAAAACCTGCGACAGCGTCTGCCAGACGCGCTGCTCGTCGGCGAGGCGAGCGCGGCTGTCGAGCAGGCGCATGAGCCCCGCATACGCCAGGACCGAGAAAATCCCGAATATCAGGAGCGCCACCAGCAATTCGATCAGCGTGACGCCGGAGAAGCGATTGCGGGGGCGCTTCACGGCTGCTCGAGAAATCCGGTCATATGCGCAAGCGGCGAATCGGTTTCCGGCAGGAACACGCTCACCTCGACGCGCCGCATGCGGGCGACGGGCGACGCGCTCGTCTGCTGCCGCCAGCGGAAGGCTCGCCCACCCATATCGGAGCTGCCCTCTTTTGTATCGAGCGCCGGCCATTCGCGACCCAGCTCGAGTTGAGCAAGCCTGTCCTCGGCGACCCAGCGCGCGAGCGTGCGGTCGCGCAGCGCCGCCGTCGTGTCGATCGCCGCGCCCATGCTCCGCGCGGTCGCCGCAAGCGCGATCGCGAGCACGGCGAGCGCCACCAGGATCTCCAGCAGCGTAAAGCCTCGCGAAGGCCGCGGACGCGAAACGCTCACGAGCCGGCCTGCGCGCGTATGGTCCCGTCGGGCGCGCCGACGACGCTCCAGCGGATGCCGGCGCCGCCGAGAACGACCCGGAACGCGGGCAGCTCGCCGCTCGGAAGAAACACCAGGCCGTCGAGCGCCGCCTCCCCCGCGCCTTCGATCTGCAGCGCCTCGATGGTAATTCCGTGCGGGAGCTGCGTCGGGCGCAGCAGCTCGTCGCCGTCGGTAATCTTGAGGCGGCCGTTGCGCTCCAGGCGCAGGAAGCGGTACGACTCGCGCCCGGCGCCGAAAGCAAACACGCGTCCCTGCAAAATGGCCTCCTCGCGGGCCGCGGAAAGCACCAGCGCGAGGCGTTCGCTTTCCTCGCGCACGATATCGGCGGGCCCGCGCATGAGCCGCACGCCGACCAGACCGACGGTCACCACGATGATCATCACGACGACCAGCACCTCGATCAGCGTGAAGCCGCGGACCCGCCCCCGCGCGGCGCGCATGGACGCCCCTACTGCCATGATCCTATGTCGGCGTCGTAGCCCTCGCCGCCCGGCTTGCGGTCGGCGCCCAGGGAGAACACGTCCACCTCGCCGCGAATTCCGGGGTTCAGGTACTGGTAGTCGGCGCCCCAGGGATCCACGGGCATTCGCTCAAGATAACCGCCCGCTTTCCAGTTCTTCGGTATCTCGCCGCGCTCGGGTTTCCCGGTGAGCGCCGCCAGCCCCTGGTCTGAGCTGGGGTACATGCCGTTGTCCAGGCGGTAGAGCTTGAGCGCCTGCATGATCGCGGCGATGTCGCTCCTTGCCGCGACCGCGCGCGCCTGGTCCGGCCGGTCCATGACGCGCGGCACGATCAGCGCGGCGAGGATGCCGAGGATCACGATGACGACGAGAATCTCGATCAGGGTGAAGCCGCGAGCGCGGCGCAAAGGTCCGAGAGTTTTCGTCATGACATTCCCTAGCGTATCAGCTGGTTCATCTCGAAAATGGGCAAAAGGATGGCGACCACAACGAACAGTACCACCATCCCCATCGCGAGGATCAGCAGCGGCTCGAGCAACGCCGTGAGCCCGCGCACCCAGTTCTCCAGCTCCCGCGACTGCGCTTCGGCGGCGCGCGCGAGCATGGTGTCCAGGCGCCCGGTCGCCTCGCCGCTCGCGATCAGGTGGATGACGAGCGGCGGAAAGAGCTTCGCCGCCCCGAGCGCCGGGGCGAGCGCCCCGCCTTCGCGCACGCGCCGCACCGCCTCATCGACCGCGGCGCGCATCGGCAGGTTGGTGAGGACCGCGGCGGAGGACTGCAGCGACGCGAGCAGCGGCACGCCGCTCGCGGTGAGGATGCCCAGGGTGTCGGCAAAGCGCGCGGCGTTGACTCCGCGGATCAGGCGCCCTATGAGCGGCACGCGCAGCAGCCACCGGTGCCATCGATGGCGGCGCGCTTCGTCGCGCAGCAGGAGCCTCGCCGCGATGAACGCGACGACCAAGCCGGCGAGCCATACTGCCCCGCTCGCGCGGACGAAATCGCTCATCGCGATGAGGATGCGCGTAACCAAGGGCAGCGCCTGGCCGAGGTTGGCGAACACGCGGGTCACCTGCGGCACGACGTAGACGAGCAACAGCGTCACCACGGCAAACGCGACCAGCGTCACGAGCACCGGATAGATGAACGCGATGATGACCTTGTCGCGCAGCGCTTCGCGGTTCTCGGTGTAGTCCGCGAGTCGCTCGAGCACGTCGCCGAGCCGCCCGGATTGCTCGCCCGCCTCGACCATGGCGCGGTAGATTTGCGGAAATGAGCCGGGATAGTCTGCGAGGCCGCGCGAAAGCGACTGGCCTTCGAGGATGCGCGCCCGCACCGCGGCGAGGAGCCGCTTCGCGCCCGCCGAATCGCTTTGCTCGATCAATACGTTCAGGCACTCTTCGATGGTGAGCCCGGCGCGAACCAGCGTGGCGAACTGGCGCGTGACGAGCGCGAGGCCTCCGCGCGACAATCCCGGGCGCGAGAAGCGCTCGCGAAAACGGGATTGCGCCGCCGCCGCGGCGCGTATGCCTTCCACGGCAAGCGGCGCCAAGCCCCGCTCGCGCAGCAGCGATCTCGCGTGGCGCTCGGTATCCGCCTCGACAACCCCGCGGGTCTCGCGCCCCCTCGCGTCCAGCGCGCTGTACTCGAAGCCCGACATGCCGGCGCCTAGGTCTGCTCGCGACTCAATCGCGCGACACGCGCAGCACTTCCTCGAGACTGGTATCGCCGGATTTTACCCAGCGCGTTCCGTCCTCGCGCAAGCCCTTCATTCCGCTCTCGCGCGCGTGCGCCAGCAGCTCGGCCTCGGAGGCGCGATCGTGAATCATGCGACGCGACTCATCGTCGATGAGAAGCAGCTCGAAAATTCCGGTGCGGCCCTGGTAGCCGGTGGAGCTGCACGCGTCGCAGCCGGCGGCGCTGAACAATTCGGTCACAGCGTTGCCGCCGTTCGCGCCTTGCAGCAGCCGGCGCTCGGCGGCATCGGGCGCGTGAGCGCGCCGGCACGCGGGACAAAGGCGCCGCACCAGCCGCTGAGCGAGCACGCCGAGAAGGCTCGAGGCGACGAGAAAAGGCTCGATCCCCATATCGACCAGCCGCACCACCGCGCCGGCGGCGTCGTTCGTGTGCAAGGTCGCGAGCACGAGGTGGCCCGTGAGGCTCGCCTGCACCGCGATCTGCGCGGTCTCCAGGTCGCGGATCTCGCCGATCATGACCACGTCGGGGTCCTGGCGCAGGATGGCGCGCAGCGCGCGCGCAAAAGTGAGATCGATGCGCGGGTTGACCTGCGTCTGGCCGACGCCGTCGAGGTCGTATTCGATCGGGTCCTCGACGGTGACGATATTGGTGCGCTTGGCGTCGAGCTGGCCGAGCGCGGCGTAGAGCGTGGTCGTCTTTCCCGAGCCGGTCGGCCCCGTGACGAGCATGATGCCGTGCGGCTGCCGGACGAGCTCGCGCAAGGCCGCGAGCGTCGCATCCGCCATCCCGAGGCCCGTGAGGTCCAGCCTTCCGGCCTGCTTGTCGAGCAGGCGCAGCACCAC
>Ga0137451_1000036_pt1 | contig 44740 bp, 61 predicted proteins | sample EasRivERMGT500_2_FD_102336 | JGI IMG/M metagenome (GOLD analysis project Ga0137451, IMG submission 102336) | Soil microbial communities from meander-bound floodplain in the East River, Colorado, USA - East River MetaG ERMGT500_2 | ecosystem: Environmental > Terrestrial > Soil > Floodplain ... | reverse complement strand
GTGGCCGATGAGGTTGATCAGAACACCGACGACGGATTATGGCACGATGCAGCTTACTTTCCAGATGACGACGGATTGTGGCACGATGAGGCGTATTTTGATGAAGATGACGGATTATGGCATGACGAAACTTATTTTTAAGATATGGCTAGAACACCTTTTACTAATTTAATGACGCGTACAGCTTTCAGGGAAGCCGCGGAGAACAATACCATTGAGCTATACGCCTCGATAGAAACTACTACCAAAGTACTGGTTACAGGGACTACAACTTTAGACGATTCAGCCTTCGGGAAGTGGCATCACTGCTCAGGAACGTCGGCAGACTATACGATTACTCTCCCGACAGCGGTAGGTAATGAAGGGAAGATGATCCTTTTTGCAGGAGATGCTGACATTGCTGTGTTAAGTAAGCTAGTTACCATCGACGGATCGGGAACTGAGAAGTTAAATAATGCACTTACTCTGGCCATAACAACGAAAGGTTATTTAACACTAATTGCGCGCGTTACTGCGGGTGTTGGAAGTTGGGATGTTATAAGTTTCGATCAGGGAATGTATTACGCCTATGCTCTTACATGGACTGGATTCACTGTTGATCCTGTTGGTACTTATCTATTCAAACGAGGATTAGGATTTGTTGACTTAGCATTTTATACAAATACATTTGGAACAGGAACAGGGACAACGGTAACTTTTACATTACCATTATCACTTACAGCCCAAACAAATCAAAGATACCTAATGCCTTATTTCGTTAACAACGCTGTAGCGGCCACGGTACCGGGAATAATTATAGTAGCCGCAAACGCGAATGCTGTGTCAGCTTATGTAACGGTAGCCGCAGGGGCGTGGACAGGGTCTAATAATAGGGCTGTATATGGATCTTGGCGAATAAATACTAACGAGTAATGCTAAAGAGTTTAATCATAAACGGTTTAGTGGGTGAAACTAGCCCCCCTGTGGAGGCCAGGGATTGGTACATCTCTACGTCTGGAACTGGAGATGGAACAACAAGTGGAACACCTGGGCCTATCTCCCTTTTGGACCCTTCCTTACTTTTCCCAGGAGACCGAATTTACTTTAACAAGGGTGACACTTTTTATCTCGGAGGTTTTTCTATTAGCAACCTAAATAACATCCAAGTTCTTGCCTTTGGAAGTGGGGCAAATCCAATTATTAGAGGCTCAAGTCCTGTAAGTACATGGGTAAATAACGGTGATGGGTATTGGTACTCTACCATCGGGGCAACAGCACCTAAATGGGTAGTAGAAGGGGATGTTTTATTAAGGCAAGGCGAGAGCGCATGGATAGCGATAACAGCTGTTCCTTCAGCGCAAGTAAGAAGAGTTACGGCGGCCACAATAAACGCAATGAGTTCAATCATAGGCGCTAAAATAGTAGTTAAAGAATTTAGTTTTCGCGCGTCTCAAGTACTTACGGTCACAGGATACAATTCATCAAATGGTAATATAACTTTTACTGGATCTTTAGTGGGGGCTGCCGTAGGAATGCCTATAAAACTTTACGGGCAAAAGCAGTTCGCCACAGAGGATGCGGATTGGTCTTATGATACATTAACGGAAAGGCTTTATTTAAAAGCTGCCTCTGACCCAACCGCAAGAGGCATAAGAATTATAAACCAGGACTATTGTTTTGAGGTTTCAAACGCTTCAAATTTTACTTCCGATGGAGTGGATTATAAGCACTATTTCAAACACAGTGTATATGTTTTGAACTCTTCAAACTGTTCAATTCTGAATTGTGAAATACAAGCTAATCGTGGTAATGCTATAAGAGCTTTTGGTAACAATACTACTAATTTTGAGGTTGATAATGTAGCGATACACAACTGCGGACTACGAGGAGTAGAATTAGGAGGGGTGCAGGGTTATAGTATTACTAATAGTGAAATTTACGACATAGGAGTACAGTTAAATATCGGCTATCCATTTGATGCTCATAAAACTGGAGGAACAGGGATTACCCCGTTAATTGATCTTACTTTATCAGTGATACTTCCTGCCAACGGGGTAATAGAACATAATGAAATTTACAATGTAGGATACCAGGGTATTCAGTTATTTGGTAATGATAACATAGTCCGTTACAATGAAATTTATACCTATTGTTTGAAGTGGGCCGATGGTGGAGGAATCCATCTGTACTACAATAATGGATTTGTGGGGTCAACCGCTGACAACTTAGTAGAAAACAATATTATTTACGATGGCAATGTTACCAATAACACGGAGGGGATAACTTCAGGGGCCGTAACTTTAGTGGCTGGTATTTATATGGACGCGGGGTTGAATGACAACACGCTAAATATGAATACAATTTCAAATCCCGGATACTACGGAATATTCTGTAATACGCACAGTACAGCCCATACATTTACAGATAATTTAGTCACCGGAGCGACGATAGCTCAAATTCAGATAAGACAGGATACTAACCCAGATCCAGCATTCCCCTTTAACACTTGTCAAAACTGCGTGGCTACAGGGAATATATTAGTTTCGGAATCATCTGCCGGGAGGTGTATGAGTCTTCAGAATGCTAACAATTTGGCAACCTTTAACCCATTCTCTACCATAAACAACAATCATTATGTACATCCTTACGGAGTGAATATTAATAACAGATCACAGAACAACGGGGGGGCTTTTACGGATATGACTTTGGCTCAGTGGAGAACGTATATTTCAGGCGACGCAGCAGCGACAGGGAGAACGAACTACAAAGTTACTCCAGACGCTGACGATGTTTTAGTAGAAATGAATCCGACGGATTCACCTGTGAATTTTAACACCCCCGGTGGATATAGTGATTATGTTGGGGCGGCCTTTAGTAATCCGGTATCAATCCCGGCGTGGTATGGACTTATTTACTTTCAAGATTAAAAAAGGTACGGCGCAAGCATAACCAGATAGAAAAATAACCTAATGGGTAAAAGGCTTAACAGCGAAAGAGATGAGATGGAAACTATAATGGAACATCTTGACCGGCAGGATAAGACACTATCGGAGATTCTTATTCTGTTACGCGGTTCTATTTCTATGGGTGTTGATGGAATTATTTCCAAGCAAAAGGAAGCTGAAGTAGCTATCAACCAACTATGCCAGGATGTGCAACACCTACAGCGCTGGCAAAAAATAGTTCAGGATAACAGGGGAAAGTTTACCATTAGCTGGACGGATGTGGCTAAAACAATATTCTCAATCATAGGAATAGTGGGTACGGTGATCGCAATATTTTTAGGCATTAAGCAACTGTTTGATAAGGCTCAATGAAATGGATGCAAATACAAAAGATGTTTTGATGGCTTTGATCGCATTGATTTCTGCTGTAGTCACGCCTGTCATTGTTGTATACGTGAATAGTAGAACGAATAAAAAAGTGGAGATAATTGAAACGAAACTTGATGAAAACCATCGGCTCACTAATGGGCACATGACACAACTTTTACAGACCACAAAAGATTTAGCCACCGCCACAGAGAAGGCAAGGGCACAAGGAGAAAAGAAAGAATGACGCCAAGTGAAGTAGCCAGAAAGTACATGGTATCGTTGGTTTTGACGATATTATTACTATCTTTGTTTATGGTAAAATGGAAACAAATCGACGGATATGATAAGTATTTCGTATCTAACGACGGACGGGTTAAGACGACAGACTTTAACCACACAGGACAGACAAAAATACTGTCTACGTTTATTAATGCTGCTGGGTATGTAGCCTGTAATCTTATGCAAAATGGAATTAGGCATAGAAAATTAGTGCATCGCCTGGTTGGGTTTGCCTTTAAGTATGATTCATGGTTTCCGTTAGCAACTATTAACCATAAGGATTTAGATAAAACAAATAACAACGATTGGAACCTTGAATGGAGTACTATATTGGATAACCTGAAACATGGTAGAGAAAACCAGAAAATCAGGTATGCAAAAGGAGAGAACCATTATTCGTCAAAGTTATCAACTGAGCAAATAAAGGATTTAAAGTATCAATTGCTTCTAGGTATCAAAGGGCGTGAAATAGCAGAGAATTTTGGGGTCAGTGAAAAGTACGTATCAGCTATAAAAACAGGTCATAGTAGAAAATATGAGTCCATCTGAAAATGCATTAACCTATCTAGGGCAAATGGAAAAACCTGGCAATGCTGGGTTCTTAGATCCTATATTTGAAGCCGAGATGCGCGAGGAAGGATGGCAAACAGGATGGGCGTGGTGTTCAGTGTTTGCTAAGGTAGTGTTTAAAAACTGCTATCCTGAACGTGCTGAATCGCTTGATAAACTATTTTCCCCTTCAACTATTCAAACGTTTCGTAACTTTAGAGATGCCGCATACCCAGTTAGTAATGTTCCTAGAGTAAACCATTTAGCAATATGGCAGAACTACAAAGAGGGAAAACCACTAACTACTGGACATGCCGGAATAGTTGTCTCAGTAATTGACACATGGCAATTCGACAGCGTAGAGGGCAACACAACTAAAGGAAAGGGATCACGTGAAGGTTTTATAGTAGCAAGGAATCAACGAAAGGTACTCGCGTCTGTAGATAACGGATTGAAAATACTTGGCTTCATCCAAATAAATGGGCCTATAACCGTAACCTTTAACACATGACACACGAAATTTACTTCCAATGTGTATTAGCTTGCCTAATCGGTAATTTACTCCACATAGGGTTCAAAATCCGATCACTCGCAGTTGATCATAAAATAGCCAATTTAGAGTTTTCAATACCTAAGTATATCAAGGATGATAAATGGGCATTGATTGTGGATGCTGGTTCGTCTTTTGCACTTGTGTATTTGGCTGACGAGTGGTTAGACTTTGATGAACGGATATTAGGGAAGATAAAATCTATATTTGTATTCGTTGGATTCTCTGGTTCTTACGTTATCCTTCAGGCAATGAGTGTTGCAAAGAGTAAATTTAGAAAGGCTGTGGACTTTAAGACGAATAAAAGTGATGAGCTTGACGGAACACTTGGGGCACCAACACCAACAAACGGCGATAAACCCATAAAACAATGAGCATATTAATCACATTATTGATCTATGTAATCGTCTTCGCTTTGATCTACTATGTCGTTCAGTACATAATGGGATTATTGGCAGTAGCCGACCCAGTGGCGAAGATTGTGAAGGTTATTCTACTTGTAATAGCCTTAATCGTTATCCTAAGCCTTTTCTTCGGCGGGGCTTACGTTGACTTACCCAGGTTAAAGGTACAGTAACATTTAATTGACTAACTTTAAACAAAAAAATTATGGCATTAGCAGGAAGTATGACAACCCTTGAGAAAACACCTTTCACGAATCATCTGATAATTGGGTTCTTATTGATATCAAGCACAAGCCATTCAGATGCGTTTGTAACATCTACCGTACAAACTGCGGTTACACGGTTTCCATAGTTTACTGTCACTATGTTCGTTTCACTGACTAGCCCCCAATAGTATTCCCCCTACCGTACCGACCACCGCCAAGACGCGCCAAAACTTCTTACCTCTACGTTCTTTTCGGGTTTCCTGGGTGCTTATTGCAAGCTGTTCCGTCACGGCGGCGGTTATCTGCTTCTGTGCTTCGAACTGTTGGGTGGTTAGGGCTATGATTTGCTGCAAACTGCGCACCTGTAGGGTACAATGAAGCTCTTGGCTCTGAATTAGGGCCTGTTGGTTGTCAATGGTCGAATCCTGGGCGGCTACAAACTCCCGTAAGTCAGGAAATGAATCAATTTTTGCCTGCAACAACGGCCTGAGTTTGGCTATCGTAACCTTGTATACCTTTATTTCGCGTATGGCTGCGTTCTGAGACACTTTAAATTTAGCTGAATCTTTTACCACCTTAGTTTGCAGCGCTTGAATTAGCGTATCCCTGCCTAAAATCTCGGCCTGTTTAGTGGCGATGGTCAATTTCGCTTCGCCGATGTCCAAAAGTTGTCTAGTCCTCTCATTGTCCCGGATCCTCCAAGTCACAACATGACCCACAAGTGAAAGCAAAAGAGCAATGGACAGTATCCAGATGGCATGTTGGTTCATTGGTGCTTTAGTTTAGTGTTGTATGCCAGTTTAACCATAGCCGTCAGTGCTTTCATGAGCTTCTTATTTGGTTTCTTTGGAGCGCGTATCCGAACTGGCTTACCTTCAATCAGCACGTAATACGTTTTGTCTTTTGGTTCTTTCATTTGTTTTCAAGGTAAGATTTCACGTTTCTTGTCCCTTCCTAATCCAAAATTGGATGCGCCCTTTTAGGTGTTCGATTTCCTCTTTCAGCTTATCCCGTTCGGCGCGAACCTCAACTAATAAACTACCTAAGCTCTTAATCTCATGTTCTGATTCTTCAAGTTCGGCGCGGAGTTTTATCAATTCTTCGTTTCTATCATTAGCAAGTTTCAAAACGTTATCCCGTTCGGCCTTAGCTTCTCGATACATTTCTTCCCAATCACCCGCTACTTTCCTAGCTGCTTGTTTCCATTTTTCCAGTTCGGCCTTTAATTGAGCTATTTCCTTTTCGTATTCTTCTGATGTTTTCATAAAAATTCGGTTAACCTCCACCGAAAGGCTTTACATAACTCCACCATGCTCGACGCGACCGGACAGGACTCGACGCGACAGTACTAAACGCGACTACACTGGACATCACAGTGCTCCATTTGTAATACTTTCAAGTTCAAATCTGCCGAACAATCCGCTAGCTGTTGGTCTATACGAACCAATGCCAACGTAATTACCAGCATATGTTATTAGTTGCGAAACCGTTTCTTTTGTAATTGTATCTTCGTAAACGTTGAGGATGAAAGACGCTGACCAATCATTCCACTTTGGGCGGATGACCATCACCCTCGCTTTCACGTTTCTGTTTACGGCTGATCTCTTGTCGATGGTGTCGAAGTCAGGCAATAGAATTTCGTCAGGTGTGGGCTGGAACGTAGCGGCTACGATCACTTTCATAGACTTGGCCCGACCTCCTACCTTCGCTTTCATGTACGTTCCCGCACCGATTAAAGAGCCTCTAATTTGTTCGGAAGGAATAAAGCATTTACCGTCTTTGTTTCGGTAGCAATGGTACTCAGCCCTTACAGCGTCTTCGTGTGACACTTCCGCACGTTCCATAATGTTAGGCCGTTTCTTTTCCCATTCTTCAAGTTTGGTGTCATCCATTCTGTGCTGCATATAAGGTGTCAGCCCTTTGATTTTGATTTGAAATGTTTTCATAACAAAAAGTAGCCCCGCAATAATGCGGCGATCCAACTGACCGAAAGGTCAAAAGGCACATTAAGGCGAGGCATATTTTTGATGGTTTCATAAGTTGGATCGCTATTTCAAATATACTATTTATTTCTGTTTTTCATTCGTTCCGGCTCAAGTTTCTTTTGTTCTTTCATGTTCTCTTTGGTTACTCCGTTGGTTGGGGGATTACTTACAGTTTTCGATAGCATTCATTTTATCTAAAATCTCATTTGAATTACCTTACAACTGGCCAACATGCAGACAAACACCATAAAATATAACCACGGCCTTTCTTTACTTTTCATTTCTTTCTGTACTGTGGGTGGTTAAATCAATCCTTCGTCAAATAGTTTGTTAAATTCTTCCTCTGGAATCCAATTACTATTTGGCTGGCCTGTCATTGGTTCATAGCAGTATTTTACATAGGCAAGGTGACGTTCCTTAATCCTCAATTCTTCGGGGGTTGTGGCGGGGTACGGTTTGTCCTTTGGCCTTCGTACTCCACACAGTTCTGCCTCTTCTGCGTAGCTCATTCGGGGCACAGCGTTAACAACTTTAGCCTCTTTAATTTGCTGCTCCCACTCTTTCAGCTTCTGCAGCCTTGCCTCTCCCTCTAGCGCCTTTGGATGAATAACAACCGGTTCCGCTTCCGGTAACTTCTCCACGTCTACCCGTTCTTTGCCGTACAATAGAAACTTCTGGTAGGTGTTTCTCATACGCTCCCAGTCCTTATTTCTCATTATTGTCTGGCAGTTGGAAAGCAGATGGACGTAGCACTCTTTAGCTAATTGAACGTAGTCTTTCTTCGGATAGGCTAACGGCAGCGCGTCCCACCAAATAAGGTTAGAGGCTTTCAGTTCGGTAAACCAGGTTGTGAAATCCATACAGTTAAATTAATTGTTAAACATACCGACCCTTCTCCCTGGATATTACTACATTTGCACTCAGGACATTGATTGCAAGAGTTAGTACCTCCATTGAATGTAAAGCCCTTTCTATAAACCAGATTGGGCTTTATTATGCCTAATCAAAATCAATCCCTCCCCTGTCAATTCCTCACTTGAGGCAATTTATTAAACCACGAGGGCGCACTTATTTTACCTTTCGGTATCCATTGACCGGGTTCGTTAGTCGGTGGAACTACCCGGATTTCGTGCCTTCAATTGTTAGACGCTTGCTTTTCGATTTGCTTCTGGTTCAAATCAGGCTGAGCAAGTTTTGCAGAACCTTAGAAAATAAAATTCCCTTTGCAGACTTTCGGGGTGCATGCCCTACTTGCCCACAAAGGGATAGAAATTCTTTCACCTAAACGCACATGCACTACGTTTGGTTTATCGTTGGAACGAATTTCTATTTTACTTTTCACAAATCAAAATTTATTTTTTCTTTCTTTTTTATAGCTCAGGTGATAGGCGTCAACCCCTCCGAACTCCTGAATGAAGATGTTCAGCTTCTCTATCTGCCACAATAAATCCTGCTTCTTGTCCCAGTTCTGACACTTTCTAAGCCTTGTTTCCAGGTAGTTACGGCGTAGGCGGCAGGTGGTTATGAACTGTGTGGCGGTCATTAGAATAGGTTTGGGTAATTCTTATGCTTACGAATCCGGCTAAACATCCAATCTTCTATTCTATTGCTAAAGCAAAAATTACCGTCGTTTTTACAAATGCTTTCCATAGTCTTATACTGGCATCGCTTTTGGCCTTGCTTGTAATCCTCGCTGATGTTGGGCTTGTGGCGCTGGGTCATATTAAACTCAATTGAGCAGCGTTTATAAATCTACTTTTACACAATGACAGATTTATTTTAGCCTGTTTAAAGTAGCTTTCCTTTAATTCTACTCCTATGGCCTTTCGGCCCAACGATACCGGGCTGTACACCTCAGACCCAACACCCATAAATGGTGTCATTATAACCTCTCCAGGATTGGAATACAGAACCACCAGCCGGTCGATTACATCGAGTTGCAATGGGTGAACGTGCTTTTCGTCATCCTCCTCTTTTGAGTCCCTGAATGGCAGCACATTGTCAATGCGTACATCATCCCACACACTGGAGGCATATCGTTGCCACATCAAATGGCTTAGTTTATTCTCCCGATGGTCGCCAGTGAATGATCTCCACTTCTTTGCAAAGGCTTCGTAATTGCCATACGTTTCAATATGGGCGGGTAAAAATGGGGTGTCACCAAAATACTCATATTCAGATAATCCGTTAAAATGGGTTACAGGAACATCATTCTCTCCTGAATTGGTAAAAATTAACACATAATCTGGCATGGCTGTAAAACACCGGGTTGAGTCCTCCACAATAAACTTGTGCATTAAACTCTGAACCATTGTCCTCATCCTGACCTTTAAAGGCTCTTTCCATATCGTTATTCTGTTTCGGTAGTGCATACCATACTTTTCGTGTAGCCTGATAATCTCATGGGGGAAGTCCCAAAGGAACGAACGGTTATCAAACACATCAGTACAATGCACCGCCGAGATCCTGCCAGGCTTAGTCGTTCTTGCGATTTGAGACACTAAAAATTCATATTGTTCTAAGAACTGTTCCCCACTTTCACAGTTGGAAAAGTCCCTTTCATGGGAGCTATAGTTATATAACCCAGCAAAAGGAGGGGAGTAAATAGAAAGATCAATACTTTTGTCTGGCATCGCCGAAACAACATCCATACAATCAGCATTTACTATGGTGTAAGTGTCAGTTGTTACTTGTTCTTTAGTCATATGAAGGATGGTATTAAAAATGGTTTATCAAATCCTTTAGTAGTGATTTTAAAGTCGCTATTTGTTTCTTTCGTGAGCCTGGAAAACATCTCGTTGGCCTTGTTCTTTTTGACTAACAAACTTTGCATAATCCTACTTTGGCCATCGGAAAGAACTAGATCTACGGTCACATTGTTGGTTTGGCCAAACCTCCAAAACCTTCGAATAGATTGGTAGTACTGTTCGTAAGAATATGTAGGGAAATAGGTCGTATGGTTGCAGTGTTGCCAATTTAGTCCAAAAGCAGTAATAGAACTTTTAGTGATTAACTTCTTAATTTTCCCCTCACTGAAGTTCATTAAAATGTCCTCTTTCTGGTCAATGTCCATTTGACCACGGATCTCAACGGCGTCTTTATCTAACCCCGAAATACAATCCGCTTCATCGTTTAGGTTCACCCAATAGACTGAAATTTTATGGTGTTTAGCTAACTGTACAGCCATCGCACAACGTTCTTCAATAGTGGCCCTGACCTCAGCCTTGATTTCCCGAAAGTCCATCGCCGGCATGTTGAATAGCTGTTCCTGCCCATCTACCGCTAGAGGTTTTTTATTCTTTACGATGGTTTCAATCTCGTTTAATTCAGGTAATATAAAACGGTCATCACTAAACCCAATGTCAGAAGGTTTGCGCATGGAGATAGACCAGCTTGCCACCCATCGCCAAAAGTCATGTTCAGCGTGTGGTTTTAAATACCACTCCACTCCTTCACGAGCCATAGCTACCTGGCCTATTTTAACTGTGTTGTTATTGTTGTTCTTAAAGAACCTGTTTAACATATCAGTATAACCTAAGTAACCAAGACACTCCGAACTTGTTCCTAATTCGATGTAGTCATTAGGCGAAGGGGTAGCAGTGAACAAGTAACGGTATTTTACTTTTTTAAGGAAAGAGGTGATTTGATTTTTTATTGCCCCTTCAAAGTTTTTGAGAATAGAACTTTCATCTAGGATCACGCAATCAAAATCATTCGGAGAAAAGTGTTCTAACCTTTCATAATTGCAGACCACAATCTTCGTTTGATAGTAGCCATCTTTGCAATAAGAAATATCACCGATGTTAAACTTCTTAGCTTCTTTAATGAACTGAAACGCAACCGCTAATGGTGTAATGATTAATACCGGTTTATTGGTATGTCTGACATAATTGGTGGCTATAGTTAATTCGATGATGGTCTTACCTAAACCCGTATCCAGGAAACAGGCACAACGACCTTTACGGATAGCATATTCGCTGACATACTTTTGAAAGTCAAACATATGATCAGGAATAAAAGTAGGCTCAATTCCATAGTTAGTGGAACTATGCTTTTTTGATTCTAAAAATTCGTTGTAGTTCATCCCCATATTACTCTACAACCGACGTAAATAAACAGGAACGTAATCGCTAAGGCTACAAAGGTGGAGGCCAGGAGGCTATACAAGTGAATCTTTGCAGCCTGTTTTTGTGGGTCTTTGAATACTCTTTTCATGGTGTGATGTTGTTTTTAAGCTCTTCAATAAACTTGTTCATTTCAAATCTGTAGTAGCTGTCGAAATCCTGATGGCCTTGACTATCTTGTTTCCAAAGGATGAATAGAACATTACGCATTCGTTGACTTGGCGACTTTACAGGCATTGCGGGGTCAACCTCATCTACTTTGTTCATTTCGTCCTCTGTGATTTCGTTTGGTTTGATATACACACTTACGAGTTGGTTCATAAGCTGGAAAACATTACCCGCTTTGTTGGGGCTAATTTCCTGAGTCTCGAGAACCAATTTAACGCTTTTGTCTTTGAGTGTGTATATTTTCTCTACCATTGCGGCAAGTAAAATTCCCCTGTTAATCATATGTGTTTCCATCGACGGCGTTGACAGATAGCAGATACGATAAATGAGCCTAGGCCGTAATATGCCATAATGTGCTTCTGGCAGCCCCTTCCAAATTTAGCCCACGTTTCGCGGATCACAACAACATCTAGCTCTGTGAGTTTGACTTGTGTGTTTTTTGTACCGACTCGACTTTGATACAATCCCATTTTTTTTGCTCTGGCGCTGTTTTCTTGCGCTGTTACCCATTCAAGATTAGTAGCCTTGTTATTCCACTTATTGGCATCAAGATGGTCGACTACCGGGTAGTTATTTGGGTTATCCACAAAGGCCTTTGCAACAAGAAAATGAACTTTTTTGTGAAATTTTTCATCCTTTGACATTCCATCAACCCGCAATGCTATCGTTGCGTACACTTGTGACTTTCTGAACTTCATTAATTGCCCAGACTTATTTACTTTATAACTTTTGACGTTACCTAGATTTGAAATCTCATATCCGGGGAATCCATCAATTGGTTTCCATATTTCTATCATCGTATTGTGACTTTTACCCCTGTTTTTGACTTTTTTATTGGAGGGCTTACTACATAAATTTCGCCACTCTCTTCATCAACTAGCGTAATTTTTTCTTTAAGAGATCTCAAAAAAGATTCTCGCTCTTTAACCAAACTATCAGCCGCATCTCTTATTGCTACTCTACGTTCTAAAATAATATCGCCTGTTTTTGAATAATCGTAAGTAGTCCCAACTTCAGCACGTTCTATCAGGTTTCCAGACAATTCAAACCTACCGTTATATCGGTCGATCATAGTGACGGCGTTTTCCATGATTTCCTTAATCACACGCGCGGATACTTTCTCCATAGCACGAAGCTGCACAAGTATTTCTAAGGGGTTTGCGCCCTCTTCCTTAACCGCAGCGATAAGTTGGTCGCTGAATACGTCTACTTGTGTTTGGGTAGACGCCAGGAGCTTTAAAGCCCCTAGCGCTGTTGATGGTAAGTTATCCATTAGAATGGTAAGTTTGAAAGTTCAATAGCCGTAGTGTGTGGGTTGTTCACTGCGAACGGGTCACCATCTTTCAAGAAAAGCGCTTCAAGCCAGATAGGTTTTTCAAGTGTTACTTTCAGCACATCGTCAGAAACTTTCTTTTTCGGTGTGGGCTGAACAGAATATTTTGTATTTTTATCGCTACCGCTCTTTGTAATTTTGATATCATATTCCCACGGAGAACCCCAATCTTCAGATCGTGACAAATCAGCGATGGCGCTTTGAACCGTAGCCTGGGACACTTCAAGGATCTTCAGCCCGTTGTCGGAGTAATCCCAGACAACAAATGCCCAGAAGTGTTTTAGCGGTTGTTCGAATTGTGTGTCCGGTTTCTTGCTGTAAGAAAAGCGATAAGGTTTTTTGTCCTTCCATCCTACCCAGCCAAGTATAGGTTTTGAACAGATGCGGAAACGATTTTCTCCAAGAGAGATTTTTGCGTAGTTGCCACCGCTTATAGTGACTTCGTAATCAGGAGGTAAGAATGAATTTTCCATAATTGTTTATTTTGTTTGTGTTGTTAATTCCTATATATTTTTATTTTCCATGCTTGCACTGGTGAAAGTTTGTAACCGCCTGGGTGTAGGCATCGAAATACTTCTCATGTTGTAAGTTGTACTCTTCAACTTCTTTACTAGTTGGTGTTGCCCCGTAGTTAAAAGGGTTTTGTCTCTCTACACTAAAGAGGGCTTGACCCGCTAATTCCATTTCACTTTTCAATGGCGTACAGTCTTTCTTTGGTTCGTCCTCTTCATTGCATGAAGCTAGAATAAGAGCGAATACTAGTGCGAGTGTTTTCATGTTAGTTATTTGCAACATTCTCAGCCTGACGAACAATACCGGCAGCCTCACAAAGTTTCGTTCTGAACTGGTCGATCATTTCCTTTTCCTTTTCGGTAACTGAAGCGCTGAAAAAGACGTGAGCACCCAACGCAGTGTAAATTGTTTTGAGCTCTTCGACTGTGAAGTCTGTTAAAGCTAATCCGTTCATGTCTTTCATGTTTTGTTTTTGTTTGTTTATAGTTTTACGAACAGCGCCTTAGCCGTTTCTTTTTGTGTTAGGTCTACTCCGTGTATTTCTGCGAGGACATCGACGACAGCCATGAGGCCGTTGAACATGTAATCATCTTCATTACAGCCTCGGTCACACCTTTCAAATGCTCTTTCAATGCTAATTAACTCACTAGGAGAGTAGCCTGTTTTTATTACGTCAGGATGGTCGTAATCTCTAAAGTCTGGGTCCATAGAATTAAGACCAAGAGAACGAAACCAGCTATACCAACGGCCTTGATAAAAATCATACTCTTCCGGATTACCTTCAGAGATTAAATTTCCAACAGCACAAGCAGTACATTTCCTATGTATAAGCCAGTTATTTAAATACGCCTTAACAAGCACGTTTACTGAATGATTAAAGTTTCTCATACTCCGAAATAGGCTAAGGTTAAGATAATAGTGATTAAAAGGCCTTCTTCAAGAATCCGTCACGCCCGGAGAAGATAAGCAAATTCCCCTTATTGTCTTTGTAGCACCAAATTTCCTTATTAAAAGGATTCAGCCCCACAGACTTTGCCAATGACAGGAAGAAAGCAAGCTCAACTTTAGAAGTCCCTTTTGCTACGGTACTTTGAATTGTAGCTATCTCCACGTCAGTCCAACCGTACTGACTCGAAAGCTTATTATAGTCAATTTTACTGACCTGATCTGATAGTGTTGTTAATTCGTTCATAGTGGGGGTGTTACTGATAAGTAGACTTTAATGGACGGTTGGCCGCGATTGCTTTTTCAATGACCTCATGCTTTACTCTGTTTTCCATCGCTCTTCTAACCGCAAAGGCCATTTTGTTTTCAGCCATCCAAAAGATGGTTCGGCTTAAAAACTTCTCCTGTTTGTTGTTGCAATATTTCACCACTCTATACGCATAATCAGCTATTCGGTAAGATGCGCCCACCTTAGAAAGCCTTTTAAGACCATCATCACCGACAATATCAGAAAGCACGTTGATTTGAGTGAGAATTTTTCTGGGTATCGTACCGCCGTTCAAATGGATATAGATGTAATCACCCGTCGCAAGTCGTTTTGCATTCGTGTTCACAACCTCATAGGCAAGATCCGCCGGCATACCCTTTTTAATTTGAATCGTTGGGACGGTTTCAATTTTTAGTTTCTTCGCTGACTCAAGTCGCCGGTGACCATCAACCAAGTTATTATCAGCATCAATTATCAATGGAATGATAATACCATGCTCTTTGATGGAGTTCATAAGGCCATTAAGTTTTTCGGTCCTGCTTTTAGGATTGTATTTTGCAGGCTTAATCTTCGATGTTTGAATAAATTGTGTCATAGTGTGTTAGTTATCTGTAACCCTTTCGCTCTCCCGCACTATAGCCCCAGCCTCGCAAAGTTTCGTTCTGAACTGGTCGATCATTTCCTTTTCCTTTTCGGTAACTGAAGCGCTGAAAAAGACGTAAGAACCCAGCGCAGTGTAAATTGTTTTAAGCTCTTCGACTGTATAGTCTGTTAAAGCTAATCCGTTCATGTCTTTCATACTCCGAAATAGGCTAAGGTTAAGATAATAGTGATTAAAAGGACGATTGCGGCGAAAGGACTTAGTCTTTCGCTCAGGTTTTTGGATGTGTTGTGATTTGTGTATTTCATATTTGTGGGTTTTAAATTGTTTCCTTTACTACTTCAAAAATACTCTTCAGTGTCGTTCCTGACTTCTTATAGCCACGCCTGAAGTTTTCCTGATCCATCGCCTTCAATTCTTTCGAGCGTGGTGTTCTGAGCCCGTGGACGTTGATAAGGTAATGCAGTTGTTTAGGTGTCAGTTTCATATTGTTTAGCGAACTGGTTTGATGCTATCGCCCCAGACCTCGCATGGTTTTAGTTATGAATTAGCCTTATAGCCTCGGCCAAGTATTGACTCTTAGCCCTTTCTGCTGCTGTTAATTGTGCTTTTTGAAGCAGTGTATCTATTCTTTCTAGCTTGCCTTTGATTTCATCAACCCCTTGATCTTTATATTTCTCCATAGCATCGAGGATATACCGAATAGGAATATTTGTCAGGTTATCCATTTCAGTCCAAACGCATTCATTTGGAACGGTTCCTAATAAAATTTCACCAGCTGTTTTCATAACCTTGCGAGTTTTAGTTGTTTAGGTTTAAAGGTTAAGAGCCAGGCATCCAGAAAGTCGCGCCTGCTTAGTCTGTTGATAGCCCGGGGCTCTTTTCCCTTTTGATGTTTCAAAGTAAAGCATTATAATTTATGTATGCAAGAAATAGGTAAATTATTTTTTGAATATATTTTGCATACCTCAATTTAAAGTGTTTCCTTTGGGTATGGCGAAGAAGAAAAGGCCGGGACGCCCGAAGTCACTAGACAAGAAATTGCCCTATCCTATCAGGATGAAGGAGAGTCTTTTGGATGTAATTAAGGATAAGGCGGAAGATAACAACAGATCCCTCAACGGTGAAATTATCAATACACTTGAAGAAAAATACCTATGAAAGGCAATGAACCTACAACTCGCTTATAACCAAGTACTTATGGACATATCAAAGCAGATTGAAGACCTTCAAAAAGAGCACGAAGAATTAGCCGAAACAAAGAAGACCATACACAAAAGAATGGTAGGACTAAGAACGCGAATAGGGAAGCTAAAAACTATCGCTAAACATGCGCAGGAAGTGTTGGGAACAAGCGTCGAAATAGTAGAAGACATAGAAAAAGCGTAAATTTCAATATGCCAGCAGGACAGCCAGCCTACTTTGAATCAGCGGATCAGCTTGAAGATGAGATACAAAAGTATTTCGAAGAAGGGGTAAAGATTAAAAAAGTTGTCTTAGGCCCACCAAACAAACGGTACACTGAAGAAATACCAGTTCCAACTATCACAGGGCTAGCACTTTATCTAGGATTCGAATCACGTCAATCATTTTACGACTATGAAAAACGTCCTGAATTCTCTTACACTATAAAAAAAGCAAGGCTTTTAATTGAAAATGAATACGAGGAAATGCTTGCTATTGGTAATGTTGCCGGGGCCATTTTCGCCCTGAAGAACATGGGATGGGCAGACAAGAGAGAAACCGATATTACTACGGGTGGGGAGAAGATAAATTTTGGAGGGATTCAGATAGTAAAACCAGATGATCCAGACAAAGAAGTTCAGGCATGAGCCAAACTACAAACAGTTTCTTTGCCTTGAATTACTTTACGATGAGGTAACCAAATATATTTACTTTGGCGGTGCCGCCGGTGGGGGAAAATCATGGGTTGGGTGTGAGTGGCAAGCTGCAATATGCCTAAATTTCCCCGGAGTCCGGTATTTTATGGGCCGGGAGCAACTTTCATCGCTCAAAGACTCTACCGTGAAGACGTTCTTTAAAATGGCTAATTATCATGGGATTTCTGAGCAATTTAGATACTATGAACACTATTCGGCTATCAGGTTCCACAATGGATCAGAGATTGCATTACTCAATCTTCAGTTTTTACCAGGAGATCCACTGTTCGAAAGGTTTGGATCTACTGAGTATACAGGAGGATTGATCGAAGAGGCTGGACAGGTGCATTTTAACGCCTTTGATACGCTTAAATCTCGCGTGGGACGACATTTAAATGAGCTATACAAGATACCTAAGAAGGTTTTAGTCACCGGCAACCCAAAAAAGAACTGGACATACCACACATTTTACAAGCCATGGAAAGAAAACAGATTAGAACAAGGCTATGCGTTCATTCAGTCACTAGCCCATGAGAATAACAAGATTGATAAGGGATATTTGGAATCACTTGACGATATAAAGGATAAAGTACTTAAAGAAAGGCTTAAATACGGCAATTTCGAATATGAAGATGATCCTTTGTCACTTACAAGCTATGAGGCGATACTTAATATTTTCACCAATGAGTACGTGCAGGGAGGTAAAAAGTATATCACGGCAGACATAGCCCGTTTTGGTGCAGATAAAACCATTATCAGGGTATGGGATGGCCTTCGGGTACTGGAAAGGCTTGAGAGGTCAGGGCTTAGAATCACCGAATCAGCGGCTTTAATCCGGTCCACAGCCTCAAGGTACTCAGTTCCGATGTCTCAGGTCATGGTAGATGAGGACGGCATAGGCGGTGGCGTGGTAGACATACTCAGGTGTAAGGGGTTTGTAGCCTTATCCAGGCCATTACACGGGGCTAACTTTGATATGCTTAAAAGCCAGTGCGGCTACCGGTTGTCTGAGTTAATAAACGACAACATGATCTATGAGAATTGTCAAGACACCGCTAAAAAGGAGGCTTTAATTGAGGAATTGGAGCAACTTAAAAGAAAAACGGAAGGGTCTGACAGGAAACAAGCTATCATGCCAAAGGAAATAATAAAGGATTTGATAGGGCGATCCCCTGACGACTTGGATACATACATAATGCGTGCATGGTGGGAGGTTGGGATAAAGAAATCGACAGGACTAAACATGTCATTTCACAAGTAAAAAACATCTAAAATGAAGCGTTTTCTCGGTAAAACAACACTTGTTATAACATTAATCTTTGCCAGTTGTAGCGAAGAAATTGGCCCTTGCTACGAGATGGAGATTCAATGCAAAAGCCTTTTGAACAAGATGGAACAAGCCACAGACGCTAAGGAAAAGGAGCAATATTACCAGTACTATCTATCCGAAAAACACCTACTTGAAAACTGTTATAACGAGAATAGATGATAACATTCAAAACATTAGGTAAATCCTGGAGTTGCCCCACTTCGTGGCAAGATGTTACCTACAATCAGTACATATTCCACATCTACCCCCGGACGTTAGCGGAAACCATTTCCTTATTCTCAGGAATAGACCTACAACTGCTGCAGAACTCAGAGTTAAGGGGGCTGGAAAAGATTAACATAGCGTTGATTTTCATGTCCATAAGCCCACAGTTCAAGCGTACGGACGTGGTTAACGGAATAGTTCTCCCTGCAGACTGTACAATCGAATCACTAGGCCAGTTCGAAGACTTACGGGGGTTGTTAAACAAACTCCCCAAGAAACAGATGGCTGAATACGAATATCAGGACTGGGAATTATACTCTGACCTATGCCTTGAGGCTTGTGCTATTTATATGCAAAAACTACAGGACGGAAAGTACGACAACTCGAAGGTTGCAAAGGTAAAAGAGTCTCTAAAAACCGCGTCATGTGCTGAGGTTATCGGAACGGGTGCTTTTTTTTTATTCAGGCCATTGAATATATCACCGCCTTCAATGAATCTCTTCCTGATCCTGATCCATCGGTTGAAGAGGTTAATTCAGGGCTTACCAGGTTATCAGAAGACTTTGGATTTTTTGCTACACTCACGAACATAACACAAGGGGTGCCCAGTGAAATGGAAAGGGTGTGTCAGGAGTGGAGCGCAAAAGAGTTCTACCACCTGGTGAGGTACAGATCGTTTGAAAGTCACGCACTAAAAGAATATCAGCGATTGATAGCAATGAAGAAATAATTACATTTACCCTAAGCATTCGTTAATTGTAAAAGGGCTATCCAGACGGGGTAACCCTTTTTTATTGTATTTTTTTCTATATTTGGTTCGTGTCTCATCAATCGGTACGTCTTCTACTCCAAGATGTAGCCAAATCACTGGCTGATAAAATACAATTCTCATCAGGACGACACTCAGAATTCAATATGAAAAAGGATGTTTCCTATCCGTGGATATGGTTACTTCCAATCACCGCTAACCCACGATTCGCAGTTAACGATGTTGAGATGTACGAGAAAACGTGGAACATCGCTTTATTATTCTTTGACAAGGACGCATTTGACGCCACAGAGGGGCCAAGCAATGACATCTTAGACCAGCAGGACGCAATGGTGGACAGGTTCATCCTTAGGCTAAACGAATGGGCTAAGGTAGCCTCACAGGATATTGTCGGGGACGTCACCATCAGGGGCGTTTTGCAGCAGCCGTTTTACAAAGATGACGCGGGTATTCATACAGGGTGGTTGCTAACCTTTGCTATGACTGTCCCCGATGATTTTAACTATTGCACACCTCAAAACGTCTACCTGGATGCCGCAGATAATTGATATTGTCAATAACAACGGTATAGGACTAGCCAACGACATACGGGCGAACATGGGCCAAGCTGGGCTTAACGTTACTCTGAAAACAGCCAATAGCCTGCGGATAGAAACAAAACAGGAGGGCACTAAGGTTAAAATGACGTTGTTTGGAAGACCCTACTTTAACACTGTGAGAACCGGGAGAAAGCCTACACTGGAAAAAAAACCTTCACGCGATATGATTGCCAACATCGCAGAATGGGTAGCTGGAAGAGGACTGGATGAAAAAGCGGTGTGGGCCATTGCGGTGAACATAAACAAGAAAGGGACTAAACTGTGGCAGCAAGGGGGACGGACGGACATTGTAGAACCAGCGATCGACGATTTTATAAACAACACAGCCCAGGATTTGCTTAAACAGGCTTCCGATAATTTGATACTTAAAATACGCGAAATGAAATGGTGACCGTAGTTAAAAACCCTCAAGGTCACAAGATCATAGCCCAGGCCGTAGCCGCCGAAGTTACCAACAGTGCGGGGGACGCTTTAATAACCTTTCCTTATCACGGACTTGGAACAGGGGATTTCATCTACATCGACTCAGACATCGAAGAATATAATGGCTTTTGGTATGTCACCGCAATAGACGCCAACAACTTTAAAATCTCAGAATATGACGGCGCTGACTTCGTTGAATATGAACAGGATCTTGATATTAACTACTACCAGACGAATGACCATGTCTGGTCTTCTATCTTCCTTCCTATCGTTTACAAAGCCTCTAACGACCTTTGGCCGACAAATTCCGTAGACACCGCCCGGACTGTTTCCTCCTTCTCAGACGACAACGGGTATACCAACCTAAACCTTTCGGGGGCTTTAAAAACGTCCTTTAATGCGTTAGAGTACGTTAAAATAGAAGGGGCTTCAGATGACGCGCTAAATGGAGTTTGGCAGATAGTTGAGGCTATCACCACATCCGACGTTACTATAAGTTTACCCTATGACGTTAACAACTCATTCGGAGGGGCGACCGTACAGTATTACTACAATAACTATCAGGTTAAAGTAAAAATATACGGTGGGTTAAACGCCCTGCATCCGTGGCAGCATAAGAAACCTTATGTAGAAGTAGCGGAATTAAGCCTAACACCTGACGAAAACAACATAGTAACATTCTCAGTTTCAGACTACATCAAAGGAAAGGTAGCGGTAAAGAATAATCCTATTATCGGATCGTTTCCGTTGAACTTAGACGCCTTTACGGGGTTCTTTGTGGCCACTGGGGAATCTTACGACGTATCAGATAACTATTCATTAAGTACAGAAGAAAGCACGTTCACCGCCGACACATTCGAGGGCTACGCTGTCACCGGAAAATTACCGTTTAAGAATACCTATTCAGGATCTTATTCAGATTACGTGTTTACTTCTGGATCTCAGGCGCTGTGGCTCACCTCGTTCTCACGATTGTTCGCGGTTGAAGACTTGTATTTTGATGTGTCGTTTATTAAATCTATCGACGGGGCGTTTAAAGTCACCATAGACAAATATGTTTCTGACTACCTTACAGCTACGGAAGACGTTTTATATGCTGATAACGGGATCGGAGTGTACCGTATACCAATAGAGGTAAGTTCTGTATATGATTCGTATTGTATTTACGTCACTACTATTGAATCAGCAGAAGTTCCGGGGGTTGAGTCTGCGATTACCTTACCCAGTCTGTCTACGGGCATTAACGTAGGCACCGGAACGTCGTGGACATTGGGCGCAAATCCTTCTGTATCACTGACAGCTACCGGAGTCCTTGAGGCTGTGCAAAGTAAAAAATGGGTACAGGATTATCCTTTCGTTGTTGGTAACACCTATGAGTTTACCCCCGATGTAGATTACAATAACGATAGTTCTTGTTTTCTGAGATTTCAGATACTTGACGCAAGCAATAACGTCTTAGTACAGAACACCGCTACGTTAACAGCAGGAACAGGGACAGAGAACGATCCTATAACCTTCGTGGCACCTTTTGGGGCAGTGAAATACGCTTACTTCTTTGAGTTTGTGAACGGCTTTGGGTCTAACACAAACGATGTGGACATAGACTCAATCACAGCAACAGAAACCACCCCGGTAACACCAGCGGTTGAAGCGCTACTGATCACAGAGGAAATATGTATAGACATACTGGCGGCGTGTGCTGCTATTGAATCAGGAGAAACACCGGACGATGACTTCTTCAGGTTATTGGAAACCGGGTTCTTTAGACTATTGGAAGATGGAGATAGAAGATTATTAGAAGGTGCACCATGACATACAGAGTAAGGGAGTACACAAGAGATTTACACGGGATGGACGGTAAGGTCAATTTCAAAAACTACTACGTTTATTGCTCAGGTGAATTTTCAGATTACTATGAGGCTATAAAATATGCTGTCGAATATGAAAAGAAAATACCTAATAAATGTTGGGTTGACTGCCTTGATACATATGATTATTTTGAAGAGAAAATTATTCCTTTTGGATGGGTATGAGAGAAGTAATATATATAACGTGGCTTAACTATTTGGGCGGGTTTGAATACTGGCCTTTCATCGCTTATACAGACCACCAAATAGCCGTTACTGAAACGGGTGAAACTAGGAAGAACGTCTTTGCAGGATGGCCTAAAAGCTATGGACCAAATGCGGACACGATCACAAAACAAACTTTTAGGAAGAGCAAGAAACAAAAGGTAATCCGTACACAAGTGTTCACCAGGGAACAGGCGTTAACGATAGGGGAGCAGATTAAAAGTTCTCCTGTAGTTCAACTACTGTCAACTCGCAGGGACCGACGCACAGTCATAGTGGACACTGACAGCATTGTAGTGGTTAAGGGATCGAATAAGATTCATAATTTAAGTTTTACAATAACCTATACCGACGATTATCCAACGCAACACGCATGATGATAAAAGTCTCAAATGAGTTCTTAGAGTTCGACGAGCTTATAGAGGTTGAAAAACAAATAAAGCTCTTCGAAGAAATCTCCACCACAGACGGGGATTTCAGCTATGCCTTTGAACTTGGAAAGACGCTTACTAATACCCGGATACTACAAAACCCGCAGCCTGACAATATTTCAAAACTTGTTTATCAGAAGATCCCCGCTAAACTATTAAGCGACTCGGGCGCTGAAACATTCGACGGGTTCATACGAATAGAACGTATCACAGACGTTTACCACTGTTCTTTCTTTGCCGGCAATAATAATTGGTTCGGTATGCTTTCAGGATCTTTACAAGACTTGGACTGGTCTGAATACGACACCAATCAAACAGAAATTACCATTCAAGCGGCAATATTTAACACCAGAGGGGTCGTATTCCCGGTGGTGGACAATGGTGCGCTACTAACCCGGGGTTATCAGCAATTAAAGGTTGAAGACTTTGTGGCTGGGATTCATGTTAAAGACGTATTCAATAAGATATTCTCAAGTCACGGCATTAAGATTCAGGGGGAGCTTTTAGAAGACGCTAATTTTCAAACAGCGATAACGATTAAAAATGGGCGCTATCAATCTGAAATAGACGCTTCATCCACGTTTGCACAGCAAACAGCGACACAAGCCAGACCGGGAGAAAACGTTCAGTATACCGTCATATTCGATAACGATTCAGTCTATCCATATTTCGACGGAGCAAACAATCCTTACAACCCACTGACAGGAGTTTATACCGTCCCTTATAAGATGAGGCTGAAGATTGAGGTAGAATTAACACCAGCTATAGTTAATGCTTCATACAACCAACGGATATATCTGTATTTAAACGGTGTATATACCTTTGTTGATATAGGACTGGCGGCAGGGGGATTATACAACTCGGCTACTCCGGGAGACTCTGAAACGTTCACCTTTGTCCGTTCAATAGTTTTCAATCAGGGCGATACGATATTTTTTAAATCTGAGTGGCAACATTCCGCGGGGTCGACACAGAACGACGTTGTAAGCGGAACGGTAAAATTTACCCCTGAGTTTATTTATAAAGCCTTCGGGGCTGCCATTGTTCCCGATTGGACACAGCAGGAATACGTTTCAAACATCTTTAGACTGTTCAACTGCTTGGCGTCCTACAAAGAATCTACACAGACCCTGACGGTTAATTTATTTGAGAAGATCAAAAGCAAACCGGCTATAGATTTATCTGAATACATTTCATCGACAGAGGTGGACTATACTGAATTCATAAGCGCCTACGGGAAGAAAAGTCTACTAAGTTTCAAAGAGAAAGAGGATGAAGAAATTAAAAAAAGGATTCAGAAGTTCTTTAGCTATTCAAAGGGGGATATTGAAGTTAACAACGACTTTTTACCAGACTCGGCTGATGCGTTAGTAAGTGATTTCGCCTTTCCGATAGGGTATATTAACCCTGCGTTTGATATGAGTATTGAACGGTTGAACCTATTGTCAGTATCAGAGGAAGAATCGGTCGAAGCTACTGCCGTTACTGATTCAACAGGACAGGCGAGATTTGCGATCCCAGAAGACATATTTCAATTAAGCGATCTGGTAAGAGTTTCAGAAAGTTCCAATCCTATTTATAATGGTGATTGGATGGTAGAGAACCAGGCAGCCGGATATGTAGAATTAAAAGGACTTCCATTCGATACAGCCGCCACGGCTAAGCTAACCAAGCTACAATTTAATTATAACGAAAGCGATGATGTGTTTATCCTGCATCATGTGCCACTATACACAGTTTCGAAGTTCAGCGGTAAGAGTTTCTTTACGGTAGAGAACACCGATTTAAGCACTCTGTCTATGGCATTTTCTAACCTACTTCAAACAGGCCGACAGGTAAACAGGGACTTTATTTATTCGCTGTCATTCTCGGGGGAAAGTAATCCACTACACTACCAACAGACATTAATACAACAATATTTCAGACTATTTGGTCAGGTGCTGAATGATCCTGTCAAGTTAATATCAACAGCGAATTTACCCTATCATGTTTACCACCAGATAGATTTTTTGAGTCCTGTAAAAGTGTTGACAGAAGAAAGCACGAATGTGTACTATTTGAATAGGATACGAGGATACAAAGGAAGTGAATATGAGTGTACGCTTGAGTTAATAAAAATATAATGGCAGATCAGAAGGAAACGGTCGTACTAGAGTTTGAGGTTGACGAATCAGAGGCCGTCGAATCTATAAACAGTCTCACCAAAGCCAATAAAGAACTAAGGGCAGAGCGTAACGCCTTGAATCTACAGAGCGAAGCGGGGAAGAAACGCGCTACAGAAATTAACGCATTACTCGATCAGAACACCAACAAGATTAAAACCAACGTCTCAGCCCTTGAGAAACAGAAAATCAATATTGGTAATTATAAAAGTGCGTTAGATGGTGTTCATCCAGCCTTAGGAAAGGTAGCTGACGGACTCGATAAGGGGGCTTCTGGGTTTATGGCTATGGCTAAATCTGCTTTAGCTTTCATAGCCACACCAATAGGGGCCATTCTTGCGGCACTGGTTGCGGTATTTACCTTACTTAAAACAGCCTTATCCGAGAATGACGACTTGATGGATAAGTTTGAAAATGTCACTAACGCTGTGGGTGTAGTTGTTGAAGTTGTCACTGCGAGGATAGGTAAGCTAGGTGAGGCGTTAGTAGCGTTAGTCTCAGGGGATTTTGATAAAGCAATTGACCTCACAGCCGAGGCTTTTTCAGGTCTTGCCGATGAAATAGGGAAGGCCGTAAAACAACAACAATTATATTTAGATGCTTCCAGAAAATTAGAAGACGATACCAGGATGTTAAACATCCAAATAGCCCGTACAGAAAATGAGCTTAAAAAACTAGACAAGGAATCTAAGAACGTAAATAAAACACTTGACGAACAAGAGGACATAGTTAGAAAAGCAATAGAACTACAAGAGGATTTAGTTAAACAGAAAGAGGATTTAGCCCGTCGGGATTTGGTTATAACAGCGAGGCAAACCAGAGCGGCACAAGAATTTCAACAAACATCAGAAGAGAGTTTTGATCAATACGTCCAACGACTTTTAGATAGTTCCGCATTAGGAAATGAAGAAAAAAATAAAATAGCTGAGAAAGTTATTGCATTAGAGAACGCTAGGGGGGCATCGTTAGATGATCAAGCCAAAAGAGAGAATGCACTTGCAGCTATTCAGGAGAAAAGAAATACAGCGTTAAATAAGCAAAACGAATCCCTTCAAAAGAATATAGATTTAGAACGTCAGGGCCGGATAGCCAAATTAGAGCGCGAACAGAAAGGTGAACGTGGAGATCCATTAGCGGACGCTTTTCAGACAGAGGCTAAGATCGAAACTGATCTAACCGCCTTAATGAAAGAACAATTAGATCAACGTGCAAAAGATACGGATGCCTATTGGAAGAAACGGAATAGTGACGCCGCAAAGAACGCTGAAATAGAGATCCAAACGGAGATGGCTAAGACTCGCATTATTGGGAATCTCATAGGCGGGTTGTCTCAGTTAATGCGTGAAGATTCGGAGGAACAAAGAGTTATTACCTCTGCCCAAGCTTTAGTAAACACCTACGCAGCCGCTAACGCTGCTTATAAATCAGGGGCTGAGATAAACGTCTTCTTTGGTGTTCTGGCTGCTGCCGCTGCCGTGGCCGCGGGACTAGCAAACGTAGCGCGTATCAATAATGTAGAATTTGCCGATGGTGGGTATACCGGGGTGGGGCCGAAGATGAAACCAGCCGGGATTGTTCACGCTGGCGAGGTGGTGTGGTCACAGCGCGACGTAGCTATGGCTGGTGGTCCGGAACGCGCCAACGCTATGCGCCCTACATTCAGAGGCTATGCCGATGGGGGATTAGTCACCGACTCTTTAAGCCAACCTATTAACCAGCAAATAGCACTGGCAAACATTGTAAAGAATATGCCTAATCCAGAGGTATCAGTTGTAGAAATTGCACGTGTAGACAGACGGGTAAAAGTCAAAGAAAACCTTTCTAAAAGATGAGCTTAAAAGACAAATATCACATAGACAATTCTGTTTGGATAGACATGATCCGAAACGGGGTAATATCCTGTTCAGTGTCCAAACAGGAAGATATTTTAGCTTGCGTTAAGCGCCACAAAGAAAGCTGCGAACATGGTGAGGCGGTAAAAAGAACGGCAGATGAAATGCGCGTTACTGAACGTTGGGTGTACGAGGTTATAAGCCGCTGGGGTCACTGAACAACTTACTTCAATAGATTTTCATTCTAAACGCGGAAATTCGCTTCCGTGACTTGCACCCTTTGGATTTACGGAATAATAGGTGAGGCTCCACCAAAAGCCGCAGACAAACACTATTCTTTTCAGGACTTTCAAAAGGAGTTTGACCCCAACGCAGACGACTACGTGGTACACATTTTCTCACCTGGTGGGGATGTGTTTCAGGGGTTTGCAATGTACAACGCCTTAAAAAATACAGGCAAAAGCATTACGGTTCAAATCAATGGTGTATGTGCTTCGATAGCTACACTTATTGCAGGAGCCGCTTCTCCTGGGAAATTGCTTATAAACGAGCAGTCCCAATACCTGGTACATAATCCCAGGTTTAACAACATCTCAGGGGACGCAAACGAACTTCGCGCCGGCGCCGATCAGCTTGACCAAATCAAGACGCTTTTAATTAATGTTTACCGCAAACGGACGGGATTGTCTGAAGAAGCTTTATGGGAGGTGCTAAATGCACAAAAGACCATGACAGCAAGCCAGGCACAACAACTAGGTTTTGTTGATGAGGTGATGGAGTCTATGCGAGCGGTGGCATTTGCAGACATGAAATTTTTAAAATATATGGAACAAAATACAATACTCCAAGCCATAGAAAATCTAGGTAAGCAGATCGAAAAAATTTGGAAACCTAAGAACGAAATAAAAGCGCCGGTGAACATGACTGTAACCACAAAAGACAATGTGGTGCTACAGGTTATGTCCGAAGACGGTGAATGGGTGGGTAAGCAAGTATCGACAGAAGATGGACAGCCACTGGCAGCGGGGGAATACCCACTTTCAGACGGATCAGTCCTTGTAGTCGGTGAAAACTCCACCATCGCTGAGGTAAGAACAGCAGAAGCACAACAAACAGAAGAACCAGAAGACATGAAAGCAAAAGAAGAACTCGAAAAGGCTCAGGCCAGAATAAAGGAACTAGAATCAGCACTTGAAGCCCGTAATACTGCGGTGGTAGAGACTGAGAACAAAGTGAAAACTTTGGAGAACAAAATCAACATTGATATCAAGGCTCTAACCGAAGAGCTGACGAAGATCAAGAACACCACAGCCGGGGACCAGTCATTACCTGATTTGGGCGAAAAGAAGCAATTCAACGACGGTAAACAACACGTTGCCGACCCTATGCAGGAGTGGTTCAAACAAAAATTTGGCGACAGAATTCAAAAAGACTAAAACATGGACGCGACAAGATTTAAACCAGTAGCATCAATGTATACGCCTAACATATCGTATACATATCCCGGTAAACTAAATACCGAGCTTATTAAGCCGCTCCGTGTGGGGGTTCCGGCTCCTCAAGATCTTTTCACCATCATACAAGGGGTACGATGTGGGGAGTACTTGCATTACATTCAGCCGCTGACCTCTGCTTTGTCTAAGGCGTCAGGTACTTGCGATCCTGTATACACGCAGGCCGGTTCTATCACTGACAGACAGCTTGTAACAGGTGATTTTAGGGTAAATATGGAGTTTTGCGAGGAAGAATTTACCGCCGTTTGTACGGTTCTCATCGACAAGTACATTGGGCAGGGTGTGGACGCCTACGAGATCCAAAGTAACCTTCAATCACTGATTTTCGAGCAAATTGTCGAGCAAATGAAGGTAGATGTGATGAAAGTCATGTTTTTCGGTGACAATTCACTCGGCGCGGGCTCAACTTCAATATATTCTGTCATTGACGGGGTTTTCACGAAGTTTTTGGACAATGAAGCCTCTTATTGTGTGCAACCCATCAATAACGCGACATTTCCCAACCAACATAACTCAATTTTGGCCGCTGACAACGCGCGCGACGTGTTGAGACAGATTTGGGAGCAAAGTTCACTGATTTTACGGGCTCTACCTGACAATCAGAAGGCTTTTTGGGTCACTCAGTCAGTTTGGGACAACTATTTCCAGTCACTTTTGACTAATTGTTGTGTTGAGGGTAGCTGGAAGATGGGCCAAGACGGTGTGAACAAACTTTTCTATCGTGGAATTGAGCTTTTCCCGCTTCCTTTCGCAGATTTGTCGCTTTCTTCTGAGACTGGTAACCCTTTCTACGATGAAATACGTCACTTCGCGGTCCTGACAGCAAAATCTAACCATTACATGGGTGTAGAAAGAGCTTCAGACCTGAATAATTTGACTTCTTGTTTCGATTGCCGCACCAACTCCAACCTTTTCAAGGGACGGATGCGGTTCGGTTATAATTTCGTACAGTGTGATTTAATAGCTTGGGCTAAATAACTATGGGAATAGTACTTTGCGGCATAGGTTCCGGCATTGATTTCGATTGTCTCAGTAAAAAGCGGGTTTCTGGGGTCAAAAAGGTTTGGCTCTTTAACGTAGACCTCCTTAACTCACCAATCGACCCCAATGGCACCGGATATGTGACAGGACTAGAGTTTACTGGCTATGACGGACTATATCTGTTCGACGCCGGCAAGTTTTCACACTCTGCTCTGTCTACGATTAACGTACAAACCGAATCCGGGGCGGTGTCTTACCTTCAGTCTGTAATTTTGAGGCTGAATGCGAACACACCCACTGAATTGGCCACCCTTTCTGATCTTATGGTTGCTACCGTCGGCGCTATTGTGTTGACAAACAACAACGAGTTCAGAATCTACGGCGCAACTAATGGTCTCTCCGCTACCGAGGGTACAGTGGAGCCAACAGGACGCGCACAAGGGGAGGACACAAGCACACAAATAACACTGACAGGCCAGGAGGCGCTGCCGTTCAGGATACTTCTGAAGACGGACTACGCCACTACGTTGGCTTATGTGACGACACTGCAATTCTAAAACAACCTAAACTAAATAAAGAGCCTCACCCTAAAAAGTGGGGCTTTTTAATTTGCGGTATTTAAATTACATTTAAGTCATGGACGTAAGTACCTTAGACAAATCCCAAGTTGTGGCCGAATTAAAACGCCTGGGGATGTTTGATTCAAACTCTAAGCACGAACTCTGGCGCAGGGCTTTTGATCTTCACAACGCCGCTGTCCCGAATAATAAAGTGCAGTTTTCTTTGTGTGGTTCTTGTTTCAGTAAAGTAAGAAATTGGCTTCGTTCGTGATGGACTTTTTCCAGATCTACTATAAGGATGAACAACTCAAACACTTGTACCCATTCGCCAAGCCTTACTATAACGAAGGTCTTACCATCTTCTTTGAAAATGTTCCTATTTCTAAGCTAGTCATGGAAAGCACAGCCGATAAGATCGCAGTTTGTTCGTGGAGACTTCACCAAAAGAGCCGTAACATATTTCCGGTGACTAAGGTGGCGTTAGAATCTAACTACGAAGTGATGGGGTTCAGGATAGTAAGCAAGAAACACACTATGATAGCCATGCTCCGAGAATGGCACAAGGATGCTATCACCGCACTGGATATGCTGTGGAACAAACTAGGCTATAAAAGACCTGGCGAAGCGAGGCACCCTATCTACATGAACCACTACGCTGCTAGAACGGATATTTACAAAGACTACGTTTCAAACTTTCTGATCCCAGCGATGGAGTTAATTACAAAGGATGAAGAACTAAACGAGATCATGTGTCGGCCATCGGGTTACGGGAGATTGTCGAAAGACGCTGATTTGAAAAGTGTTCAGAGTAAGTTGGGGATGTCAGATTATCCGCTGTGTCCGTTTGTTCTGGAAAGGTCTCCATCACTATATTATGAAATGAAAGGGGTTAGAATAACTTATTTGCCACTAGCATGATTAGTTTAATCCATCCAAGCCGAGGGCGGGCAAAGAAGTCAGTTCAAACTATTAAAGAATGGATTGATGATATTGGAGTTTATGACTATGAGGTGATAGTTAGTGTGGATAAAGACCAGGAAAAAGAATACATAATACATTATTCTAGAGAATGGATGCTAGACCTAAATGGGCCAAAACCAAAGTTCATCATTAGTAATAACAACAGATCTGCGGTAGATGCAATTAATAACGCGGCTAAAGTAGCAAAAGGGGATATTTTCATAGTAGTAAGTGACGACACGGAATCTTGTATAGATTGGGGGAGTAGAATATTATCAGCCACAAAAGATAAAAAAGACTTTATTCTAAAAACTCAAGACGGTATTCAACCATGGATAATCACGATGCCTATCATGGACCGAGCTTACTATAATCGTTTCGGCTACATCTACCATCCTGAATACCTACATATGTTTTGTGATACTGAACTTACATGCGTAGCCGACATTACAGGACGAAAGATAAAATCAGACTTGCTTTTCTATCACAAACATTACTCAGTCACCAAAGAACAACCGGACGCTATCAACAAGAAAGCAGACGCTACGTGGGATCAAGGGGAGAAACTATTTTTAGAACGGTATAAAAGAAACTTTGACTTGCCACCAGGGAACAAAATTGAAGATAACGATATGATTAACTGGCTTAAAAGGAAAGTACGATGAAAAACTATAAACTATGGTTGACAAAGCTTGATTATGCAAAAACAATGATTGGAATATATGGTTTTGAAAAAACATTAATGGGAAACGAGTTATTTTTTAAGCTATTCATGAGTCTAGGATTTGATAATCTATTTTCGTACTACTCGATGGTTCCACATGAAAGATATTATAAAAAAGTAGCTGATTTTGAATTGTTTGTATGGAGAGATGGATCAAGTTACAATTTCGAGTTTAGTCATGAACCTACAGATGTTTTCAGGCAAATTGTTGGCGAAGTGCCAGCTAGGCAAATTGATCCTTTTGTAATTCAGTTGGACCTATTCTCCTCAACTGTTATTACTAAAATTGTTAAGACCTACTTTGAATGAATTTAGCCATTCTCATATGCACACTTCCAGAACGTTTCGACAAACTCAAACAGCTGAAGAACATTTTAGAGCCACAAGTGGACAGGCATAAGGATCAAGTTTACATTGCAATAAACGACTCAGGACGACAGACACCAACAGGAACAAAAAGAAATTGGCTTATAGAGCAAACTCAATCGGATTACTTCTGTTTCTGCGATGATGATGATCAGGTTTCAAGTTATTACGTCGATGAGATCCTAAAAGCTATAGCTCATGGTCCAGACGTTGTGACCTTTCAAGGGTGGATGACTACCAACGGGGAGCGCAAAACAGACTGGACTATAAAACTAGGGGAGAGGTACGAAGAAAGAAACGGTCATTATTACAGATGGCCCAACCATCTCTCAGTGTTTAAAAGATCGTTAGTAAATAGGTTTAAATTTCCAGATGTATGGATACAGGAAGATTTTATTTGGAGTAAAAAGATACATGATAGCGGGGTGCTGAAGAATGAAATTCATATACCCATGCAGCTATATCACTATTGTTTTGAACACGCGGAATCAGTACAACGCAGAAGACGATGAAAGATCAAGAAGAAATTTGGAAGATAGTACCAAGCCAACCTAAATATTCAGTGTCAAATTTAGGCCGGATAAAATCAATCACTAGAGATTTGGTTGTGTTTGATCCTGGTCATAATAGGTTTTATAATGTAACCAGAAAGGAAAAGATTATTAAACCGTCAACTAATCAGAGGGGATATCTAAGAATTGATATGAGATCTACTGATAGATCCTTCGGTATGACATGTGTATTACATCGACTAGTTGCTGAAGCATTTATACCCAACCCATCCAACCTGCCTCAAATCAACCATAAAAACGGGATTAAGACTGATAATCGTGTAGATAACTTGGAATGGTGCACTAATCTTGAAAACAATCGACACGCTAGGAAACTAGGACTATATCCAAAACCATTTACTAAAAGAGTATGCAAACCCCTTTAGATTACGCTGCCAAAATATGTTATTCAAATCGCGAGGTTCTTCAATTCTCGTATGACATGGCAGTTAAATATAAGGACAGCCCAGGCGTGTATGTAGAAGCTGGCGTGGCCGCTGGCGCTCAGATTATTGCGATGAAATACGGCGCACCTGATAAGACAATATACGCTTTCGACTCATTTGAAGGTATCCCATTGCCGAGCAATATGGATGATCAGATGCCAGGTATTGCGTTCCTGTCTGAGACAGAACGTAAAGCATTACCAGATCCGGGCAAACAAGTGTTAGAAACATCCGGGGCAACTGTTGTCCCGATGGAAGATTTTATAAATCATATCATAATGTCGGGGTTAGACTATAAAAATATTTATGCTGTGAAGGGATGGTTTGAGGAAACTATACCAGAAGAAGCAAAAAACATCGGCCCAATTGCCCTACTTAGACTTGATGGGGACTTATATTATTCTACATATGTGGCATTAGAACATTTATACCCAAAAGTTATTAAAGGGGGGATTGTTATTATTGATGATTATGCGTTACCTGGATGTAGGGCCGCTGTACTAGAATACTTTGGCATGTCTGTTCCATTAGTTAAACTTATGTGGTCTGGTGAATCATGTGTCGCTTACTGGGAAAGAAAACACAAAGGCAGAACATGAACGAAATAATATTATCTATACTCATCCCAAGTATACCTAAGCGTTACGGCATTCTTTCAAAGCTGGCCAGTGAGTTGTATAAGCAAAAGTTATACATGCAAACTTTTCATTCTTCACTAGGAGATATTGAAATAATAATAGACGGATCAGAAAGATTTTTAGACGGTGGGCTTTCAATAGGGAAGAAGCGTGAAAAGTTAGTCACTAAGGCCAATGGAAATTATTTGTGTTTCCTGGATGATGATGAACAAATAGCGCCGAACTACATTGAAACTTTAGTTAGGATGTGTAATGAAAATAAAGACGTTTGCACTTTCAGAAGTTTGGCCAAACTGGATAACTATTGGACAATAATAGATATGAGGCTAGGCTATCCAAATGATGAAGCAAATCCGAACGGAATAGTCAAGCGTAACTGTTGGCATGTGTGTCCGGTAAGAAGTAAGTACGCCAAGCTACACGAGTTCGATGATATTAACTATGGGGAGGACTGGAAATGGTTTGAGCAAGTCTTAACACATTGCGAGACAGAAGCCCACACAGACGCGGTAATTCATAGCTATCAACATAGTAAACTAACAAGCGAAAGTGATAACATAACTAAACATTTACAAGATGCCATTTAGCCAAAATTTGGAAGAGCAATATATACTTGAATACTTCGGCGATAAAGTTGGAACTCTATTATCGTTGGGTGAAAACGACGGGGTTACATTCTCTAACGTCAGGGCTTTAATATTAAAAGGCTGGCGTGGTGTATTAGTCGAACCTTCCCCAAAAGCATACGAAAGACTTAAAAATCTATACGATGGACACAAAGGCATTTATACCTATCCTTTCGCAATTTCTGACCACAACGGCAAAGGAGTATTGCAAGAATCCGGTGCGCTGTGTTCCGCCGATGATGTTGGTCTGGTTTCCACTTTTCATGATCACGAAATGGCAAGGTTCAAACGCACAGTTAGCTATGCGCCTGTGGAGGTCAAAACTTTTAAATGGAAAACGTTCTTAAATAGGTTGAGAATAAAAGAGTTTACTTTCGTGAGCATTGATATAGAATCACATGAAATAAAAGTCCTCCCAGATATAGATTTGTCGTCGACAGAACTGATTTGTATAGAACACAATGGTAGTAAAGAAAGGGTAAAAGAATATTTGTATTATACTTCCAAATTTGGAATCGAACGCATAATTTATGAATCGGCCGAAAACATTCTGATAGCCAAATGATAGTCGTAAACTTCGCCACCCGTGAGTATAAATTAGGACAGCAGCGCCTAATGGCTTCGCTTAGCGGGCACCGTATGCTCATGTTTAACAATTACGAGGTGATAGGAAGCCCGACACATCAGGAAAGCCCCTACGAATTTAAATTACACGCAATCGAAAAGGCTTTCGAACTTGATGACATTGTTTTGTATTGTGACGCTTCACTCTGGCGGGTGGGGGATTTATCAATAATTGAGAACATAATTAAGACAGACGGTTACTTCATAACAGAAGCGGGTCACTATGTTGACAGGTGGTGTAATGCTCACACACGTAGTTATTTCAAACTACAGCCACACGAACACAAATTTATAATGTTCTCAGCCGGATTTGTCGGGTTAAACAAGAAATCAGAGATAGCTATGCTGTTTTTTAAACAGTGGATGGATTCAGCCCACGCAGGATGTTTCCGTGGCTCATGGAGTGACCATAGGCATGATATGACATGCGGGTCGATTATAGCTCAACGGCTAGGGATGAAATATCAGCGAGGGGGACATCACATGGCCTACATTGGGCCAGGATACAACGATCCAGAACCAGGGGTGGTAATGTACTTGCAAGGGATATGAAACTACTTAGAATCCCTTTAGCGTGGTGGTACTGGCTTATAAACAGGAATGATAAACTAGCGCAGGAACGTATTGTTATATGTGCCAAATGCCATCTTTTAAAGTGGGGGGTCTGTATGGGCTGCGGTTGCCCGGTGATTGCTAAAACTAGATTGACAGAGGAACAATGTCCATTGAATAAGTGGAAGAATTAAAACCCCCGCCAATAGCCACCAAGCGGGGGTTAATATTTTCGCCGGACTTATTGGTTTTACCGACGCGTATCAAATATAAGTATTTAAATGCAATTAGTCGCAATTTACAACGTTTGGGCAGATTGGGAATTTCTTAAATATTCCCTTAAAAACATCACTCCGCTTGTAGACGGTATTATCATAATAGGGTCAGATCGCTCCAACTATGGGGAAATTTCTCCAATACCTGAGTGGGTTTTAGACTCGACTAATTTCTTTTTAAGGGAGCCACAATCACGTAACGCTAGAGAGTCAGAGACAGATAAGCGCAACTATGGACTTTTGAAAGCTAAGCAAATAGGCTTTACGCACTTTTTAACCTTAGACGCAGATGAACTGTATGAACCTGAGTCTTTTTTAAAAGCCAAAGCACGTTTTTTAAATGAGGACTTAGCCGGGCTTGTCTGCCCCACACGGGTATATTTTGGTTCTCCCAATCTGACAATAGGCTTCGACGGGACGAGGGTGCCGTTCATTCATAAACTAACCTCACGTATAACCCACGGATTGAATAAACATTACCCACACGCTTGGGACGGACGGATTCGGGTAGATCCCACACGGCAATTGAATATAAATTCAGGTGTAGAATATACTGAAGACGTTATATGTGAGCACTATTCGTGGTGTCGTGGGGACTACGAAAAGAAGATCCGGAATTCCACAGCACGTACTAATCTAGAGCGGTCATGCATATTGAACGATTTAGAGTTGGCGGCCTCTGGGGTGTATTGCAATTACTATCAGAAAACATTGATTGAATGCGAAAATACCTTTAATTTACCTATATGGGATCATTAATTTTACATTCTAATTTGCTCATTTAAACCCCACTGAACGAAACGCTTCACTGTAATCCAAATACAAATCTGCATTTTCGGGTAATTAATTCGTTCGATACGATTAATTCCGGGAACTATGAGTTTGACCAAAGCAGTAAGTCAGCCGTTCATAAAGATTTATAACTTCATTCAGCGTGAGTTTGCCCACACATCCCAAATAGACACGTCGGCGGGCTTTTTACCTTTTGGACCTTTAAACAACTTTCCTAATAAATTAGCTTCTCTGGTTGAGGGCTCACCCACAGCTACAAGTTGTTTAAGCACCTTAACAGACTTTATCACCGGGGAAGGATTTAACGAAGGGGAAGACCTTGAAAACCTAAAAATCAATTCTCAAGGGCTGACGTTTTTCAACTACCACAATATCCAAGCTGACAATTTTAGTCACAATTGGGGGGTGGCTACACTGGTTAAATTCAACAAACTAGGGCAGATCACAGAGTTTTTTGATCTTCCTTTCGGGTACTGCCGACTAGGCAAACCTGACTCTAAGGGGGTGATTTCAAAGATACATTATAACCCATATTTCGGGGACGGTTTTGAGTATCATAAACATGAGACAGTAGTTTACGACACTTATAACCCTGAAGCGGCAGTCATACAAATAGCCAAAGACCCTAAGTTCAAGGGCCAAATATTCTGGATGGGACTTCGGACCACACGGCACCCGTTTTATCCAATTCCTGATTTTTATTCCGCTCAACATTGGATGTCGGTGGAGAAAAATGCGGGTGTTTATTTTGCTGAGAACTTGGAGAATGGATTTTTAACTCCTACTATCTTAAAAATGATAGGCGACCCGAACGATCCGTCAGGAATGAAGGACGGAAACGGTGATGATATTTTAAAAGGCAAGGCGTTTGACACTGAAATGACTAAAAACTTCTCAGGGGCTAACCGTGTTGGGCAGATTATGACATTTTGGGCTAATAATCCAAATGAATGGCCGGTAGCTGAAGCCTTTCCTTCGAACGCCAACGCGGATATGCACCGTGTGACAGATGAACACGCCACTAAAAAGATCACCATAGCTACAAAAGTCGTGGGGATACTTGCAAATATCTCCGAGGGAGTAAGTTTAGGTGGGGATGGCAACACTATCAGGGCAGCGGTTAAACTTCAACAGCAACGCGCTATACGCCCACAGTCGCTTTTAGTGGCTTACTACCAAGAGCTACTCGCAAACATGGTCAAACCTTATACTGACGCGATCACGATAGTACAGTACAATCCATTCCCTGAGCTTGAAAGTGTTGATCCTGCGGTATGGAATGAGTTGACACCGGAAGAACGTCGCCAGTGGATACGTGACCACACAGAAATTGAACTTGAAGAAGAAGTTGATCCAGCTTTACAACAACCAGAGCCGACACCAAGCCCAGAACCAGCACAAAACAGGATAACAAACTTACATTTCAACACCTACCCGAAAGAAGCGAGAGAAAACGTGCGACGGGCGATAGAATACAAGGAAAAAATGGGTGTAAACTGTTTAAAGCCAGCAGGATTAAAGTTTTCAGAACAGATTATGAACGGCTCCCCGTTGGGACCGAAGGAAATTAGACGTTTATCAGGGTTTTTAAGCAAACGTACAACCTCAAAAGATAAACCCTGGGATAATTGTGAAACTCTCGAGTACTACGCATGGGGTGGATCGGAAATGATGATCTGGGCAAACGACAAATTAAAAGAATTGAAAGGTGAAACTGATTAACTACCAGTACATGAAGATTGAAACCGACATTTCACAGAATGTCGATGAGACTGAATTGGACAATCCTATCAAAAGAAGTCAAGAGATGATGGAAATGGTTATTGGCTCAGGTTTATACAACGAAATAGCCGGACAGTATCCTTCTTCCTATTCTACGGCCAATACTACCCTACTGACCTACATCAAACCTTTCTTGGCGTGGCAAGCCTATCAATTCTGGCTACCAAAGGCCAACTTTAAAACCCACGCGTCGGGGATCAGGGTACACACAGAAGATAATTCAGTGGCCGCGACAGACGCCCAGATGGCTACACTCATTCGTGATGCAAAGATGTGGTGCCAGACTAAGAAGGAAAAGTTAGTACAATTCTTAGAGGATAATTCAAGCAGTTACCCATTGTACGCGGACTTCTGCTGCAAGAATAAACGGACAGGTACAGGATTTCATATAACGGCGGTAGGAACTAAACACGGAAAGCATTGCGGTTGTCACGACTGCTGCACACGGTATGGACACGCATAACGAATTCATAGCGAACAAAAAAGACCTGGTGTTTTACGCAGGGAAAGCGATACTTAACAAAGTACATGCATTCTATGATATTGACGGATCAGAGTGGAATTTCAGTGCAGCTACGGGGTTCACTTTTAAGATATGGGAAGAGCGCGAAGGAGGGATTTTAATGATATCATGGACGTCGCCCACAAATCTGGCGGTGTCAGGAAACGAGGTTACACTAAACGCACCAGCTACAGACACTGATATCGAAAGGGGAAAGTATTACTATGAGATTGAATATATTTTAGCAGGTGGGTATACGGTTTTGATTGGTTTTGGAAAAGCTGAGTTCATATGAACAAAAAAATATCCGATCTGGCCGCAGCTTCAGCCCTAGCAGGGGTAGAATACTTTGAAGTCCTCCAGGGGGGAGTGAATAAGAAAGTTTTAGCCAGTCAGATTGGTGGTGGTGGTTTAACTAGTGTTGATACAACAGTGGCGACTATCACTCTTACGTTTGGAGCAGGCGTGATGTCAAAGAGTTTTTATGGATCAGCTTCATTCGCCACCCCTAAGTCTGTAGTACTAGCAACAGACACGAATGCGAATCATTTTACTTTGATTTTTACGATTACGAACATAGCGGCAACATTAACTTTTGAATCAGACTTTAAATCAGGTGACACCCGTTGGGCGGCGCTGGTGTTTACATCTCTTGAAACGGGGACTTTTAAAGCTACAGCAGATTACGACGGAACGAATTGGATTATAGAATTTACACTTTTCCCAGCAGTATGAAAAAGATACTTTTATTCCTTATCCTTATTCCAATGTGGGCTACAGCTCAGGTAAGAATAGGAACGGCTACAGGCACAGACCTTTATGAGGTTGTATTTTACCCACCATTGACATCGTTTAATATCTATACGGTTTATATTATCACGTTCAACAACGCCAACACCTCGCCTGCCGTAACTCTTGATCCAGAGGGGATAGTAGCCGCCACCACAATAACAGACAATGGTGGGAGTGCGCTAGGCGCTGGTGTTATAAAAGCCGGGGCTACACATACCCTGAAGTTTGACGGAACAAAATTACGGGCAATGGATGTAAGTGGGGGTGTTACGCAGAGTAAAAACACTACATGGGTCACCAAAACATCCTCCTATACACCCACAGCGTTAGATACACTTTTTTATAATGTCGGGTTCTCCTTTCAGTCTGTGACTGACGTGTCGTTTACTATCCCACCATCTACAACAACTAATTTTAAAAGTGGAACACCGTTTAAGATACGTAATGACAGCGCTGGGACGCTTGCAATTCTCCCAGGACTAGCAGTTAGTATAAAATGTCAGACAGCAGGACCGTGGACACTGGAAGAAGATGAGTACGCGATTGTCACAAAAATTAATACAACCGACACCTGGGTGTTGGAGCTGTTCAAAAAGCCAAATATATCACAGCAAACTATCGTCCCTGTTTATACCGAATTTTCAACGGTGGGTAATGTAACTACCGGAGAAGATTTGCTTTTTTCCGACACACTAGCGGCTGGGACCATGTCTACGAATGGCAATTTAGTGAGCGGAAGATTTTCAGGGATAGTAGCCAATAATGCAAACGTAAAAACAATCCGACTAAGTTTTGGAGCTACTGATATCGTCACACGAAGCACCACCACTCCTACAATTGGACAGGGATGGGTTTTAGACTGGCAGTGCATACGTGTAGACGCAGGGAATCAAAAGTGTAACGGTACTTTCTTAGGCAGTGATGGTATCGCTAGCGCGTTCTATGTGGCCACTACCGAAGATTTAACCAATGATGTTATTATCCAATTGACCGGAGATGCAACAGCCACAAACGACATTGTAAAACACACCGCGTCAGGAAACTTTGCTCCCGGGGCTGGGAGTGGAAACCCGCCACCTCCAATTATTCCCCCTGATATTCCTTTTGTGATAGTTGACAACGCGGTCCGTGGGACTCAAGGCTATCAATGGGATTACGTCAGCACGTGGGCCACACCTGGAACGGGGGTAGCGGGATGGTATGACGGGACATTAGACTACACCGGAACGACAAACGCCTATGCTGAGATAACTTTCAACGGGACACGGGTACAACTGTATACCGAAAAGAAAGACACACACGGAATCTTTGAAGTGTCGTTAGACGGTGTTGTCGTGGACACGGTCGATCTCTATTCAGCTACACCACTACTTCAACAACTAGTTTTCGATTCTGGTGACGCTGACGATCCCGATAATGAAGAAGATTTAACGCAGGACGTACACACGTTAAAATTGAGGTGTACTGGAACTAAGAACGCGAGTTCATCTGCTGTTTACCTGATCGTTGACTATGTAAAAATAGAAAACCCTGTAGACGTACCCGACGAAGAAACACCAGATCCACCCGCAACAGCAACAAAGTTCGTGGCTACAACCGGATCTAACGGCGGGTCTAACGACTGCGAGACCGTGGGGACTCCATGCGCGACAATTACTTACGCATTGACTCAATCGACTTCTGGCGATGTGATAAGCATAGCGGCTGGGACGTATACGGAAACTTCCTACTTGGTTGTGGGTACAGGAATTTCAATACAAGGAGCAGGAATAGACGTCACCACAGTAAAAGTAACTAGCGGCCTTAATTGGAATGTTGATTGCAGCGGGGCCAATGCGACAAAATGCATCTTTCAATACACCGGATCAGGAAGCACAGCGCAAAAATTAAGCGATCTGACCATAGAGGGTAACGCTAAACTAGTCCACGGAGGTATAGTAATTGGGGTCACAAACGCACGTAATAACGTGACCGTAGAAGATGTCAAGATCACAAACATGGATTATTTCGGGGCGTATGTGCATGGGAACGGGCATACATTTAAGAACGTACAAATCATTAATAGTGCCGAGGCTGCAGCTTGTTTCTCTACTGGAAATTTATTGGTCGGCGGTACCGAGGACTTCATGTGTGACAACGTAGATATAAGTGATAACTCAGGCGGGTATGGAGTGAAGTCCTGGGGTGGGAATGTGATCATCGAAAGTCACACTTTTCAAAACTCAGAAATTAGAATACTTGCCAATTCACCTTACGGGGGTGGTGGGATACCAAACATTGCTTATGAGTTCGCTGAGTGCAGACCGCGTAACTGTGTGTTTCAGAATAACTACACTGACAACTGCGTTTCGCTGGTTCGGGTAAACGGGGCTACTAATGACGGTATACCTTCCGTACACATTACAAATAATACGTTTGACATGATCACCAAGGGGGGCGGTAGTTCAATAAACACCCCTATTGAGTTATCCTATCATAATGTAGAGATAGATAACAATCACTTTGTCGGTGGGCGATACGCTTATATTGTTAGCTGGAACGTAAACGAAACAGCCCCGGCGATTAACTGGGACATTCATCATAATACGTTCTATTGTGTGGGGCATGTAAACTCACCTACAGGAATTTTGAGATCCAGCTATGCAGGTTTTCAGGATGTAGACTTTTTCAATAACACCATTCACATACCCCCTAGCAATAATTTCTACACTACGCTTTTCTATACCGGATGCTGTGGATTTGCCAGAAGTAGCACGGATATACAAGCGAAGAACAATGTGATCTACGACCAATCTACTTCTGACGGTGGCGTCGGTGGTGCAAGTCAATTAACACGGCTCGAAGGTTCAGGGGGCGGATGGACTTCATGCAATTTTGAGTATAACACCGTGAACGGAATGGCTACGACTTTACCCAGCGGGTGGACAGTAAGCAACACGTTAACAACTAGCCCCGCTTTCATAGGCGGTGGGGGTGTGAACCCTTCGCCTTTTGTGTATGACCCGTTCTTCCGTCCGGCAGCTGGTTCACCACTCCTTAATTCTGGGGTCGACGTTGGCTTCGGAACTCCTGTAGATAGGGGAAGAATACAAGTACCATGAACTTTCAGTTAAACGATAGCGCCATAGAATTTATACTCAGCGATGAGTTAGAATTTAAGTTGAACGACGGACGTATAGAGTTTACGATAAACGCGATCACTGAAACAAGTGGTAGCTTCCGATTATTGGAAGATAGTTTTTATAGATTATTAGAGAGTGGATTTAAACGATTACTTGAATAATGGCAGACGCACGCATATCAGAACTCGGAGCCGCTGGTGCGCTTGACGGTTCGGAACTAGTAGAAGTAGTTAAGGGTGGGACAAACGTACAAACGACGTCCCAGGATATGGCTGATTTATCAGGTGTAACCCGTGAATTCAACCGTACATTCTCTGAAGAACTTCTATTTGATAAGAATTTAATATTTGTAGACACTCATGAGATGGATTCCGATCTCGTTTTCACACTTGCATCAAGTGGTAATGTAGCTGATCAAGAATCAGTTATACGAATGACAATAATATCAGACGGCATCCATACTATAACTTTTCAGGGTACAAATTTTGAATTTATTTATGGAATGGTCAACGGCGGAATACTACCGGCTGGCAATCATCGCGTATGGTTAAACTATGTAAATGGCGGCATTGAAGTTAATATTCCCGGCACAACACAGCAGACATCAGGATTAACGCAACTTACAGCGCCACCGAATTTTGTTGTCGTGGCTGACGGTGAGAACGAATTAGATCTTTCATGGGATGACGTCGCCAATGAGTCTGGGTATCAGATTGAGAAAAGCGCAACAGGACTGGGAGGCTGGGTTCTGTTTTCAAATCCTGTCGCTGGGGCAACATCTGCCAGTGAGGCCGGACTTAATCCAGGGGATACGGTATTTTACAGAATAAAAGCGTTGGGCGATGGCTCGGTTTACGCTGATTCTCCATACTCAACAGCGTCAGGAACAACGGAAGACGCCGGAGACGTGACAGCGCCTACGTTTACTTTCCTTCCGGCCAACGGGAACGCGGTTTGGACAGTTAATAAACCATTAACAATTACATCTAATGAACCGATAAGAAACGCGGACGGGTCCACAATTGACAATTCAAATGTTGCCGCTGTTTTGGTACTTAAACAAACCAATTCAGGAGGTGCAAATATTGGATTCACAGCAACAATAGACTTTACAAAAACTGTTATTACCATCACCCCAACCACGACCTACGGAACGAATCAACTTGTTTACTTGGCTATTGATGATGTTGAGGATGTTTCGGGAAATGAGATCTCACTACAATCAATCACCTTCACCACCACAGCCTACACTTATTTCAACGGTACAACTAACCGTCTTAATTTGGGTGATATTTTAGATACTCTTTTTGCGCTTGCTGATACTAATTTTTGGTTAGAGATAACTTTAAACAATCCAAATTTATCCGGAACAAGGAGGATGATTGCTAAGTTTGGAGGCCCGCCACACAATCAACAAGTATTATACTATAACAATAATACTATTGCCTATGGTTACTTAGGTTATGTCGGTGGTCAAATATGGCGTTATGTTGGATGGACAGGCACTGATTTAGCAGCAGGAGAAAACGTTGTAGTTTTGAAATACGATGGAGCAATTGATACCAATGACGGATTAGATAGAGCCACGTTGTTAATAGACGGAGCTACACAAGGTTCAAAATCTGACTTCGGTAAGACTGGCTCACTTCCTGCTAATTTAAACAGCAGTGGTTCAGCGCATTTAGGTGTGGGCGCCACACTTGATAATCATGGTATTCCTATAGACGCTAACTTTTACGAGGGGGAAGCTAAAAACTTTATAATCAGAAGTAACGCAGGGGCCACTGTTGTAGTAAACATCCCTGTTTTAGCATTAGGTACGGATACGTCAGGAAACGCACATCACGGAACATGGGTATAATATCATTCATATCAATGTTTACTGCTGGTGTGGCCGATGAGGTTGATCAGAACACCGACGACGGATTATGGCACGATGCAGCTTACTTTCCAGATGACGACGGATTGTGGCACGATGAGGCGTATTTTGATGAAGATGACGGATTATGGCAT
>Ga0137451_1000035_pt1 | contig 44903 bp, 56 predicted proteins | sample EasRivERMGT500_2_FD_102336 | JGI IMG/M metagenome (GOLD analysis project Ga0137451, IMG submission 102336) | Soil microbial communities from meander-bound floodplain in the East River, Colorado, USA - East River MetaG ERMGT500_2 | ecosystem: Environmental > Terrestrial > Soil > Floodplain ... | reverse complement strand
TCTGAAAGACCACATCACGGGCAAATGTAGTATCGTCGTAAGTATATATTTCTCTGAGCGCGGGCGCTGGAGAGTTATAGCCTGCAAGGAGTCTCCCATCTTCTTCACAGAAGAACGAATTAGGATCGGTAAAGTAAGCAATCCAGTATTTTTTGACAAGGTCAAAAATGAAGCACCACCGAGTTCCGTCGGTCAACTCTAGTGCCGTAAATAACTTGTTTTTGGCGACACAAAGTGGAGACGTTTGAAGATCATTCCCAACCAGTCTTACGGGTGCAATTCCGTATCTCTCGTTACCATCGAAAAGCTGTTGAAGCTGATCGGAGATCACCAGAGAGTTAGAACCAATGAGTTGTACAATTCCAGCGGAGCTTAGATAAAATATTGCTCCTTGATATGTTGACGTTTCACGGGTTATAGGAGGATGCGAAACACCAAGTCTTCTAATAATAATATCAACAGAACCGTCAGGAAAGTCAACAAGAGTTCCAGTAACTTCAAATATATCTTGCGTGGTGCCAACTAAGAGTCTTCCCGAGTCGGTGGCTTTGATCCAAAGATTTCTCGAAACAGTAGCACCGGAAAAACTAAAAGAGTTAACAGGATCAACAAGATCTGGATTATCAATCTCACTAAGGTAGAGGGAATTTGATGTAAGATAAAGCACGCGAGAATTGTACTCGCCAACAATACCAACGATTGGCTCAACGATTGATTGAACATTTATGAGTCCTGGCTTAAGTGTTTCTTGGCGTAAAGCTTCCTCATCCGACATACGATCCTCGATCGTATTAAACGGGGCCGGAACTACAGCAACACGATACCATATGGGAAGTTGCTGAATAGCATCAAAAGGTCTATGCGCTCCCGCTTCGCGGGTAGAACGGCGATAGATCCAAACCTCATTTACATCAGAAGTGGCATTTGAACTATGTGGCGTAATTAGTGTGTAGCCGTGCGAAACCCAAACGGCACCCGATGATGGCCCCTCTGGACTCTTTCCGATATATTTCCCATCATTCGTTACATAGACCTGACAATAATCGTAAGCCTCCGTGAGCGGCCCCTGCTCACCACCAACAACATGGATTTCATTTACAAGATTCGTAGCTACAGTATCGGTAAAGAAGAGTTGGAATTTAATTGAGTTGATCTCAGTCCAACCCTTCGTGGATTCACCAACTTTAGTGAATGAACTTCGATTTGCGGAGAGCGTACTCCAAGCGTTAGTTCCACCCTTGAATTGGCCGCCGATGTCGTTCCCCCACTCGAAATAGAAATAGTCAGATTCACCGCTTGAAGCATCAAGATTAAACTGAAGTCTAGCCTTAATGAGTTTTGACGTATCACCAACACGAACATTTAATACTATTCCGTCTCCTCCTAGGGGCGCTTCTGAGTTGGCTACGGTTGAATCAGGTGTAAGTAAGGTTGGTTCAGCAGTTGCTACAAAAGACCCGTCAGTATCAAAAGATGTAGAAACTCCAAGCGCAGTTAGTTCTGTTCGTGATTGTGACGCTACCTCAATTGAGGGCGTTCCATCGGGTCGTATAATACCAAGATTGTACGTATTAACGGTATCGTCTTTAATTCGAACATTCCCGGAGCAGATGAGTATGTAGCCACGATGAACAGCAAAGGAACCACGAAGCGAGTCAGCACCAGTATAAAAAACGCCACCATTACGAGTAATATCGCCGTTAGCATTTATGGTATACCTGAACTTGTTGTTGCCAATGAACTTAGAAAAGATGGTGTGCGGCCAAGAACTGAAATCATAAATATCCGTAATTCCTGGAACTAAAGTTAGTGCTCCATCTTCATCGAGTTGGAGGTTATCCATGCGCGCAAGTCCATCTTTGGGACCATTTACGAAATCCCCCGATGGAACCCAACCACGCGCCCAGTTTTGACGTGCTATAGCTGCCATTAGTTCACCACATCATTCAAGAATTGGCGTAAATAAGCCGTCTCACTAGTGCTAGATAAATATGTAAACGCATCATCCCAACTATTTAAAGAGTCGTTGGCGCTTCTGGATTGTTGCGTAGCAAGTCCGTTATCTTCAGTTAGGTCTACCCAATTATTTAGGTCATCGCTTATTGGGCGCAGCAGATGCATATTTAGCGTCACTGCATCGCTGAGATTCATCGAATCTGAGAAATTAGATGTTGACGAGACCTTAAAAGTGGCCGCGTCCAGCATCACCATCAAATCCCCGAATCCAATGGCACCAGAAAAGGTATAAGCTATCGAATCACTTAAAGCTAGAGCGTCAGTAAACAATCTGTTAGGAACTGCAAGAGCATATACAAACTCATCAAAGATGTTATAGAACATCGAGTCATACGCTTCTTTAAGAAGAGAAGCGGGTTGAGAAGCTACCGCACTAGATTCATCTAACCAGTTATTTAAATCATCTGACTTAGTAACGGTTAAGCCAGCACTTGCTGAAAAGAACTTACCCCTAGCTCGGGGAGTATCCGCAAAGATCTGATATGGATCAGAAGCTAAGAGATGTATTTCAGCGGCGGATAACGCACGAGTATAGAAGTAAATTATCTCATTATATCCAAGATGATACTCAGACGAGAATGTGGACTTATTAAACTGTAGCGTTCCAGTCTTGACAATGCTCCAAGATCGGGCCGCGCTAGCTATTTCAGTTACGGGGTTAGACTCTACTTTCTCGTATAACTTTGCCGTAGTTCCATCATACGTTCCAGCATAACATGCTCTACGATAAGCTGTTCCACCTAAACCATACGCTCCACTAAGATCTGAACCCCAAGATAGGAAGTCTACGTTCCCACCACTAAACCTCATAGACCTATAGCCGTGGAATATTCCAGCTGTGCCGTAATTAAATATCGCTCCAGTACTTCCTTGATTTGGGTGGCCGCGGTAGAAGAAAGTAAAAGCACCCGCACCATCTGTTAGAGTCGCATCAGTTGTGGTAAATACATCTGGCCCCTCCACAAGAGTTGTGCGCCCCGTAACCCGCGTGCGCGGCCCATTTACCGCTGTGTTGATGTTAGTGATGTTTTGACCATAAACATGATCCACAACATAACGACCCTCAGCACCAAAGAGGTACGCCCCGCTGATATTCCGTGCCAGCGGGTGCGTACGAATTAATCTCGGATTTTCAGGCCGTGTATAAATCACTGAACTTCTTCGTTATAGGTGCGGATGCTCAGGATGTTCTCGTTATCAGTGTTGGTCATGGCTTGACCGGATTGATTTATGATGATAGGCTTGAACTTAGTGTTGGGGAGTAAGATGTGTCGAATAGCTACACGTTGCTGAGTTGTGACTGCTCTAACTGAAAAGATTCCAACTAATGTTCCAATAGCAGGTGCAACTGAATCAGATCCATCTGCATAGTTAGTACTATCAACAGCCTGAACTAAATAGAGTTCGCAATATCCGTTAGCCGTAGGCGCACTCTGGAATCTGCAATAGAGATCAAAATCAGCAAATCTATTATGGTCAGTAGCGTTATCTACTTCAATACCTAACTTTTGAGACGTGCTAGCGAGATTCTTTAAAGTTGGCGCCGAGCCATCTCCATTGATAATTGTAGTAAATGTCCCTAGTGCTGACCACTTAATTGCATTCGCCATCTTTACTCCTTAATACCTCATGTCATTCAAGTACTGCCGTAAATAACCAACTTCACCCAGGACACTAGTGTATTCAAAAGTGTCAGCCCACAGGTTCAAATCATCACTAACCGCACTCTCAAGTTCTATCGAATACGAATTAACGGTCCCATCAGTTAATGTAAGAGCATCGCTAAAAGCTACTTGAGAGTGTAGTACAATACGGGTTGACTCACTAAGAGTTATAGAGTCAGTGAATATGTTCTCTGAAACTAGAGAAGAGGCAAATGAATCTGCAAATGAGAGAGGATCTCCAATGATTGCTACATTGGGAAGTATAGCTGAAAAGACATCACTTAATGTTAATGCGTCAGTAAGTCCACTAGTTACAAGATGCCCAAAAAATCTAGTTAGGGCCGCGTCGGACCATGAATTTAGGGTATCAGCAACATTCGTGTAAGTTGTTGGAACCGAGCCAGGAAAGTCACTCCACGCATTTAAATCATCAGTAAATAACATCCCGATACGAATAGCTTGTGCATCATCTAAGTATGTCCCGAGATCAGAAATAGCTATGTAGAGCGGCCCAAAGGGGCCAACATGAACTTGAAGACCATCTCTAAGTGAAAGGTTATTTCCATTGATGCTCCCATTCCGTATGAATTTATCTTCCACGGAACGTGAGAGCGGCCCCGGAGGAGCTAGATATGTATACGAAACCGCATCAGCCCAATTATTTAAAGTATCAGAAGCGGTTCTACTCGGTATAATAACTAAAATGAGAGTTTCGATAGCTACAAAGGTAAGACGAGACTTTGGTGTGTCCGTCCCCTGAAGTAGAGTTTCGGTACCCTCAAATGTTATACGTGAAGCCATTAAACCACTTGTGCGCCGATTTGAAGTGCGTTAGCTTCAGATGTAGTAAAAGCTACTCCAGTGTTGGGGTTCAAGATATATTGCTTCTTATAGGAAGCATACGAGTTAGTTAATGTGATGTTGCTGCCATAATATACTGTACTGTTAGTTTTAACTGCGAGTTTAGCAGTTTCAGTTCCACCAGTGTCTTTACGCAAAACTCCACATACATCTATCCCTAGCACATTTCCGCTAAATGTCGGAAGATCAGTGGTAGCGTAAAGATCTAAATGTCCTGAAGTGGAATCACTGTTATATGTCGAATCGTCATCAGGTAGAGTTTCGTCTACATTTTGATAATTAGATCCAGTTGAAGGAGTCCATTGAGTAGAATCTCCTGCGGCGCTGGGCCGCTGTGCCACACAATGCACGTTTGAGCCTAGAAATGCTCCAGAAGCACCTTGGATTACTATATCATCAAAATAGAAGTAATCTACGCTATAACCACAGTTGAAGAACGCATTAGATACAGTCGCAGAAGCATTCTGGAAATCACTGCTTCCACTATATGCCTGGTTATCATCAATGTTAACTACAACTGTTCCTGCGTTGCCAACAATGATTTTAACTCCAATATGAACCCAAGTGTTGGTGGGGCCAACTGTGTAAGTTGAGCCTACTTGAGTACCGTTGGCGTTGTAGAAGATTAGTTGAACATTAGATCCACTAGATGACGTGTCTATCCTAAAGTGGTATGTATTTGAAGAGTCCCGAAACCCAAAGAGCGGCCCCAAAAGATTGATCTGGCCGCTCTTGAACCAAAACTCCGCGTAAGCAGTAGCTTGATTCACCGTGACATAGAAACTTGACGCTACTGTTCCAGCAGACCTAATACATCTGGTTCCTAAAGCAGTTGTACGAGCAACAGCATTTGAGAATAGATCTCCAGATGCACCACCGACAAGATCTATTTTAGATCTTAGGTAAGTGCCATCTTGAATCGCTTCTCCACCTTCCCAGAAAATTAGATCTGCCATCGCTACCTCTTCTTTTTGTGTTTATGACTCTTTCCAACTACCGCTGCAACTCGTTGAGCAACAGAAGGTGGTGGAGTAAACTCATTTGATACAAATTCAGGATCTAAGGGTTTTCCCGCTTTGCGGGCCTTAATCATCATGTTGTAGCCGTTGTGCTCAATCGTTGGAGTTGTACACCCAAACTCCTTAAGAACTTGAGTTACCTTCTCAGGCCACCATCCGTTGTAATGGAAATCGTAATCATTGGATTGGCCGCCATACAACACATTCATCACGTTGATATGCTGCTTCGCGTCACTAAAGTTATCTATGGCCCACTTCACGTTGGGTAACACAAAGAATAAATCACCGCCAGGCTTCAACACCCTAAGCCACTCAGTAAGAATGGTTTTCCACTTTTCACGAGAGAAATGTTCTAGGACGTGTGACGAAAAAATAAGATCAAACTCGTTGGGACCAAATGGAAGCTCGGTAACATCACACCGATAATCTGGATTGCACTCTTCGCGAATATCCACCCGTACAAGAGTGTATTCAGGAAAATCAGGGGATCTATCCAGCGGCCCACAGCCGATGTCGATTGCTTTTTTAAGTCCGTTTGATGGCATCCTTCGCATAGGCAAAGAATTGGATGGGAGGGAATACGTTTTACCCGTGTACACATCTTCGTGACCACAGATCAGAGATCCATCACACCAGACCTCATAATCCGTTTCTTTCTTTAGTTTATTTAGGAAGTAGAGATCTTCTGTCCACATATCAGCTTGATTTATACCATCTTTAAACTGATCTGTGTCCACAGTTTTGAACCACGGCTTACTCATCTTTGCTAGAACTTCAGTTCTGATGAGTGTACAATCCATTCCAAGTCCACTTACTTCAAAGAACTCACCCACTTTCCAATCCCAGTATGTTCCCAACCCATTCTCTCTAAAAACCAGTGGGGCCGGTGGTTCACTCTTAGAACAATATACTCCCCCAACTACACCAATCTTTGGGTTTTGTTCCATCCTAAATATCAGTTGACGAAGTGTGGGATTTGGTACTACTACATCGTCACCCAAAAAGAAAAGATACTTATTACCTTGCTCAAGAGCTTTCTCAGCAATAGCCTCTCTAGCTACGTCTACAGGTTGATTTTTAACCACCATATGATTGTAGTTGTAATTAATCGGAGGGCAAAGACCCTTAAAAGCCATTGCCCAATCCAGTGTTAACGGCCTACCGAGGGTAGGAATACCGATCATAAGGCCGTGTCCAGTGCCAGTTATCTTTTTCAATTTATCCTCATATATTTATTAATTTAAATCTACTCTAGCTCATGTGAATTGTTATGAATTTCATATTCACACTTACGTTTTGAGTTCTTCAACTCGTTCATCGCTATGGTATTCTCACGAATCACTGCTTTTAGTTCGCTAACTATAAGCTGGTAATTCGCTCTCTCTGAGGTATATAACGAGAAGAGTTGTCTTAAAACGATGAGCAATACTGCAACCGTAGGACTTTGCCTCAAAAGCTCCTGTAAGGTTTGCTCCATTCATTCACGTCCCTCTACGAACGAGCAATTAATTGGAGACGGTATAACTTAGACCCAACGTGTTGCTCGTAGTCTTGTTGATTGTTGAGAAAGTAGCTCTACCTAGCAAAGTCCCTCCAGACGATGAATTGAAGAGGCCAACTTCCCCGAGCGTGGTATTCCCTTGATTAGTTGCAAGAGACATTTGTGCCATCCACGATGGCGGGTTAGATGTAAGATTAGTAGTTGTGAACGTTCCAATAGCGAGTCTTGTGGTTTCGCTTTGGAGTGCGGAATCTGACGTTGCAGGTGCGTTAGTTCCCGTTCCAACGGCCATATAACCAATACTCTGAGAAGTGACCATATCACTGGATATGATCTGTTGAAGAACAAATCGTCTTCCAGCCGTCACAATTGTATTATCGTTCTTTTCCCATTGAATGGGAGCTTTTATCCGATCTACTTCATTTCGCTGCGCGTCATAAAGAGCAATCTCTACGTAGCCGCGAAGATTAATCAACCCATTTTGTTCACTCATCTAAACTTTTCTCCCTGGATAGTTTGAAGGAAGTTGAGGCATTGGATATGATCCTCCGCGACTCCTTAAATCACTCGGTTCTAAATTATTGCGCTTAGAAACATAAGTATTTGCGTTTATCAACTTGAGCGTCTCGAACTGAGATCTAAATTTCGTCTTATGATAATTTGATGCTACGAGATTCTGGCCCTTACCTTCTTTGAGAAAGGCACGGTAAAGAGCATAATGCTTCTTATACCTTCTTCCCAGATGGTCAGGAAGTGCAAATTCCGCGTCGGTGGGATCACTAGTTCGATAGCAAGTTACTATGCACTGCTGTCTTATTTCTGTGGCATCCCAAAGGTCTTCAAGCCCCGTTGGGGCTTTAGAAGAGTTTGGAGTTGGTATTAGCCGAATCACGGAGAGATTCGTAGGATGGACAGTATAGTATCGCGGAATACCTGACGAATATTCATTTTTCACCGTCTCGCTAACTACGGCTCTATTATACATGAGGTTATTAGCCTCATTGAAATCCATCGGCTCTAGCTTCTTACCTTCCCAAGTGATATACAACACCTTCTTGATACTTGGGTCCAAACCGTAAGTGCTTTGGTCTGCATTTATAGTAAGCGCATACTTCTCGAAATGCAAGTCGAGATCAGAAGCGATGCGCTTTTCAGCCTCGCTCAAGAGATTCGATAAGTATGCGTCTTCCCAAATTATTGGCATTTAAACATACACCGGATGGTTATTCGCATCATAGTGCCAGGTCAAAGAGTCAGTTCTATTATCTACGTGTAAGAAATTACTTCCAAGACCTACTCCATTAAATCCTGACATTTTCGCGGCTTCATAAAGTGAGGTCAAGCTAATTCCGGGGGCGGAAATGTCGGCCGCGCGGCCCAAAACGTGAAATGAGTTAGGTGCTCCACCCACTTCTGCATTGTGTTTCGCGCACCTACACCCTGAATTTATGCGAATTGGGACTTTAAGTTCGTAGCGCATCTTTTGAAGATTATCCACGATAGCTTGATGAATAGAGTCAAATCCACATCCGCAGTTACACGCAAACTCTTCAGACGTGAAGTTAACTGAGAGTCGCATCAGTACTTCCTCAACACCACGCCTAGAGAAGTTCCAAAGAGAAGAGATAGAACTAGATTGATGAGTAGAATGGAAAGTAGGACGTAAATTGCAATGGTGATGAACCTGAGAATAGTTCCATCAAGAGTTGGGAATTGACGCAAAGCCCAAAGAGCTAACGCACAAATTAGACACACAACAACGAATTGAATTATCACCATGACCCCCTTAAACCATTAACGTAGTCTGGTAAGATAAGTCTATTTCTAAACGTCTTACATTCCTCAGCATCTTCATTGAACTGCTTTTCATAGATCTCAGCCTTCGTCCATTCTTCTGCCTTCGTTAGAAGAACTGAAGTCGCGTAATTCTCCAAAGCGCGAAAACCAGAATCCACGGGGATATTAAGATCAGAAGACCCAAGAAGTGTTGGCGCGTTTGCATAATAGAAGACCCAAAGATTTGAAGCGGTACTTACTGTAGCATGAGGAAATAAAGCTACTCTTCTGTAGTTTGCGACCCAGAAGTCTGTGGAACTTCCTGTTTGCAATTCCCAATCATCTCTCTGATATTGCATCCATCTAATGTCTCTGGACACAAGCCAGTATTTAGTAGAAGCTCTATAAATTCCACGGAGGGCCACAAAGTCGGGGATGAGAGTGACAAGATCATAAAATACTCTATTTGCGGTTTCGTTTATTGCTACAGCTTTGGGAAGTAATCCATGAGTGACCGTCAAATCCTCATACCCGTCCTGAATAGCATCTTGAACTTCTTCAGGAGTCGTGAAGATTCCAGAATCGTTGAGATTCGTTTGTACGAGGGCGGCCAACTCATCTCGGGTCATTTCTTTTCCCAAATCTTAGCTTCACGTCCATAACCTTCATCAATTAAGCGTTGAAGAATCTTCTGACGTAAAGCCTGCTGCAAAATAGAATCTTGTGGAAGATCTGTACGCTCTTTAATCTCGTCATTTACTAGATAAGCTGGAGCTTCTCTACCACCCAATGTTCGATCTAGTATATTAAAATAGGATTTACTTGGATCGTAATAGAATTTTGGGTTTAACGGATTTAGAGTAAATTTAGGGTCAAAACTCTTATCTTTTTTACTTTGAAAGGCATGAAATAATTCATGTTTTAAAACTCTAGAGTACAAATCTTCTTCATCCCACTTATGACTTTGTGGAATTAAATCAGAATTTAGAGTTATCGCATCTGAAAATCCTCGATACCCCTCTATAGTTTTCTTAGCTTCAGGATCTAGAAACTCTGTAAATTTACCGAGCAATTCACGTTGAAGCGGCTTCATCAGTATAGGTGTCTTAAAATAGCGATCATAAGCTACTGGCTTATCATACGAAGGCTCGCTAAGTTTATACGATGATGGCTTCTTATCTGGCATTTAATTCCCTACCATCTTGTTCACGTCTGCGACGTTAACTTCTAGTTTCTTCACATCTCCAAAGATCCGTTGAGTTAGAACGTCCTCATAAGTGGGCCGCGCCACCCCTTTACGGGCGCGCAAAACAGTATATTGAGGATTTCCATTATTCTCTTCGTTCCTAGTCTCAATATCTTCAAACCCTACGGTTAGTAGGAAATCCTTCAATTCTGGCGTGTGCATCGCGCATACATGAAAATCCTTGGGGTCGAGCTGGCGGCCAAAGATACAGTTTTCCCAGAAAGCTCGCTTACCCATGAAGTTATCAAGCCAGAACTTGAGGCATACGCTAAACTCAGGATATCCTAAAACCAGTCTTCCCTTATCTCCGAGAATCCTATGGAACTCCGATAGGAGTGAAAGGTGAAATCTCTTTTCGATATGCTCAATAGCGTGAAAGAAAACCACTTCATCCACTTCACCATCTTTCCAAGGTAGGATGCCGGCAACATCCAATACCATATCTGGCTCAACTTCTGGATTAACGTCAACATTTACGTACCCTTCTAACTTCGTTAGGCCACATGCGAGATTTAACTTCATGTTATTTCTCCGCAAGTACCGCCATCAAAGATTCTGGATCACGATCCTGTCTCTCTGGGTTCACAGTCTTTTCAATTCCAGGATATCTCTTCTCATCAAACTCTTTTTGGAGTTTAACGCTCTCAGGGTGAATTAACTCAGTTCCTAACAAATGCCCAGTTTTCACCCAAGTATGAGCAAAGATACTAACACCATCCACTTGTTCTTTTGCTCTTTTACAGAAAAAGACATCCTCTGTTTGATGTGAACCCGTAACAAAGAAGGGGGGAATAACCTTCTTGAGTAGATCGACTTTGATAAGGCAACACGAAAATCCAACGGCGTCACAAGCCAACAAACCCGTATCCGGGTCGGCTTTATCCTCATAATCGTCCACGAAGGAGTTCTTTTTGTACGCAGAATCAGTGAAGTTGAAGATCATCGGATGATACGGATATCCTCTGATGTGCGTGACTCCGCAAATAATATCTTTATCCGCTTCCACCAATCTATGCCAAGCGTCCACAGGAAGGAGTACGTCGTCATCAATGAACATAAGGTAATCAAAATCACCTTCAAGAGCAACCTTAGCAGCTTCATTGCGCATCCGATCTATACTCATCCTACGAGGATTACAGAGAGCAAAGTTTACTTCTTTACCCTCTTCACCGAACTTCTTCTTGGAATCCTCACTCCCTTTAAAAACCCCAAGTCGATAGAAGAATTGCATATGATTGGAGTATGCAAGTTGATCTACCTGAGATAAATTATTTATACCAATTAGTGTATTAATTTTATTCTTCATTATAAATATTGTGATCTTTGACCAGGATCTAACATTCCTAAAAGATCTGCATATATAACTGAGTCATCTTTCAAAGGGTTATGAATTATTAATTCTAGCATATACTCTTCTCGGTAATGCCGTAAATTATAGTCTGCGCATTTAATAATTTCTTCTAAAGAGTCCATAAATTTTAAAAGAGGGCCGCCCCACCAGGAGGAGTGCGCGGAGCGGCCCATATTAGGTCTACCGGAGAATAAACCTAAAGTCTTCCAACGATCACTTAAAGAGCTTTGACAAAAACCCTTGCCGTAACCGTTAGAGCCGTACCATTTGTTGTTGCCGTGCTCAATGTAGAGTTGAACGAGGCAACATCACTTGCCAAAAACGCAAACGCAAGACGATTCCCATAGAAAGTCGTCGCGTCTGTTGAAGCAAAGGCCGCAGAACCCGCTGCCGTTGAGAAACAGTTATTTACTGTATCCAAACTAAGGAGCGCACCTTTTGCCATTGAGGTCGAACCGGCCCAATTTGAAGTATCCGAAGCGCGAGTAGCTCTAAGCAAAATAGCGTTCTTATGGATACCAAAAGAAACTACATCACCGTAACCACCAATGGGAATTGTGTCGGTCGTAATTCCCAAGAAGAAGGTAGTAGCCAAATCAGTAGTGAGGCCAGAAGGAAGTTTGACGGCAAGACCATCATCTGTTCCATCAAGACCCATAGAGACAGGAGTACCACGAGGAATAACCGCACCGGAATCATTAAGAACCTGAATCCGCATACGATCGCCGCCACGAGGAGCACCAGCAAGAGGAGTATTCATTTCTTTATATCTCCTTTCTCTTTAAGTGAGCGTCCTGGCAATTTTGCCAAGAACACCATGCTTGCGACGGTTATTCACACAGATATTTCCCGTCCAAACCATGTGACCAACACGAGAATCACCATTGATGGGCTTCGCGAAACTCTTACCATTTTCGTCTTTCAACATGGTAAAGTCTCGGCCGCTCATGTACTTCATGCGGAAGAATTTCGTGTTGATGAAGTAAGCAGTTCCGCCAGTGGTGGTAGAAGTGTCCGTGGTTCCAGCGAACACATTGGGAATTTTCTCATCCCACGCAACCGTGGCTCCCATAAACTTGAAGTTAGTAAATGGAAACTTCTGGTCTTCAGTGATCTGACGATAACGATCAAAGAATGCAAAATGGAAGAGTTCGTATGAAGTCTGATCCATGAGAATCAGGTCGGGCGGCCCACCCGCGCTCTTCGAGCAGGAATTAAACATATTGACCATCTCTTTGAGAAAGCCAACATATGTGGTAGCTGCTGAAGTGGCGGTCTGATTTCTCCACCAAGTCTCAGTATTGCCGGAAATGTTTCCAACCGTCTCGGACGTGGTGCTAAATTCAATTAGCTTTGCGATGGGATCAACTGAAGTAGATCCATTCGTGCCGCTAACTTTAGGAGTCGTCAAAGCTCCGTTTCCACTTCCTTGGAGGAAGTGAGTCATGAAGCCTTCTTGAATTCCCATTTCCGCTTGCTGAATCTTAGTTTTCACAAGATCAACAATACGTTCACGGTTCTTCAATACATCCAGCATTGCATACACGATGGGTGTAACAATGCTGCTCCATTGATAAACCGCAGAAGTTACGCCTTCAATTGGGGTAACGCTCAGTTCATCATAACCCTCATACGTGTCGATGGGGTTTAGCGCGGTCATGAGCGGAATCTGAATGTAAGTTCCAGAACCGCCATCCTCATACATACTACCAGCAATTAGTTTATGAAAAAGTGCATTGGATTTACCAATATTATCAATCATCTTCTTGCTGTAATTTGCAAGAGTTTGGCTAAAAAGCGCGTCAAGATAAGTAGTAATGTTTGAGGGATTTGAGGTATCGCCAAAAGTGATAGCCATATTCCCTTTATACTCCCCTTTGGGGAGAAGTTAAATCACTTGATCGATTCCATAGCTCTAGCTATAGCATCATCAAGAGATTCCGCAGGCCGCGCCTTGACTCCAGTGTCAGTCGGGCGTTTTCCGTTTAGTTTTGTATCTGGATCGGATGAATTACGGGTGATTTTACCCGCTAACGCTTTCGCGTTTTTAACCTTAGCTCCGCGATGCTTCGCGATGGCATAGAGTTCTTCAAGATGTTCTTTAGCCGAAATGTTCTTCGGCATTGGAGTTCGCTCGATGAGTGCAGCAATTTCTGACTCATACTCACCTGCATCAGTATATGTTGCCGCAAGCCAAGTAAAAGCCTCGTCAGCTTCCCTTTCGGCTTGGCGGTTAGAGATTTCCGCAAGTTGGGCGGAGTTAAGTTTTCGCTCATTAGCTAGAACTTTCTCCATCACATTCCCTAGCTTTCCAGCTAGGAATTGGTATTCATCGCCAAGTTCTTCCTTGATAACATCACGGAGAGAACTAACTTTTTCTTGCTTCTCGCTAGGAGTGTCCTTGGGTCCGAAGGAGATGTTATGTTCTTGAGCTAGAACAGTGAGAATGGACTTTGCAGTTCGGGGATCTTTTAGTGCTCGATAAAGCGATAGTGCTGAGGTTTGCTCTTGCTTTTCGTCATCACTCGCTGATTCGTTAGATATAGGGACGTTTTCCCCGCTTTTCCCCACCTGTGTCCCCGCACTGTCCCCGATCCCACTGCTTTCCTGAAGAACGCTCCCACTCTGTTCCCCTTCGCTCCCCGATGAGTCTGAGGAAGTAATACTGACATTTGCTTCTTCTACCATTTGTTGAATTTCCTAATTTGGTTGAATAAAAAGATTAATAGCCCACCCTCTTCGAGGGTTTGATCTTTCCCGAAGGGGGCCGCGCGGCGAGTTTCGCTGCTAACAGTTTAACTGAACTCTTCTTCATTGTTGAATCCTACTTAAGAATCGAAAGTCTGTTCCCAGGCCGTACCATATACGTTTTGAGAAACTTGATAGCTTACTTTTGTGTAGCGATCAGAATCAGCTTCTACGTAAACTTCACCAACTTCATACTGTCCAGGAAGAATATCCTCGTAAAGTACCCGATCTTTCCACGGCTGTTTCTTTAGGGGCGCTCCAATGGGATATCCCTTTTTAGGATTTCGTGCATCATATCCTGGATACTGAGGAACAGTCTCAAGTGGATCACCTGCTACGCAGGAAAGAGTATACAGGACAGATGAAGGATAATAAGCTACATTACGGACATCAACTTCAAATGTCTTTCCGTTGGGGAGTTTCGCGGTGTAATTCGTTTGACCTAGCGCACTAGTTGCTGGAGAACTATTATATGTGGCGTACCACTTATCAATGGTGTGGGGTTGTTCTTCAGCGAGCCACAAAAGAGTGTCTTGAAATGTTACATCATCCCATCGCAAGTCTGGGAGATCTTGATACATATCATTATAGAGATTAGTTGGATCGCTAATCCCTTCAGGAACGATTGGAATTATGACAGCCATCTTATGTTCTCCTTATTGAACTAACTGATTATTCAGTTGATTATTTATATCATCTTGAGTTGGGGGAGTTTGTTGCTCCGCAACTCTTTGCATTTCACCCGTGCCGCCACCGCTCTGTTGCTGGCCGCTCCCGCCTCCTTGCGGCCCCCCACCCTGCGCGGCCATCATTTGAAGTAACGCCGCGTTTTGCATCTCTCTAATTACTCGCTCATTTCTATATCCTACTTTGTAGGCCGCTTCACGAATAAGTAGTGGCGACATCGCCAACTCTGGGAAGTTCTTGAGAATCGAAATGAACTCAATGAACTTGGTCTTTTCCACTTCATTTTGCGCTGGAGAAGTCGAGCTAACATCAACGAGTAATTTAAACTCATACCCATCATCTAAATCCGCAGGATTTAAGAGCTTATATTCCGTCTCGGGTTTGTATTCTTGGTAGAGTTGGGAAGACTTATCAGTCGATTCAACCATAACTGGTAAGGTAAGCCGGTCCCCGGCTGTAATAATTGCAAGCCGAGCAATCTCTGTGATAAAAGTGTTAACGTCTTCTGTGTCCGCGGTCTCCCTAACGTTCGACCTGTTTTCGATAATCTGGGCTTGAGTTGCAGTTTGGCGATCCGCGACTCCTCGCGCTTCGCTTGAAGTTCCTGATATAATGTTGAAGTCTTCACGCGTTACTCCGAGAGATTGAATTGCTTGTGCGCCGAGATCCGCATTTGCAATGGGAACAATTCCTGGATTGTCCACTCTTTCCATCTCGATAATTGTTCCGTCGGGGCCATGATTAAATTTCGAAAGCTCTTCATGAGAGAAGACGCCTTTTCCTACTTGGAATTTGCGGACAAACCGCTTTCTATGATTTCTAGCCTGTTCTCTAGCTTCGTTAATCTCGTCTTGCTGTGAGAGCCAGTGAAAAACTGGAGGAATAGGGTAAAAGCCATCAAAGTCCAGATCCCAACGGAAATCCACGATAGGAGAGTAGGTAAATGGCTCTTCATAATAAATCTCCCCATCATTGTCCAGGACAATGTACTTCTTATGTGATCTATTATCCCAAACCTTCCAGTATTTAACCGCGTTCTTTACGTTGGTTACGTTCTCTTCTTTATTGTACTTACCTTCGGCTTGGGATTCGGAACTAGAAATAGACCCGATCTTTTCTCCGGTGGCTTTCTCGAAGTCGGAACGGGTGGCGTAATCGTAGTATCCATACCAGTCGCAACTCGCCAAAGTGTCTTCGCTTCGCTCTGACACGCGAAAGTTCTTTGGAGAGATGCGTCGAAAGAAGATGTGCTCTTCTTCGGTGAGGAGTTCTGGTTTGGTAATAATACGATCTTTAGACTTTTCACTGTCTTGATCTGAAGCCCACTCTGGCCGCTGTGCCTTAGGATTCTCGATAAACGAACCTGAGTACGCAACTTCCATTATGCCAAACCTAAAGAAGCCATCACGGATACACTTCTTGAGATTGAATGAGAACTTGTTCTTGGGGTTTTGGATTATAGTGTTGACGTATGCTTCTTTACGCTGCGCGGAGGCTAAAGATCTTTCGAGATCGTATGATGCGTCTATTGCTTTGGGGACTGTAATGATGTATGGCGTATTTACTAGATAATTAGCTAACTTGATTTTAATGGTGGAATAAACTAGGTTTAGGGTGTAAGGTCTATTATCTGGACCCAAAGATAGTTGGAGATTCCATTGCTTTCCACGGTAGTATTCCTCCAGCGTTTGACACATGTATTCATTAGCCCACGAATCGTAGGCTTGATCCGCCGCGTGGAATCGTTTTGTCCAGTAATTATTTTCCATTACTTAATTAACTTACGAAACCCAGTCCCGCTTCACGGGCATCGAACCTTTTGATAAAGGGCGCATAACATTACGCATCTTTTCGAATCTATCAAATGCCATTAGACTTCTCTGAGGAATTTCACGCCGCTTAGTTTTCAGCCCACGCGAGTGCATCGCAACAAAGTAACGAATTGGGTCATATGCGTGATCTGTGATACTTGTATCTCGATCATCTGCGTATACAACTCTTCCGTTATCTGAGCCAAGCTCTTCTCTTCTTTGTGCAAGTAATTGGTCGATGGCGTTATAACACCCAAAGTTGTGGTCACTTCTCTTTTTGATGAAGTATATTCCGGGTGCATGACGCTCCGCGGTGATTGGGTGGGTAAATTCATCACTTTTATTTAGTAACTCATTAATGCGGTTTCGAGTTGCGTATTCGTTGTTGTCGGCCGCTTCCCAATAAATCGGCGGGGCCTTAATATCTAGGGTAAGATATTCATCCGCCACCGTCCAAAAAGCCCCGTTCTTTTGAGTGGACTTCTTAAAGATGGATGGATCGGCGTAATTCCCAGCATAATTTTCATCCCTAGAGAGATCCGATATGTTACGTCGATGATCCCCGATAAGAGTATTAGGAGCATAATACTCGCGGTAAAAAATATATACGCCCCGAAAGTGAGCAACCCATAAACAGCACGATGGAGAGGCTTCACCATGATCGAATGACCTGTAAAGGATTCCTTCTCGCAATACCATCTTCATAAAATCATACATCTCTTCGGCAGGAAGATCTATGACTGAAGAGTTATCCATGTAATGAAGTTGTGCGCTCGATGCGCCCCATTGCCCTTCAAAATACTTTGCGACCCACTCGGGATCACGTTTTAGCATGTTCTCAATGGTTTTGGGGTCATTGAGCGCGGCCACCGTTTTAGCATGAACCCATCCATAATCAGGATCTCTCATTGGAGATTCAGGATGGAACTTCTTATAAATCCAATGGAATTTCGTATCTGGATTGCACAAGATGTCAAAGAAGTTCGGGACTTTATCGTTGCCGCGCTCTTCTTTGGGCCAATCATTTCCGAGGCCGCTCCCCGCTTTAATGTAATCTGGAACCTGAGCTTGGTCCCACCTCCCTATTCGGGAGTCCAGTACATAAAAAGTAGCTTCACGAGTCTCTTCAGCTTGATCCAGAAGTGCTGAATTAATTTCAAGGCCGCGCAGCGATTGTTCGTTAAATGCGTCTAAGTGTTTCCACAGGATCATCGAACCATTTTTAAGAGTTGTGATGCCCTTCTCAATGTTATGGGCTTCTACGAACTCTTCAGGACATATCTTAAAGAATGTCCTCATAGTGGTTTCGCGTAAGTCGGTAAACTTCTCTCTACCAATGAGACTTCTGTAATTCGGGTAAGAAGCGAGCATCATGAATTGACGCGCACATCCTATCCAGCTCTTTCCATTTCCAAACCCGCCGCTAAAACAGTTGTTACGGGCCTTCGAGTAGAAGAACTTCTCCTGCTCTTTAGTTTTGAACTCGAAGTTTAGGTCCATACTAAAAGGGGAGATACCTAAATGGCTCTTCTATCAAAGGTGGTGGCGCGGCCCGCTCTGGCCTACAGGTTAACTTATAAAATCCTTTAAACCTATTATTGATTACATTTGATACAGCGTCTAGAAGTAGTCGAGTAGCTTCGTACTCACTAAATCTTTGTTCGTCGTATAATTTAACTTCAATATTAATTTTCATTGGTGAAGACCTTAGCTAAATATGATAAGTTGGCCGGCTGCGCCGGGAGTTTCGGGGGCCGCGAACATCACCAGGAGATTAGAATTTGACGATGCGCCGCGGCCCTATTTGTTACTTAAAGCCCCCGCCAAGTAACAAAACTTAAACTCTTCCCCGAAGGGGTTATTCACAGTTAAGTTTCTTATCAGTGAGTGGATACATTATTCCCATCACCTGATATAAATCTATTCTGGTTCCCTCGGAACTTACTTGTTCTGCCGGAAGAACTACTACTGTCCTATCTTTCACGATATATTCTGAAACCACCGTGGGATCGGTTAATATATCGCTTACTGTTTTGTCTGTTAAAATCAGGTTATCTATAATTCTTGAATCTGTTGGAATGCATTGCGCGGTTGGAATTTCTTGTCCATCTACACGCAGTGCCCAGGGAGTTTGGACTTGGGATGGATCTAATCTTGTGCATCCCTCGTTTACTCCAACTTGTTCACCATCAATGCGAGTAAAGCATTCTGGTTCTAGGCATTGCATAAATCATTAGCACGTAATTCATTAGCAAGCGTACCAGTCGTCAGTGATTTTCATCTTCTGAGAAGGTGTGGGCCGCACTACCTGCGCTCCGCTGGCACCAGATTCGAGCGTGTAGTCTTTTGTGAGGAGCATTCTCAACCCGTTTCTGTAGATCTGAGGTTTTGTAATTGGAACTGGAACTTTCCATGACAAATTATCAGGTTCTAGAGTGAGTTGCTGCGTGTCGGGCCGCGCCGAGGAAATGTTGGGGGATACGTCAAGAATTGTGACGCCGGATTGATTTGTGAAAACTAAGGTGGGGCCAAGACCAACTTGGGTGGAATTTCCTGATGCGTTTATGCCTTGCAACGCGGGGCCAGGAGAATAACGGATTTGATCTGGATCAGTACGAGTTTGGCCGAAAAGTCGGGAGGCTAGCGCGGCCAACACCGTGAAGAATCCGAAGCGGGATAAGTTCATGAGTTATTCGACTTCCCCATGCTCATTTTCCTCATAGAAACCCTTTTCTTTTTTAATCTTTTCCTGGTATTCCAAATCCACAATGAGTGGATTCACTAGGACGAATCGGATTCCCATCACTTTACAATGTTCCCGTGCGCGGTCCATTGCTTGCTTCAGATTCCCAGTGTAGGGGAAGTTCTTTTGTTTCATTACCGCGCCCTGGCGATAATGTAGGGTGAAAAGTCTAGATGATGTTGGTATTTGCTGTTCCATGCTTTATATCTATTCAGGAATTAATATATCAAATGCGTTCTTATTCCCACCGCTTTTAGTGTGGGCCATAATGTTGATGTTCACGACAGGTTGAGGTAATGGAGATTCGTCACGTCCTGAGACATTGTTCGCTAGAATCTTTGTGGCGAACTCAATTGCTTTCATCTTAATAACTGGATCACTATTTCTAATGATCTCATTTACTTCCATTGCGATAAATGCAAAGCTGAGTCCTTGGTCTTCAAATGCGCGTCTCGCTGCTTCAGCAGGAGTTACTTCATCTCCATCTGTTCTATCTATTAGAACTAGTTCTCTTTTTGGGAGGATGGAGGCTTCACGTAGCGCGCGAATCGCTGGATCTTCTAGTTTGCGCTTTACAACAGGTTTCGGTAATTCTCGCTCAATTACTTCAAGAGCAGATTTGTGCTGTTCCTTCGGGGGTTTCAGGATCATTACTTCCTCCTGCATTATTTATAGCATCCATGAAATGCTTCAATGGATTATTTATGAGGCGTTCGAGTTCTCGTTCCGCTTCGCGGATTTCATTATTTTCTTGTGATGACATTTTATTAAATGGTGGCCGCGTCGGGTGGTCGGAGCCGGGCGCGGCCCACGCATCGCGGATATGGCGTTGTCTCGCTAGCCTTTTCGAGACTCCGCGTAGGCGTTGAAGCGATTGTAACACCATTCCCGCGTAGCGTCAACCCTAGATGTGGCGTGTTATCATTGGGTTAGAGACTTTTTGTAACGTATACACGCCCCTCCGGTGTCGCGTTGGCCGCTCTCGCGCTGTGACGCGCATATACATAAGGATACGACCGCGTAGCGGGGGGTGGCCGCTTACGCATCTCATTTTATTTTTTATTTTTTATTCTGCTTTGAAGTTATTTATTTCTAGTTTTCAGTTTTTCTTTAGCGGGGTCTATTTTTCTTTAGTGGGGTCACTACATAAGTATAAAGTACGCCAGGGCCGGGGGTTGGGGGATCGGGTGGGGCCGCAAAGTACTTTAAAACACAAAGCACTTCATAACACAAAGCACTTTAAACCACAAAGTACACTATAACACAAAGCACTTCATGATACAAAGTACTCTAACACATGTGAACATCATCAACATTAGAATAATGGATAACGCAATGCCCAAGATATAAGTGTAAGCGCGTACATCAATAGAAGTAACGCTGATATTCACAAGCTGAGGATATAAGTAAAACCACTTAATTAACCAAATAGTAAAATGCCCCAGGATCTCACAAGTCTTTTTGGAGGCAGTGACGGACGTTCTAAAAATTAAACGCGCATATCGCATCCTGACGCAAATGCGGCCCATGTTCAAATCGGGCCGCGCTCAGGTTTTCCGCGAACGTGCATATACAATGATGCGTTCGAACTTTGCATACTAAAGCGCTTTTAGATTTTAGATTAACTTTAGAAAATGTTAAGTTTAATTAAGAATGGGCTTGACAGGTCGATAAGCATACCCATAATGGATTGTCCGAGAAAATCCAAACCAGGAAAACCAAATGCCAAACATCAAACCAACTACACCATTCAATCCGACAAAATATGTACCCGTGACGGCAATTCCGATTTGCCCCTTGTGTGACACGCCTATCGAACGTGGATCACTGAATTGGACGTTCAGCCCTACAAAGGAAAGATTAGGACGCTACACTGGCACCTACACTCCAATAATCGGCCATGTCTGGCGCCACTACGATTGCGCGAACTTCAACGGAAAAGACAAACCTTCGACAAATCAGAATCCCCAAGACGCAAACGCAACTCCCAAACCTGAGCCAAAATCAGAACCTGTCGAAACTCCCAAACCATACGAAGAATACAAAGAAGAGAAACCCGTCGAACCCCACCCCGACTTCAAAACGATCACCACAAGCGCAACGGGAATCAAACGCGACCACCACATTCAATATCCTGATTTGCTCCGCTTGATCGACGCCAGAATGGATTGTTACTTAGGTGGTTCGCCAGGTGCCGGAAAGTCCTACGCGATCAAGAAAGCTGCGGAATCATTGGGCCTAGACTACGCTTACATTGCCCTGAGCGATGCCACGATGCCATCAGAGGTATTCGGATATCAAAACGCAGATGGGAACTACGTCGGAAAGATCCTGTACAAATTCTACAAGCATGGCGGAGTTCTGGACATTGCTGAACTCGATAACAGCAACACGAACGTGTTTACACTCATGAACAATCTTTTGGACAATGGCGAAACCTACTTCGCTGGACGTACAAAAGATGAGGAATACCAGAAGGTCACACGCCACGCGAACTTCATTGCGATAGGCAATGGCAACACTTTTCTACGTGGGCCTAATTCGATGTTCCCTGGCCGACAACGTCAAGATGCAGCGGCCATCGAACGATTCGTAATGATTGACTGGAAATACGACCCGGAACTCGAATTGAACTTGTGCCTGAAGATTGCGCCCGGACCAAAAACAGAACGAGTGGTCAGATGGGCGCATGACCTCCGTAAGATCGTCGAACCAATCGAGGGAATCAAGGGTCATGAACTCGTGGTCTCAATGCGAGGGATGCTGAAACTCGTGAAACTCCTTTCTCTCGGATTCTCCGCTTCGCAGTCTGCGGAAATGGCTATCTTCAAGCAATACGCGCAACGCGAAACACTCCTGAAACTATGCCCCTTAACTTTCTAGAAAAGAGCAAACCATGAAATACATCACAAAAGAAAAACATCCTCAAAAGCCACTATGCGCGAACTCGTGCATTGTGACGTGGGCTTCGCTAGAATCCTACCTCACAGATTGCGACGAACTTTCCTATGCCCCGCATGGAAAACCTAACACTCGAAAGATGCGACTCCCAGATCCCTCGATCCTGAAACGCATCCAGAACTTTACTACGCAACTAAACACGTCAGAGTTCATCAACACTCGTACTCGTACAATGGACGTGTCTGGTGGCTCACTGGACGTTGCTACGTACCTCTCAGGAGTTCCTGAGTGCTTCTCTCGCATCGTTCCACGCAAGGGAAAAGACATCCGAGTGGTTTTTAGCCCAGAAGTTCACGTCGATTCAGATGATGACGCGCTATACATTCGTGGCGCGGCGATTCTCTCATTGATAGATTCCTTAGAGTCGAAGGGAAACAGAGTTGAGTTGTGGCTTGGATGGGACAATACAGTAGCAGGGCAAAAATACGAATCTCGTATCCTAGCCAAGCGCTCCACAGATTATTTAAACGTCACGGCTCTCGCGGCAGTATGTTGCGACGCATCGTTCCTTAGAACGTGTGAGTTCAACCTGATTCATCATTTCCTACACACAGAAGGTGTAGGCAGAAACTACGGAATCACACTCCCCGGTGATGTTGTAATCTCAGGCCGATACGACGAAATGGCGCATTTCCGTACACTCACTTCGTGCGAGAAGTGGATAGACTCTATGAAAAACAAACTGCAAGACGGGGAAGGAAAGATCCAATGAACTCTCTAGAATATTGCTGCTACACGTGTGGGATGCCAGCGCTTTCGACGCTATGCGAATCTTGTACACTCGTTACACTCCATGAACAAATCACGCCTGACCCGCGTGAACCGTACGAAACATACGAACAGGAAGAACTAGAATTTTAAACCCCTAGCGGGGTTTTCTTTTACTCAATTTAAATACACTCCGTATCGACTCACTTCGCTCGTCGGCAAGCTAAACTAATCTCATGCCAAACTATTTTAAATCGCGCACACTTGCCCTGAGACGCGTCAACTCATCTTTCGAGTATCCCTACACCTCGCTCCGCTCGGATCTTTCCTACGCGAAACAACACGTCTAGTATTTTAATTCGCTCCGCTCGTTGAATTCTAAAATCTAAAATAAAAAACTCTCCCGGCTTCGCCGGTGAGCGAGAGCCGAGAGAGTATTTAGTTTTTAGTTTATGAATCTGATTTATGAATAGATTTTTAATTCGAGAGCGGGATTATTTTAGAGTAGTTCCCGCTAACTACTTATGGACGCGCTAACTATTCGTCGTCACCTTCCTCATCATCATCGTCATCGACCGCGCTCGTCGCCTTCAGCGATTCAAGAATGAACGGCATGGTGAGAAACGCATCAAGAATCGCACGAGTCTGTTTTACCTTCGACTCACGCGTGGGCTTTCCGTTCGCTCCGGTTTCGAGCATCGCCGAGAAAGGCAACACTTGACGGAATCCAGCTGCGAGCTTCAATACTGCGGTTTTGCTAGCGCCTTCAGAAACAACCTTCTTCCTCTCCTGAGCAAGAGTGAGTTTACGAAGCCGATCATTGATCGCACCCAAAAGCAACTTCTCATCAGCGAGTCGCGCCGAACCTTCCTCAACGCTTGCAGCGGGCGTAAAATCCGCCGTAACCTCTTTGGTCTTTTGAGTCAGGTTGGACAGGTCGAAATACTTATAAACCTTCTGGAGCTTCTCAACCCCTACGGGGTTAACTGTAGCAGCGGCCATCTTATATCCTTCTTTCTTTTCTTTAATACTGGCAGAGCAGCTTTGCGTCGTTTGTTAGCCCCTCGTTAGAACGGCCCTGTTAACGCCCCGTCTACTCTGCCAGTCCCGCTTCACGGGTTTGAATTTGCTTACATGACCATCCTACAACGACTCGACATGAAATGCAAGTCCCTTCGAGAAGTATTTCTAACTTTTTTAACTCATTCACAGCTACTCGCTGATCCAAACTAAAACCCACGTCTATAGTTAAAATCACTGAAAATTCTGTTTTCAGGCCCCGCCATCCCCATGATTCCAAAGGGCTTACGCTAACCCCCTTAGAATGCTAGAGTTACGGCCCACGCAACTACCCTCAAAAGCGACTAAAACGGGCCGCTTTTCGGAGGATACACCGAGACACCCCACGCCGATCAGAAGCGTGGCGGCCCCTTAGCGCCCCAAAGCGCCCTATCATATAAGATGTCGGACACAAGAACAGTTTCGACCTTAGTGTCAGAAGTACACTCTACCCCGGTTTCGAGGTGAAAAATAGGTGGTTCACGGAGTAGTTCAGTAGCATCTCATTTTAACTCATCTAGTTTTAAAATCAGCAACTTAGACTATCTCAAATTTTGAACTCCCTCCCCAGGTAAAGACCCCCCCCCCCCTACCCCTGTATAGTGAAAATGGCTTAATCTGGCGTAAGTGCTTTAGAATCAAGGACTTAGCGGGAATTAAGTATAGGACTTCATAATTGGCTGTTTACATATATTATTTTTTTTTAATAATTTCTAAACCTATGGCGGACACCCCCTTGATTCTAAAGGACTTAGCTCTCCTCCTCCCCCACATGAAGCTTCTTTCATAAACAGCCCATCCAGACACCCCCCTTCGGGGTAGGGAGGGAGTTAGCTTCGCGAAGAGAGCTAACCCCATGACCCCAGACATTTTAACTTTTTTAACTTTCCTCTTGACTACCCCCCAAACTGCCCCTATACTACCTTCATACCGCCCCCGAAACACGGACTCAGGGCGGCCAGAGCTAGAGACCACCAAAATACCGGAGAAAACACTATGGAACAAAAAAAGCTAAATCGAGAACTAGATATAGTCCTCGAACAATTCGGCTCGCCTTTCATGACCGCCGCAACGAAACTCTTGGCTGACCCAAAGCGATGCGTAGAAGTTCTGGACGATCACGCTCTATATGGATGCGCCGATGGAAACGTCACGCCGCAAGTAGCGCGTAAAATGATCGGCATGATCGACACCGTGACGGGCCTATCAACTAAACTCGCAAAGTATCTCGACATTGATCCGGTAGTTATGCTTACGCTTCTTATGTTCGAGGCAGGAAGATCTCACGAACGTGAAACGATGAGCATGAACGAACTCGAACGGATGTTTAAATAAAATGACGAAAGAACAAATGTCAAAAACTAACACTTGCTACATAGCATTCACCTTCAATGGCGCAAACCACATCATGCACATTGATGAAACCGACATCATTCAAATGTTAGATGATATTCTCACATCGGGTGATGAATATGCTAAGGAGTATCATCAAGCAATTCTTGATGGAGAATATGTAACCGAGGATCGGTTGTGGGCCGCGCTCAAGACATCTCCACTTGGCTACACCATGAAAGCCTACGCAAAGATAAAGAGCATACGATAATGGGCGAACTAACAAATTCACTCGACACTGCACGGGCCTCTCTAGCAGAGGCCCAAAACGATTTGAACCAACTCCAGAACTTATCAAATCAGTTCCGCACTTGTTTCGTGATGGTAAATGCTCCACCTTCGGGAACATACATCCCCACCGCAGACGGGCACGAAATTAAAGATTTCCTGGAAGTTCAGCGGAGCCGATTCGAAGGTTGTACGCTAGAAGATGCCATTTCATGGATTGATACGTGTCAAACACATCTCGCACTTTTTTCTAGACTCGCGAGAGAATTGTCCAAAACTAAAATTAAAATTGAAGTCGAAACGGATCTACTCAAACTAAAAGAGAACACAGAAAACATTCGAGCCAAGAAGAGCGCCAAGATCAACGGAAAGATCCACATTGATAATCAGGGCGATGAGATCAAGAATCCCGTCACGGCGGGAATTGATCCCATCGACAAGATGGTATTCAAGGGGATCAAAAAGATCCAGCGAACTTTGGGATGCGATTTCGCAACAGCCCGTGACATGGTCATGAAACTTCAAATTAAAAAGGAGAGCTAACCCCCTTCGGGGAAAGAGATTAAAGTACTCAGAAACTCCTCCGCGAAGCGGGAGAGTTTTTGGAGATTTTAATTTACAGAGAAAACTAAATGGAGCTAAATTTATGCGAGCAATTTGTCCGAACTGCAAGCGCAAAGTTTTAGTCGATGATTCTGGATTCTTAGCTGTTCATTTAGAACCTGAATCTAAACAGATTTGTTACATGACTGGAACATGGGCTGAAGAATTATGCGACTCCTCGAACGTAAAGACCCAAAATTAACTCCACTCGAATCTCAGGTCTTAGAACTTTTCAGAAATGGGAATTTCAACGGGCCTGAGATCGCACAAAAGTTAAACAAGAGTATTTCTCAGGTCGCAAACTGTTTGGAGATGGCGAGATCTAAAGAGTCACTTCTAAAACTAATTTCTGAAAAGAAAAGTTATGGATTTACGCCACTTTATGTGGCTCGTCACTTTGACAAAACTATTTACTCAACTAAACCGCTAAATAAATTAAAATGAAACTCGCTGAATCTTGTAGTAATTGTGGACGTAAAGAGATCCAAACTAAAATCCCCGTTGGGAAAACGCTCTACGTGGTTTTTAAGTGTGGTCATGTAAACACTCATTTCAACGGAAATGAAACTCATGAAAATAGTGTAATTTCGTCTCCGGTCGCTGTGGTGGCCGCGCCTACGGAGGGTGCGGAGACTCAACCCCTGCTCACCGACTCGTCAGCGGTCATCCTAGAGCCAAATCCGACCCCGCCACCGACCCTTATACAAGTGATGGCCGCGCCCGCCCCCGCCGGCAGCGGCCCACTCCCCACTTCAAATGGATTTGAAATCCCATCTCCGCAGGAGATTTTAAATTTAACTCCCTCGAATGAAGCAACTCCCCTAACAAATTGTGACCCAGCGAACTATGTGAGCTGTGACAGCACCATGAAGAGTTATGACTTTCAAACCGAGGGAGTTAAATTTATAGAACGCTCGAATCTCAGATGCCTCATCGCTGATGCAACCGGACTCGGAAAGACTATTCAAGCTCTCATCGCGCTGCGCGAGAATCGTGAGAAGGCATTCCCCGCTTTAATTCTAGTTAAGGGCGGTCTCATTTATCAGTGGAGTGAAGAATTCCGTAGATGGTGTGACTCACTGCCTATGCGAGTGATGCCGGTAACATCAAGAGTTAATCTAATTCCTGGCTTCCAGGCTTATGTTATGAGCATGGATTTATTTACGAGACTCAAAAAAGAAGAGCTAGAAAAAACTGGTCTTTTGGGAGTGCTCGGAATTAAAACTATAATTCTTGATGAAGTTCACAACTACAAGAACCCAAGCTCGAAGAGAACCATAAATCTCATCACGTACATCCAGAATTTAGATATCGAGCATATCATTGCGCTCTCGGCAACTCCCATTAAAAATAAAGCTGATGAGTACTTCACGATTCTAAACCTTCTTGATCCGGGAACATTCCATTCACTAGATAGGTTTAGAAAAAGATGGTTGATGCAAAACGATAAGTATCAGTGGACTCGAATTAACCCTTATTACCTCCAAAAGTTTAAAGATCTAACTTCTAAGTATATTCTCCGTAGGGAGAAACATGAAGTTCTCACTAACTTACCTCCGCTATCGCGTAACTTTGTGTATGTTGAGATAGAAGATGAGAAGCTCAAGGGAAGTTATAATAAGGCATTGGATATGTTCAGCAACTATCTCAATGACCCGAGCGAAGCTAAGAACGCAACCACAATGTTAGGTTGGTTAGCTAAATTAAGAGCCATCACTGGTGAATCTAAGTGTCAAAACGCTATCGAATTTGCACAAGAGCACTTAGATTCGACAGAAGAGAATTTATGCATTGGGATTCATCACACTGTCGTGCGGGATACGCTCAAGTACATATTTCAGGGCGGTGGATATGCCTGTGAATCTCTCTCAGGAGAGGATAGTGCAATGAAGAAAGATCGAATCGTCCAGGCTTTTATGCGCGATGACATCAGACTTTTAATTTTAAATATGAAGAGTGGCGGTGAGGGTTTAAATCTCCAGAACTGTGCAAACGCGCTAGTACTTGAGCGAGCATGGAATGCGGCTGATGAGGAACAATTCGAGGGCCGCTTCCACCGGAACGGCCAAGTAAGCGCGGTGACGGTCACTTACTTTATCGCAAGAGGCACAGTTGATATGTTCTTCCACGAACTAATCAGTAAGAAACGCCAAATCGTTGGTGAAACCGTCTCGAAAGAGTGGAATTTTAGTTCAGACCTTGAAAGCATAAGAGAGTTGAGCGAGATAGTGGTGAATAATAAATTATAAAATGAAACGCCAACAGAAAAGATATATCGGAGATGGAGTATACGGTACATCAGTTCATGATGGAACTATGTTTTTAATAACTACAGAAAATGGAGTAGCTGTTACGAACTCAATTTATCTGGAACCTGAAGTCGCTTTTGAATTAATGTCAATTCTCAAAGAATGGCTAGAAGAATAAAGGAGAAAGAAATGGAATATAAAGTAGTATACGCATGTGAAGGTGAGGAGTGTCGTGAACTAGAAGTGGATGCGAATAAACTCGCCTCACCAATTCCAGGAGTTATCACGTTTGGCGAGACGCGGCCCCCAACTATTCAGGAAGTAGTGATAGAGATCCGTAAGAATGGGGGTTTCTGGCGCGGTGAAGAGTTCGTGCCTTACCATAATATCAAGAGCATTGGTAGTGAGAAATACTAATTAAAAACAAATTTATGAGCAAATGCAACTGTCACTTGATGGAGTTCTATAATGGAGATCACGATAAGAACTGCCCATTTTTTAAAGTTAATTCCAGCGAAGCGATTCAAGACATCACGAACCCAACCAGATTCCAAGATCTAAACTTTTGTTTCTTGGAGAGGGCCGCGCTAGCCATGACTGAAGGATTCACCAAATATGAACAAGAATTGAATCCTGAAGAGAAGAACTACATGAAAGCGGATCTTAAGTTCGCGCTAGGACGAATTGGGAACGCCATAAAGCATCTCCTCATGTACAATGAGCACATCCTAGCGTCGTTAAGAGGAGATTATCTCAAAGATGGTTATGTCGTGGAGGATCATTTAGGACACTGCGCGGCCAACCTCAACATCTTATCTAAGTATGAAGAGATGGGACTCTTACCTAACACTAAAACTAAAATACATGAAAATAATAACTCTTGACTCATCACAAATAGTTCAATACTTAAAATGCCCACTCTCATGGAAGCTCCAGTACGTAGACTTGTTAAGTATCGTTGGAGCATCAGAGAAAGCGCTAAATATGGGCACGGTGATGCATGACCTACTTGATCGATTTTATCGTTTACGTTCTGACGGAACAGACTTTAAAGAGTGTGCAGAGCGTGCAGCGCGGGATTTTACGAATAATCTGGCGGATAACAAGGAAGAGTGGCGTAAAATCCCCGCACTCAAGGAAGAAGATATTACTTTTGTGGTAGAGCGGTTTATGATGTACGTATTTCATTACGCCGCTACGGGACGGGATTTTAAAGTAGTGAGTGCTCCAAATGGTGACGCCGGAGTTGAACTAGGGTTCAGCAAAGAGTTTAGGTCCGGGCGAGACGCTAGAGGTAAGAAGTTCGTATTTATCATTGAAGGACGAATTGATTTACTCGCTAAGTTAGAAGTATATGGGGATGAGTTGTGTGTAGTCGATCACAAGACTCAGAGCAGATTCAATAATCTTTATGAGTACTCTGTTCAGTTTCTAACTTATGCGTGGGCCGCGCGCGCCCGCTACGCGGTGATTAATTATATCGGCTTTCAAGCCGAGAAAGACGTTAACAAGTGGTTCAGGCGTCAACCCGTAAAGATCACACCATTTATGATGCACAGATGGGAAAAGCAGGTCGAGAAGGTTTTCTACAAGATCTTGAGTGGTGATATCTCTGAGAATCTTGTGAGTTGTGCAGGTGCTTTTGGTTCGAATCCGTGTCAATACACAAAGCTGTGCGAGACGGAAAGCCCTGACATGAAGAAGTCTATAATTAAATCCAACTATCTAGTTGGGGAAAGTAAATGGAGGCCGTGGTGAATTTAAATAAACTCTCAGAAGATTTTAGCCGCATCGCAAACAGCACGAGCGGCCTACCAGACTATATCGCATTTTATGTCGAGGGTCTCGGCTGTGTTGAAATGTCGGATACGCTTATATGTATTAATGACGTTCCTGCAACGAGTGAGCAATTTGTTGCAATCACTGAATACCTAGAGAGGAGTAGAGATGATTCTAAATCCGCAGGCTAAACCACCAGAAGTGAAGGTTAACGCAGGTCACATCCATGAGTACGTCAGATCCTCAAAGAATAAAGACATTTATCGGTGTGTACATCCCGACTGCTCTCATTACCATAACCGTGAATACTTAGAAAATAAGAGAGCACTGTGCGGAAAGTGTAAAGAGAGTTTTATTCTAACTAAAGCTCAACTTAAGAATAAAGTTCCCGCGTGCTTAAGCTGTTCTAAGAGCAACAAAGCTAAAAAGGTTAAGAGAATTGAGCAAGTCCTAGACCAAATTCTAAACTCTTCACAGAAGTATGACGAGAAGTTGAGATGGGATAAGAATGTTTAACTTATGGAAGCAATTTTAGTTGGATTCTTCACTTTTACGCTTCTCATTTGTTGCGTACTCCATTATGAGGGTCTAATTAACATCCATCTTAGAATGGGTATATGGCATTTAAAATGCGCAGAACGAACAAGAGTAAGATATGAAGAAGAGAAGAAAAGAATATTCAGAGAGTCAAAAGATATTGAGTTAGGGGGAATTTAAATTTTAACTTATGCCATCATTAGATTCTTATCTTGCGAAGCCGAAGGCTGAGCAAAAGTTCTTGGGCCTATTCGTGGGCCGCTCCGGGGATGGAAAATCCGTGGCCGCCGCTTCTTTCCCTAGACCTATGATGATCTTGGATTTTGATTTCCGCATCTCAGGTATAGAAGGAGGAGTCTCTTCTAAGTGTATAGAGAATACTTCAGGAATTGAGTACGAACAGTTCAATGCTCGTGCCAAATCAGGATATGAGAAGTTCGATAACTTGCTCGTCTCTTGGGATCAGATGCGTAACTCAGGAACATTCCCATACAAAACAGTAGTCATAGATTCAATGTTCTCGATGAGTCGTGTATTCTTGGCCGCCGCGCATGGTTTCCTAAAGGGCAAGACCATCGGGACTTTACGCATGAGCGGCCCCGGCGATTACGGATTTGAAGTTAGCGCCACTCATCAAGTATTTGATTTTCTCAGGATGTTACCGTGTAATGTGATTTGTTCAGCTCACACCATTGATAAATATGGAAAAGTAGATCCTAGTGACCCATACTCCCCAAACGAAGTGAAGGGTGAGAAACTCACCGTGAGGGATCAGTTAGGTGAGAGCGTACAAGCATATTTCGATAACGTCTTTAGGTTTTCCCGTGACCAGGGAAATAATAAACTCTACTATCGTGTAGAGTTTGCAACTGACTTAGCTAAAAATTCCTATGGAATAGGACCAGGACAACATGACATAACTAACAAGAACTTCCACAACTATCTCACATCTCTAATCACACCAACAACTCCAACTCAACCCAAGTAAGAATAGAAAGAAGAAAGTAAATTCGATGCCTATCATCAACATTCCGAAATCAGACTTGATGCAGGACTTGATTCCTGCGGGGTGGTATAAAGGGGAAGTACTCTCCTTTGACGTGAAGCCGCCTAAGAATGGAGGGAACTCTCTGAACTATGTTCCGCGAATTAAATTGACTGCTCCAGGAACATCCGCTAATGACCGTGAGATGCTTGTGTACTTCAACTCTCAAGCTCTCGGACGCATTGCCCCGTTCATTGCGGCAGCAATGGAAAAGCCCCTCAAGCAGATCGTTGAGGAGACGAGCGGGCCTAATTTCGCATTCAATTCCGATGAAGTGATCGGTAAGAAGCTCCAAGTTAAAGTAATCAACGAACAGTTTGAAGGTCGTATGATTGCTAAAATTGATGGGTTCGCTGCGTATAATGCAGAGGCAGCGTTCTAACTTGAGATCTAACTAATCTCATTGGTGGCCGCGCCTGGCATTGTCTCTCTGGCTCGGGCGGCCACCGCTTTAATTCAACTAAATTTATGAGGTAAGTATGGACCCAGTAACAGCAGTAGCAAACGCAATTATAGCAGCTTGTGCTCTAGGTCAGGAGTACGTTAAGTTTCTCCAAACTCCTGTGGGCCAAGTAGTTGCTAAAACTCAACTCGCAGATTTTAATGAGTTCAAGAATGCTCTCAAGAGCATTGGTGACATAGCTGAGAAACTAGTAGTAGGAGCATCTAAAAAGTGATATGTACGAGATGTGGCTCACAATCTGATGCTTCTGATTATTTAATTGGTTTGTGGTGTCTAGAATGTATAAATTCACTTGAAAGTAAGGAATATAAGATGGAAGACCAAGACACAAAGATCCCACTTGCTGCCGCAATGAGAGCTAAGGCACAAGAATCTATAAACACGTTCGATGATAGACTCTACACTAGACTCAGAAACGAGATGGTAGAGACTATTGAAGGTGAAGCTCACAAAGGTAACTCAATAGTTCAAATCAGTCACCAACTCAAGAATAAGCAAGTGAATAGAAACGTCTTGAATCAACTCAAGAGTTCATTCATTGACGCTGGATACCTAGTAACATACTCAGAAGAGTCCATTCTTATGGACGAGCAAATTAAGGGCCGCTTCAGCATCTCTTGGATGTGATTTATGGATGATTCATTAAACGAAGCAAATAAGCGAATATTCGTACTTGAAAATGCTCTTTATATGCTAATTCATGCTATAACTACAGGACTTGATTACCTCCCGGATGCGGTAACGGAAATTGTAGTTAGCGCTGAAGATGTGCTAAGGCGTAGGGATGATCCTAAAAGCTAAGAAACCACCCAAAGAATCGAATGAAGTAAAAAACACTCCAAATCCAACCGTAGCATCGCACGGTTACGGAAGTGCCACAATACTATTCCTGGGGGGCATCCCGCTAAACGCGGATTTGAATAAGGGAATGGCTCTTTCGGGAATGTTCGAGTCTAAACTAAACTCCCATCTTAGAGAGCATGGAGTTTCAATTAATGAGTGTTATAGAGCTGTTGTAATACGGGAGAGAGTAGATTTTATGGGAACCTCTCTCCCAAAACTCAGGAAAGCCCTGGCTCACATTGATGTGCAATTCTATGAGGACTTACTCTTCAAAGAAATTAAAGAGTTAAGGCCCAATGTCATCGTACCACTAGATGATTTAGCTCTAGGCACAGTGTTTCCGCACATCAAACTTATCACGAAGCCTAGAAATCGTAAGCACTGGATCTATTGTTACCGGGGAAGTGTTCTACCATTGCGTGAGGACTGGCAGATGCACTTAGAGCGGCCTATACGTGTGATCCCGGCCATATCGCCCCAGATCCTACTTAGTGACCAAGCCGCAGCATCATACGCTGGACTAGACTATGGAAAAATAGTTGCTAATAGGTATACCAACTTACCCATCACAGAGTATGGAACAAGATGGGTTGCAAAGACCGCAGAGGCATTTTATAATTATGTAACTCGCTCGATGGCCGCTTCCCCCAAATTCCTCGTGTTCGACATAGAGACATACGGGGGCATCATAACTTGCATCGGATTCAGTTTTGATGGGGTTGAGGGATGCTGCGTACCACTTCTTGAGGACTCCATTTCTAAAACCGAGCGAGCGGCCATGCTCATTTATGTAGATAAGCTGTTAAGACATCCAATCCCAAAAGTAAATCAAAACATTAAGTATGATTGGGTTATACTTGAGAGATTCGGATTTCAAGTAAATAACGTCATCGGGGACACCATGCTAAAAGGCTCGGTGCTTTACCCTGAGTTACCGAAGGGTTTAGACTTTTACACTTCAATATACACGAAAGTAAATTACTATAAAGACGAGGGAAAAGACTTTGACCCAAGACGCCAAACTAAAGATAAGCTCTATCTCTATAACGCTTACGATGGAATCGCAACTCATGTCGTGTCCACAAAGCAAGATGAAGAACTCGCAGAGGACCCAGACTTATTACGGTTCAGCACTTCTCTTGCTCAACTTTTACCGATATATAAACGAATGGATGAGACAGGAATTAGAATTGATGATTCAAGAAGAACTCAACTCATCGACAAGTACAAATCCCTCTACGACTCAAATGTCTTTACCCTTCGAGCATTGGTTAACAATGACCAATTCAACCCCGGATCACCATTACAAGTCGGAAAGTTAATTTATGACGAACTCGGCTTCCCCAAGAAGTTTAAATTCTTAGAGTCTGGGGAGAAGAGTTACAAGACGGATAAGGGAACTCTAGATGATCTTCTTATCAATCATATCGACAAAGCTGGACCACTCGGAAAACCAGTCGTTGCAAGAATTATTGTCTGCCGTAAACTCGCTAAGATCCTCGAATATCTACACACGCCTATCTCACTTGACGGGCGCTTTAGAAGTACAAGTAATCTTTGCGGAACCGAAACAGGACGATCAAGCTATTCTAAATCTCTTGATGAAATATTTATCAAAGGTGAACTTAAGCGAATTGGTCGCTCTCTACAAACCATATCCAAACATGGATTCAAGATAGATGAGGAAGTGTTCGAGGACTTTGAGGACAAGAGTATTGCACATGACCTCAGATCAATGTTTGTTCCATCACACGGATGCATATTTATAGAGGCAGACGGTTCGCAGGCCGAAGCAAGACATGTGGCAGTACTCGCAGAGGACTGGGAATTGCTTGAATCATTCGATCAAAAGCCTAGTGTCCACTCAAAGACCGCTGGAGCTATATTTGGGATGGACCCCGCACTAATAACTAAGAGCGGCCCCTCAATCCCTGGAATCGGAATCATGTACTATGACATGGGAAAGAGAATAAGGCACGGCGGCCACTACAAAATGAAGGGAGGTATGTTATCTAGTATGACGCATATGCCTATTAAGGCATGTGATGAGATGCTAGTGCGTTTCCACGCTGCGAATCCAAAGATACGTGAAGTATTTCATTACGAGATAGAACAGGAAGTGCGAAAAAATAGAAAACTCAGAACTCCCGTAGGCCGCTCCCGGACTTTCTTCGCCACGATGAATGACGAGTTGATAAAAGAAGCCATCGCGTACATTCCTCAAAGCGCTGTTTCGGATCACACTAAGTTCTCCATCCCGCTAATTCTCGCCGAGCGGCCCAAAATACGCTTTCTCGCAGAAATGCATGATGGCTTACTTATGGAGACACGAATAGGTAATGAGCTTTCTGATCTTGCGGTCGTGAAGAGAATTATGGAAAGGCCGTTAGATTATTCTACCTGCTCATTATCTAGAGATGTGAAGTTAGTAGTACCTGCGGAAGTAAGTGTTGGTGAGAATTGGATGCACCTACAAGAAGTTAAGATTTGACGTTTAGAAGGGAATCTGTTATGGGAATCGGCGATACTTATCGTTTAAGAAATAACTTATGGGCTACAGTTGTAGAGAACAAGGAGTTCACGTTTAGAGCAGTAGTAAGTAACAACCCCGACATGAAGATCATTGAATTCAGTAAAGAGACGTTAAACTCATTCGAGGGAAAAGAGTATGACGCGATGGAGATGAGAAAAGAAGATCCATACGGGGGAGTGTAATGAACTTCATAAATGACTTCATTACTCTTACTAGCGAATATGAATCTCCTACATCATTTTGGAGATGGAGTGCTTATGCGGTGGTAGCCGCCACGCTAAGAAATAATGTCCATATCCAGGCAGGACTTAGAAGAATATATCCGAACATTTATGTAGTGCTCTTAGCTGACTCTGCGGAATATCGTAAAAGCGGTGGACCGCTCATGGCAACATCACTTCTGAATGAGTCAGGAAAGACCAAAGTCTTCTCAGGACGTAATTCAATTCAAAAGATCCTTCAAGCCTTGAGCCAAAATAAGCCATCTTCTTATGCGTCAGGAGTAACAATTCAAGGAGGGAGTGCGATTCTTGTAGCTGAGGAGTTGGCTTCATTCTTCGTGGAAGATCCACAATGCGTCCCAATACTCACAGATATGTATGATTTTAAGGAGGTATTTGAATATGGATTAAAGAGTGAGACGGTGGTCATCAAGAATATGTGCATCACGATGCTTGCAGCATCTAATGAGACATTTCTTAAAGAAGTTTATGATAACAGAGCCGTATATGGTGGACTCTTAGGCCGCACCTTCATGATTAAACCAGACGAACGCAGAGAAAGTAATTCGTTGTTGCGAATTCCCGAAGAGAAGTGTAGTAAAGATGCTATTCTCGCAAGTCTCAAAATCATCGGAGCCATGAGCGGCCAATTCAAACTCACCGAGGACGCTATAACATTCTATGAGAAGTGGTACAACAACTTATACAAGTCGTACTCTAAAATTAAAGATAGAACAGGAGTGACACACCGAATACACGCAGGAGTTCTTAAAATCGCAATGATCCTTGCGGCAGCAAGAGGGGAAATGGAAATAGGAGTGACAGACGTGGAAGAGGCTATCGTGCAAACGACATCTCTACGGGCGAATTATGAGGCATATGCAATGAGTAGCGGAAAAGGAACACAAGCATCGGCGGGGGCCATCCTGTTAACAGCATTATTTGAAGCACCAAACTATAAACTAGATCGTAAGCAAGTGCTTCTGGATCATTGGCATCAAATCACAAGTGAAGAACTAGATAAACTAGTAAGTACACTTGAGCAAGCGGGATTGATCGTAACTATAATCGCAGAACCTAAGATATATTATCAGATGACACCGAGATGTCTTGAGATTTATAACAAGAGTGAGGTCTAACCCCGCTTCGCGGGTTAGTTCTTCTCTACCTCTTCTCCGTTAGGGGCACGAAGCACAACTTTAGCCCCATTTCGAATCGTGAATTCAATTAGATCCCGAAGATTATTTGCTTTAGCTTTAGTAGTTGGAGCGTGAATATAGTTGAGAATCTTCCTTCCCCCTTCGGGGTCCATTAAAACATCCTCAAGAAAGTCACGAGTTATGGGAATACCAGCTGCAAGGGCACCACCAACCGCACCACCGGCGCCGAAAGTGTGTCCCATCAACTTTCCAACTCCAGCAGTTCCTAGATACACCGCACCTTTAATTGCGGTATTCTCTAATGCAGACCCAGAACTAGTTGGGTTCGCAAGAGCTTCATGGGTTTGCATATACTTTACGAATTGTCTAACTGTTTTTCGTTGGTGAGACGTAAATACATTACTCTCCAACGCGCCAGCACCAACACCATTAGCACCAAAGAAGAAATTATTTAAACGTGTTGAATCATACATCCCAGTTTTGGGATCTAGTGCTTGATCTAATCCATGCTTCATATAAATAGCACCAGCTAGATCACGATCTCCAGGAGGAAGCATAACTGCTAGATTATCTAGTCCATTTCTACCTGATTTTATCGCATTCATCACAAGAGTTTCTGGATTTTTATCAAACTGCTTTCCAGTTACTTGATTCGGAGAGTCTTCGTTGGCCGCGGCCCCAAGGGCCAACTTAGATTTTAGAATCCCAGCATTTTCTTTAGTGAAAGCCTTCACTTCAGCATACTTGGCTTGAGTTTGAGGGTCATATATGCTCTGATCCATGAGTGAGGTATCCGTGTCTTTAGAAAGACTTGCTCTGAGTTTAGCTGCAACTCCACTAATCTGAGCTTTATGTGTGTTAGCTGAAGGAATGCTATTTACGAAGTCACTCAACTCAGCTCGAATCTCTTTAACCGTGTTGTAGTCAGCGATACTCCTATCATTAATCTTAGGTGTATTTGAGAGGTTATCAAAGAGTGATTTCAGTTTTGAGGCGTGGCGGCCCGACTGACCGATCAAATTCCCCTGAGACTCTAAAACTGCAATAGCCTGTGAAAGAGGCTCCATCTCTTGAATTGATGGCGTAATGTCAACAGGTCCGGTTATAGTAACCATCTTAGTAGATTGATAAGGCTGTCCTGTAGCTGGATTAATCCCAGGTACTGGAATTGGAACAGTAATTTGAGTCTGCTCCATCATTTGATCGAAGTCACTGAACTTCTGATTCAATTGTGCTTTACGTTCTTTACGATAAGCTCTGTGTGTATCTTGAACTAGTTTAGCTCTTTCAAAATTAGATCCAGTATTTAGAATCTCAGCACTCTTAGTTCCTAGAAGATCCCTAACTACCGCATCTTGACCTTCTTGAATAGATTTACCAAGCCCAGATCGCTTTACATCTCCAGCAAGGCGTGGATCTACTTTAAAGAGTCCACCCGCAGTAGGAGTAGGTAAATTAAAGTTCTCACCAAACTCCACAACTTCCCCAAGGTCTTTAACTTGCGACGGAGTCGGAGGAGAATTACGTAATGCACGCTTCAACAACTTCTCACGAAGAACTTTAGCAGGATGAGGAAGTACGTCATCAACTACACCTTTAAAATATTGGCCGCCCGTCACAGGTGTAGATCCGGTGAAAGCATCAATGGTTCGATTTAATACTTTCTCACCTTTTCCCATCCCGTAATTTATTACTTGACCCATCGCACGATCTAGGCCCGTTCTAAACATCACGTCCGAGTCATCACGTCCCATCGCGGCTGACGCCGCTTCTCCTCCTAAGTACCCACCTGTGAGTCCTGAGAGCTTCTGTGCTAGGAACGCGGCCCCCTTTTTGACCCCCTCACGTTCTACGCCTTTAGGAATGAGTCTGTGCGTTCCAAGTGTGGTGAGATCACCACCGACTGAGATCGCAGTATCTAGCGCAAGATTAGAAAGTCCAGATTCTTTTGCTTCAGAAACTATCTTAGCTCGCTCTTTATCTGAAGAGGTTCCACCTAAGTTACCTCTTCCACGCGATCCCGCAATAATCTCTTCTTCAGTTGGCCGCTCTGGACTCCACCCTTTTTCTCCACTCGGCAATTCTCGGTAATACCACTTATCTCCACTTTTAGAGATATGCTCTTGCCCTATGTAATTCGCTGTTTTCTCTGGCATTTTAACCTCTACTCAGGAGGAGTGGCGCGTAACTGAATTTTAGGTGGAGTGTAGAGTCCTTCAGCATTATTTTTGAACATTAAAATATTAGCTTGTTCAGGATGCTTCCCATGAAATATAGGACCATAAGTATTTTGTGTATATTGTCTAAGCTGTTTAACTTTCTCTCGATTTATATCGTAACCCTTACCACCTAAAGCAGAAGCAACATCAGTCATGATAGACCCATACCAAGAAGGTAAAATCTGTCTAACTCGATCAATATCTGGTTGAGTTAGAACACCCTTTTCACCTGCAACTCCACGCGAAACATTACCAAGAACAGCATTAATTGAAGAAGTTAGTGTACTAATTTCAGCCGCATTCTTACGATAGCCATCATTATACAACTCAGCTAGTCTCTCAGCATTTCTAACAGTTTGATTGATAACTCCCATCCTACTTAACGCAGTTTGATCGGTTGGAGTTAATGGTTTGTAACCTTGGGCGTTCATTCCATTTATGATGCGAAGACGCTCTTTAGAGGGATACAGGGCGAGTTCTTTAGTGCTAAAAGTTCCGTCAATAAAGTTATTTAAGTCTTGAATTGGAACATCGGCCCCGCCATCGGATTTGATTTTAGATGCAAGTCTAGCTCCAGCAATTTGAAGTCTTACACGATTAGTCTCAGAGTTTCGTGCGTTGGCCGCGTCACGATCCAAACTTGCAATCTCAGCACGAGATTTTCCTTGTTCTCTAGCAACTCCAAGTCTACCTTTATTTTTAAGATTCTCTAACTCTTCCGCACTCTTATCTTTAATTCGCTGCTGAAACATGAACTCAGCATCTTTAAGATCCTGAAGCATTGCCTTTTGTTGAAGTTCTTGCTCTTGGACTTGCTCGTATGGAGTTACAGAACCAATGAATTTTCTTGCTTCTTCCTCACCCCCAGGAAAGAATCCAGCAACAGGTGCGGCGTTGGGAATTGCTCCAACTTGAGGGGCTTGCGATGGAATTTGAGTTAGCATTTGATCCATTTGGCCTATTTGTCCAACTGGAGCATTCTCATTCCCAACTAATCCAGGAATGGTTTGCTTCATTAAACCCTTAGTAATTAGTTCGGTGGTGAGTTTGGCCGCGTCAGCACTTTGGCCGCGTTCGCCAAAGATTTTACGCTGCGCATGTTCTGCTTCTCGAAGTTTAAACTCGGCTTCTCTAAGTGCCTTCTCTTGTTGAAGATTATTCTTTTGGATCTCCAACTCTTGTTTGAATCGCTCTTGTGCTTGTTCCGCTTGGAACTTACGATTCTCGCTATTGTTGAAGTCCCGCGCGGCCTGCTCACGCGCTGTGATAAACGCTTCTATGATGGGATTTAACGCCATATTTCACCTAGTACTCTTCACCAGTAGAATTATAGACTGGATTATACCCACCAGCAGCATTTATGGGCCGCCGCACAGGTAGATTCATCCCTCTGTTTCTTTGCTGATCTAGCGCCCAATTATATCCATAAGTAGAAGCAAGTCCTTGGCCTAAACCACTCACTAGGCCGCCCCAAGGATTTCCGGGATCTGTCATAGTTCCGGTCGAATTAGTGGTTCCAGTGCTATTGAAGTTCCTCGTTCCAGTTTGGTGCATTCCAGTGGGAAGCATAGATGTAACTTTCATTAATCTATCAAGATCTTCACCCTGGAATTGGCGAGCAAGAAGTGGAATTGAGTTTTGGAAAGAAGTTGCGCTAGTAGCTTCTTGATCTCCCTGGCGTGCAAATAAACCAGCAGCAGCGGGAGAATTACCTAAGCCGCGTTGGGCTATCATTTGAGCGAGCTTCGCTCTTGCACCTATACCTTCTTGGCCTATATTTCTTAAACCTTCACTTTTATACCCCCGTAGGTCGGGATCTTGAGAAACTCTATTTTGAAGCATCGGCATCAACACTTCAAGAGCACGTTGCGCTTCAGGAGTCAAGACGGGCATTGACGAGTTATCAAACGAATCAGTACCGCTTTGATTTGTTGTACTCGTCTGAGTTTGAGTGTTAGTTTTCTTTCGGCCTCCTAAGAGGCCAGCGAGTCCTGAAATTCCCATCATCGCTAGCGGAAAGGCAAAAGCGGCCATCTTAAACTCTCTTTCTTATTCCATCTCTAAACAAGGTTGAGCAGTCTCAGCGAACACTTGATCTGCACAATCATGTAGCAGTGGTTCTTCATCAACCGCGGTCTTTATGCTAGCGCAATATGCACTAGAGATTATAACATCAGGACAATTATGAACTACAGTTCCAGTACCTGGAGTTGATGGGACAGGAACATCAATATGATCTGCAAAAGCTAATGTATCACTTACTTGAATACTTAAATTAACTACAGTGATGCACGAAGAGTGGAAAGATATATCTCCCCGCGCGAAATACACTGGATATGCTGGAGGTAGCGCGATCAACCGCTCTAGAAAATTCCCACCAGCGACCATACTAAACTTATTTCCGCCATGAAATACGGCTGAATAATTAAAGAATAGCGCATTAGTATCCACATCAACAGTTGCGTCACTAAATAACGCTTCTATATTATACGCTTGCCAGAATGCACCTACTTTAAAAGATTTAAGTAGATGCATCTGAGTAGCACCTACCTTCTTAGCAAAGTAGAAAGAACAATAACAAGTATCGCCATTATTGAAGATTGCAGTTTGCGGATTCTGAGTATACGTATTTCCAACTGGAAGAGTAGAATCTACATCCTCTTTAGTTAGCGTGATAGGATCAGAATTAGAAGCCCCACTTAAGATGCTTGCGAAATCCGATGATGACGGTCTATAGGCCCAATTTATGTATACTTTATTAGAGTCCAAATACAAGAACTTAGCGAATGAAACATCACCAGAGCTAAAGTCTTGAAGTCTCGTGATTGTTCCGTCTAAATTAAGCACGCCCTGAAACGGAACAGATGAGAGATCATTAAATAGGACCGTAAAAGTATCAGTGGTCTGATCTATAATACCACCAATTACGGAGCCTGGGTATGAACTCCCAAGAGTAACTGGAGCTTTACTTGCTGAAAATACACCACCAGAATAAGTAGTAGTTGCGTAAACACTTACTTGTGTTACCGTATTAAACTCATTAGCCATCACTATACGATAAACTCCAGCGCTCGTCCTACGAACAATCATAGGAAGAAATTCATTTTGAGTAGATTCAGTATATGTAGCTATATTATTAAATGAATATCCAAAAGGATTAAAGTCCGAAACAGCCCCGCCGGTAAATGCGTCGGTTAGAGTATTAAAATCAACTTCACTTAAAAGTCCTGTTAGACTTGTTTGAGAAGATGCACCCGTTGAACTACAGTAGAAAATATTGATAGTTGTACCGTTTGGAATACACGCTATCCAATTATGAGTCGTGTTACGACTTCCATTTATAAAGTTCCTAATTGTGGGTCCGTATGCGACGTGCGACCAATTAACTCCATCATCAGTAGATTTGAGAACTTGAATTGTTGGAGTTGTGAAATCCCCGAGGGGCCACGCCACACCAAACAAATAGAAAGTCGAGTCAACTAATTGGAGGCAGTCTTGGCCGCCCATCGAGAACTGATCGGTGATGGCGCTAATTTGATAAATAGCAGACACTAAATTCCACCTGCCGTAAGACGGGCTTTAATTCTCTCTATTTCAGCCTTAACACTTTCTACTCTTGAGTTTAAATCAGCGAATGCGCTCTCTACTTCAGCCCTAGTTATGTAATCCCCTTTATCAAGGGAAGCTCCAGCATTTACAACTCTTCTACCTTTCATATCTATGTTAGAGATGAATAATTTGGCAACTCTATCATCCAAGTCACGCAGAGCTTTTTGAGCGTCGTTAAGAGTTGTGATATCTCTAAGCATTGGGTTTCCAGCTAAACGCTTTTATCCACTTAGGGTCAGCTTGCATTCCGCTTAAGACATGCTTGATTTGCACATCATACATATAGAACGGAAGTGCGTTAGGACCAAACTCGATTCTAAAGATAGTTCCGTTCACAGTCTTGGGAAGAGTGATCTCATACACGTCATCCCGATTAGTAATCGCTGGAATAATTCCGATGTGTTCTCCAAATGATGCGGCGCTACTAGGAAGTGTTGCCTCGTTTTCTATGATGATTTTAAATGGTATAGGGCCGTTCGTTGTGATAGTTCTTACGCGCAAGGCTTGAAACTTAGCGAGTTTGTCAAATCTTAGTGGTCCGATCTGTGTAAACCGTGTAGGAACTGGGAGAGTTTCCACAACCTCTGGCTTCATCAATCCATAAAATTCAAACGGTTCATCACCATCGAGGCGTCCACAAATATCAGTGCAAAACACATCCGTATCAAAGTAATGATACACAGTGTTGCGAGTACTGGTATTAACAACGGATGGGGTACCAACAACATTATCAATGATAGGGGTAAACGTAACATCGGACCCATTGGTATTAATCTCATATGGGATTACTCTTATCCTCTTCTTAGATGCCACACCATAATTAGTTTCAGGGATACGAAACTCTTTGAGGCGTGGCGGAAGTTCTTCTATAATCTGTGGCTTAATAACGTCATAAAATTCGAAAGGAGTTTTTGGGCTGGTTGTTGATTGAAGCTCACCGCCAATGTTAATGGCAATTGGATCGGAGTTTGAAGCGGTGGTAAAGAGATATTCAACAACAGTGGGTTCTGTTGTGGAGAAGTCGAAACTAGTTTGATTAACTCCATCAAGTCTTGGAGTGAGTCTAACCGTAGCTCCGCGTGTATTGATTCTGAACTTATAGCTAGAGTGACGTTTACGGTTGGGTGTTCCATAATCAGTTTGAGGTATCCTTAAATAAGTTACAGGATTCGGCATCTTCTCCGAGATCATCTCGTCATAACGAGCGGTGTAGAACTCAAAGAATCCGCATATGATGGCCGCTATATCTGTTCCCACTGCTTCTGTATCAAAGTAGTGAATGTGTGTACCTTTACGGCCAAAATTGATGAGACTGGATGGATACACAACTCCATCAATGATGGGCACAAACTCACAATCAACACTAAGCGTATCTATCTCTACTGGAAAGTTAACGAACCTCTTGCGCGAGGCCGTTCCGAGATTACTATAATTCAGTCTTAAGTAAGTAAGCTGTTCAGGTCTAGGGAGATACTCGATGCTAAAGTTATAGAGTTTGAACGTCGAAAGACTTTGGCCCTGAATCTTAACACTAAAAGTCTTACCTAAACCTAGACCTGTGGTTTCTGCAATTGTGATGAATTTCTCTTCCCGTCCTGTGAACGTAACATCATTCATCACCGTGTAGTACTGGACTGATCCATTCTTAGCCACGCTAACATCAACTGGATCGCCACCAGTATCAGCGGTGATCTTTAGTGTAAAGACATCTTTACGATTACGTGGCAAGTTGTCATCATCATGGAAGGTCTGAAAGACCACATCACGGGCAAATGTAGTATCGTCGTAAGTATATATTTCTCTGAGCGCGGGCGCTGGAGAGTTATAGCCTGCAAGGAGTCTCCCATCTTCTTCACAGAAGAACGAATTAG
>Ga0137451_1000034_pt1 | contig 45104 bp, 50 predicted proteins | sample EasRivERMGT500_2_FD_102336 | JGI IMG/M metagenome (GOLD analysis project Ga0137451, IMG submission 102336) | Soil microbial communities from meander-bound floodplain in the East River, Colorado, USA - East River MetaG ERMGT500_2 | ecosystem: Environmental > Terrestrial > Soil > Floodplain ... | reverse complement strand
GGCCGCGCCGACGGCATCGCGCGCGTCCAGAGGCGCGCCGCGGAGCTCCACCGGTTGATCGTCGCGGCCCTGGAGGATGCCGGAGCGCGCCCCTACTCGCTCGTGCCTTCGAGCTTCCTGACCGCCTCCGGCGGACGCGTGACCGAGGTGTTCGCCGATCCGCTCTTCCACGCCCTCGAGATGGGGATGCTTCCGGTCGTCTACGGGGACGTCGTGATGGACCGGAAGCTCGGGGCGACGATCGTGTCCACCGAGGACCTCTTCCTCGCCATCGCCGCGGAGGCGGCACGGCGGCGCCTTCGCATCGACCGCGCCGTCTGGCTCGGCGAGACCGACGGGCTGCGCGACGCCAAGGGAGGCACGGTCGCCCTGCTGTCGGCACGCGGCGCGGCCCGTGCGGCCCGTCACGCGTCGGGCGCGTCGGGGACGGACGTCACCGGGGGCATCGCGCTGCGGCTCGCCACGGTCGCCCGACTCGCTCGTGCTGGAATCGGATCGCACCTGGCGGACGGACGCCCGAGAGGGGCAGCGGCGGCGGCGCTGTGCGGCGATTCCCCCGGCGGGACGTGGATCGAGTCGTGACGATGGCCACCCTGGACGACCTTCTCGAAAAGACCAGCCGCACCTTCGCGCTGTCGATCCCCATGCTTCCCGAGCCGACCCGGCGTCACGTCGGGATCGCCTACCTGCTCTTCCGGATCGCCGACACGTTCGAGGACGCGGCGCTGTGGCCGCGGGATCGTCGCGTCGCCGCCTTGGGCGACCTCGAGACGCTCCTCCGCGGGGAGGGGGCGCCGGAAGCACGCGCGGCGGGTTGGCTCGTCGACCTCCCCGTGACCCACGCCGGGTACGTCGAGCTGCTGCGAGAGACGCCGTACGTCCTAGAGGCGTACCGATCGATGCCCGTCGCCGCGAGGGAGGCGCTCCGGCACGACCTGACCCGCACCGTCGCCGGCATGCAGGACGTCGTCCGGCGGGGGGATGAGCGGGGCAACTTGCGCCTCGCCTCCATCCGCGAGCTGCGCGACTACTGCTACGTGGTCGCGGGGATCGTCGGGGAGATGCTGACGTCGCTGTTCCTGATCGACCGCCCGGAGCTCGCCCCTGTCGCGGCGCGTCTCCGCCGGCGATCGCGGTTCTTCGGCGAGGGGCTCCAGCTCGTCAACATCCTCAAGGACCGCGCCTCGGACGCGACCGAGGGCCGCGTCTACCTTCCCCCCGGCGTCGAGCCGCGCGCCGTCTTCGATGTCGCGCGCTCGGACCTCGATCGGGCCGCGGAGTACGTGGCCGCGCTCCAGGGGGCCGGCGCGCCCGAGGGATTCGTCGCATTCACCGCGAGCCCCGCGATCCTCGCCCGTGCGAGCCTCGACCGCATCGAGGAGCGCGGCCCCGGCGCGAAGATCACGCGCGACGAGGTCGGGTCCCTCATGGCCGCCATGTTCGAGCGGCTCGAACGGGGTCAGACCCCTTTTCCGTGACGCAAGCGCCATTCGGTGTCGAGGATCCCGTAGTAGACCGTGTCGCGGACCGAGCCGTCCCAGCAGACGCGGTGCCGGCGTAAGACGCCCTCCCGCACGCCCCCGATCCGCTCGATCGCCCGCTGCGAGCGGACGTTCCTCGCGTCGGTTTTCAGGGTGACCCGATGCGCGCCAAGGTCGTCGAAGGCGTGCCGCAAGAGCAGCTCCTTGCACTCGGTGTTCACCGCCGTCCGGCGCCACGCCGGGCCGATCCACGTCCACCCGATCTCGAGCGCGCGGTGGGGACGCTGGAGGTCGAGGAAACGGGTCGAGCCGATCGCTCTCCCGGAGGACCGCTCGACGATCGCGAAGGCGACCTCCCGCCCGGCGCGCGTCTCCTCCTCGGCCTCGCGGATCATCGCGCGCGCGTCTTCGATCGACTTCAGCGCCGGGATCGGCATGTACCGCCACGTCTCGTCGTCGCCACCCGCGGCCAGAAGGTCGGCGGCATGCTGAAGCGCCAAGGGCTCGAGACGAACGTGGACCCCTTCGAGCGTCACGGGTCTCGGATCAAAAACGGGATCCATCGCGTTTATCCTGGGCCACGGAGGACTCTCTCATGGCCCGTCGGACGCCGCTCGCCCTCGCCGCCGCCCTGTTGATCTCCGCCTGCAACAAGGCTCCCGCGCCGCCTTCCGCGTCCCCGGCTCCGCTGGCGGAGGCTTCGGTTCCGCACTACCAGGGGCTCGGCGACCACACGCGCAAGGTCACCACGGCAAACACAGAGGCACAGAAGTACTTCGATCAGGGAATGAGCTTCCTGTTCGCGTTCAACCACGACGAGGCGATCCGCTCGTTCAAGCGGGCCGCCGAGCTGGACCCCTCCTGCGCGATGGCCCACTGGGCGATCGCGCTCGCGAACGGCCCGCACATCAACTACCCGCTCGTCCCGCCGGAGCACGCCAAGGCGGCGTGGGACGCGCTCGCACAGGCGCAGGCCCACGCGGCGAAGGGCACCGACACCGAGCGCGCGCTCATCGAGGCGCTCGCCGCGCGCTACGCGAACCCGCAGCCGGAGGACCGCTCCCCCCTCGACGCGGCCTACGCGGACGCGATGCGCAAGGTCTGGGCGGCGCATCCGGACGACGCCGACGTGGGTGCGCTGTTCGCGGAGTCGATGATGGACCTCCGCCCGTGGAACCTGTGGACGCACGACAAGAAGGCGGAGCCGGGGACCGAGGAGATCATCGCGACCCTCGAGGCCGCCCTCAAGACGGACCCGAGCCACCCGTTGGCGAACCACCTCTACATCCACGCGCTCGAGATGTCCCCCACGCCCGAGCTCGCCGTGGAGGAGGCCGACCGTCTCCGCACGCTCCAGCCCGCCATGGGCCACAACGTCCACATGCCGTCCCACATCGACGTGCTCCTGGGCAAGTGGGCGCGGGCCGCGGCGCAGAACGAGGCCGCGATCGCCGCCGACACGGAGTTCCGCAAGCTCGCGCCGAAGAAACAGGGCTTCTATCGCGTCTACATGGCGCACAACCAGCACATGCTGACCTTCGCGGCGATGATGCAGGGGCGGAAGGAGCGCTCGCTGTCCGCGATCAAGCAGCTGGTCGCCGACATGCCCGAGGACTGGGTCAAGGAAAACGCCCTCATGGTGGACGGCTTCATCGGCGCCCCCTATGAGGTCATGCTCCGCTTCGGCGCTTGGGACGACGTGCTCGCTGCACCGGAAGCGCCCGAGTACCTGCCGCTCACGCGCGCGCTCCGCCACTACGCGCGCGGCGTCGCGCTCGCGGCTCAAGGGAAGGCCAAGGAAGCCCGCGAGGAGCAGGCCGCGTTCGTCGAGGGCAAGGCGAAGATCCCGGCCGACTCGATGGTGAGCAACAACACGTCGATGGCGATCGCCGAGCTCGCCGGGAGCGTCTTGGAGGGCGAGATCTCGTTCCGCGAAGGGAAGATCGAGGCCGGCCTGAAGTCGCTCCGCGACGGGGTCGTCCGCGAGGACGCGCTCCACTACGACGAGCCGCCGGGCTGGATCCAACCGGTGCGCCACGCGCTGGGCGCCGCCCTCCTGCAGGCCGGCAAGTTCAAGGAAGCCGAGGCGGTTTACCGGGAGGACCTGAAGATCCGCCCCGAGAACGGCTGGTCGCTCTACGGTCTCTCGCGCGCGCTCAAGGCCCGCAAGAAGAACGACGAGGCCGCCGCGGTCGAGGCCCGGTTCAACGAAGCGTGGAAGGACGCGGACATCGAGCTTTCGTCGTCCTGCCTGTGCCTGCCGGGGGTATGAATGCGCGTCGTCTCGCTCATCGCCAGCAGCACGGAGATCGTGCACGCGCTGGGAGCCGGAAGCTTCCTCGTCGCACGCTCCCATGAGTGCGACTACCCCCCGGAAGCCCGGTCTCTCCCCTCGATCACGCAGCCGAAGTTCGACCCCGACGGCACGAGCTATCAGATCGACGAGCGCGTCAAGGCGATCGTGCAGGAGGGGCTGTCCGTCTACCGCGTCGACGCGGAGCAGCTGAGCGCGCTGCACCCCGACCTCGTCATCACGCAGATACAGTGCGACGTCTGCGCCGTAAGCGAACGCGACGTGCGGGACGCGCTGTACAGCTGGACCGAGGATCGGCCGCAAGTCGTCTCGCTGAAGCCCGACTCGCTCGCGGACGTTTGGACGGACATCGTCAAGGTCGCTACCGCGCTCGGCCGTGAAAACGAGGGCCACCATCTGGTGGACACGATGCGGTCCCGCATGGACGCCATCGCCCAGGTGATGCGCTCGCTGCCGAACAGGCCGACCGTGGCCTGCATCGAGTGGATCGATCCCCTCATGGCCGCGGGGAACTGGATGCCCGAGCTGGTCGAGATGGCCGGCGGCATCAACCTCTTCGGCGAGGCGGGCCGGCACAGCCCGTGGCTGAGCTGGGAAGAGCTGCGCGACGCAGACCCCGAGGTGATTCTCGTGAGCCCGTGCGGCTTCGACGTCGAGACGACGAGGCGCGAGATGACCTGGCTCACGAGCCGCCCCGGGTGGAGCGAGCTGCGCGCGGTCCGCACGCGGCGCGTCGCCGTCGCGGATGGGAATCAGTACTTCCATCGCCCCGGCCCGCGTCTCGTCGAGTCTCTCCGGATCCTCGCCGGCATCCTGCACCCCGAAGCCATCCGGGAGGCGCACCGCGGGACCGCTTGGGTGGGATGGGTCGATTGATCGCCACGATCGTGCGGGCGGCGTGGGCCTCGATGCCGATCGCCGCCGACGTGACTCCTCTCCTCGGCACGTGGCGCGGCACGTCGACGTGCGTGAACCTGAAGATCGCCCCCGCGTGCCATGACGAGGTCGTGGTCTACGAGGTGCGACCCGCTGAGAAACCGGGCACGGCGACGCTCCAGGCGGACAAGATCGTCGATGGCACCCGCGCGAGCATGGGCGAGCTCGACTTCGCCTTCGACGAAAAGGAAGGTTGCTGGAAGTCGGAGTTCCAGAACACGAAGGTCCACGTGGTGTGGTGTCTCGTCGTGAACGGCACGGGCATGACCGGCGGATTGCGCGACGTCCCCACCGGTGAGCCCATCCGCAAGGTGGAGCTGAAACACGAGTGAGACGCTCAGCGCGGTCGATCGCGCTCCTGCTCTGCTCCTTCGTCTCCTGTGCCTCCGGCGACAAGGTCGACAACGGGTTCGACACGAAGGTGGTCGACGCGGCCTACAAGCTCGATGGCCCCCGCGTCCTGTTCGACGAGGCCCATCACAACGGTCACACCGCCGGCAAGAGCTATCGGCCCTTCGCGAGACTGATCGGGTCCGACGGCTACCGCGTCGCGCGCAACAAGGCGGTCGTCACTTCCGACGTGCTCAAGCCGTTCGCGGTCTTCATCTCAGCCAACGCGCAAGGCAACAACGAGCGCAACGACGACCCCGCGTTCACCGACGCCGAATGCGACGCGATCCGCGACTGGGTGGCCGGCGGGGGCAGCCTGCTGCTCGTGACCGACCACTACCCCTTAGGGCACGCCAACGAGCGCCTCGCCTCGCGGTTCGGTGTGGTTTTCAGCAAGGGCACGGTCGAGGACCCGGTCGCCTACGAGCACTCGTTCGAGCCGACGCATCTCGTCTTCTCACGCGACAACGGCGGGCTCGTCGATCATCCGATCAACGACGGGGTCGACAGGGTCGTCACCTTCACCGGCCAGGCAATTCATGCCGAAGCACCCGCGGTCGGGTTCCTCCGCCTCCTCCCGACCGCGCTCGCTCGCCCGCCCGAACCGAAGGTCGAGCGGCACGGCAGAGACGTCATCGTCAACGTCCTGTACGGTGACCCCGCCCCGGTGCCGGGTTGGTCGCAGGGGCTGGCGCTGGAGCACGGAAGGGGGCGAGTCGTCGTGCTGGGCGAGGCGGCGATGCTGACCGCCCGATTCAGCGGCTACGACGGACGCCCGATCGGGATGAACACCCCCGGCTACGACAACCGCCGGCTCGCCCTGAACATCATGCATTGGCTGACGCGCGCCACCCCTTAGGCATCGGCGTAGGATGTCGCATGCTGCTCGCCAGCCATGAGGATCGACCATGCGCTTGAGCTACGCGATCGTCTTCGTCTCCGACATGAGCCGCTCCGTCGCCTTCTACCGCGACGTCATCGGCCTGCCGCTCAGGTTCGAGTCGCCGCATTGGACCGAGTTCGCGACGGAAGGAGCCACCCTCGCCCTCCACCAGAGTGAGGCCGAAGGGCCGCGCGAGGATCCGCTCGCGGTCGCGGCGGGACGCTGCCGGCCGGGCATCGCGGTCCCCGATCTCGACGCCTTCCACAGGCGCATGGAGGAGCTGAAGATTCCGTGCGTGCAGGCGCCGAAGGACGTCTTCGGGGCTCGCATCGCGCAGTACCTCGACCCGGACGGCCTCGGGATCTCGGTAAGCCAGGAGCGCAAGCGATGACTCTGGGCGCGCTGGCGCTGGGCGCCGCCCTCGCGGCATCGCCAGCGGCTCTGCCGCAGGCCGACTGCTTCATCCTCTACGACCTGAAGGCGGACAAGGTGGTCGCGCGCACGGGCGATGCGCGCTGCGCCGAGCGCGTGTCGCCCTGCTCGACGTTCAAGGTACCGCTCGCGCTCATGGCCTTCGATGCGGGCGTCCTGACGGACGAGACGTCGGCGCGAGCTTGGGACGGTACGAGGTATTCCCGCGAAGCCTGGAACCGAGACCACACGGCGGCGACCTGGATGCGCGACTCGGTCGTTTGGTTCTCTCAGCGCCTCACGAGCGAGATGGGAATGGAGAAGGTGAGGAGCTATCTCGCGAAGCTCGATTTCGGGAACGGCGACATGTCGGGCGGGCTCACCAAGGCGTGGCTGGAATCGTCGATGCGGATCTCCCCCGACGAGCAGCTACGCTTCTGGACCCGCTTCTGGCGCGAGCAGCTTCCGGTGAGCAAGCACGCCTACGAGATGACGAAGAAGATCACGCTCGTCGAGACCTCTCCCCGTGGGTGGACGCTCCACGGCAAGACGGGCTCGGGGGATGCCGCGACCGGAGGCTGGTTCGTCGGTCACGTCGGCAAGGGGGACCGCGAGTACGTGTTCGTGACCCGCTACGTCGATCGCGCCGGAACGTCGAAGGACGACCGGCCTGCGGGATGGATCGCTCGCGACATTGCGAAGAAGCTTCTCGAGAAGCAGGAGGTGTTCTGATGACGCGCCAACTCAAGGGCTTTCTCATGGTGGTCGTTGCCGTAGGCGTGCTGGGCTTCGCCGGTCTCTACATCCACGCGCAAACGCCGACGCTGGCTCCACCGGTTCCGCAGCGGGATGCGGCGCGAATGCTCATGGTCGAGAATTACCCGCCCGGGCCGCCCGTCGCGACGAAGTTCCTCTCGGACGACGTCAAGCTGCTCGTGTACCGGAAAGACCTTGGCGGCTACACGGCGCAGCTCTACGTCAAGCTCGGCGGTGTCTGGCAACCGGTTGCGGCGGAGGGGCTGCGCGACCTCGAGCACGTGCTCCCCGCCCATTGAGCCGCCCGTGATCGACATCGCCTTACGTGAGGTCGTCGAGGACGATCTCCCCACCCTCTTCGCGCACCAGATCGATCCGGCCGCGCACCGCATGGCCGGTTTCAAGCCCCGCGACCACGACGCGTTCATGGAGCACTGGCACGTCAAGATCCTGGGCGATCCGACCGTCGAGAAGCGGGCGATCGTGTACGCGGGCGAGGTCGTCGGCCACATCGGGTGCTTCGACCGGGACGGGAAGCGCGAGATCGGGTACTGGATCGCGCGGGAGCATTGGGGGAAGGGGATCGCGACCGAGGCGGTGTCGCGCTTCCTGGCGCAGGTGGCCGAGCGGCCGCTGTACGCGGGCGTGGCGAAGCACAACCTCGCCTCGCTGCGCGTGCTCGAGAAGTGCGGGTTTACGATCGTCGAGGAGGAGGAGCCCGACGGCGTCCTCCTCGTGCTCGAAGGGAGGGCGGGATGATTCGCGGCATGCATGCGATGTTCTACAGCTCCCAGCCGGAGGCGCTCCGGGCGTTTCTCAGCGACAAGCTAGGGTTTCCGGGCTTCGACGTCGGCGACGGATGGATGATCTTCGACGCCCCCGAGGCGGACATCGGGTGCCACCCGGCCGACCCCCAGGAGGCACCCTCGGGGACGCACGACATCTCGTTCTATTGCGACGACATCGAGCGGACGGTCGCGGACCTTACCAAGCGCGGGGTGGAGTTCACGAAGCCGATCGAGGATCATGGATACGGCCTGGTGACGCGCTTCGCGGTCCCGGGCGGGTTCGACGTGCAGCTGTACCAGCCGCGGTATCGGAAGGGCTGAAGGAGACTCGATGTCGGTGGAGACGCGCGAAGAGCTCCTCGCGCTGAAGGAGGCCGGCCGGATCGTCCGGGCGGCCCTCGATGCGATGTCCGAGGCGGTGACGCCGGGGGTGACGACCGCGTCCCTCGACGGGATCGCCGAGGGCGTGCTGCGCGCGGAAGGCGCCCGCTCCGCGCCGCGGCTCGTCTATGCCTTCCCCGCGGCCACCTGCATCAGCGTCAACGACGAGGTCGTCCACGGCGTCCCCTCGGCACGCGTCCTGAAAGACGGAGATCTCGTGACGCTCGACGTCACGGTCGAGAAGGAAGGGTTCATGGCCGACGCCGCCGTGACCGTGCCGGTCGGGAACACCGACCGGTTGGCGCGCGCGCTATTGGCCGCGGCACAGCGGGCCCTGTCTCGGGCGCTGGCGGCCGCGCGGGCCGGCGCGCGCCTCAACGAGATCGGACGCGCCGTGTCGTACAGCGCGCGGCGCGATGGGTTCAACGTCGTCCGTGAGCTCTCCGGACACGGGATCGGGCGCACGATCCACGAGCCCCCCGCCGTACCGAACGTCTACGAGCGCAGCGCGCGGCAGCGGCTGAACCGCGGCCTCGTCCTGGCGATCGAGCCGATGCTCACGACCGGCTCGGGGCACGTCGTCGAGGACGCCGATGGCTGGACCGTGCGGACCGCCGACGGCGCACTGGCCGCGCACGCCGAGCACACGATCGTGGTCACCCAGGGCGCGCCGCTCGTGCTCACCGCCGCATGAGGAAGCCCATCGCCGCGACGATCGCGGCCCTCGCCCTGCTCGCCGCCGTCCCGGCGTCGGCGGATTCGATGAGCCTCGACGCCGCCTACGCGTCCTACACGACCCTGCTCGAGAAGTACGTCACGCCGCGGGGGGTCCGGTACGCGGCCTGGCGCTCGAACGGCGACGATCTCAAGGTGGGCTCGGCCGTTCTCGCGGGCCTCCGCGGGGCGGATCCCAAGCCCTTGAGCCCCGACGAGCGGAAGGCGCTCTGGATCAACCTGTACAACGCCAAGGTGCTGGAGCTCGTGCTCCTCGGCCATCCGAAGAGCTCGATCCGCGAGCTGAGCAAGGGCATGAGCGGCAACGAGATCTTCGAGCGGAAGACGCTCCTCTACTTCGATAAAGGCACGAGCCTGAACGACCTGGAGAAGAAGCTGCGCGCCGAGTTCAAGGACCCGCGCGTGCACTTCGCGCTGAATTGCGCCTCGGTCTCGTGCCCCCCGCTTCGCGCGGAGGCGTACCGGCCGGCGGAGCTCGACGCGCAGCTCGACGATGCCGCGCGCGGCTTCCTCGCGCGGCCCGGGATGACGACGCTCAAGACGATCGGAGGGCGGCCGACCATCACGGCATCGAAGATCTTCGACTGGTACGCGGACGACTTCAAGGCCGCCGGCGGGCCGCTCGGCTTCATCGCGAAGTACGGGCCGCCGGAAGTGGCCGCCGCGGCGGCATCGGGGAAGACCAAGCTCGAGCTCGCCGAGTACGACTGGGGGTTGAACGCGGCGCCCTAGGCGCCCCCGCATGCCGAACTACCGGATCGACCTCGAGTACGAGGGGACACGCTACCGCGGGTGGCAGGAGCAGCAGAATGCGCGCTCGGTCGCCGGCGAGCTCAAGCGCGCCCTCGTCGACGCGGGCGCCGACGTCTCGGAGCTCGGCGGAGCCGGACGCACCGATGCCGGCGTCCACGCGCTGCAGCAGGTCGCGCACCTGCGGCTGCGGCGCGCGATCGATCCGGGGCGCCTGCGCCTTGCGGTCAACGACCGCTTGCCCGCCGACATCCACATCCTCTCGCTGACGAAAGCGCCGGACAATTTCCACGCGCGGCACGACGCCGTGCTCCGGTCGTACCTGTACCAGGTCGCGCGCCGCCGCACGGCGCTGGCGAAGCGGGGCGTCTGGTGGGTGAAGCGCCCTCTCGATCCGGCGGCGATGGTCCGTGCGGCCGCGGTGCTTCCGGGGCTCCACGACTTCCGCAGCTTCTGCGAGCGGCCGCAGGACCATCCCTCCACGAAGGTCGCCGTCGAGAGCGTCGCGGTCGTGGAGGACGGCGCGCTCGTCTTGGTGCGCATCGCGGCCTCGCACTTTCTCTGGAAGATGGTGCGGCGGCTCGTCGGCACGCTCGTCGAGGTGGGCGCCGGCTCGCTTCCACCCTCCAGCATCGAGGACCTGATGAGCGGCCGCAGCACCTTGGTCTCCCCCGCCCTCTTCACCGCGCCCCCTTCGGGCCTCTTCCTCGAGCGCGTGCTCTATCGGGGAGACGGGCCGCTTCCGCCGGTCGTCGCGGCGATGCCCGTGACCGAGGAGCCGTGAGCCGGCTGCCGGAGAGCCTGGAGCCCTCCGCGTGGGGGAAGGCGCGGGCGTCCGCCGGCGCGGTGCCGTTCGACTTGACGGTCTCGAATCCGACGGCGTGCGGCATCCCGTATCCGGCCGACCTCCTTCGAGCGCTCGGCGACGACGGCGGGCTGACGTACCGGCCCGACCCCAAGGGGGCCCGACCCGCACGCGCGGCGGTCGCCGCCGAGTACGCGCGGCACGGAGCGATCGTGGACCCGGATCGCATCGTCCTCACCGCCTCCTCGAGCGAGGCTTACGCGTTCGTCCTGAAGGTCCTGTGCGATCCCGGCGGCGCGGTGCTCGTCCCGTCCCCTTCGTACCCGCTGTTCGATCACCTCCTGCGGCTCGAGGGGCTCCGGGCTGTCCCCTACGCGCTCGAGGCGTCGTCCGGCTGGCAGCCGAGCGCTCCGGCCGGGGACGCCGACGCGGCACGCGCGGCGGTCGTCGTGCACCCGAATAATCCGACCGGCTCGTTCGTGGAGCGGCCCGCCGCCGAGCGCCTCGCGATCGCCCGCGGACGGTCGGTCGCCCCGCTCCCGCTGATTGTCGACGAGGTGTTCCTCGACTATCCCCTCGACCCGGGCGCGCGGCCGGGGACGTATGCGGCGCGGACGAAATCCCTCACGTTCACGCTCGGCGGGCTCTCGAAGAGCCGGGGGCTCCCGCAGCTCAAGCTCGCCTGGATCGCCGTCTCCGGTCCCGAGCAGGAGGCCGCGGACGCCCTCTCCCGGCTCGAGTTCGTCGCGGACACCTACTTGTCGGTCGGGACTCCGGTCCAGCGGGCGCTCCCCGACATCCTCGAGCGCGGAGTCCCGGTGCGGGACGCGATCCGCGCCCGATGCATCGAGAACCTGGCGGCAGCACGAGGGATCGCCCGCGACCATCCCGCGGTCGAGGTGCTGGCTCCGGCGGCGGGATGGAGCGTGGTCGTCCGCTTCCCGCGGGTGGTCTCCGAGGAGCGGCTCGTGATCGGGCTGCTCGACCACGGCGTTGCCGTCTATCCCGGCTATTTCTTCGACTTCCCGCACGAGGGGTACCTCGTCGCCAGTCTCTTACCACCGATCGAGGTCTTCGCCCGGGGCTTACGGCGGGCCCTGGACGGGATCGCCGCCCACCTGTAAGGTCCGCGCGGGGGCCGACGCATGATCAAGCTCTATCGATTCAAGTTCTCCACGAACGTCGAGCGGGTCGCGCTCGCGCTCGCCCACAAGAATCTGCCCGTCGAGTCGATCTGGGTCGACTCGGAGGATCGCAGCCTGGTGCGCCGCGTCTCCGGTCAAGACCTCGTGCCGGTGATCGACGACGAGGGAGCGGTCATCTGGGACTCGATGGTCATCGTCGAGCATCTGGACCGCCGCTATCCGCAGGCGCCTTTGTACCCGAAGGACCCCGCGCGCCGCGCCGAGACGACCGTGTTCATCGATTGGTTCAACCGCGTCTGGAAGCGCCCTCCCAATCTCATCTACGACGAGACGCAGAAAGCCGATCCCGATCGCGGGCGGATCGAGGAGTGGGGGCGGCAGATCACGGTCGCGATGGACGTCTTCGAGGACCTGCTTACCGGTCGCGACTACCTGATGGGCAAGGAGCTCTCCGCGGCGGACGTGTGCGCGTTCCCGTTCCTGAAGTACGCGACGATCCACGTCCCGGAGGACAAGCACCTCTTCCACGACATCCTGATCGAGCGGATGCCGATGACCGAGCGCCACCCGAAGCTCGCGGCCTGGATCGAGCGCGTCGACGCGCGGCCGCGCGCCTAGGCGAGCAGGAAGCGCAGGGCGCGGGGCAGCCGCCGGCCCCACGAGGCCTCGTCGTGGCCCCCCGCCGCCTCCTCCACGAACAGGAGGTCGCGCCCGGTGCGGTAGCCCTTCTCGATGAGGATGTTGCGCGCCTCGTGGACCAGCGGGCTCATTCTCTCGCGGGCTCCCACGTCGAGGTAGATGCGGCCGGAGACGCGAGGCGCCTCCCTCAAGAACCGGACCATCGCGCCGCGCCCGAACCCGATCGACGGTGAGAACGCCCCCGCCAGCCCGAAGACGTCCGGACGCGCGAAGAACGCGTAGAGGCTGACGAGCCCGCCCATCGAGGATCCGATCGTCCCGGTGCGGTCGCGCTCCCCGGTCGTGCGAAAAGTCCCGTCGACGAGCGGCTTCACGGTGTCGATGACGAAGCTAAGGTAGTCCGCGGCCCGGCCTCCTCCCAGCGCCGGGTCGGGAAACGGCCCGTACTCGTCGAGCCGGCGGTCGCCGGCGTTCGGAATCCCGACGACGATCGCTTCGAGCCCCTCTTCCGCGAGCGCCTCGAGCGTCTCGTCGACCGCCCATTCCCCGGCGAAGCTCGTCTCCGGATCGAAGAGGTTTTGCCCGTCGTGCATGTAGAGCGCGGGGTACGTGCGGTTCGCGGTGGCGTAGGAGGGAGGGAGGTAGACCAGGATGTCACGCTCGTTGCCGAGCGCCGGGCTTGCGACCGAAGGAAGGACCTTGATCGTCCCCGCGACCCGCGCCTTGCCGCCGGGGCGGGCCTCGTCGTAGTCGATCCACTCGCGCGTCATCGGTCTCTACGATAGCGAGGGCCTCAAGCGGGGAGCGGCTCGACCGGATACCCGAGCTTTTCCGCGAAGCGGCCGTAGTGGAGTCCGGCGAGGATGTCGTAGGCGGCGTGGACCGCCATCGACACGTAGAGGGAGCCGGACGCGAAGGCGAGCCCCTGGAAGGTGAGCGCCATGGCGAAGATGATCGCCATGCTCCTCCAGCCGTGCAGGAAGTGCGAAAGCGAGAAGATCAGCGCGGAGACGAGCACGGCGGCGAGGAAGCTCCCGGTCATCCGCGTGAGCAGCGTGGTGAGCACGCCGCGGTAGACCAGCTCCTCCGAGATTCCCGCGGCGGTCGAGCTGACCATCCAGAGGGCGCGCTCCGTGCGGTCCCGGGGCATGAACAACCAGACTCGGCGCGATCTCTCGACGACGCGCCGGCGCCACACGGGCCGCATCCCGGACACGAAGACGACCAGAGCCGCAAGGCCGAGACCCCATGAGGACGTGGGAGGCGCGCGCCGCGGGAAGAGCTCGATGTGCTCGAAGCGCGCCGTGATCATCGCCACCGCGCCGAAGACCGCCAGCTGGAGGATCACCGAGACGAAGAACTGCCTCTTCGGAGGAAGCGGACGCGTCGCCACTCGTCGCGCGGACTTGATTGCCAGGTACGGCAGGAAGATTCCGAAGACGACGAGAAACGCCGCGCCCGCACTCCCCACCGGATCACAGCACCGGAGCTCTGCGCCTGAACGCACGTCCGATCAGGAGAAGGACGACGGCGCCGAGCACCGACATGATCCAACCGGCCGCCTCCCCGGGCGCATAGAATCCGAGCGCCTGTCCCAGGAACGAGCCGAGCAGCGCGCCGCCGATACCCAGTAGCGTCGTCATGATGAGACCGTACGCGTCCTGCCCGGGCAGGACGAAGCGTGCGATCACGCCGACGATAAAACCGATGATGATCGTCCAAAGGATGTACATCACGAGCCTCCTACCCACCCCCGCGCAAGCACTCTACCTCGATCGGAAGACGAGGAAATGACCGGAGGAACGCAACACGGCCATGGAATGCGAGAACACGGATCTTTTTGCACGTAACCCGCCTCAGGCCCCGCTCCGCCCCCGCCGCGCGAAGCTCCACTTCAGCGCGGGCGGGGTCACCAGCGTGGTCACGACGACCATGATCACGATCGCGGAGTAGATCGCCGCGTCCACGATCCGCTCGCCGCGTACGGACAGCCCGAGACCCATGCTGGCGAAGATGAGGCCGACCTCCCCGCGCGGGATCATCCCGATCCCGATCGAGAGGCGGTCGCCCTTCCCGCGAGGCACGCCGAGCGAGCACGCCTGCTTGCCGACGATCGCGGCAACGGTCAGCGCGGCGGCGAGCCCGAGCACGGCCGGATCCGCGAAGGCGCGCAGGTCCGTGTGCATCCCCATGAGCACGAAGAAGACCGGGACGAGGAACGACCCGATCGGCTGGATCAGCTCCTCGAGCGGGTGCTCCCCACGATCCACGAAGCTCCGGTAGTGAACGTTCTCCAGCACGAGCCCGGCAGCGAACGCGCCGACGATCGGCGCGAGCCCGATGGCGTGCGCCGCCCACGACAGCAGGAAGCAGAACGCGAGGCCGAAGGCCAGCAGCGTCCCCGGTGCCCGCAACCGGAACGCGATCGCGAACAGGCGCGGCGACAGGAACACGCCCGCGACCAGCGCCCCGACCAGGAACCCGATCGCCTTGAGAAGGGTCAGGCCGATCGACGCGTAGGACATCTCCGTGCCCGCGTCCGCGGCGGCGACGATGCCGGTCACGACCGCGAGAATGACGAGCCCCAGCACGTCGTCGATGACGGCGGCCCCGAGGACGATGCGGGCCTCGTCGCTCTGCGATTCCCCGAGGTCCTTCAGCACCCGCGCGGTGATCCCGACCGAGGTCGCGCAGAGCGTCGCCCCCACGAACATGTGCAGGTAGATCGAGTGATCGGGGAGGAGCCAGGCCGCCACCCCCCAGCCCAGCGCGAACGGCGCGACGACCCCGAGCACGGCGACGGCGAGGGACGCGCCCCCCACGCGCAGCATTTGGCCCACGGTGGACTCGAGCCCCACCTCGAAGAGGAGGATGAGCACGCCGATCTCGGCGAGCAGGGAGATCGACGGGTCCGTCTTCATCGGCTCGACCGCGTGGAAGCCCGCGAGCGAGAGGTTTCCGAGCACGATGCCGCCGACGAGCTCGCCCAACACCGCCGGCTGGCCCACGCGGGTCGCGAGGTCGCCCGCGATCTTCGCAACCACGAGGATGACCGCCAGCGCGAGGACGACGGTCGCGACGGGATGCATAATGCGCACCTTATCCAGGGAGGCCGGGATGATCAAGGCTCGGGTCGAGATGCTGTACCGGGCGAACTGAGATGCGCGTTTCCGTCCCCCTCCGCAGGGCGTACAAGCTCGTCAACCACGGCCCGACGACGCTGATCACCTCGGCGTCGGGGGCGCGCCGGAACGTCATGGCGGCGGCGTGGGTGATGGGCCTCGACATCGACCCGCCGCGCGTGGCCGCGGTGATCGCGTCGGATACCCACACGCGGGAGCTCGTCGAGGAGACCGGGGAGTTCGTCGTCAACGTCCCGACCCTCGCGATGCTCGACACGGTCTACGCGGTCGGCAAGGTCTCGGGGTCGGAGGAGGACAAGTTCGCCGAGCGCGGTCTCACGACGGCACCGGCCTCGGCCGTGGCCGCGCCGTTGCTCGAGGGGTGCGCCGCCTGGCTCGAATGCCGGGTGATCCCGGAGCCCGGGATACAGGAGCGGTACGACCTGTTCGTCGCCGACGTGCTCGCAGCGTGGGCGGACGATGCGTCGTTCGTCGACGGCCTCTGGCACTTCCCGGACGACGCGCACCGCACCCTGCACCATCTCTCCGCCGGCGTGTTCCTCACGAGCGGCGATCCCGTGAAGGCCCGGTCCTAGCATGCCGCAGCGGTTCTTCACCTCCACGATCGGACAGAAGGTCCTCATGGCCGTGACGGGCGTCGTCCTGTTCGGGTTCATCGTGGGGCACATGGCGGGGAACCTGCAGGTCTTCCTCGGCGCGGAGGCGTTCAACGCCTACAGCGTCTCGCTTCACGAGCTCCTGCACGGCGCCGGGCTCTGGGTGGTCAGGCTGGTGCTCCTGCTCGCCGTCGTCCTGCACATCGTCGCCGCGACGACCCTGACCGTTGCGAGCCGTCGCGCACGGCCGGTCGCGTACCGGGCCGTTGCGCACGACCGATCGACCTACGCGTCCCGGACCATGCGCTGGAGCGGGCCGATCATCGTGCTCTTCGTCGTCTACCATCTCCTCGACCTGACGCTCGGCCGCGTGAACCCGGGTTTCGACCCGGCGAATCCCTACCGGAACCTCGTCGCGAGCTTCCAGCGCCCGGCGGTCGTCCTCTTCTACGCCATCTCCGTGCTGGCGCTCGCCCTGCACCTGCGCCACGGTGCGTGGAGCATGCTGCAGTCGCTCGGCATCTCCCACCCAAGCTACGACCGCGGACGCGACGCGGGAGCGGCCGCTTTCGCCGCCCTCGTCGCGGTGGGCTTCCTCGTCGTCCCCCTGGCCGTCCAGGCGGGCTGGGTGAGGTAGGGCGCATGGAGCTGAGATCGAAGGTCCCCGACGGGCCGCTCGCCGAGAAGTGGCGCAAGCACCGCTTCGACATGAAGCTCGTCAACCCGGCGAACAAGCGGAAGCACCGGATCCTGGTCGTCGGCACCGGGCTCGCCGGGGCCGCCGCCGCCGCGTCGCTCGCCGAGCTGGGGTACGACGTCGAGGCGTTCTGCTATCAGGACTCGCCCCGGCGCGCCCATTCGATCGCGGCGCAGGGCGGGATCAACGCCGCGAAGAACTACCAGAACGACGGCGACTCGATCTTCCGCCTCTTCTACGACACGATCAAGGGCGGCGACTTCCGCGCGCGCGAGGCGAACGTCTACCGGCTCGCGGAGCTGTCGGTCAACATCATCGACCAGTGCGCCGCGCAGGGAGTCCCCTTCGCGCGCGAGTACGGCGGGCTGCTCGCGAACCGGTCCTTCGGCGGCGCCCAGGTCTCGCGCACGTTCTACGCACGCGGACAGACGGGCCAGCAGCTCCTCATCGGCGCCTACCAGGCTCTGGAACGGCAGATCGGCCTCGGGAAGGTCCGGATGTTCTCCCGCCACGAGATGCAAGACGTCATCGTCGTCGACGGCCGCGCGCGCGGCATCGTCGTGCGCGACATGGTCACCGGTGAGGTCGGAAGCCGCCTCGGCGACGCGGTCGTGCTCGCGACGGGCGGGTACGGCAACGTCTTCTACCTCTCGACGAACGCCAAGGGCTGCAACGTGACCGCGATCTGGCGCGCCTACAAGCGCGGAGCCGCGTTCGCCAACCCGTGCTACACCCAGATCCACCCGACCTGCATCCCGGTCAGCGGCGAGTACCAGTCGAAGCTGACGCTCATGTCGGAGTCGCTCCGCAACGACGGCCGCATCTGGGTGCCGTCGCAGGCGGGGGACCGACGGCCGCCGCCGGAGATTCCCGAGGGGGAGCGCGACTACTACCTCGAGCGGAAGTACCCGAGCTTCGGCAACCTCTCCCCGCGCGACATCGCCTCGCGCGCGGCGAAGCAGGTGTGCGACGAAGGTCGCGGGGTCGGCCCGGGCGGCCTCGGAGTTTATCTCGACTTCGCCGACGCCATCGCGCGGCTGGGCGAGGACGCGATTCGCGAGAGATACGGAAACCTGTTCGAAATGTACGAGCGGATCACCGACGAGAACCCTTATCGCGTGCCGATGCGGATCTTCCCCGCCGTGCACTACACGATGGGCGGGCTCTGGGTGGACTACGACCTCATGTCGACCCTCCCCGGCCTGCACGTGTTGGGCGAGGCCAACTTCTCCGATCACGGCGCGAACCGCCTCGGCGCGTCCGCGTTGATGCAAGGCCTCGCGGACGGCTACTTCGTCATCCCCTACACGATCGGCAGCTATCTCGCCGGCACCAAGCTCGCGCGGGTGCCCGAGGATCACCCCGAAGTCCGGTCGGTCGAGGCGGAGGTCGCCGAGCGCAATCGCCGGCTGCTCTCGATCCGCGGCAAGCGGACGACCACGTCGTTCCACCGCGAGCTGGGGAAGCTGATGTGGGAGCACTGCGGTATGGCCCGGAACGAGCGGGGGTTGGCACTGGCGCTCGAGAAGATCCCCGCGCTCCGCGAGGAGTTCTGGAAGGACCTGTCGGTCTTGGGCGACGGAAACGCGCTCAACCAATCGCTCGAGCACGCCGGCCGCGTCGCGGACTTCCTCGAGCTCGGGGAGCTCATGTGCCGCGACGCGCTCGAGCGGCGCGAGTCGTGCGGCGGGCATTTTCGCGAGGAGTTCCAGACGGAAGAGGGAGAAGCTCAGCGCGACGACGACCGGTTCTGCCACGTCGCATCGTGGGAGTACCGCGGCCCGGACGCGCCGCCGCTGCGCCATGTCGAACCGTTGGTCTTCGAAAACGTCCACCTGCAGTCGCGGAGCTATCGCTGACCATGGACATCACCCTCGTCGTCTGGCGGCAGGAACACGCGAAGGCGAAGGGCCGGTTCGTGACGTATCCGGCTCGCGGGATCTCTCCCGACATGTCGTTCCTCGAGATGCTCGACGTGGTCAACGAGGAGCTTTCGGAGCGCGGCGAGGAGCCCATCGCCTTCGATCACGACTGCCGCGAGGGGATCTGCGGCGCGTGCGGGATGATGATCGCCGGCCGTCCCCACGGTCCGCGCAAGCTCACGACGACCTGTCAGCTCCACATGCGCAGCTTTGCGGACGGCGACACGATCACGATCGAGCCGTGGCGCGCGGCGGCGTTTCCGGTGATGCGCGACCTCATCGTGGACCGCACCGCCCTCGACCGCATCATCCAGGCCGGAGGGTTCATCTCGGTCGCGACCGGCTCCGCCCCCGACGGCAATGCGATACCGGTGCCGAAGGAGGCCGCCGAGCGCTCGATGGACGCGGCGGCCTGCATCGGCTGCGGGGCGTGCGTCGCCGCGTGCCCGAACGCCTCGGCGATGCTGTTCGCGGGGGCGAAGGTGAGCCACCTCGGCCTCCTGCCCCAGGGACAGGCCGAGCGTCACGCGCGCGCGCTTTCGATCGTGGAGCGCATGGACCAGGAGGGGTTCGGCTCGTGCACGAACCACGGCGAGTGCGAGGCCGCATGCCCGAAGGGGATCACGCTCGAGAACATCGCGCGCATGAATCGGGACTACATCGCGGCATCGTTTCTGAAGCGCCCGAAAACCGGAGGTGGGGAGTGGTGAAGCTGATTCCGGTCTTGGCCGTGGTCGCGCTCGCCTCCACGGCCGCCTTCGGCGGCGGCGGGGACTCCGGGGTGGGAGTCGGCGCCCTCGTCCCGTACGGAGACCTCGCGGACGTCAACGACACGTCCTGGTATGCGCAGGCCCGGACCGTCTTCGCGAAGAAGACGTTCGGAGGCCGAGCGGGGGTCTATTACGGCGACACCGTGGCCCACGGGCCCGTCGACGGCGGCCGCGTCTACGGCTTCGACTTCGAGGGGTTGGCCCGCTTCGGAGGGCGCGCGACCTTCGGCTACGTCTTCGCCGGAGCGGGATACGGCCGCGCGACGTTCTCCCGTCCCGGCGACATCCCGGGTGTGGTCGTCCGGAGCTCGGAGTGGGACTGGTCGATGCAGGGGGGTGTCGGCATCGTGATCAAGAAGGTCGTCTACCTCGAAGCGATGTACGTCCAGTTCCAGACCGATCCCAAATCAGCGTTCATCCCCCTCGTCGTCGGATTCCAGTACTGATGAGGGTCCTACTCGGCACGCTCGTGCTGGCGCTCGTCGGCGGCGCCGCGGCGCACGCAGGCCCGCCGCCCAAGGCGGAGACGAAGGACCTCGGGCTTGCGATCGGCCCGTTCCTCCCCGTGGGCGGGGTCGGGGACACGTACGACTTCGGGATCTTCGCCACGCTGCGGGGCTACTACTTTCCCGCGAGCTCGCGCCACGGCGTGCGCGCCGCGTTGTGGGGCGGCTGGGCCGACGGCAGCGCCGGCATCGACGACGGCTACGGGTACGGCGCCGAGATGAACTACGCCGCGCACTTCGGCCAGGGGGAGGGGCCCTTCTACTTCTTCATCGGCGCGGGGATCTGCGGCAGCGACTACATCGCGGTCAGCGGAGGGTTTCCCGGCGGCACGCAGATCCACATCCGCGGCGGGGCCTACTCGGGGAACATCGGGGTCGGCTACGTGTGGAAGCGCGTCTTCCTCGAGGCGTCGTACGTCGAGGTCTTCGACGACCAGAAGAGCTACGGCTTCGTTCCCGTTGCCCTCGGCCTCCGCTTCTAAAGCGGGGTCACTCCTACTCCAACATCGGCTCGCGGTCGTCGGCGGGAATCGGCCTGATCTCCGGGTGGGCATGGAGCAGGCGCGCGCAGCTGTTCCAGCGCAGAACCGCGTCGTCGTCCCCCGCCGGCCGCAGCGTCTCCGCCGTCTCGAACAGCCGCATCGCCCGCTCGACCCAGGCGTGCGCCATGCCCGCCGCCATCGGCGAGCCCGAGCGGAAATGCGCCTTCCCGCGGCGCTCGCAGACGAGCCCCTCGAAGTACGCGCGCTCGTAGGCATCCGTGAGCCGCTCCACGAGCCCCATCGCTCGATCGAACGCAGGTTGGAGAGCGCGTGAGAACTGATCGGTCAGCGCCAGCAGGAGCGTGGCGACGGCCTGCTGGTTTCCCGGCTCGGCCGCGAGGACGTCGAGGCAGATGCTCTCGGCTTGCTGCGGCTGGTTGAGCATGCGGTACCGATGCGCCTTCTCGAGCGCGGCGGGGATGCCCTCGAGCGAGATCGGCTTGAGCGGCGGCGACTGGTCCATGGGCGGCCTCAGCCGCGCACGAGGCGCAGCAGCTTGGCGACGGGGTCGTAGAAGCGATCGACGACCCGCTCCTTGAGCGGGATGATCGCGTTGTCCGTAATCGTGATCGACTCCGGGCAGACCTTCGTGCAGCACTTCGTGATGTTGCAGTAGCCGATGCCGTGGCGCTCCTTGAGCGCGGGCACGCGGTCCTCGACGTCCAAGGGGTGCATCTCGAGCGCCGCTGCGTGCACGAGGTACCTCGGCCCCACGAACTTCTCGTGGAGGTGGTGGTCGCGCAGGACGTGGCAGACGTCCTGGCACAGGAAGCACTCGATGCACTTCCGGAACTCCTGGACGCGCTCGATGTCCTCCTGCTGCATGCGCCACGTCCCGTCGGGAGCGTCCGGCGGCCGGGGCTTGAAGGGGGCGATCTCGCGCTTGACCTCGAACGCCCACGAGACGTCGGTCACCAGGTCGCGGACGGAAGGGAACGCCCTCATCGGGCGGATCGTCACCTTCTCGTCCATCGGCAGCTCGTTGAGGCGGGTCATGCACATCAGCTTCGGCTTGCCGTTGATCTCGGCGGAGCACGAGCCGCACTTCCCGGCCTTGCAGTTCCAGCGCACGGCGAGGTCGTTCGCCTGCTCGGCCTGTATCGCGTGCACCGCGTCCAGCACGACCATCCCCTCGGAGACTTCCGTGGTGTAGTCGCGGAACTCGCCGCGCCCGCGCTCGCCGCGCCAGATCGAAAACGTCGCCGACGCCATCACGCGTTCTCCTCGATGACCCGCTTCAGCTCCGCCGGCGTCTCCGCGACCGGCCGCCTCACGATCTCGAGCCGCCCCTCCTTGCCCTTCCGGCAGACGAGGTTGTAGCGCGAGCCCTCCGCGGTCTTCTCGGGGTGATCGTCGCGGAAGTGGCCCCCGCGGCTCTCCTTCCGCTCGATTGCGGAGCGCGCGACCGCCTCGGCGCAGATCAGAAGCGACCGGAGGTCCACGGCGGTGTGCCAGCCGGGGTTGTACTCGCGGTTTCCCGTCGTGCCCACGCGCGCCGCGCGCTCCTTGAGCCCCTCGATCGCGCGGAGGGCTTCGACCATCTCCTCCTCGCGGCGCACGATTCCCACCCTGTCCTGCATGACGTCCTGGAGCTCGTGCTGGATCGCGAACGGTCCCTCCCCATCCGGTCCGCGCTCGAACGGGGCGAGCAGCGCGCGCGCCGCGGCATCGACGTCGGCTTCGCGGACGCCGGCCGGGGCGTGCTCTTGCGCGAACGTCGCGGCGTGCTCCCCCGCGCGCTTCCCGAAGACGAGCAGGTCGGAGAGCGAGTTCCCGCCGAGGCGGTTGGCGCCGTGAAGCCCCGCGGCGCACTCGCCCGCGGCGAACAATCCGGGGACCGTGGACATTTGCGTGTCCCCGTCCACGCGCACCCCGCCCATGATGTAGTGCGTCGTCGGACCGACCTCCATCGGCTCCTTCGTGATGTCGATGTCCGCGAGCTGCTTGAACTGGTGGAACATGCTCGGCAGCTTGCGCTTGATGTGATCCTCCGCGTTCGAGAGCCGGTCCTTGATCCAAGCGATGTCGAGGAACACCCCGCCGTGGGGACTCCCCCGCCCCGCGCGCACCTCGCGCACGATGCAGCGGGCGACGTGGTCGCGGGTGAGGAGCTCCGGGGGCCGGCGCGCGCTCTTGTCCCCCTGGGTGTAACGCCAGCCCTCCTCGGGGTCCGCGGCGGTCTGCGACCGGTAGTTGTCGGGGATGTCCTCGAACATGAAGCGGCGGCCCGCCTTGTCGAGGAGGACGCCCCCTTCGCCGCGCACCCCCTCGGTGACGAGGATGCCGCGTACCGACGGCGGCCACACCATCCCCGTCGGGTGGAACTGGACGAACTCCATGTCCATCAGCTCCGCGCCCGCGTCGTAGGCCAGCGCGTGCCCGTCGCCGGTGTACTCCCAGCTGTTGCTCGTGATCCTGTAGGCGCGCCCGATCCCGCCCGTGGCCAGGACGATCGCCTTCGCTTCGAACACGCGCAGGTAGCCGCGCTCGCGGTCGTATCCGAAGGCCCCGACCACCCGCTCGCCGTTCGTCAGGAGCGCGGTGATCGTGTGCTCCATGTAGACCTCGATCCCGCGATGGACGCCTTGGTCCTGGAGCGTGCGGATCATCTCGAGGCCGGTGCGGTCGCCCACGTGCGCGAGGCGCGGGTAGCGGTGGCCGCCGAAGTTGCGCTGGAGGATTCGCCCGTCCGGCGTGCGGTCGAACACCGCCCCCCACGCCTCGAGCTCGCGGACCCGGTCGGGGGCCTCGCGCGCGTGGAGCTCGGCCATCCGCCAGTTGTTGACGTACTGGCCGCCCCGCATCGTGTCGGCGAAGTGCACCTTCCAGTCGTCGCGGTCGTCGACGTTCGCCAGGGCCGCCGCGACCCCGCCTTCCGCCATGACCGTGTGCGCCTTCCCGAGGAGGGACTTGCACACGAGCCCAACCGAGACGCCCCGCGCCGACGCCTCGATCGCGGCGCGCAAGCCGGCGCCTCCGGCGCCGACGACGAGGACGTCGTGGACGTGACGCTTGGTCTCGGTCATCCGATGAGCCTCAGGTCGGTGACGACCCCCATCGAGCACAGCCTCACGTAGAGGTCCGCGAGCGCGACACCGAACAGCGACAGCCACGCCCACCGCATGTGCCCGCGGTTGAGGCAGCTCACGCAGTCGTACGCGCGCCGTCTGACGGGCCGCCCCGAAAGCGCGTCCTTCACGCCCCCGGCCAGGTGGCGCAGCGAGTGACAGCCGAGCGTGTACCCCGAGAGGAGCACCACGTTCGTCAAGAGCACCAGGGTCCCGACGCCGATGCCGAAGTGGACGCTGCCGGTGGCGGGATCGGCGAACCACAGCGCCTTCCACACGTCGTGGGCAAGGATGACGAGAAAGACGAGCGCCGCGTACAGGAAGTACCGGTGGACGTTCTGGAGGATGAGCGGGAACGTGCTTTCGCCCAGGTACGTCGACCGCGCCTCTCCCACGGCGCACGACGGCGGGTCGGCCCAGAACGACTTGTAGTACGCGCCCCGGTAGTAGTAGCAGGTGAGCCGGAACAATCCGGGGAACGGCAGGATGAGCAGCGCCGGCGAAAACGGGACCCAATCCGGCCAGAACGCGGGCTTGCCGCCGAGCAACGCGTGGGGCGAGTCGCCGAAGATCTCCGGCGAGTAAAACGGCGAGAGGTAGCTGCCGAAGTGGTAGTGCGCGTTCTGGAACGCCGCCCAGGTCGCGTACACGACGAAGCTGGCCAGGACCGTGAACGAGACGGCCGGCGCAATCCACCAGGCGTCGCGCCGCTCCGTGAATCCCGCCCCCACGCGGTCGAGCGGAACGTCGATTCGGGCCAAGCAACACCTCTCGCGGTGGAGTCTACAATGCCGCCCTCAGGTGACGACGATCGACCCGCTCCGGCGCTTCTCCGCGCGCGCCCGCGCCTACGCCGCCGCGCGACCCTCCTACCCGGCGGGGGTCGCGGCGATGATGCGCGAGGAGATGGCCCTCGCCCCGGGGGCCGTGGTCGCGGACGTCGGCTCGGGGACGGGGAAGCTGACCGAGCTCTTCCTCGACGCCGGGTATCGCACCTTCGCGGTCGAGCCCAACCCCGAGATGCGCGCCTACGCCGACGCGGCCTTCGCGGGGCGCAACGGGTTCGTCAGCGTCGACGGCACCGCGCAGGCGACGACCCTCCCCGCGGCAAGCGTCGACGCCGTGGCCGCCGGCCAGGCCTTCCACTGGTTCGATCCCGAGGCCGCGCGCGACGAGTGGGAGCGGATCGTGCGGCCCGGCGGGTGGGCGATCCTCGTCTGGAACCTCAGGCGCGAGCGCTCGACTCCGTTCATGTCGGCCTACGACGCGCTCATCCACCGGTTCGCGACCGACATGAAGCTGGCCCGCGCGGAGCGGGCCGACGAGAGCGCGATGGCCACGCTGTTCCGCGGCCGGAAGCCCGCATCCCGCGTTCTCTCGCACGTTCACGACATGGATCGGGACACGCTGCGCGGCCGCGTGGTGTCCTCCTCGTTCATGCCCGGCGAGGCCGAGCCCGGGCATCGCGAGATGCAGGCCGCGATCGACGCGACCTTCGACGCGCACGCCGAAGGCGGCTTCGTGCGCTTCGAGTACGACACGCCCCTGTTCTACGGCCGCCTGGGAAAAGGGGTCTGACCCCTGGTGATCCGCCAGCGCCAGAGCGTTCCTTCCTCGCGATCCTCGACGTCCTCCACGCGGGCGAAGCCGATCTTCTCGAGCACCCTCGTGGAGGCGCCCGTCTCGGGGCGCGTGTGCGCGATGACGGCCGTCACCGCCGCGTCCGCGAACGCGTGCTCCACCAGCCCGCGCGCCGCCTCGATCGCGAGCGCGCGCCCCCGAAAGGCCGGCGCGATCTCGTAGCCGATCTCGACGACCCCCTCGGGGCTCGGCCGCCCGGTGTAGCCCCCCGCACCCACGAGGCTCGGCCCTTCGCGCTCGAGGAACAGGTGCGTCCACCAAGACGCGATCCCCGGATCCGCGACGACGACGTCCAGCGCATGGGCGTACGCCTCGGGGAACACCGGCCATCCCTCGGGCACGGCCGCCGCGAGATGCGCGGCGAGCGCTTCGCGGCCCGCAACGACCGCACGCAGCGTCTCGGCGTCGCAGGGGAGCAGGTTCATCCGGGCGGTTTCGATCACGACCCGGACTTTACCGCCGTCCGGAACTGCCCGTACCCCTTCGCCTCGAGCTGCGAGGCGGGGATGAACTTCAGCGACGCGCTGTTGATGCAGTAGCGGAGCCCCGTGGGCTTGGGGCCGTCGTCGAAGACGTGCCCGAGGTGGCTGTCGGCGGTGCGGCTGCGAACCTCGGCCGCGAGATAGCTCACCCCCGGGTTCGCCTGCTGGATGACGTTCTCCGGCACGAGGGGCTTCGAGAAGCTCGGCCACCCCGTCCCCGAGTCGAACTTGTCGGCCGAGCTGAACAAAGGCTCTCCCGACACGACGTCCACGTAGATCCCCGCCTCATGGTTGTCCCAGTACTCGTTCGCGAACGCGCGCTCGGTCGCGTCGTGCTGGGTGACCTCGTACTGCAGCGACGTCAGCTTCTGCTTCAGGTCGGCGTCGCTCGGCTTGACGAACGGCGCGGCCGCGGTCGCAGCCGCCGGGGCCTGGATCGCCGGTTTCCCCTTCCACACCCGCTCGATATAGGGCTCACGTCCGGAGCCGGACTTGTACATCTTGTACCCGATGGTGTGCTTGCGGGCGTAGTCCTGGTGGCTTTCCTCCGCCCGGTAGAACGGACCTGCCGGAAGGATCGGAGTCACGATCGGTGCGTCGAACCACCCGCTCTTCTCGAGAGACACTTTCGACGCCTCGGCCACGCGCCGCTGGGCCTCCGAGCTCACGAAGATCGCCGCCTGGTACTGCGTCCCGCGATCGGCGAACTGCCCGACCCCGTCGGTCGGATTGATCTGCTTCCAGTAGACGTCGAGGATCTGCGCGTAGGAGATCCTGGCCGGGTCGAACGTGACCTGAACCGCCTCGCGGTGCCCCGTGGCGCCGGAGCCGACCTGCTCGTACGTCGGGTTCACCTCGGAGCCGCCCGTGTATCCCGAGACCGCGTCGATCACGCCGGGGAGGCCGTCGAACGCCCCCTCGATGCACCAGAAGCACCCGCCGGCCAGAAGCGCGACCTCGACCGGCCCCTTGGAGGGCGCGCCGGCCGCCGGAGGGGCGGCGCCGCTCCCGTTGCACCCCGCGACCGCGACGAGCGCCGCGGCAAGACAAGACGACAAGAAGACCTTCATGTCCTCGTTCCTCGGGCCCCCGAATAGTCTACGACCTCGGAAAAGGGGGCGGATGTGTGATCATCCCAGGCCATGGACAAACCCTGGAAACGGTGGGTTCTCTACCTCGCCGCCGCCTGGAACGTCATCGGCGGGGGGATGGCGCTCCTCGATCCCACCAAGCATTTCGCGCAGATGTACACGACCTCCTTGAACCTCGCCGATCCGCTCGCCGCGTTCTTCTACCGGAGCGTGTGGATCAACGTCATCGCATGGGGGGTCGCCTACGCGCTCGCCGCGATGTGGCCGGCGGCGCGGCGTACCGTTCTCGTCGCTGGCGGAGGCGGCAAGCTCTTCTACGCCATTGCGTGCGCCGCGCTATTGGGAAGCGGCGTCGGCAAGCCGATGATCCTCGTCGCGGCGATCGTCGACACGCTCTTCGCCGCGGCCTTCGCCGCGGTCGTGCTCCGCGACCGGTGAACGCCGCCGCGTACCTCGACCGCATCGGCTACCGGGGCGGCACCGCACCGACCGCCGAGACGCTGACTTCCCTCCACCGCGCCCACATGCTCTCGGTTCCGTTCGAAAACCTCGACATCCCGCTGGGCCGGACGATCGAGCTGGCGCTCGAGCGCTTCTTCGACAAGATCGTCGCAAGGCGGCGCGGCGGGTTCTGCTACGAGCTCAACGGCCTGTTCGGCTGGCTTCTGGCGGAGCTGGGGTTCCCCGTCGTCAGCCTCTCCGCGCGTGTCTTCAACGGCGAGAACATCGGCCCCGACTTCGATCACATGCTGCTCCTCGTGAAGCTGGAGCAGCGCTACGTCGCCGACGTGGGCTTCGGCGACTCGTTCCTCGAACCGCTTCCGATGGACGGCGAGGACCACGTCGAAGGCGACCGCACCTACCGGCTGGTCGAGTCCGAGCGCGCGCTGACGCTCGAGCGGCTCGAGCCCGGCGCCGACTGGGAGCCGCAGTACGCGTTCACCGGCGCCCCGCGCAGGCTCGAGGATTTCGCCGCGATGTGCCACCACCAGCAGACCTCGCCCCAATCCCCGTTCACGAAGAAGACCGTGTGCTCGCTCCCCACCGCCGACGGCCGCGTCACGCTGTCGAACGGCCGCCTCATCGTCACCACGCACGGACGGCGTGGGGAGCGGCCCGTTGCGAGCCACGACGAGTACCGCGAGCTGCTGCGCCGGCAGTTCGGCATCGAGCTCGACGCCGGCGCGGCGATCGAGCGGCTGATGGACCGGGGAGACTAGGCCGGGGGCCAGGTCCGGCCGCGTAGCTCGGGCGGGAGCTGCTTCGGATCCTCGGGGTAGAAATCGCCCCGCTCGGCCGACGGCTCGTGCCGCGGCGCACCGACGATCAGCCACAGCACGTCTTCGCTGCCGTCGTTGAACACTTGGCGCAGCGACGACGGACCCACGAGCACCGCACCATACCGGGGAATCGTCAGCGTGTCTCCATCGACCCGCATGCGACCCGTTCCCTCGAGGACGAAGTAGAGCTCGTCCTGATCCACGTGCCGGTGCCACGTGTTCGCCGAGAACGGCGGCAATCGCCACAGTCGCGCACCGAGCTTCTCGCTGCCGAGCTGGTCGGCCAGGTCCGCGTTCGGGATCTTCATCATCTTCGACTCGCGCCAATGCGTCTCGGTCGGCGGCAGCACCTTGTACATCGTGGTTCCCCCTGCTCGCAGATGGGCCATGTCAGGCGGCCTGGTGTGGCAACGGCACCGTGACCCAGACGACGTTCTGATCGGGATCGGCCACCATGAAATCGCGGTGCCCCCATGGCCGGTCCCGCGGCGACTGAAGCACGCTGACGCCCATGGCCTCGACTCGCTGAAACAGCTCGTCAAGACCTCCGTCAAGCCAGAACTGGGTCTGCACGGGACTCGTCAGCCCGAACGGTGCCTCGTCCTTTCGGAGAAGGTGGATCGACACCCCACCGCGATACAGGACGGCGTAAACGGGATTCTCGTCGCCGGGAGGGTTGACAATCCGCGGCTCGAACTCGAACACACGACGATACCAAGCGATCGACGCTGCGACGTCGGCGACGGGGTACACCGAGCTCGAGCTCTTCCACCGCATGGTGCCCGACCTAGATACATCAGTTGGCACGCTGCGACCAGCGGTTCGTGCCGGCAAACGTGGCACGCCGACTCTTTATACCGTAAAGTACTTCGCGACATGTCGGGCCATGAGTCCCTTCGACGCCATCGCGCGGCCGTCCGCGCGCGCCTGCTCCGGTCGGACTACGTGCGCGCCGGCCCCGAGAGCATCACCTGGAGGGTCAACCGCGAGGTCGTCGTGGTCGCCGGCTGGGGCCGTGCCATCTTGCTCCAGCTGGCGCATCCCGCCGTTGCCGCCGGCGTGCACCACCACAGCTCCTTCCGCGGCAGCCCTCTCTCCAGCTTCCGGCGCCTGCGCTCGACCATCGGCGCGATGCTGTCGATCACGTTCGGCGATACGGAACGGATGATCGCGGCCGCAGCCGGCATCAACGCGATTCACGACCGGGTGCGCGGCCGCGTCGATGAGGGCGCGGGCGAGACGTACTCCGCTCACGATCCCGATTTGCAGCGGTGGGTGCACGCCACGCTGATCGAGTCGATTCCCATGGCCTACGAGCTGCTGGTAGAACCCCTGCTTCCACGGGAACGGGATCGCTACTGCGCGGAAGCGGCGATCATGGAGCCGCTGCTGGGGATGCCGTGCGGGTGGCTCCCGAGGGACTCGGCGCAGCTCGCCACCTACATGGGCGAGATGTTGGCAGGAGGGAGGCTCGTCGTGACCGACACCAGCCGGGCGGTCGCACGCGCCGTGCTGTACCCGCCCAAGTGGTACGCGGCCTGGCCGGCGTTTCGAGCGATGCAGCTGCTCACGATCGGCTCGCTTCCGCCGTCGATCCGCCAGGCTTACGGATTCGAGTGGCGCGCACGCGACGCACGAGCGTTCGCGCGCTGGACGGCCCTGCTCCGCACGTCCGTGCGGCTGATGCCGCCGGTCGCACGCGAGTGGCCCATGGCGAGGCGTCGAGAGACCAATCCGCCAGGCGGCTTCCCGCAGCCGCATTCCACGAGCGGTAGCTCGCCGAAACCGCGACGCCACGACCGTCCGGTGCTAGGCGTTCCCGGCTCTCTTTGGTCTGCGCTTCTTCGACTCCGACTTGATGATCATGCGGGTCGAGCCAGTGCGCGGGAAAGTGACCCCGGAGTGCTTGATCGCAGCCTTGAGTAGCGCGTGGATATCCCCGTGATCGAGGTCTGATGCGGCCTTGAGGGTAACGCTGCGTACTTTGGCGCCGGAGCCCTCGAGAAGACCCGTAGGGTCGGGGAGGGACTTGTCGAAGTACAGCCGGATCCAGCGCGGAAAAATAGCGATGGCGACGATGGCCTCGTATCCGCGCTCTGACATACTGAACGACACCACGAGCGAGTCGGAGTAGTCGTAAACGAGCTCATAGGAGCCGGGGAAAGCGCGGCGGAGTTTGAGCAGACACCGCTTTGCCAGCGCAACGATCTCGGGGGGGAACCGCGACAGGAATTCGGAAAGCTGTGCGTTGGGGCTGGGCTGGCGAGCGTTCACGGGTATCGCTACCTCAAGAAAGGGTGGCCACGCTTAACGCTCCTCTCGAAGTGGTTCGAGCGTCCGATAAGCGCAGTGCCAGACAAGGAGGCTGTCGACAGTAGATCGAACTCGATGTGCATATGGCTTCTGTCGGGCTAACGATGCGCGTAACGCGCGCGCCCGCGGGCGGGGCGCGTGCGCTCTTCCAGCAAGCGGCGTGACGTGGGAGTGCGGCGCGTGGAGCGCGTGGTTAGGCTCCGAAGCGTCACTTCTGCTCCGAACCTTGCGTGAAATGGACACTGACGTACCCACTCGATGGGTCTGTGCCCGAACAAAAGCTAGCGGTTTCCACCATCACGGCGTCGGGAAGTTGCCAGCGCGTCATCGAACGGGGCGACTACCGAACGATCGGTGTGCGCGGAACACACGAACACAGAGAACTCCGCACCTTGCAGTTCGGGAACAGTGTTCGCTTGCACGCAGGGCAGCAACGCGTCCCATTCGACGGCCGGCACGACCACGTACGTCTTTGCTGACAGACCAGATACCGCCGCAAAGACGACCAATGCAGGCGCCCAGCCGATTCTGCGTCTGGCTCTTCTCATGTTGCCTAACGTTGACGATAAGCAGCGGGACGGACCGGCGCGACGCTTGCGTTCTTTGCAAGCGGCGTGACGGGACGTACCGACTGCTTGATCGGCATGTTATGCAGCAGTGGAATTACCACTTGCCATCCGACTCTAGCTTGCATGTTCCATCTCGTTCGCACGAGACGACCGCGTCAAACACTGAATCATCTATCAACATCACTCCGCGCGCGCGTGCATCGGCCAGTTCAGCTTCTATTCTCGTGTGAACGTCCAAAGGCACTAAGTTGAAGAAGACCTGGCCGTTGATCTCGTATGCTTCCGAATACACCTGTTCCAGGGAAGCAGGCAGAGTGGTCGCACGCGTTGCGACTTGGTGTGCCTTACTGAGAAGTTCACGCTGCGGCAGCGTCCATCGCCTGTGATCTAGCTGCCAGCGCAATACGCCCTCGCACCAAGCCATGGGGTACTCATCTGGACATCGTCTGGGGACTAGCAACGTGCAACCTTTCCAGTCATCGGCTGGCGCTGCAGTGAAGCAAGCCGCCCTGTGGCCTTGGGCTTCCAGAGCCTTGATAGGCTCAGAAGACAAACCAGCAGACTTGCCAAAACACCCGAGCCACACCATGACGCCAACCGCCATGGGCACGGTCCTATCCGCGAATCTCTCTCTCACGCTCCCTGTCTTTCGTCTGCATAACGAGAAATGGCCAGGTCTCGGTATTCGCAGACACTGCTGAACTCCGCCCCGGTATCTGCGGAGGTGATGCGAGTGGATCGCTGCATCGTGTTCACCCGGCTACCGATAGGCCTGACCGGCCGAATTGACGCTCTTTGTTATACAGCGAATCGAAGCGTCGCCGTCAGCTACCTGACCTGCCGGGAAGGGTGAATTGGAAGGTCGAGCCCACGCCTTCCTCGCTTTCGACCGTCACGGTCCCGCCGTGCGCCTCCACGAACGTCTTCACGATCGTGAGGCCCAGCCCCGTTCCACCCTCCGTTTCCGAGCCGGGTTCCAGCTTGTCGAACAGGATGGCCAGCCGGTCCTTCGGGATTCCCAATCCGTTGTCGCGGACCCAGCCTTCGACGCCGCCTTCCCCTCCGATCCTTCGCGCCGCGATAACGACCTCGCCACGCGGCGTGTGCTTGATCGCGTTCGCGACCAGGTTCTGGAAGACGCGCCTGAGCAGGCTGGCGTCTGCGTAGGCGATCAGCTCCTCCGGGATGTCGTTCGTGAGCTGGGTGCTCGCGGTTCCGGCGACGGGACGCAGGTCGTGAATGAGCGCTTCGACGAGCGGCCACAGGTCCACGTCGCGACGCTCGAGCTTGAGGCCGCCCTCCGTTTGCACGTTCGCGCTCTCCTTGAGCACCTTCTCGACCAGCCCTTCCAGATGGCGCACGTTGCGGCGCAGCGTCTTGATCATCTGGACCGTGTCCGCGGGGTCGCCCCGATCCTGGCGCTCGAGCTCCAGGACGCGCGCGGCCAGGGAGATCGCATTCAGCGGCGTGCGGAGATCGTGCGCTACGAACGCCAGGTACTCTTCGCGGCGCCGTTGCGCTTCGAGAGCCTGCTGAGTAGCGAACGTCTGGACGGCGAGGCCGATCGCTTCGTCGAAGACCCGATTCAAGATATGAAACGGCTTGCCCCGCAGGCCGATGCCGTGGCTTTCGGCGAGATCGTGGATGCAGCCGCGCAAGATGTTGTACTCCGCGACCACCTCGACGATGTCGAAGCCGTCCTCCTGCCGCTGCAGGCCGTGGATCGCCGGGCTGCCTTGGAGCAGGCGCTCGGGGATCGTTTCGTCGGACAGCGACTGGAGCGCGGCAACGAATTCCTCGAGCAGGCGAGGAACGTGATCGTTGAGGGTGGGAATGTCGATGTGCTTCGCCGAAGGGAGCTGCCGCACCTGCTCTCTCCATCGCGAGAGCAGGCTGTCGCTCTCCTCCTGGATCAGCGCGGCGAGCTGGTGGAGGTTGTTGATGCTCATCGGGCCTCCAGCTTCACGCGGGATGGTCCCTGCTGCAAGGATCCGAGTGAACCGCCCGTGTTTTGCGGGGGTTTTCGTGCCGATTGGCCTGTCCCCCTGTCGACCCCTAAGTTCTGGGCATGCGTCGACTCGCTTGCTCGCTCGTTTTCGCCGCCATGGCCTCGGGTTCCGCGTTCGCCGCCGCTCGTGCGCTCGACGGCGCACCGGTGGCGCTCAACAACGCGCAGGCGTGGTGCATCTCGTCGCGCGAGCCGCTACCGAACTGGGACGGCCACGCCCATCCCGACTGCAAGATGGTGTGGCGGGTGCTCGCGGAGCGCGGCGACCGGACGCTCTACAGCGCGCGGTACGCCTGGCCGAGCCCGGTCCATTCCAAGGACTCGCCGCGCGTGCTGACCGAGGTGCTGTTCGAGGGCGTGCGCGGCAGCCGGGTCGTGAGGCGGCTCTACGCCGTCCAGGACGACGAGGCGCGCGTCAAGCTCGAGCCGCTGCGTCTGCTCGCGATCGGCGGATCGTCGATCATCGAATCGCGTGTGTGCCTCACGGGGACGAGCGAGTGCGGGCGCGAGCTGGCGACGTGGACCGACGCGGGCATCGAACCGATGAAGGACCTGACGGTTGCCGAAATCCGCGCGCTTCTACCGAAGGGGTACGACCTGAACCTGACGCCCGACATCGACCTGTCGTCGCTGCGCGGGTCGGGGAAGGCATGGGCGAAGGGCGATCCGGAAAGCTGCCCTTCCGCGGCGATCGAGTTCACGCTGCGCATGGAAGGCGACGAGCTGCACGTGCGCGATCTGAAGTTCCTGCGCCGGCCCGCCTGCTAGTCGAGGTGCGCCAGCCCCGAGTCGCCCATGTCCACGGGCGCGTCGGGAAAGTACTCGCGCCAGCGTGACGCGACCTTCGCGGCGGTCCCCTCGTCGGCGAACAGCTCCTTCGGAAAGCCGGGCTTCAAGCGCGCGTCGAGAACGACGGGGCCTGTGCAGGCGACGTGGTTGCGGACGATGCGCTTCGCCGCCGCATGGATGTCGGCCCCCGGCTCGAAGCGCGTGAACGTGGTCCACAGGAAGTTCATCGGCGAGGCCGCGGCCCGCTCGGGCTCGTCGGAGACGACGACGAGCGGCCACTCGGCGAAGGCCGGGTGGGCGGCGAAGCGCTCGGCGGCGTCGGGGTCCTCGCTCGCTCTCGGTCCGCCGATCACCAGGCATCCGGGACAGAACACGCGCGGGTCGCGTACCCCCAAGGGGAGCGGGTGCGAAGTGCGGAACTCCCTCGGAAGCGTGCGTACCGGATCGCCGAGCCCGAGCCACACGCCCTTCGAGCCTTCGTTCACCTTCGGGCCGGTGTAGTCGAGGGTGTCCATCGAGACGTTGGAGAAGACAAAGAGGTCGGATTCCGGGCGCTGGCGCTCGAGAACGTGGGCGAGGACGGACTTGAAGTCTCGGAGGTCGAGCGGGCGGTCGACGACGAGCAGGAACTTGGTCAGCGAGAGCTGGCCTTCGCCCAAGATCCGGAATGCCGAGGCCATCGCCTCGCGTGGATAGCGTTGCTTGACGACCGCCGCCGCCAGCGAGTGGTACCCGGTCTCGCCGTAGGACCAGATCCCGTCCACAGCCGGCATCACGAGCGGGAACAGCGGCGAGAGCAGCTCCTGCAGCAGGTCGCCGATGAAGAAATCCTCCTGCCTCGGCTTGCCGACCACGGTCGCGGGGTAGATCGCGTCGCGGCGGCGCGCGACGTGCGAGATCTCGAACACCGGGTAGTCGTGCCGCAGCGAGTAGTAGCCGTAGTGATCGCCGAACGGTCCTTCGGGGAGCCGACGCTTCGGCGGCACGCGGCCGACGAGGGCGATCTCGGCCTCCGCGATCAACGGGTGCGGCCCGGGTCCGGGGCAGGTCCTCAGGCGCTCGCCGGCGATGAGCGAGGCGAGGAGCAGCTCGGGGACGTTTTCCGGAAGCGGCGCCACCGCGGCGAGGATCAGCCCCGGCGGCCCGCCGAGGAACACGGTGACCGGGAGCGGCTCGTTGCGGGCCTCGGCGACCGCATAGTGGAAGCCGCCGCCCTTTCCGATCTGCCAGTGCATGCCGGTCGTGCGCGCATCGTGGACGTGCATGCGGTAGATGCCGAGGTTGGGCGCGCCGCGCTCGGGGTGCTGCGTGTGCACGAGCGGCAGGGTGACGAAGGGGCCGCCGTCCTCGGGCCACGTCGTCAGCACGGGGAGGCGGTCGAGCCGGACGTCGTCCGTGACGACTTCGGTCACCGGTCCGCTCGAGCCGCCGCGCGTGCCGACTTTCCACGCGGCGAGTGCCAGGTCCCGCGCCCCCCAGAGCTTTCCGGGCGTGGGGGGCACGAGCGACTCGACGGTCTCGACCAGGCGCCGCAAGAGGCGCTCGGGGCGCCGGCCGAAGGCGAGCTCCGCGCGCCGCGGCGTCCCGAACAGGTTCGTCACCAGAGGAAGCTCGGAGCCTTCGACGGCCGTGAAGAGGAGCGCCGGTCCCCCGGCGGCGATCACGCGCCTATGGATCTCCGGAACCTCGAGGCGGGGCGACACCGGCGATTCGATCGTGACGAGGTCCCGGTCCCGACGCAGCTGGTCGAGGAAGCCTCGCAGGTTCGTGAACGTCGGTTCGGCCATCGAGGGGCGAGATCATACAGAATGCGCCGGTGCGCCCCTCCTGGCTCTTGCTCGCCGCCATGACCGCTACCGCCGCCCGCGCCGACGCGATCGACGACACGGTCCGGCGCTCCATGGCGGAGCGCAAGATCCCCGCGGTCGCGGTCGTGGTCGTCCGGAACGGAGTGATCGTCAAGAACACCGCGTACGGCGTGTCCGACCTGGAGCTTGCGGTCCCGGCGACGACGGGGACGATCTTCCAGCTCGCGTCGTCCTCGAAGCCGTTCGCAGGCGTGGCGGTTGCGCTGCTCGCCGACGAGGGGAAGCTCGCGTTCGACCAGTCGATCGGGGAGCTCCTCCCCGGCCTGCCCGAGAGCTGGAGCGCCATCACCGTGCGCCAGCTCCTCGATCACACGTCGGGCCTGCCGGACGTGTTCTCCGACATCGCGGCCGGGACGATGCGGGCGGAGGGGCGCGACGCGCTGCTGCGCGCGCTGTACGAGACCCCCCTCGCCGACACCCCGGGAACGGCGTGGCGCTACGAGCAGACCGGATACCTGTTGGCGCAGCTCCTGGTGGAGACGCTGTCCGGCGTCGGGTACGAGGAGTTCGTGGAGAAACGGATCTTCCGTCCGGCCGGGATCTCGGGAGCGTCGTTCGGGGACTACTACGCGATCGTCCCGAAGCGGGCGAGCTACTACAAGGGCGGGTCCGACGGCCCGCTGCGGCACTACCTGTTCCCTTTCCCGCAATTCCTCCATACCGCCGCGGGCATCAACGCCACCGCCGCCGGTGTGGGCCGGTTCCTCACCGCCGTGTTCGAGAAGGGACTGATCAAGAAGGCGAGCCGCGACACGATGCTCGAGCCGGCGCGCCTGTCCGATGGGGACACGCGGGACTACGCCTGCGGGTGGGTGCTCTACTCGGTTGGGGGCGTACGGGGTTACGGGCACTCGGGAGGGATGTCGTCCGCGTTCGGCGCGTTCCCCGAGCAGCGGCTCGCCGTCGTCGTACTGACGAACCTCAACGGGGGCGGGGTAGAGGAGCTGTTCGAGGCCGTGGCCCGTGTGGCGCTCGCCCGACCCGGGGCATAATCCTCCGATGACCCGTGGGATCGTCGCTCTTTTAACCCTGGGGTTTCTTGCCGCGTGCGCCCGGAGCCCGGCTCCGCCCCCGGCGGCCGAGCCGGCCGAGAGCGCGGTGCCTCCCGGACCGCCGGTTCGCGGAGAGCTGCGCAAGATGGAGGGAGGGCTCCGGTTCATGGTGTGCGGCAGCCCCGCATCGGCGGCGGCGATCCTGACGGGGCAGTCGGCGGAGATCGAGGATGCGTGGAAGTCCTTCGAAGTCCCGGACGCGGGCGGGCTGTACCTCGAGGTCCGCGGCACGCCCGACCGCGCAGGCTTCCGCGTGGAGCAACTCCTTCGCGCGCGCCCGATCGGCGAGGGCGCGAGCTGCGCTACTCCGGTGTTCGACGGCGACTTCGTCATCAACGGGGAGGAGCCGTTCTGGGCGATCGAGATCCGGCGGGACGGGATCGTCTTCCGCTCCCCCGAGGAGCCCAAGGGCCGGAAGTACCCGTACGCGGTCACGCGCACGGCGGGGCAGCCGTTCTACGCCACGCGCCTCACCGGCCCGCCCGCGTCGATGCTGGAGATCGAGCTGAAGCCGAAGCGGTGCGTCGATTCGATGTCCGGCGAGATCCGAAGCCACGAGGCGCGGGTGATGCTCGACGGGCGGGAGCTTCACGGGTGCGCGACGGAAGGGGTGCCGCTCGGCGAGTTCGGCGACGCGCCCCTCGACGAGCTGCGGCGGTACGCCGGAACCTACGAGACGCTCGAATCGCTCTGGAAGCGAGACCCGCTGAAGACGCGGCTTGCGGCGTTGCTCGACGGGAAGCTCGGCGCGTTCGAGACGCGGTTCCAGGTCGCCGGGCCGCTCAAGCAGGAGAACGGCGTCTACTTCGCGACCGGGAACCAGCAGCACCAGGGCGGCATCGACGTCGCGGCGTTCGTCGCCGATCCGGAGTCCGACACGATCAACGTCGTGCTCGTGGAGAACCGGAAGCGGGAGGACTTCAAGGAGGGTGGGCGCGACGTTCCGCTGCCCGCCGAGGTCAGGACGTTCCTGTCGGAGCTGGAGTAGCCAGCGCGCAGGCGTTCTTCCCGATCTCCAGCTCCGAGGCTTCCGCCTCGTCCGGCGCCTGCAGGCCGAGATTGACGCGCTTGATGTCGAAGTAGGCGGGGGGAAACGCGGGAAGGCTCGCAAGGATGTAGGCCGCGAAGTCGGAAGGCGCCCCCGCGGCCCGCTTCGCTCCCTCGTTGGCTTCGCGCAAGGAAGCGATCGTCGCCGCGAACCGGCCGCTCGCGTCGGCTTCCGCGAACGAGCTGAAGTGCCCCGGGAGCACGAGCGTCTCGCCGTCCAAGGCGAGCAGCCGGCGAAGGGAGTCCTGGTGGAGCGGCGTCCAGGCCTCCGCGTGGCCGCCGAGATCCGGTCGCGCGATCCCGCCGACGAAGAGCGTGTCGCCCGCGAGCACGTAGCGATCGTCCACGAGAAGCGCGCAGGCCCCGAGCGTGTGCCCCGGGACGTGGAGCACGTCCATCATCGAGCTCCCGAAGGCGAGGGTCTGCCGCTCGCGGAGCGGCTCGTACGCGAACGCCGCCGGCACGAGATCGATGGGGTGGATCGCGTCGTACGGGTGCAGGTAGTACGCGGCCGCCGCGGCCTCGGCGAGCCTGCGGCCGCCGCTGACGTGGTCCGCGTGTCCGTGGGTGTCCACGACCGCGACCAAGCGCAGGTCCCGCCCCGCGAGGATCTCGAGATAACGCTCCACGTGTCGCAGCGGGTCGACGACGACCGCCTCGCCCTCGGAGATCGCGATCCAGCTCAGGCAACCGCGGGCCGGGCGCGAGACCTGGAGGATGGACAGCGCCTCGTTCTCCACGACGGGGACGACGGCGTAGTGATTGCCCCAGCCGCGCATGCCCCCCTCGAGGCTCGCGGCGGTGAAGCCGAGACGGCGCAGCTCTTCGGCGACCGGCACCGATGAGTTCCCTTTCGCGCAGACCGTGACGATGAGCGGTCCCTGCGGGATCTCACCGGCGAGGCTCTTCTCGAGGTAGTCGGCGTCGGCCTGGATGCGCGCGAACGGGACGTTGAGCACGTCGACGGCGCCCGGCCCGTCGATGTGCCAGCTCTCGAAGTCCTTCGGGGCGCGCACATCAATCAGGAACGTCGGCTCGCCCCGCGCGAGCCGCGCGTACAACTCCCGGGAGGTCACCTCGGCCATGCCGCCTCCTAGACGAAGAGCGTCAGGTGCGCCTTGCGTGCCTCGAACAGGAACGCCGCGGCGCCGCCGAGCTCGACGCCCGGAAGGAACGCGTCGGCGGGATAGCCGAAGACGTCCATCGTCATCTCGCAGGCGATCAGGCGCACGCCCGAGTCCCGGGCGACGCCGAGCAGCTCGCGGATCGTCGCCGCGCTCTTGTTCTTGAACATCGACTTCATCATCGTCGTCGCGATCCCCTGCATACCGGGGAGGGAGTTGACGAGGTCGGGGATCGGGACGGGCATCGGCATTCCCGGGTTCGCGACCGGGGAGGTCTCGAGCTTCGACTCGAAGTCCTTGTGGACGATGTTGAGGCCGTAGGAGGTGAAGAAGACCGCGACCTCCATCCCCGCCGCCGCGGCTGCGGTTGCGAGGATCAAGGGCGGATAGGCCCAGTCGAGCGTCCCTTTCGAAGCGATGATCGCCGCCTGCTTGAAGGCCGGGTCCTTCTTGAACGCGGCCTCGATCTCCTCGCGCACGATCCTGCGAACGGTATGCTCGTCGAGCCCGGTCTCGATCATCACCCCACCTTTCGCCCGTCAGTCTACCTACGGCGGGCGGGGGTCGCCGGTTTCGGTCTTCCCTTCGGTGCCCCTCTCAGTGGAAATCGCGGCTCGCGACGTCCGCCGGAGCGCGCTCGATCTTCGGCCGCCAGAACGACTCCGCGATGAGGTGCGTGACCCCGTCTTGCACCTGGAGCTTGCCGCTGACGCCGAGGAACGACGCCGTCTTCACGAGCACGCGGTGCTTCTCGTAGACCTTCGTCCAGACGACGACGTTGACGAAGCCGGTCTCGTCCTCGAGGGTGAGGAACACGACCCCGGACGCCGTGCCCGGGCGCTGGCGGCAGATGACGAGCCCCGCGTAGTGGGTGCGCTTGCCGTCGGGGAGCGCGCGCACGGTCTCGGCGTCGGGGAGGCGCTTGGCGGCGAGCTGGCGGCGCAGCGGGGCGAGCGGGTGCGCGCGGGCCGAGAGGTGCATCGTGCGGAAATCCCAGCCGATCGTCTCGAACTCGTCGAGGTCCCGGAACGAAGCGCCGGGCTCCTCCGCCTCGACCGCGGCCCGCGCGAGACGCGCGGCCCCCTTCGCGGCCCACAGCGCGCTACGGCGGTTGGGCGCGAGCGCGGCGAGCGCTCCCGCCTCGGCGAGGCGCGTGATCGACCCCTCGTCGAGCTTGGCGCGGACGACGAGATCCTCGATCGACGCGAACGGGCGCGCCGCGCGCGCCTCGAGCAACCGCTTCGCGGTCGCTTCGTGGAGCCCCTTCACGTACCGGAGGCCGAGACGGACGAACTTCTCCTCCATCGCACACTCCCACGTACTCACCATCACGTCCACCGGGAGCACGGTCACCCCGTGGCGCTTCGCGTCCTCGACGATCGTCGCGGGCGCGTAGAACCCCATCGGCTGCGCATTGAGCAGTGAGCATGCGAAGACGTCGGGGTGGTGCTTTCTCATCCACGCGGTCGCGTACGCGATCAGCGCGAAGCTCGCCGCGTGCGACTCGGGGAATCCGTACTCGCCGAACCCCCGGATCTGCTCGAAAACGCGATGGGCGAACTCCTCCGCGATCCCCTTGGCGGTCATCCGCGACACGAGCCGGTCGCGGTGCCGCTCGATGCGCCCCGTCTTCTTCCACGCCGCCATGTCGCGCCGGAGCTGGTCGGCCTCGCCGGGAGTGTAGTCCGCGGCGACGACCGCCAGGCGGATCACCTGCTCCTGGAACAGCGGCACCCCGAGCGTCTTCGCGAGCACCGGCTCGAGGCACGCGTGCGGGTACACGACCTCCTCCTCTCCCGAGCGCCGCTTCAAATAGGGATGGACCATGCCGCCCGTGATCGGCCCGGGGCGCACGATCGACACCTCGATGACCAGGTCGTAGTAGTTGCGCGGCTTCAGGCGCGGGAGCATCGCCATCTGCGCGCGGCTCTCGATCTGGAAGACGCCGACGGTATCTCCCGTGCAGATCATGTCGTACGTCTCGGGATCTTCCTTGGGGATCGTAGCGAGCGAGAGCTCGATCCCTCGCGCCCGGAGCAAATCGAACCCCTTGTGGAGCTGGTTCAAGGCGCCCAGCCCCAGGAGGTCCACCTTGAACAGCCCCAGCTCCTCGATCATGTCCTTGTCCCACTGGATCACGGTGCGATCGGGCATCGAGCCGTTCTCGATCGGGACGATCGTCGCGACCGGCTCGTGCCCGAGCAGGAACCCGCCCGGGTGGATCGAGAGGTGCCGTGGGAAATCGAGGAGCGTGGACGCCAGGCGAATCAGGTGCTGCTGTGTCGTCTGCTCGGGATCGAGCCCCGCGTGCTCGAACGCGGACGGATCGACGTCGCCGTACATCGAGAGGATCTTCGATACCCGATCGAGCGCCGTCTCGGGAACACCGAGCACCTTCCCGACGTCGCGGATCGCCGAGCGCGGCCGGTAGCGGATGACGTTCGCGACCATCGCGGCGTGCGTGCGTCCGTACTTGGCGTAGACGTGCTGGATGACCTCCTCGCGCCGGTCGTGCTCGATGTCGAGGTCGATGTCGGGGGGCTCCGCTCGCTCCTTGGAGAGGAAGCGCTCGAACAGCAGCCCGAGCGCGACCGGATCGACCGCGGTGATCCCGAGCACGTAACACACGGCGGAGTTCGCGGCCGACCCGCGCCCCTGGCAAAGGATTCCGGCCTCGCGGCAGTAGCGCACGATCTCCCACATCGTCAGGAAGTACCCGCCGTAGTCGAGGTCGTCGATGAGCGCGAGCTCCTTGTCGACCTGCTCCACGACCGCGCACGGGATCCCCTCGGGGTAGCGCTCGGCGGCCCCGCGGTAGGTCAATTCGCGCAGCCAGCCCGAGGGAGTCGCGCCCGCCGGCAAGTTCTCCGCAGGGTAGCGATAGCGCAAGTGATCGAGCGAGAAGGTGCACCGTTCGGCGATCGTCAGCGTGCGCGCGACACCCGACGGGTCGTCCTCGAACAGGCGCCGGAACGCGACCGGCGTCTTGAGCGCGTGCTCGTCGTTGGGGCGGAGTAATCGACCCGCATCGGCGAGCTTGACCTTGTGGCGCAGGCAGGTGAGCACGTCCTGGAGATCGCGGCGGGATTTGGTGTGGTAGAGCGCCTCGTGCGCGGCGGCGACGGGGATCGAGAGCTTCGATGCGCGTGTGCGAAGGCGCGCTTCTTGGCGAGGCTCCTCGAGCCTGCGATGCCGCGCGGCGAACGCGTACAGGCGATCGCCGAACGCTTCTTTTAACCCATGCCCGACGAAAAAGGGGTCAGGCTCCTTGACCAAGAGGCTGCGCTCCCCACCCCAAAGAGCGATGAGCCCTGCCTGGTGTTCGTACACCTCTCTCCAACCGACGACGCTCGTCCCTTTCTCGGAGCGCCGCCGTCCTGTCGTGATGAGCTGGCAGAGGCTCCCGTACCCCGCGCGATCCGTCGCGAGGAGCACGATCGTCGAGCCGTCGTCGATCGAGACCTCGGAGCCGACGATCAGCTTGATTCCCGCCTCGCGCGCGGCGACGTGGGCCTCGACGATCCCGTACACGCCGTCGCGATCGGTGAGCGCCACGGCCGGGAGCCCCAGCGTGTGGGCGGCCTCGATCAGCTCCTCGGGCTGGGAGGCGCCTTCGAGGAAGGAGAACGACGACTTGCAGAAGAGAGGGGCATAGAGCACGGGACGAGTTCCAAGGAGTGCGCTAGTACTCAGGTGACGTGAACGTAAGAGTGCCGTCGCGATAGCGCTTTCGAAGTGCCATCAAGTACTCCCGATAGGCTGCCTCATCGGCAAGGCGCGGATCGTCGTGAAGCCGGTCGTTCGACATTCCAACCTCACCCGCCGCCTCCAGCACGCGGTCGTAGAAGAGCTGGCTCATGTCGTCGAGCACGAGCGGGGCGAGCCACGCTTTTCGGAAGTCATCTCGAAACGTGACGAGTGAGATGCTCCCCTCGATGAATCGCTGAACCAGAGCCTCGAGCTCGGTTGCAGGCGTTTTCATTCCACTTCCCCCTGCAAGAACCACCTGCTCTTCCCCCGATCGTAGAATACCCACAACTGCTCGCCCGTCTTCGTCTCCGCGAAGTGGTAGTCGCGCTGCACGGGGGTCCTCCACCAGAACCCCGAGATGAGATACGGCCCCGCGACCTTGACGATCGGCCCTTGCTCCAAGCCGCGGAGCATCCAGCCGTCGGGCTCGTGGCGCTCGCGCGGCGGGAGCGGCAGCGGGGTCGTGCGGATGCGGCGGACGAGGCGCGGCTCGGCGGCGGCGCGCGGGCGAGCGGGGGCGAGCGCCGTCAGGGGCACCCATGTGAAGCGCGCTTCGGGGAGGTGCGCGTCGGCGAGATCGGCACGGACGACGGCGTCGTCGCCGAAGGCGGCGCGCAGGCGCGCGAGCGCGCGGGCGCCCGCCTCGAGGTCACGCTTCTTGGCGACCGTGAAGAGCTCGCGCTGCTTTTCGGCCGCCGCGATCTCACGCGCGACGAGCGCGATCTCCATGACGCCGTCGGGGAGGCGCCTCACTGCCTGGAGGCGGAGGCGGATCAGCTCGACCATCGTGGCGAGGGAGGTCGTGGGCGCCGCGGGCTCGATCGATTCGAGGTGGTCGCCGAGGCGCTCGAAGCGGAAGCCGAGCTCGAGGCCGGCGAGCGCGCGCCCCTTGCGCGCGATCTCGTCGAGCATCGGGCCGAGCGCGTCTTCGGCGATCGCGACGATCGTGTGCGCGTCGAAGGTCGGGTGGTCGAGGAGGATGCGGCGCATCGCGGGAACGTCGGGATGCTGGGGCTTAAGCGGCTCGACGAGCGACCCCGAGGCGAGGCGGTGGAGGCGGCGCACCTCGGGGCCGAAGCGCACGCCCACGCCGTCGAGCGGGAGATCGACGAACTGCCCGAGCGTGACGATGCCGAGCTTGTGGAGGGCGTCGCGCGCCGGTGGCGGAAGTGCCAAGCGGTCGAGGCGCACGGCGCGCGCCGCGGCGCGTTCTTCCTCCGGGGTTGAAAAGGGGTCAGACCCCTTTTTCAAAAGGGGTCTGACCCCTTTTCCCTTCGCGACCGCATACGCCGCGAACCGGTCGAATCCCACGACGAGATTCGCCGCGAACCCCGCACGCCCGATCTCGGCGCGCAGCCCCGCCGCCCACTCGTCGAGCGAGCCGAACAGGCGCTCGAGCCCTTTCGCGTCGAGCCAGAAGACGCCCGGCTCGCCCTTCGCGGGCTCGACCGACGGCGTGAAGCGCCGCATCAGCTCGGCGAGCTGCGCGACCTCGTCGTCGATCTCCTGCTGCGGCACGACTCCGGCGCGCAGGTCCTCCGCGAGCGAGAGCCCCGCGGCGTAGCGCATCCCGGTCTCGACCCCTGCGGTGCGCGCCCTCTCGTTGATCCAGAGGATCGTCCCCTGCGGCGTGTCGGCCTCGACGACGGCGGCGGGATGGGAGTACCACTCCGGATGCTTCCGGAGCAGGAGCTGGAGCGGAAACGCGGGAAGATCAGTGCAAGCCGTCCGGTCCACGACACACCTCCGCGATCGCCCATGTCCTTCCATGGCGCTTGTCCCGGATCGCCTCCGCCTCGCAGCGGAAGCGCCCTCCCTCGCCGCGGCTGCGCGCCGCCGCGTGCGCGCGCAGCGAGACGAGCGGCCCCAGCGAGGGGCGCGCCGCGTCTTTGTCCGTGAGGCACACGATCGCGGCGCCGTGCTGCTTCGCGAGGACCGCCAAGCGCGAGCTGGCGTGCGCGGGAAGGCGCGCGTCGATCCCCAGGTCCACGACGACCAGGCCGAAAGCACCCGAGCGCACGAGCAGGTCGGCCGCCTTCGCCGCCGCGACCGGGTCCTTCGCCCACACGACCGGGAGCGCCGCGAGATCGATCCCCGCGTCGGCGACGTCGGGCGGGTAGAACGGCTGGTCCTTGCGCCCCACCCACGCGACCGGCTCTCCTTGCTTCTGCGCGTCGAGCACGAGCCGGAATGCGAGCGTCAGCGGCGCCCCCGACGGCGACGCCGAGATCTCGACCAGGCGGCCGGAAACGGTGGCGAGGTTCCACCGGGGAAGTTCAGAGTTGAGAGTTGAGGGTTGAGGGTTCGGCGCCCTGAGCTCTGAACTCTGAACCCTGAACTCCGCTTCTTTCATTCGAGCCTCCGGCGGACCTCGACGACCTTGCCGATGACGCGCACCGACGCGGGCTCGGGGACGATCGGGGCGTAGGCGG